>Ga0157373_10001281_pt1 | contig 19218 bp, 19 predicted proteins | sample C65metaG_FD_113460 | JGI IMG/M metagenome (GOLD analysis project Ga0157373, IMG submission 113460) | Corn rhizosphere microbial communities from Kellogg Biological Station, Michigan, USA - C6-5 metaG | ecosystem: Host-associated > Plants > Roots > Rhizosphere > Soil | place: USA: Michigan... | reverse complement strand
CAGTCGTCAGACATCGCTAAGCAGAGCTTCAATGTGCACTTCGTCGGATTTTTTTCCAAGAGGCTGGCGGGCGAATTTCCGACTGTTTTTGTAGGGCACTTCCCAAATGTGCCCAACGGCAGCTCAAACCTAGACTTACGTCCAATGGGCACCCCGCCCGCAGGGGTCGACCATGGTCAGAACGATCCGACAACAACAATTCGAAAAAGACTGCGGTAATGGTTATGAGTAAAGCGGACGCCTTCACCCAGGCAGGGAAAACCGCGGTATTGCAGAACATTCAGGGCACCCTGCAATTCCTCCAGCGCTTCCCGCCCTTCAATCAGATGGAACACGCCCACCTGGCTTATCTGGTGGAACAATGCCAGCTGCGTTTCTACGGCCAGGGCGAGAGCATCATCAAACCTGCCGACGGCCCGGTTGAACACTTCTATATCGTCAAGCAAGGTCGGGTGGTCGGCGAACGTCAGCACATCACCAAGCCCGGCACCGAGACCACGTTTGAAATCACCACCGGCGAATGCTTTCCGCTGGCCGCGCTGCTCGGCGAACGCGCAACCCGCACCGAACACTTGGCCGGCGAAGACACCTTCTGCCTGCAACTGAACAAACTGGCGTTCATCAAGCTGTTCGCCCTCTCCAACGCCTTTCGCGATTTCGCCTTGCGCGGGGTAAGCAGTCTGCTCGATCAAGTCAATCAGCAAGTGCAGCAGAAAGCCGTGGAAACCCTTGGCACCCAGTATTCGCTGAACACCCGACTGGGCGAACTGGCGATGCGTCACCCGGTGACCTGCAGCCCCGACACGCCATTGCGTGAAGCGGTGAAGCTGATGCACGAGCAGCAGGTCGGCAGCATCGTTGCGGTAGATGCACACAAGGCGCCACTGGGCATTTTCACCCTGCGCGATCTGCGTCATGTCGTGGCTGCGGGCGTCGGTGATTTCAGCGAGGCCATCGAGCGCCACATGACGCCTTCGCCCTTTTATCTTTCGCCGGATCACAGTGCGTTCGATGCGGCGATTGCCATGACCGAACGGCACATCGCCCACGTCTGTCTGGTCAAGGATCAGCGTTTGTGTGGCGTGGTCTCCGAGCGCGATCTGTTTTCCCTGCAACGGGTCGACCTGGTGCACTTGGCCCGGACGATTCGCAGCGCCCAGCGCGTCGAACAACTGGTGAGCCTGCGCGGCGAGATCGGCCAACTGGTCGAACGCATGCTCGCCCACGGCGCATCCTCGACGCAGATCACCCACATCATCACCTTGCTAAACGATCACACCGTGTGCCGCGTGATCGAGCTGACCCTCGCGGAAAAAGGCGACCCCGGCGTGCCATTCAGTTGGTTGTGCTTCGGCAGCGAAGGCCGTCGCGAGCAGACGCTGCACACCGATCAGGACAACGGCATTCTGTTCGACGCCCGCGATGCTGCGCATGCAGCGGAGATTCGCGGCAAGCTGCTGCCGATTGCCCAGCAGATCAACCAGAGTCTGGCGCAGTGCGGTTTCACTCTGTGCAAGGGCAACATCATGGCCGGCAATCCCGAGCTGTGTCTGTCACGAGCAGAATGGGCGCGGCGCTTTGCGGCGTTCATTCGTGAAGCGACGCCGGAGAATCTGCTCGGTTCGAGTATTTACTTCGATCTGCGCGTGGTCTGGGGCGATGAAAAAGGCTGCGAACAATTGCGCCGCGGCATTCTCGATCAGGTCGGTGACAACCGTTTGTTCCAGCGCATGATGGCCGAGAACGCCCTGCGCAACCGTCCGCCGGTGGGGCGTTTCCGCGAGTTTGTGCTAGCGCGCAAGAATGGCGAAAAAGCCACGCTGGACCTCAAGGTGCAGGGGCTGACGCCGTTCGTGGATGGCGCACGCTTGCTCGCGCTGGCCAACGGTATCGACGCCAACAATACCCTTGAGCGCTTCCGTCAGTTGGTCGAGAAAGAAGTCATCGAGCGACTGGATGGCGCGGCGTATGAAGAGGCCTATCACTTCATTCAGCAAACGCGCATGCAACAGCATCAACTGCAGACGCGGGAGAACCTGCCCTATTCCAACCGCGTCGACCCGGACAGCCTCAATCACCTCGACCGGCGCATCCTGCGTGAATCCCTGCGCCAGGCCCAGCGTCTGCAGAGCAGCCTGATGTTGCGGTATCAGCTATGAGCCTGTTCTCGTGGCTGCGTCCGGCCAGCCCGGTATTGCCGGTGGAGTGGCAACAGCGTCTGGCGAAGCTGCCAGCGATCACCGAGCTGCGCGAATGCACGTTACGCGAACAACGCTGGGTAGTGCTGGATCTGGAGACCACCGGGCTGAATCTGAACAAGGACCGTGTGTTGTCGATTGGCGCGGTGGTGATCGAGGACGGCGCGATCGATTTCAGTCAGCAGTTCGAACGCACGCTGCAATGTCGCGAGCTGAAGCTCAGTCCCAGCGTGTTGATTCACGGGTTGGGGCCGAATGCGATTGCGGCGGGCAGTGAGCCGGTCGAGGCGTTGCTGGAACTCATGGAATTTATCGGCGACAGCCCGGTGCTGGCGTTTCATGCGCCGTTTGATCAGCACATGCTCGGGCGTGCGCTGAAGGAACATCTGGGGCACAAGTTGCAGCAGGTGTTCCTGGATGTCGCCGACATTGCACCGCTAGTGTGCCCGCAAGCGAACATTCGTGAGGCCGGGCTGGATGAGTGGATTGAGTGGTTCAAGCTTGAGGTGTTCGAGCGGCATAACGCGAGTGCCGATGCGCTGGCGACGGCGGAACTGGCGTTGATTCTGTTCAGCCGGGCGCGGGGGCAGCAGATTCATAGTCCGTTGAATTTGCAGCAGCGGCTGAGTCAGTGGAAGCGGCGGCAGCAGGCGCCTTCGTTCTGAAATTGAGTCAAGTCCAAGATCCATCGCCCTCACCCTAGCCCTCTCCCAGAGGGAGAGGGCTAGGGTGAGGGCCAGCCTTTAACGCCCACCTGACCAGTGGCCAATTGCTAACCATTCCCACCTCTGCCACAATCGCGAACAATTCGCGTTAGTTAATATTTCCCAATCGGTGATGTCCGGTGTCGTCAGTCCCAAGCCCTAACAGTGAGCTCGTCGGTGCGATGTATCGTGACCATCGCGGTTGGCTGCTGGCGTGGCTGCGGCGCAATGTGGCCTGCCCGCAACGTGCCGAAGACCTCAGTCAGGACACCTTCGTCCGCCTGCTCGGTCGCGACGACATGCTGACACCGCGCGAGCCACGCGCCTTTCTGGTGGCGATCGCCAAAGGCTTGCTGTTCGACTACTTCCGCCGTGCGGCGCTGGAACAGGCCTACCTCACCGAACTGATGCTGATCCCCGAAGGCGAACAACCGTCGGTGGAAGAACAGCAAATGATCCTCGAAGACCTCAAAGCCATCGACCGCTTGCTCGGCAAACTGTCGACCAAGGCCCGCGCCGCGTTCCTTTATAACCGCCTCGATGGTCTCAGCCATGCCGAGATTGCCGACAAGCTTGGCGTCTCGGTGCCGCGCGTGCGCCAGTATCTGGCGCAAGGCATTCGTCAGTGCTACATCGCGCTGTACGGTGAGCCGACGTGAGCCCGGCCGGTTCCAGACCGGTGCCGGCGCATGTGCTGGACGCGGCGATTGCCTGGCAACTGACCCTCGATTCGAGCAGTCCGCTGGAGCGCGAAGAGTTCGCCAAATGGCATGCGGCCCATGAAGAACATGCCCGCGCGTGGCGGCAACTGGGCATGCTCGATCAGCGCTTCAGCGTGGCCAAAGGTCCGGCCCGCAGTGCCTTGCTGCAGTCACGCGAAGGCATTCGCCGCCGGGTGCGCAGACTGGGCAGTGGGCTGGCCAGCGTTGTGGTGCTGGTCGGTGTGGGGCTGTTCGCCAGCGAACGCTTTCTGCCGCTGGATTACTGGCTCGCCGATCAACGCACCGCGACCGGTGAGCAGCGCACTGTGCGTCTGGCTGACGGCACCGTGCTGAATCTGAACACCCACAGTGCGGTGGATGTGCGGTTCGATGAGAAGCGCCGGTTGATCGTCTTGCAGGAAGGCGAAATTCTTGTCGAAACCGGGCATGGCGATGCGCGCCCTTTTATCGTCGAAACCCGCGAAGGCAGCATGCGCGCGCTGGGTACGCGGTTCCTGGTCAAGCGTGAAGACCAAGGCACGCGCCTGAGTGTGTTGCAGTCGGCGGTCGCGGCGCGCCCGCAATCCAACCCTGAAGAGCAAATTCTCCATGAAGGCCAGCAAGTGCTGCTGCGCGGTGACGGGCTGGGCTCGATTGTCGCGCTCAATCCCGGCGCCGATGCCTGGACGCGCGGCATGCTGGTGGTCGATAACGCGCGGTTGGGCGATCTGGTGCACGAACTCGGGCGTTATCGTCGCGGGTATCTGGGCGTGGCGTCGGACGTGGCTGACCTGCGGATTACCGGTAGCTTCCCGCTGCATGACACCGATAAGGCCCTGAGCGCATTGCTGCCGACCCTGCCGGTGCAGATCGAGCGGCATACGCCGTATTGGGTCACAGTCGCTAAGGCCGAGCCCTCCTCCCCTTGACCTGATCGTTCCCACGCTCTGCGTGGGAACGATCAAGCCCGCAGAAATGTGGCTGTTTCCAGTTAATCGAAATTATTTTCATCCTGCCCTATCACTTTCTGCTTTTCATCCGGCACACAGGCAATTGAGAAATATTTCCATTCAGGAGCCGCCGTATGTCCCGTTCGCTAGACACCTTGTTGCGCCCCGGTCTGCTGGCCGTCGCCATCGCGCTCAGCGCGCCGCTGATCAGCAGTCCGTTGCTCGCCGCTGAACAAGCGTCCAGCGTGCGCGCCTACAACCTGCCGGCGGCGCCTCTGTCGACCACCCTGAACCAGATCGCCAGCCAGGGCGGCATTGCGCTGTCGCTGAATCCGTCGCTGGCGGCGGGCAAGACCTCGGCGCCGGTCAACGGCCAGTACGACGCGGCCGGTGCCTTGCGCGCGGCCCTGCATGGCACCGGTCTGCAACTGGAACAAAGCAGCACCGGCACCTACACCCTTGTGGCGGTGCCTGAAGGGACGTTGGCCCTGCCGGAAACTTCCGTCATCGGTGTGGAAAACTTCGAAAGCGCCTGGGGCCCGGTCGACGGCTACACCGCCACCCGCACCGCCGCCGGCAGCAAGACCGACACCGCGCTGGTCGAAGCGCCGCGTTCGATCTCCGTCGCGACTCGCCAGCAAATGGACGACCGCAGCGTGCACAGCCTCGATGACGCCGTACGCTACATGCCGGGTATCACCGCCAGCAGCTACGGCAGCGACACCCGTGCCGACTGGTTGCGTGTGCGCGGTTTCGAACCGACCCAGTTCCTCGACGGCCTGCCGCTGCCAAAAGGCGTGTACGCCAACCCGAAACAGGAAACCTGGAACCTCGACCGCCTCGCCCTGCTGCGCGGCCCGGCCTCCTCGGTTTACGGCCAGACGCCACCGGGCGGCCTGCTGGATATGGTCAGCCGTCGCCCAAGTGCTGAAGCCAGCAGCGAAATCCAGTTGCAATACGGCAGCGACAACCACCGTCAGATCAACTTCGCCAGCACCGGCAAAATTGACGACGCTGGCCAGTTTCTCTATGGCCTCAGCGGTGTGGTGCGCGACAGCGGCACGCAGGTCGATCACGTCGACAACAAGCGCTACAACATCGCGCCGAGTCTGACCTGGAACATCGACGACGACACCAAGCTCACCCTGCTGAGCCAGTTCACCCGCGACGATACCGGCATCACCAGCCAGTTCCTGCCGGTGCAGGGCACCAAGATCAAATCGCCGTTCGGTGATATTTCCCACCACAAGAATCTGGGTGATCCGGACTGGGAATATTACGATCGCACCTACTACGCGCTGGGCTACGCCTTCGAACATCGTCTGAACGATGTCTGGCAGTTCAAGCAGAACCTGCGCTACACCAAGTCGGACCTGTCGTTCCAGTCGCTGACGCCGGGTTCCTACCCGTTCACCGAAGTGGATGATCAAGGCAACGTCGGGCGCACCAGCACCAGCGTCGAAGAAGACATCAGCCAGTTCGCCGTGGACAACAACTTCCAGGCCGACTTCGCCACTGGCGATATCCGCCACACTCTGTTGTTGGGTCTGGACCATCAGCGCAGCAACACCAACTACACCTCGATCTTCGGTGACGGCCTGACCACCAACGTGATCACGCCGATCTATGGTCAGCCGATCGTGCGTCCAGCGCGCTCCACCGCGTTTTACGATTACGACCAGAAGACCTACCAGACCGGCCTGTACATCCAGGATCAGATGGCCCTCGACCAGTGGCGCCTGACCCTCGGTGGCCGTGAAGACTGGGTGCACACCAGCACCCAGTTCATCAACAAGGGCGATGCCACCAACACCCAGCGCGACAAAGCGTTCAGCGGCAACGCTGCGCTCAGCTACGTCTTCGACAACGGTTTCGTGCCGTACCTGTCGTACGCCGAATCCTTCCAGCCGACCACAGGCGCCGACGCCACCTCGACCGGTTCGCTCAAACCGACCGAAGGCAAGCAGTGGGAACTGGGCATCAAGTACCAGCCACCGGGCAGCAAAACCCTGCTGACCGCTGCCGTATACGACCTCACTCAGAAGAACGTTTCGGTCAACACCTTCGTCAACAACGTGTCGATCACCAGCCAGACCGGCGAAGTGAAAGTCAAAGGCCTGGAGCTGGAAGCGGTTTCCGACGTCACCGACAACCTGAAAGTCATCGCTGCCTACACCCTGGCCAAATCGGAAGTACAAAATGGCGTCGACAAGGGCAATCACCTGCAACTGATGCCGAACCAGCAAGCGTCGCTGTGGACTGACTACACCTGGCACGCCGGCGTGCTCGACGGCTTCGGCATTGGCGGTGGCGTGCGTTACACCGGCAACACCTACGGCGACAAGGCCAATTCCTGGCTGGGCAAGGCGGACGCCTACACCGTGTTCGACGCTTCGGTGCATTACGACCTCGGCCGCCTGGACAACAGCCTCAAAGGCGCGTCGCTGGCACTCAACGCGACCAACCTGTTCGACAAGGAATACATTTCCACCTGCGACAGCTTCTACTGCTACTACGGCGACACGCGCAGTGTCGTCGCCAGCGCCACTTACAAGTGGTAAGCGTCTGAGCTGAAACAGGCCCTGTGACCAGGCCGTCCTCCGTGGACGGCTTTGGTGTTTTTGAAGGTCATGAAATGAAAAGTAAAACAATTCGCCGCTGGTCGTTCATCCACACCTGGACCAGCCTGGTCTGCACCGTGTTTTTGCTGATGCTGGCACTGACCGGTTTGCCGTTGATCTTTCATCACGAGATCGAGCACCTGCTCGGCGACGCACCCGAAGTGCGCGAGATGCCGGCCGACACGCCTCGATTGAATCTGGCGCAACTGGTCGTGGCCGCCGAACAGCATCGCCCCGATGACGTCGTGCAGTACTTCGGCTTCGATGACGATGAGCCGAACGCCGTGCTGACGATCATGGCGAAAACCGCTGGCACCGAACCGAATTCCTCGCACACGTTCATGCTCGATGCGCGCACCGGGGAAGCGCTGGAAACGCCTTCGGCCAATGGCGGCTTGATGCTGTTCATCCTGCGCCTGCATGTCGACATGTTCGCCGGGCTGCCGGGCAAGTTGCTGCTGGCGTTCATGGGGCTGCTGTTTGTCGTGGCCATCGTATCCGGGACAGTGTTGTACCTGCCGTTCATGCGCCGCTTGAAGTTCGGCACCGTGCGTCAGGACAAATCCACCCGCCTGCGCTGGCTCGACCTGCACAACCTGATCGGTGTCGTCACCCTGACCTGGGCGCTGGTGGTGGGCGTGACCGGCGTGATCAGCGCGTGCGCCGACTTGTTGATCGCCGCCTGGCGCAACGATGCACTGAACACCTTGATCGCACCTTATCGCGATGCCCCGCCACTGACGCATCTGGCACCGGCCACGCATTTGCTCGATATCGCTGGCGAAGTCGCGCCGGACATGCAGCCGGACTTCATTGCCTTTCCCGGCACACGCTTTTCCAGCGAACACCATTACTCGGTGTTCATGAAGGGCGGTACGCACCTGACCTCGCATCTGCTGACGCCGGTGCTGATCGATGCGACCACGCTGCAGGTCACCGCCGTGGCCGAACGGCCGTGGTACATGGACGCCATGGGCATGTCGCAGCCGCTGCACTTCGGTGATTACGGCGGCATGCCGATGAAGATTCTCTGGGCCACGCTTGATGTGCTGACGATCATTGTGCTCGGCAGTGGTGTGTATTTGTGGGTGGTGCGGCGCAGAGCGGCCAGGCCTGTGCTGGAAACGGCGGAGGCCTCTGCATGAAGCCGCGTCAGTCGAGTTTCTGGAAAGTGTTCAGCACGCCGATCGTGATTGCGTTGCTCAGTGCGGCGGGGTTGTTTGCGGCGCTGCTTGGGGATGGGATTTGGGATGCGTTGAGCTGGGTTGGGCTGGGTGTGCCGGCGTTTCTGGCGATCAGGGGATTGTTGCTGCGCGGGTGAAATCTGTGTTGCCTGGGATGGCCCCTTCGCGAGCAAGCTCGCTCCCACATTTGAAATGCGTTCCCCTGTGGGAGCGAGCTTGCTCGCGAAGGCGGCAGTAATTACACCATCAATTCCTCGCCAGCCTCGCCGCATCTGGCTAGGCTAACCTCCTGCTCTTCGACGATCACCGAGGTTTACCAATGTCCGCCCCCAGCATGACCCTGTACCACAACACGCTCTCCCCGTTCGTGCGCAAAGTGATGGTGTTGCTGCACGAAACCGGCCAGCAGGATCGCGTCTCTTTGCAAGATTGCGTGCTCAGCCCGGTCAGCCCGAGCGCTGAGCTCAATGTCGACAACCCGCTGGGCAAGATCCCCGCCCTGCGCCTGGCCGATGGCAACGTCATCCATGACAGCCGTGTGATCCTCGAATACCTCGATCAACAACACGTCGGCAATCCGCTGATCCCGCGCGAAGGCGCGGCCCGCTGGCGGCGTCTGACCCTGGCCTCGATGGCCGACGGGATCATGGATGCGTCGGTGATGGTGCGTTATGAAATGGTCCTGCGCGCGCCGGAAAAGCATTGGGACGAATGGCTCGAGGCTCAGCGTGACAAGATCCGCCGCGCCCTCGCTGTGTTGGAGCGCGACGCGATTGCCGAGCTGACCAGCCATTTCGATGTGGCAGCGATCAGCGTGGCGTGTGCGCTGGGTTACCTCGACCTGCGCTTCCCGGACCTGGGCTGGCGTGATGCCAACCCGCAATTGGCCAACTGGTTCTTTGAAGTGAGTCAGCGACCTTCCATGATCGCCACGATGCCCAAGCCTTAAATCGGCGGCGCTTGTTCCGGCCTCTTCGCGAGCAGGCTCGCTCCCACAGTTGTATTGTGTTGTTCATGCCATGGATGCAACGACATAAATCCAATGTGGGAGCGAGCTTGCTCGCGAATGAACCACCTCGGTTCCGATGGTAGCGCTGCAAAAATCAGCGTCACCAAAACCTCCGCCTCTCGCTGATCTTCACGTAATCCCACCCGGCTCATTGCATCGCCCCCACATCAAACTCCAACGGCTTGCCCGGCTTCTGCCCAATCCCGTACCAATCCAGTTTGCGCGTTAGCACCATGAACACACCGAGCAGACCGAACAGCAACAACGAGCCCATCAACAACGCGTAATCCTCGGCACTCAGCAAGCCATAGAGCAGGCCATACAACGCCGCCAGCCCCGCCGAAAAGCTCAAACCGTGACGCACACTGCGTAGCACATGGCAGACATAAAACCCGATCAACACCACACAAGCACTGGCCGACAACAGATACGCCAGGGCGAAGCCGATGTGTTCCGACAACGACAGCAACAACAGATAAAAGAACGCCAGCGCCACACCGACCAACGCGTATTGCACCGGGTGCACGGCCAGACTCTTGAGCACTTCGAACAGGAAGAAACCAGCGAACGTCAGGACAATGAACAGCAGCGCATATTTGATCGCCCGGTCACTCTTCAGATATTGATCCACCGGATCGATAAAGCTCACACCGAAGCTGCGACCGTTGAACGCCTCGCAATCATTGCTGCTCACGCAACGGCTCATGGCGTCTTGCAGGTTGGTGGAGAAAAACGTGGTCTGCCAATCGGCGCTGAAACCTTGATCATTGATTTCACGTTTGCCCGGCAGGAAGTTGCCGACAAAGCTTGGATGCGGCCAGTTGGCGGTGAGGCTGACGCTGCTGCTCTTGCCCACCGGCAGCACCTGCAATGAACCGGTGCCTTGCAGACGCAGGTCGAAGCCGAAGCTCAGTTCCGTGGTTTTACTGGTGTCGAGCAACGGCAGCGTGACCCGCACACCTTCACCGAGCCAACCGACTTGCGTACCTGGAACGAAATTGAGGCGCTGTCCATCGAGCTCGAGTTTCAGCGCATTTTCGATACCGCGAATATCGCTGATACCGACCGCGAGAAAAGGTGCATCGAACTGGTAGTCGCTGAAGTCTTCCTTGATGCCCAATTGCGCCGGCAATGAGAAATGGCCGTTGATACGGTTATCGGCGTGGAACAACCGCGCTTCATAAATGCCTCGTGCACGCAGTTCGGTTTGCACCTGGCCGTCGAGTTCGAAACGCTCCGGCAGGAAGTACAAACGACCGCGTTCTTCGCTCGGTTCGTCGTAACGCTGGTTGGTTTTATCGTTGGTTTTCCAGTTGTGAATCACTTTGCGATACGGCACCACCATCACCGGGCCGCTCAGTTGCTGGCTGTAGCTGGAGCTGCGGGCAATGTCTTCGAGCACACCGTCACGCAGCTGTTGGCGCTCGTCGATGACGCCGTCGATCATCAGCAGCGGGATCAATAACAGCAGGATCAGCAGAGCGATGGCGCCGAGCTTTATCGTCAGATTCTTGTTCATGGGACTCTCCCTGTTTGGATGGGCAGAGTCTGCTGAGTGGGTGTGGGGGTTTTGTGGGGGGAATGTGGAGATTGTGTGGAGACTTCACTGGCCCCTTCGCGAGCAGGCTCGCTCCCACATTGGTTCTGTGTCGTTCACAAATCCCCTGTGGGAGCGAGCCTGCTCGCGAAGGCAACGACTCGGTATCAAGGCAAGCGCAATGTCACCTCAACACCGCTCTCGACATTGCGAATCTGCATCGCCCCACCATGCAACTTGATCACTTCTTCAACGAAGTTAAGCCCCAACCCCGTGCTTTTGCGCCCACTGTCCGGGCGCGGCAATGAGTAAAAACGCTCGGTCAACCGCGGCAAAGCGTAATCGGGAATCGGCGCCGTCTCATTGAACAATCGACATTCGATTTGCTCGCCAACCCGCTCGGCACTGAACCGCAGCAGCCCCTCAACCGGGGTGAAATCCAGCGCATTCTCCAGCAAGTTGCCCAGCGCCTGACCCAACAGAAACGGCTCGCCAATCAACAGCAGATCCGCGGCAATCGTCTGTTCGATGCGCAACTGTTTGCCTTCAATTCGCGCTGCCTGCCCTTGCAGCAACTCATCGACCAACACGGCCAACGGCACGGCGACCCGCTCTTCAAGGCCCTGACGTTGTTCCACCTGCGCCAGATTGAGCAACCGTTCGATCAACTGCTGCATCCGCGCACTTTCGCTGTCGATGTTGCCGACAAACCGCAAACGCTGAACCGGCGCCATGTCGCCTTGCAGCAACTCCGCCGCACCGCGAATCGCCGCCAGCGGACTTTTCAGTTCATGGGTCAGCGTGTGCACATAACGCTCGACGTAGGCCTTGCCTTCCAGTTGCGTGCGCATCTGTTCCACGGCGGTAGCCAGTTGTTCCAGTTCACCGCCACGGTAATGCGGCACTTCCACCCGCCGGCCTTCGCTCACCGCCTGGGCATAACCGGTCAGACGGTGCAGCGCACGGCTCAGCCACCACGACAACAAAGCACCAAACAGCAGACCGAGGCCGATCAACCCGGCGCCGTAAAACAGCAAGCGCCGCTCGGTGCGATCAACATAGGGCTGCAATGAGCTGTTGGGCTTGGCCACGGTGACTACGCCGATGATCTTGCCGTTATCGCGAATTGGCGCGCCGACGTGCATCACCGACGAGCTGGCGTCATCCGGATCACTGCGGCTCGAACGCGCACCGTACTCGCCACGCAGGGTCAGGTAGACATCGTTCCAGCGCGAGTAATCCTGACCGACCGCGACACCACTGGAATCGAGCACGACGATGCCTTTCGCGTCGGTGACGTAGATACGGTGGTTGACCTGATTTTTCGGCAAGCCCCAGATGGTCGCTTGCGGCTGGCGCTCGCCATAGGCACGCAGCAACTCGGGCCAGCGGTTCTCGCTAAGGGTGCCGGCCTTGAAATCATCACGGAGGATTTCTGCCATCAGGTTGGCGGTATCGACCAGGGTTTCTTCGGTGGACTGGCGCACGCCGGGGCGGATTTCTTCCATCACCGTGTTGAGCACGAAATAACCGGTCAGGCCGACAAACAGCACATACACCAGAAAGATCCGCAGCCCCAGCGACATCAGCTGTGCCCCGGGCTGTAGCTGTAACCGAGGCCGCGATGGGTCTGGATCGGCTCGGCGTCGGCGCGCACCAGACGCAGTTTGGCGCGCACGCTTTTGATATGACTGTCGATGCTGCGCTCGTAGCCGGCGTCGGCAGCGACGCCCAGCGCATCGAGCAATTGCTCACGGCTGAATACCCGTTCGGGTTGTTCGAGCAGGCATTGCAACAGGCGGAATTCGTGGCGGGTCAGGCTTAACGTCTGGCCGCGATAGCTGATTTGTACGCGCTCGGGATCGATGCGAAACAGCGCCGAAGAGGCTTCAATCACTGGACGCGGCGCCATGCGTTTAAGGATGGCCTTCACTCGCGCCGCGACTTCACGCGGGCTGAACGGCTTGACCACGTAGTCGTCGGCGCCGATCTCCAGCCCGACCACGCGATCAATCTCGGCATCGCGGGCGCTGAGGAACAGCACCGGCACGTCGCTGAAGCGACGTAGCTGTTTGCAGGTCTCGAAGCCGCTGATGTCCGGCAGGCCGATGTCGAGGATGATCAGATCGGCAGGCGTCTGCCGCTGATGCTCCAGCGCCGCCGCGCCGAGGCTCAGCCACGTGGTGCCGAACCCCTCGCCTTGCAGGGCAAAAATCAGCGTATCGGCAATCGCCGCTTCGTCTTCGACAATCAGGATATGAGGCATGGCGTCCGAGCCCGTGGGTTAGGTGCGCGAACGGTGCCCCAAGCCTGACGTTACGTCAATGAGACCACTTGGCTCAGCAGTCCGGTTTATCCGCCGTGAAGCGCCGCGCCGGGTTAACCGCCGCGCCGAACTCGCGCAAGGCCTTGGCACCGATCAGCAGCGGATAATTGAAGTTGCTGCGATCGGTCAGGTTGACCTCGACGGTACGCTTGACGTTGCCCAGGCACAGCTCCAGATCGACCACCGGACGTTTGGCGACTTCGGTGCTTTCGCCCTCATCCTCTTCATCCGAGCGGCTCTTGATCTTGCTGATCCGCGCGACCTTGTGTTCGTAGACCTTGTTGCTGGCGTCCTTGGTGCCGAGGCGGAAACGCACCCATTCATCGCCATCGCGGGTAAAGGTTTCGATGTCCTTGGCCGACAGCGAAGCGGTCAGCGCGCCAGTGTCCATCTTGGCCTTGAGCACTTCACCGCCGATTTCCGGCAGCGCGATGTATTCATAGCGCCCGTACAGGGTCGGCTCGGCGGCCATGACCGGCAGGGCGACGAGGGCAAACAGTGCAAGGAGGGATTTCACGTAAGGGGCTTCCTTGAGAGGTTGGGCAACGGGATTTTAGACCGTTGCGCGCTTGATCGTTCCCACGCTCTGCGTGGGCATGCATCCAGTGACGCTCTGCGTCACAGGGACGCGGAGCGTCCCGGGCGGCGTTACCACGCAGAGCGTGGGAACGATCAGGTTAACGCGACTAAAGTGAAACATTCGTCACCACCGATTTGGCCTGCCGCGCGAAGCTGCTTATCATGGCGCGCCCATCCGTTTGCAAAGAGTTGCTTATGCGCCGCCTGCTCACCGGCTGTTTCGTCACCCTGCTGCTGTTGCTCAACACCCTGATCCTGATCGGGCCGTTGCTGGTATTTGCTCTGCTCAAACTGATCGCACCAGGCCGCTGGCGCGATTACGCCTCGTGGGCGGTGATGTGGATCGCTGAGACCTGGGCCGAGATCGACAAGCTGATTTTCCGCCTGTGCATCCCCACTCAGTGGGACATTCGCGGTGGCGAAGACTTGCGCAGTGACACTTCGTATCTGGTGGTCAGTAACCACCAGTCGTGGGTCGACATTCCGGCGCTGATCCAGACCCTCAACCGCCGCACGCCGTTCTTCAAATTCTTCCTCAAGAAAGAACTGATCTGGGTGCCGTTTCTCGGACTGGCGTGGTGGGCGCTGGATTACCCCTTCATGAAACGCTACACCAAGGAATTTCTGGCAAAACATCCGGAGCTGGCCGGCAAGGATCTGGAAATCACCAAACAGGCCTGCGAGCTGTTCAAGCGTCAGCCAGTGACCGTGGTGAATTATCTGGAAGGCACCCGCTACACCGCCGCGAAAAGCGCACAGCAGCAATCACCGTTCAAGCACTTGCTCAAGCCCAAGGCTGGCGGCGTGGCATTTGTGTTGGCGGCGATGGGTGAACAACTGGATGCGATTCTCGACGTCACCGTGGTTTATCCACAGGCGAACATCCCGGGTTTCTGGGATTTGATCAGCGGCAACGTGCCGCGCGTGATCATCGATATCAAGACCCGCGAACTCGACCCGGCGCTGTGGCAGGGTGATTACGAGAATAATCCGGCGTTTCGTCAAACGGTCCAGAGCTGGGTCAACCAGCTCTGGAACGAGAAGGATCAGCGCATCGCCGAACTGCGCGGCGAACGCGGCTGAATCAGCTACCGGTGCCGGCGCCCCAGATGCTGCCGAGGCTTTGCAGCAGCGGGCCACCGACGCCCTGATCACCCAAGTACTTGAGCAGCACCGGGGCAAACTGGCCAACCATGCCACTGTCCATGCCCAGCGCGCCGAAGGCATTGTTCAGGTCATTGGTGTCCTTGACGTTGCCCAGCGCGTTTTCGAGTCCGGCTGACTTGCCCGACGAGCCCAACAAGCCGCTCAGCGCCGCCAGGTTGCCGCCACCGCCCGACAGTTTGTCGATGCCCGGTACTTCTTTGGCCAACTGTGAATAATCGGTGCTGCTCAACTGGTTCTTGGCCAGGCCAAGCATGGCGCTGGTGCCGCCGACGGCTTGCTGCGGGGTAACCCCCAGACCAGTGACGGCTTGCAGCAGACCGGCGGTTTCCGAGGTCGGCGCCGCGGAGGTGGCAGCATTGCCGCCCTGCATGCTCGAAGCCGCCTTGGTCACGTCGTCCAGACTGAAACCGGCGAACACCGGGCTGGCCGCAAGGGTCATCAGTGAAGCCAAGGCAATACCGCGTGAAATCTTCATTCAGACATCCTCTTGCGCTGTGAAAACCACCCGTTGAACGGGCAGTGAAACTGCCGGTTTGACCGGGTATCCGCCGGCATGTTCCGGCGCGGCGCATCCATTTTCGTCCGGCCTGCGTATATAAAACGTGAAATCCCGGACACCTTCGCGATGAATGGCACAACCGCTATCACTGAACTAGCCTGTGAACAGTCCGAGCCCAGCCCTCGTCGCTCTACCTTTGCCTGGAGAGTCGTCATTTCCATCGCCGACACCGATCAGTTGCGCCAGCTGTTGGCCCAGTGTGCACTGGGCGATCGTCGCGCCTTCGAAACGCTGTACCGCAGCGTCGGCCCGCGTCTGCATGGTGTCGCCCTGCGGTTTATGCGCCGCACCGATCTGGCCGAGGAAGTGCTGCAGGAAAGCTTCGTGCGCATCTGGAACAACGCCTCGCGCTACGAAGCGCATCTGTCGGCGCCGCTGACCTGGATGATCAACATCACCCGTAATCAGGCCATCGATCAGTTGCGCAAACATCGCGAAAGGCCACTGACTGATCTGGAACAGGACACACTGCCGGACGAAAGCCCCTCGGCTCACGAGCAACTGAACAGCGCCCGCGAGGCCAACGCGCTGAACCGATGCCTCGAAACCCTCGAAAGCATGCAGCGCCAGTCAATCACCGTGGCCTACTTTCAAGGACTGTCGTGCACGGAACTCGCCGAACATCTCGCCACGCCACTGGGGACAGTCAAATCGTGGATTCGCCGTGGCCTCGAACGCCTGCGCCGGTGCCTTGAATCATGAACTACCAGACCCCTGCCCTGCGCCGCGCCCTCGCCGCCGATTACGCGATTGGCCTGATGTCTGCACCTGCGCGGCGGCGCTTTGAACAGTTGCTGCTGGATGACGCGGCATTAAGGGCTGAACTGGCGCAATGGCAGGAAAGCCTCGCCACTCTCACCGAAGCGCTGCCGGAACATCCGGTGCCCGACCGCGTGTGGCAAGGCATCACCGCGCGCATCGAACCACAGGTTCTGCATGTGCCTGAGAAACGGCCATTCTGGAACTGGCTGCGACTCACCGCTGCGATCTGCTCCATTGCCGTGCTGGTGCTCCTCGGCTCGCTGTACAACCGCGACGACGCCCGCTACCGCGCCACGCTGCTGACCGCCGATGCGCAACCGGCGCTGAAGGTCGAAGCGCATGCGGATTATCTGCAAGTTGAGCCGCTGACGCTGGCGGCGGTTGATGCGGATCGTAGTCTGGAACTGTGGGCGATTCCGGCTGACGGCAAACCGATCTCGCTCGGGGTCATTCCGGCGGGGGGCAAAGGCAAGGTTGAGTTGAACGAGGCGCAGAAGGTGTTGATCGGCAAACCGATTGCGCTGGCGGTAAGTCTTGAGCCGAAAGGTGGTTCGCCGACCGGGCAGCCGACAGGGCCGGTGCTGTATCAAGGGACGTTGGCGGCCTTGTAAAGCCCCTCACCCTAGCCCTCTCCCAGAGGGAGAGGGGACTGACCGTGGGATATTTGCGCAATACACCGACTTGAAAGACTTGCGTTGAATCCATAGTCGACTCGATCTTTCAGGTCGATATACGACGCAAGACACCTCGGTCGGCCCCCTCTCCCTCGGGGAGAGGGCTGGGGTGAGGGTAGCTTTTGACTTTGCCTTCCCACAAAAAACGGCGACCCTAAGGTCGCCGTTTTGTATTGCGCTTAAGCCTTACGCCGCACTAAACAACTTATGCGGGTCAATCACAAACTTCTTCGGCACGCCCGCATCGAACTTCCCACACGACCTTAATCCCCCCGAAACAACCGAAGGCTGCAGTTTTTTTAGGTCATTATTTTCTTGTCGTGAAAATCAATATTTCAAAAAGAACTAGACACCTGTCAGATCTGACAGGTGTCTAGCGATCCGGGCTGGAATAGGCTGCTGGTGTGTCAATTGTTCGAAGAAAGCGAGGTGCAATTAACGGTCATTCAACGGGAGATACGGTGATGGAGAAGCAACTCAGTCCGCGCGATCAACTGCTCGAATCAGATGTCCCGCCGATCATCTTTTGCATCAGCCCGGACGATCCGATCATCAAATACATCAAAGCGGGGCAGAAGGTTACTTATGACCTTGTGCGTGGTGATAACGGTCAATATTACGCAGTCGATATAAAACTGGCTCAGGACGAGGACTTTCTCAAACATCCTCATTCTTCTGTAGTTTTGTAAATATTTTAACCAATCAATCGAAGCAGGAAGCAAAGACATGGCAGGTAGAGAGAGTGGCACGGTCAAGTGGTTCAACGATGAAAAGGGGTTTGGTTTCATAACGCCGAAGAATGGCGGCGATGACCTCTTCGTTCATTTCAAAGCAATCAAGGCTGACGGGTTCAAGACTTTGAAGGAAGGACAGTTCGTTAGTTACATTGCTGCTAAAGGGCAGAAAGGACTGCAAGCGGAAGAAGTAGAAATTGAGTAAAAGCGGAAGGAAATTCCCGCCCCCCATGAAACACGGCGCCTCAATGGCGCCGTTTTCTATTGTGTAAAACCTTACGCCGCACTAAACAACTTATGCGGATCAATCACAAACTTCTTCGGCACGCCCGCATCGAACTCGCCGTAACCTTCCGGCGCCTGATCGAGGCTGATCACCTGCACGCCTACCACTTCAGCAATGTTGATGCGATCCCACATGATCGCCTGCATCAGTTGGCGGTTGTACTTCATCACTGGGGTCTGGCCGGTGTGGAAGCTGTGCGACTTGGCCCAGCCCAGGCCGAAGCGAATGCTCAGGCTGCCCATTTTTGCGGCGGCGTCCACGGCACCCGGATCTTCGGTGACGTACAGACCCGGGATACCGATCTTGCCGGCAACACGCACCACGCCCATCAGCGAGTTGAGCACGGTGGCCGGGGCCTCGGCTTTTACGCCGTCGTGGCCATGGCCGCGCGCTTCGAAACCGACGCAGTCCACTGCACAATCCACTTCCGGTTCGCCCAGCAGTGCGGCGATCTGTTCGTGCAGCGGCGTGTCCTTGGACAGGTCGACGATTTCAAAACCCTGCGCCTTGGCGTGGGCCAGGCGGATGGTGTTGACGTCGCCGACGATCACCACCGCCGCACCGAGCAGACGCGCGGAAGCGGCTGCGGCCAGACCGACCGGGCCGGCGCCGGCAATGTAAACGGTGCTGCCCGGGCCAACGCCGGCAGTGACGGCGCCGTGGTAACCGGTAGGGAGGATGTCGGAGAGGCAGGTCAGGTCGCGGATTTTCTCCATGGCCTTGTCGCGGTCCGGCAATTTCAGCAGGTTGAAGTCGGCGTATGGCACCAGCACGTATTCGGCCTGGCCACCGGTCCAGTCGCCCATGTCGACATAACCGTAAGCACCGCCAGCACGAGCGGGGTTGACGGTCAGGCACACGCCTGTGTGTTGCTCTTTGCAGGAACGGCAGCGCCCGCAAGCGACGTTGAACGGTACGGAGACCAAGTCACCGATTTTCAGGTTTTCGACGTCGGAGCCTTTTTCGATCACCTCGCCGGTGATCTCGTGCCCCAGCACCAGACCGGTTTGCGCCGTGGTACGGCCGCGCACCATGTGCTGGTCGGAGCCGCAGATGTTGGTGGAAACCACTTTGAGAATGACCCCGTGCTCGATCTTGCGACCGCGCGGGTCCTGCATTTTCGGATAGTCGATTTTCTGTACTTCGACCTTGCCAGCGCCGAGATACACCACACCACGATTGCCAGACATGCTTTCACCTCGCTGTTGTTTTTATGGAACCGCGTTG
>Ga0157373_10001279_pt1 | contig 19240 bp, 15 predicted proteins | sample C65metaG_FD_113460 | JGI IMG/M metagenome (GOLD analysis project Ga0157373, IMG submission 113460) | Corn rhizosphere microbial communities from Kellogg Biological Station, Michigan, USA - C6-5 metaG | ecosystem: Host-associated > Plants > Roots > Rhizosphere > Soil | place: USA: Michigan... | reverse complement strand
TCCAGTTCGGCTTTGGACAACGCCGTGGCGGCACTGCGCAGCAAAGCGTTGTCTTCTTCGCTGCCACCTTCCTGCTCACGCGCGCGCTGCACTTCGGCGCGGGCAGCCGCCACTTGGCTGACCGCCTGTTCGCGGTTGGCACGAGACACTTCAAGCAGGCGTACGGAAATGGTGCCGGGGTCTTCGCGATACAAACCCTCAAGACGCTGATTGTCCTGACGCGCCTTGAGTTCATTGGCCTGGGCTGCGCGCAGATTGGCTTGGGCCGAGGCAATGCCGGCGGTGCTTGCGCCAATCTGTCGACGGGTCGATTCAAGGTCGGCACGCGCACGGTCGATGGCAATCTGGTACGGCTGCGGGTCCACCTCGAACAGAACTTCGCCGGCCTTGACGTCCTGGTTATTGCGCACGTTCACCCGGGTCACGCGGCCTGCCACTTCAGAGGCAACCGGAATCACAAAGGCGCCCACCCGGGCCTGTTGTGTATAGGGTGTGAAACGATCCGCCAACAGGTACCAGGTCAGGCTCAGGAGGATCAATAACAGCACCCACTTGATGCCTTTTTTCGCCGGGTCGGCAGCCGGCGCTGGCGCTTGGGCGACTGGGGGCTCGGACGAGGAAGGGGCGGTTTCACTCATTGGTCTTTTACCTTGTAAGACATTGGGATGGCAGGCTGTGCAGTGGCGGGTTCTTTCAGCAGATCGCCCCAGTCGGTGCGTTTTTCCATCTGTTGGCGGGTGGTCGGATCAACCCTCGGCTGGGCGCTGTACCATCCACCACCCACGGCTTTGTACAAGGCAATGACATTACTGACGGCATTGCTGCGGGCGACCAGATAATTGTCCTGTTGTTCGAGCAAGGCACGCTGCGCATCCAGCACCCGCTGGAAGTCCGAATAACCTTCGCGATACTGCGCGCTGGCTAGCACCAACGAGCGTTTGGCGGCCACTTCGGCCTCACGCAGGATGCCTTCGCGCTCCAGGGATTTGATCAGGCCATAGGCCGCATCGTCTGCCTCGCGTGCTGCCTGGCGAACCTTGTCGCGGTAGGCCTCGATCAGCTGCTGCAACCGCGCATCCTGCACGCGCACGTTGTTGCTGATCTGGCCGTGATCGAACAGATTCCAGCGCAGACTGGGACCGCCAATCAAATCCAGATTCCGGGGCGTGCCACTGAGCGTGTCGGTTGACCAGACGATGCTGCCCAGCAAGGTCAGCGACGGATAGAAATCACTCTCGGCCACACCGATCAGCGCTGACTGGGCCGCGACATTAAGCTCGGCGGCGCGCACGTCGGGCCGACGCAGCAGCAGGTTGGCCGGTACATCTTGCAACACGGCACGATCGACCAGCGGGATCAATCCTTCGTACTCGACCAGTTGCGGCATCGCGCCGGGCGGCTGACCAATCAACACCGCCAACGCATTGCGAGTTCGTTGCAGCTGGTCTTCGAAATTGGGGATGGTGCTCAACGTGCCCAGGTACTGGGTTCTGGCTTGTTGCAGGTCGAGTTCGGCAGTTTGGCCACTGTTGAAGAGCTTTTCGGTGATCTCGAAGTTGCGTTTTTGCTGTTTGGCGTTTTCCTGGGCGACACGCAAACGGGCTTCGGTGGTGCGCAGCGAGAAATAGGTATCGGCCACTTGCGCACGCAGCAGTACGAGTACGTCTTCATAGTTGGCCTGGGCGGCGAAGTAGCTGGCATCGGACGACTCGATAGCGCGACTGAAGCGGCCCCAGAAGTCCAGCTCCCAACCCACATCGAACCCCACGCTGTGTTGCCAGAAATGACTGTCTTGCGGGTTGGTCCCGCCGGATTGCCTGCGGTTGAAGTAAAGACTGTCGACACTGGCTTGCTGCAGTTGCGGGTAAAGACCACTTTGAGCAATGCCGAGTTGGGCGCGGGCTTCCATGACGCGCAGGCCGGCGATTTTGAGGCTGGAGTTGCGTGCATCCGACTCGGCAATCAAATGATCGAGGACCGGATCGGCAAAGACTTGCCACCACTGACGAAAGTCCGGATTCAGGCTCCGCTGGCTGGATTGCTCGAGGGCAGGGGTGCTCCAGTGTTTGACCCATTCTTCGCCGGGCGGCTGGAAGTCCGGCCCAAGTCGTACGCAGCCATTGAGGCCGAGTACGCCAAGCAGCACGAGCCGGCCTGGCCACTTCAGCAGGGTTGTACCTGGATGCATTACGCATGTCCCGACCAACAAAGATCACTGGAGCATAGCCGTCCAAATGGGCACATGACTGCTACGCTTTTTAAGCGCCATCAAATCTATTGTCATCTGCTAAAAAGGTACGACGATTATGAATAACACCGACGGTGTCGTTGAACCCCATTCAGCGGGCTGGCGCTTTAAGTTGGGAATAGCAATTATCTGCTTGATGCTGGGCTCCTGGCTGTTGGTGCCTATCGCCGCGGCCGTCGATGTACCTGGATCAAGGATCGCGGCACTGACCGGCGTGCTGTTCATCAGCAACAAAGTCCTGTTGATCATCGTTATTGCGGTGATGGGCAAAGCCGGATTCCAACAGTTAAAACGCAGCCTGTTCGGATATGTGTCCGCACTGGCACCTAGCACGGAAGTCGAAGTGGGCCCATGGCGTCACAGGATTGGCATCGTTATGTTCTTTGTGCCGCTGATTTCCTCCTTTCTTGAACCCTACATCGACAGCATTTGGCCAGGGCTCAGACCCAACCTCTGGCAAGCTCAAGCGCTGGGTGACCTCATGCTGATCGGCAGCTTTTTCGTATTAGGGGGAAATTTCTGGGAGAAAGTGCGCGCCTTGTTTATCCGCACCGCTCGGGTCGCAAACACAAGTGCGGTGTGAACAACAATAGCGGGCGAGGGTAGTGAGTACTCGTGTGCTCACGCTCTAATAGCTAGCTCTACTAAAGAGCTATTTAGCATAGTTATTATTGATTGTTTGTATTGCTTTAATAGATGTAGTGCATCAATGGCGCGCTATTTCAAAGGCTGGAGGGCTCAATCAACATGACTACCAACACCTTTGATAAACACATTCCCAGCGCTGAGGCTGTAATCGCAGCACTGAACCTGGAACCCCATATGGAAGGCGGTTTCTACCGCAGAACCTTTCAAACCGATCACCACGCGATGATTGAGACCGCTGGGGGCCGGCGCTACCTGATGACATCCATTTACTACTTGCTGACCAAGGATTCGCCGATAGGTCATTTTCATCAGAACCAATCGGACATCGTTCATTACTACCATGTGGGAGATGCAATTCAGTACAGCCTGATTTTCCCGGACGGCACATTAAAAACGGTTGTGATGGGCAGCGATATAATCGCCGGCCAATGTCTGCAGCTACAGGTACCGGGTGGCGTTTGGAAAGCTTCGCAGCTTACAAATGGATTGGCGGGATACGGTTTGATCAGTGAAGCGGTTTCACCTGGGTTTGATTTTGCAGATATGGAGTTGGGTAGTCGGCAAAAGCTTGGCGAGCAATTTCCCGAACATTCGCAGCTGTTTGAGAGGCTGACGGGAGAATGAGGGCTGAGGTGAATTGATTGCTTCAAAATCTGCGCGTAACCGGGCTAATCTCGAAACACCTTGTTGCGTGTAATGTATATTATGTTAAACGACAGGCTATGTCATAGATGTTCATGAGCTGTCTAAGCCACTGATTCGACAAACCTGCTTCTGACGTCCACTCTGTTAACGGGCCATGTACTCCGTGTTCATGGCTAGTTCTTAACTGAGGTGGCTGCCGATGAAGCTGATTCAGTGCCGGTTCTCTTCAGGTCAGCGGATACCGTTGCTGGTACAAGTTGGTGATGCAGCGCCGTTGCCCGTACTCATTCCGTTCATCTACGTCCAACGGAAACTCAGGCACCTAGCTTACAACACGGCGGCGGCACATCTGCGTGCGATTCAGGCTTTCTACAGCTATGCCGAAAGCCGAGATCTGAATATCGATGAGGCCATCTTGGCTTGTCGCTTTGAGGCGATTCTGGCTTTGCTGGATGGTTACGCCATCTGGCTCCAAAGTGGCCGTCAAGCCGATAATCTGATCGCCCGAATTGGCACGGCTGCAACAACACCTTTTCCTCAGATCGATCCGCGCACCCGTGACCAATACTTGCAGCTGCTGAAGCAGTACCTGTCCTGGTGTGCCACCCGATACATCCCGCGCGCTCGTCAGAACTCAACCATCTTGGCTAACATCGAGATCGTATTTGCAGATGTCGCCGACGTCATTGAACGACGCTTTGAGAGTCATATCATCAATGCTCGTCCCGACCGCACTCGTTACCGCAGCCTCACGGATACGCAACAACAGATCATTCACACACTGATTCGCCCCGGCGCTCAGGAGAATCCGTTCCCAGAAAGGCTGCAGCTGCGCAATTGGCTAATGATCGAATTGCTACTGGAGACCGGTATCCGTCGCGGAGAGCTTCTCAAGCTCTACACCACGGATATCAATCAAGGCTCTGAGCATGCTTATCTCAGCGTCAATGACCGCGAACATGACCCAGCCGACCCGCGCGCCGAAGAGCCTGCATTGAAAACACACGCACGGACCGTAGGTCTCTCCACTCAGCTGTATGAGGTCTATGAGCGTTATATACAGAGCGAACGCCGCCCCCAGCGTAACGGCAAACCTATGAAATTGCCGTACCGCTATTTATTTATCTCGGATCGAGGTCGCCCGCTGTCGATCCGAGCATTGTCAAACGTCCTTGATCGGCTGTTTCTGACCATTGAACTGGCTCATCCGGGGTTGTTGCCTACACTTTCCGCGCATGACTTTCGCCACACCTTTGCCGACCGCTTCTTGGCCCACCTGGTCGAGGAACGAGGGTTTGACCTAGAGCGGGCCATGGACGAACTCCGACGAGTCTGTGGCTGGTCTGAAACCTCAGCTATGCCCCGCCGTTATGCCAGTCGTTTTCTAGCCGCGTCGGCCAACCGCCACAACGCCCGACGAACTTCGGCAGCCTGGGGGCGGCTCGACACGTAAGGAGATTTGCTGTGGACGAATCAGATGAGCAAGAACACGCGTCCCCCTCCCCGTCGTTGCCGACCTTTAAGTTTGAGGGTCCGAACCGGGTCGCTATACGAACCCGCACCGATGATCAGCCAAGGTACGTCGATACTCGATTGAGCGTTTGGACATGGTATGACGGTGGACTCCCCCTGAAGATTGATTGGGGCACGCTAAACCTAAGCCCTGCACTCCGAGAAATTGGCAAAGGCTTTATGGCCTATGCACTCGAAAAGTATGCGCCTCGAACCGCAGTAATGTTTGCAGATACCCTTCGCTTTTTATCTAGTAGCGATCTCGCCGCTGGTCTCCCCTGGAGCTCTGATCAATTAAACACAACTCTTGAAGAGTTGAAGAAATCAAGGAGTATTCTTGTAGGGTTCCGGACGTTATACCGCTGGGCGGTTGATAGAGGAATTAAAGGCTTCGATCGAAATACCTATCTAAAAATTAAAGATATAAGATCGAGCCCGGTTGATCCGTACGCGCGAATTTTTCTCTCTCAGTCAGGGCTAGAACTTGACGAGGAAATTCAATTGCTTCGGCGTATTGATCGCCATATTCCGATGGATGACTGGAGTGAACTCCAGTTCAATATAATGCTCCACCTAGGTTTCGAGTTGGGGCCGCGCTCGATTCAATTCCACTCGTTGGACGTCGCAGACTTCGAAGTAGTTGAAACCGATGATCGTGAGAACTACTACACCCTATGGCTACCCATGGCCAAAAAGGTCGGCCAACGTCGACCTGAACGACGACCTCGAAAAATTACCACGCGACTGGGTAATAAAATCGCGCTACATATTTCTGAGATTCAACGCCGCTTTGGCAGTGGCTGCACTCCATTGTTTGTCAGTCTTACAGGAGATCGCCTATCTGTCATCGAAATCGGTGCGGGCCTAAAATACGAGCTGTGTGAAGCCGGGATAGACAAGCCGAACCAGGTAACCATGTTGCTGCGTCATCACCTTGGGCAAAGTTTGGCAGACCAGGGAACTCCGGCAGACTTGATTGCCGAACTGCTCGGACACAACAGCACGGTTGCGGCGCGTGCTTACGTAACGGCAACCCCCAACATTGCCCGGATCAAAGAGAAAGCGCTGGGTAAGAGCCCGGCCTATCAACGCATTATGCGCAGTTTATTAACCGGGGAAATCGTCCAGCGTCGAAATACAGTTGCAGAAAGAGCCATCCGCGGCGTCATCGATACGCAGTTCATCGGAGACATCGGTGCCTGTGCCCTACCAGTTCATACGCACTGTCCCTACAATCCCGTATATGCCTGCTACACCTGCAAGAAGTTTCATCCATTTGCTGACGGGCGCCATGAGCAGGTGAAGGAGGCGTTGCAACGAGAAGCCCAGCGGTTCATTGATATGGCAGAACAAGCCGGTGACCTCATTCACAACCGGCCTCTCGCCCAGCATCAAACGACCATCTTGGCGGTAAGCGCTACGATCGAACGCTGCCGGCAGCACACGGAGGGGGCCGCAGATGACGCTGTCTAGGGCAAGACAGAGCCTTGAGGGCTTTATTACACAGGAAAAAGCGATTTTTCACTCGTTACCGATTTCAACACCGTGGGCGGCACCGTTGTGGGGAGTCGGACGTTGGTTGCCACAACGGGATAAACAGAATGCACTTACTTTCGAGACACACCGGCAAGCCCTAGAGAAGACAGGCTATCCCGCCCCGCCCAAGGGGCCACTCCCCTGCACTTTCCAAGATTTTAGCAAGGCCTTGATTGTGTATCTGCAACGCACCCGGAACCTGAAGTTTTCCATGGCTGCGGCCTACAATATTGCCATCCGGCGGCTTTACAATCCCTTATTTGAACGACGCGTGTCCGACCCCACGCAGTTGACGCGAGGCGATTTTGAACGCGTCGTGGAATTTCTTCGCGACAGTGGCTACAAGAACCTTTACGACGCGATCTCTCATCTTCAGGTGATCGCAGAGACGATTGATAAACTGCAATTAACCGAGATCGCCATCCACTTTAAGCATGCTGCAAAACCAGAAAAACGCCGTCACGATTACATTTCATTGCATGATCCTGATCGTGTTGTAAAACAGCGAAAGTCTGATGACAGGTTGCCTTCCCGCGAGGCGATGGAAGCCTACGCTGTTTGTTCAAACAACCCGCTTAGTGACGGGGAAGAAATCTTGCTTCGTGTGATCGATTTACTGATCGCGACCGGGCAAAGGGGAAATGAGGTAGCAGTAATTCCCTATGAGTGTTGGGTCGAAAGGCCGATCAAGAATCCGACAGGAGAGGTGGTTACAGATGCCAATGGCAAACCTCTAGTCGAATGTGGGATCAAGTACTTTGCAGAAAAGCAATTTCAGTCTCGTGTTCATTGGTTAGCAGAAAGCGACGTTCCTTTAGCCAGGCGCTCGGTTGAACGATTGAAGACGCTGACCCGAGAACAGCGAGAACTTGCCAGGTGGCAAGAGGAACACCCGGGTCGTCTTTGGGCCTACTCCCCGCAGACCTCAATGACGCAAGATGAAGTGTTGTGTTGGATCGGATTTAGCGAAAATCGAGACACCTACAGAAATCTACGTCAGTACCTTTCCCGGCACGGAGTTGCCCCCTGCAGGGAGACCGGCCGTAGGGCGGACCTGAACAGATACTTGGCCGGTGATATCGAGCGCTTTCTTGTTCCTAAACTTCGGGACCATGCAGCGCTGGTTGAAAATGTCGGCGGCTCGATTCGGGTTGTCCTGAAAACCAGCGAAACACTAGCCATCGCTTTTGATGGCCAATTCCGACTCGGCGGGCGGGAGGCGAATGTATTTCGAGCGATCCCGCGTCGGGTGACCCTGCGAGATATCAATAATGCGCTGGGCAGTAATGACAAATATGCGTCCATTTTTTCGCGTCGTTCATTAACTGAGTCCGATGGAGCTCCGATTAAGCTGACTAGCCACCAACCACGGCATTGGCGCAATACAATTTATCATTTGACCGGCATGAGCGATGTTCAGCAAGCGCTGGCGTTGGGGCGAAAACGCCTCGACCAAAATACCCGTTACCAACACACAAGCATTGAAGAAAGCACCGCCGCCCATCAGGAGTTCCTGGCGTTCAATAGCTATCACCAGCGCATCGATTTTCTACATACAGGCATAAGAGATAAGCGCATTCAGGGCGCTTTGACCGACAGTTACCATGCTTTACTATCAGATAAAGGCACAACCACTGCAGAAGCATTCCTCACCGTACACGCCACCGCACTACACGTAACACCCTTTGGCGGCTGCATTCACGATTTCTCCCAAGCGCCCTGCCCTAAACATCTTCAGTGCTGGAATGGCTGCTCGCATCTCCATCTGATGGGCACTCCAGCGGAGCGGGCCAACCTAGAGAAACAAGCCGAGAATATGACGAAGGCAATTAGCATTATGCGCAATGCCGGCGCCGAAGAAGCAGGTAGCGATGTTTGGCTGGCGGACCAGGAGGACAAGCTAAACAATCTAAAGTCCGTGCTCGCGCGCGATACGTATGTAGGTGTGCAGCGCGTGTTTCCCGATGGGCATCCAATGACGATTGCGGACACAGGTAAGCGGCACAGTTCGGTTTCGGATGATTAGAGGCGACCATGGCGCAACGACAGACCTTGAGGGGCGGCACCTTGGACGAGGCGATCGACGCCCTCCTCGCTCAAATGATTAGCTTAGGGCTGGAGCTCGCGCCTATTTCACGCCCCGAAGTGCAGCGTCGGTTGGGCCTGACTAGCCGAGCTACCTTAGTGGGGGACCGAGGGAGACGAATCGAGTCTGCTCGTATCGCACAACTCAAGGAGAGTGGCAGAGATCCAGATGGAGCCCGGCGCCGTAGAAGTCTTGAAGAGCGCATAGCTCACCTGCAGGCAGAGAATGCTGACTTAGTCCGGCAACGAGATCGACTCTTCGAGGCGCTATCAGTAATCGCGGACAACTGCTTGGTGAAAGGGATTGATGTGGAAGAAATGCTGGCTTCCTTACGCAGGCGTTAGGCGCCAAACCCCTTAAGAGTGCGACCATGCTTTTTACTTTTCTGGCCGGATATCCGTCTACTCGTAGCTGTCCCTTGGAATCTGGTGCGACTGTTCGTCGCCGGAAATCAGTTTTATTCTCCCACTTCCCGCGAAAACAAGCGTCAGTGAGGTTAGCAACGCATATTACTCAAAATGCACGCGCGACACGAAAAGTGAGGTGACTTAGTGACTACCCATGCACATAGAAGTGTCAAAAATAACTTGCCGAGAAGTCCCGGTGAACGGTTGCAAAGTGGTATCACCAACGAAATAAGTCGTGCCTTTTTCGACCTCGTACAGCAGTCCTTCGAGACCGTGCTGGGATAGCAATTCAATTTTAAGTAGCGGCTCCATCCGCTGGCGACCAGACTGATTTATTTTTTCTGAACTGACGAATTGAACACTCCGGACCACAAACGTTTTCGATTGCTGCGTGAGTAACGAGCATAGGGCACGTTCACCGACGACCATGAGAATGAAAGGGACACGTCGTTTCCCTTTTCGCTCCTCAACCAGCACGTTAAACCAGCCGAGACTCATGTCGTACTCGACACACATCCATGTGCGAAAGGTCTCACCCAGCAAAGGGACTAACGGCACTTCCGCCCACTCATAGGTTCGAAACATCAGCTGCCCTCCGAAAATATCGCTATCGAGTATAGTTAATTTTCGACGTGACGGGCTTCATCATTCCTTTTGCGAGTCAGGCAAATGGAACTGAAGGAAGCATTTGGGATAGCGCTGCGCCAGGCGCGCTTGGAAAAAGGTTTGGCTCAGGAAGCTCTCGCCCCTAGTCAGGCCTATGTCAGCGAGGTTGAAAATGGCCGAAAAAGCCCCTCTATTGAAAAAATTGATGAGTTAGCTAGCGTCTTGGGGATTCATCCAGTCACGTTATTCGCCCGTAGTTATCTTGTTGACGGTGGTGACCTGACTGATCTCTTGAAACGCGTTACGCGAGAGCTTCACGAACTACAATGAGTAAGCAGCTTCCTTTTTGAAACCTCGCTCAGCCTCGTCGACTCACTCAGTCAAGGGTGTGGGCGAGATGAAAATTATGGTGCGAGAATTCGGAGCTCCGGCTTACTACTTGTTCATTCACGTCACACCCTCTCCTTGAAAACCCAGAAGATTTTCGGAGCATCCAACGAGGTCGTAATTACGGATAGCGGTCAACCTTTGGGCGCAGGAAGTTGGCCACAGGAAATGACCAGTACGTTTCTTAGACCAGACCGGCAGAGTCAACCCGAGGCCTTGAGTGTTGAGAATCTGGTGCACCCGCACAGTATGAATAGCCCCGTGGCACACGGTTTTTCCGTCCAAGCTTGTAACGAATCAAATTATGGTTTTTCGCATAATTGCGCATAAAGCTACAAATCTAGTATTTGCGGCTGATTTATTAGCGTAAGTCGCTATTTTGACCAAAACATCTTTCTTAGTGCTTTCTTTTTTCGGCGGAGGGGACCCGCTCTCAGAACTGACTGCAGCTATCGACAACGTCATGTTATCATCCATGGCAAGAATAGCCCCCACGCCTCGGGCAGATCCCAGGATCTGTACTGCGCACCAGGGGGTTAGTTTTTCTAGCCTTCCACACCCTAGCGTCGGTGCTCAGGCTCCTATCAGACCTCACCTCCCAAGCGCTGGAACCGTCGCTCAAACGCCTCCGAGCCCCTTCTATCACATCGCTTCGTGCCGGCGCGCTAGCGTTTGGAACTCTGGCCTAAATCACCTTGCCGTTAGTCTTGCGGTCTCAACGCGTGAGATTCAACAGCTTTAATCCACGGCGATTTGCATGCTCTGTACGACTTGGCATCGCTGGGATGCAGAGCCTCACAAGCGAGCTTCATCTTCATGTTCTCGAGCTAATTTGGAATTGGTGATCATGACGTTTTGAAACTTTAAATGGCGGGTGATGTGCGTTGAGCCGCATTCAAAACCATGCTTAGAGTTATTCAACATGTGAGCTAGGCGACCTTATCCCAGACAACGCTGAGCGAGCCGTGAATCGGCCCCCTCTGCAGTGGCAAAATGACATTTCTAAAGGAGTCCTGTTGTAATTGGGCTAGAGTCGTCTCCACACATCTATCGGGTTGGTGAACCGCCATAGTGCGGTCACAAGGAAGAGGCTATGCAAATCCAGCACCTAGAGATCGCGAACTTCCGTAAGCTCCTATCAGTTCGAATCGACCTGGCAAACACCACTACCCTTCTGGTCGGAGCGAACAATAGCGGTAAGTCCTCCGCGATGTTGGCGCTACGCAAGTTCCTGCTTTCTAAAGCGACCGCGTTCCGGCTCCAAGATCTGACGCTCTCACATCTCAGGACTATTGATGCCATTGGTGTCGATTGGGAAGCTGCTGATGAAAGTCTCCAAGCCCCCGCGGCGAACGAGTGGGCGCACTGGTTACCCACCCTAGATCTCTGGATGGAAGCCTCGCAAGGCGAACTGCACCACATCAGAGATCTGATTCCCAATTTTGCCTGGAAAGGCGGCCACGTTGGCATGCGCTTCCGACTCGAGCCGAAGGACATGGCCAAGCTCTTTACTGATTACCGGAAAGAGCGGAAGCGCGTGAAGCTGCTGCAAGAGGAAATTGAAAAACGGACCGAGACAGGAAAGACTCCGCCCCCCCTGCCATTGTGGCCGCAAAGTTTGCACGATTACCTCAACCGGCGTCTGGGAACGATGTTCGCGATTCGCTGGTACCGTCTCGACCCTGCGCAACTCAGCGCACCAGATCCCAAAACTCGTCACGCCAAACTTCAAGGACTGTCCGCGACCGCTATTCCGCTGGAAAGCAACCCCCTGACAGATCTCATACGTGTTCACGAAATCAACGCCCAACGGGGCTTTGGAGACAGCGCGGAAGAATCCGTAACCGAAGGCAGAGGTGGTTCGGGGAAAAAATTGACGGAGCAATTGCGCGCTTACTACAACCGGCATCTGGATCCGGGTGACAGTCCAGACATCTCGGACTTGGAGGCACTGACAGCCATCCAGGCTGCCCAATCTGCATTCGACTCCCGACTGACTTCCAGCTTCGCCCCTGCTCTCGAAGAAGTCGCAGGCCTTGGATACCCCAACAATTCTGACCCTGCTATCAGGGTAGAAACCCGGCTGTCTCCTACGGACGGGATGAACCACGAAGCAGCAGTTCTATTCGAGCTGGACTCAGCCGCAGGTGCGCCCGGCGCTCCTCCCATGCGCTTGCCCGAGACGTCCAACGGTTTGGGTTACCAAAACCTGATTTCGATGATTTTCCAGCTGATGGCGTTTCGAGATGAATGGCTGAGGAAGTACAAGAACGCGGAGGAGCAGTCTGACGCTGGTGTCGAGCCAATCCACTTGGTGCTGATCGAGGAGCCTGAAGCGCACCTACACGTCCAGGTGCAGCAGGCCTTCATCAAGCATGCTTATCACGTCCTATGTAATGACCCGCTGCTTAAGAAATATCCGAAGCTCAAAACCCAACTGATCGTTAGCTCTCATTCGAGCCACGTCGCGCATGAGACGGAGTATGCGAATCTTCGGTATTTCCGTAGGCTGCCCGCGGGAATGGCCAACGTACCTATTCCAGTGTCCACCGTCTCCAACCTAAGCACTGTTTTCGGGCAGAAAAACCCTCACAAGCACACGAAGGAGTTTGTGACCCGTTACCTCCGGGCGCAACATGCCGATCTCTTCTTTGCCGACGCGGTCATTTTGGTAGAAGGTGCTGCAGAGCGAATGATGCTGCCGCACTTCCTGCGAAACCACTTCCCCTTCCTGGATCGGTGCTACATCACAATCTTGGATATCGGGGGCAGCCACGCACATCGACTCCGGCCTCTGGTAGACGCGTTGGGCATCGTGACCCTGGTGATCACTGATTTGGACGCTGGCCACAAGAAATCAGCGGTACCGGTTAGGCGCCAGGCAGAGCAGTCAACCAATAACCCTACCCTCCGGCACTGGATGGCTGCCCGAAAACTTGGTCATGACGTGGACACTTTGCTGGATCTGGATAGTGAACAAAAAGCTGATCAGATCGATGATTTGTTTGCTATCAAAGTGGCGTACCAGACGCCCATCACCATCCGCCTTCCTAGGACTGAAGGTGAAGTAGAGGCCCTGCCCAATACCTTCGAGGACAGCCTGGTACTGAGCAACGTGAAGCATTTTGCGACTAAGCAAGGCCGGGGTTTGACCAAGGCAGTTTCCAAAGCGCTGCGTGAGTCGGAAACGGCGGACGATCTAGGTCAGGCGTTTTTCGACGCTCTTAGGGATGGCGACAAGGCGGAGTTCGTTTTACAGACACTGGGAGATCCCAACTTTGCGAAGTTGGCGGTTCCGGAGTACATCCGCGAAGGGCTCACCTGGTTAGAGACCAAGCTCAAGAAAAAGAGTAAGGAGCTTCTGATAATTCCAACGGCTAGCATCGAGGTGACTGGACAATGAGCGCCATTACCGAGGTTGTTGATGAAGTGAAGCCGACTGCTGATGAGGTTATCAAAGCATGCCTGAACTTAGAGCAGCCACGCAGCTTCTTCCTTTACGCCGGGGCCGGCTCTGGAAAGACCCACTCGCTCGTAGAAGCAGTGAAATCGCTCAAAGAGCGGGAGCGACAGCGTCTCACATTTGAAGGCCGGCAGATCGCGATCATTACCTATACCAATGCGGCCTGCGAGGAGATCGAACGCCGACTCGAGCACGATCCTCTGGTTGAAGTCTCAACGATCCACGCTTTCTCCTGGAGGATGATCAAGGGCTTCAACGATGACATTCGTGAGTGGTTGCGCGTTAAGCTCGCCGCCGACATCGACGAACTGGATGACAAACTCCGTAGGGCGCAAGGAGAGAATAAGACTTCTCGTGCTAATCGGGCGAGCCGGGACAGCAAGGCCCGTCGCCTCGCGAGCTTGGATGAAATCACCGACTTCACCTATAGCCCGACGGGAGACAATCGAAGCAGGCAATCTTTGAACCATAGCGAGGTCATCCAGATGGCCGCGGCGTTCATCCCGAAGCCGCCCTTGCTTGATGTGATGGCCGACCGGCACCCGGTGCTCTTGATCGATGAAAGTCAGGATACGTACGGCCCGCTCATGGATACCTTTCTGCAAGCTCAAGCTGCAATCCCTGGAAGGTTCTGCCTAGGGCTTCTCGGCGACACGATGCAACGCATCTACAACGACGGGAAAGTCGGGTTGGATGATGCCATTCCTGCGGATTGGGCCAAGCCAGAAAAGCGCATGAACCGTCGCTGTCCAACTCGAGTTGTCGACTTAATCAATGTGATCCGTGTGAGCGTTGACGGTCATCAGCAAATACCTAAGCCGGGTGCTGCCAGAGGCACAGTACGAATGTTCTGCACACGGCAGGTACCGGGTCAGGATTTCAGCTTGGAAGAGCAGATTGCTAGGCAAATGGCTGACGTCACCGGCGACGTTCAGTGGGCAACCGGTATGCAAGGCCGCAAGACGCTCATCCTGGAACACAAGATGGCTGGGCGGCGTATGGGGTTTGAAGGTGTATTCACGCCGTTGTATGCCGTTGAACACCTAAACACGGGCCTACTGGACGGAACGCTACCCATACTCAAGCTTTTCTTTGAGGGGGTCGCCCCAATAGTAGAAGCGGCTCGAGCGGATGATTTCACGCTCATGGAAGCGGTGCGGCTGCGCTCTCCCTTGCTTGATCCCAAATACTTGGAGTCGGCTGGCACCACCCAACTGGAGGTGCTGGAGTCTGTTGGAAAAGCGACCCAGTCGCTCTGTGAGATGCTTACGGACAATGATCCGTTGATTGGGGAAGTGGCTCAAGTTCTTCAAAGGACTGGCCTGCTTGAGCTGCCTGCCCGCTTCGTCGAAGCGATGGCTCTGGGCGCCACGGCTGACGATGCCCCGGAAACATCGGATCGCGAAGCGCTTGAGATTCATGCTTATCGGATCGTCCTGGGACGCCCTTATTCGGAGATGAAGGCGTTCGCTGGCTACGCAAATGGTCTTTCACCGTTCGGCACCCATCAGGGGGTGAAAGGCTTAGAGTTTCCGCGTGTAATGGTCATCCTGAACGACGAAGAAGCAGGAGGTTTTCTGTTTAGCTATGAGAAGCTGCTCGGCGTTACGCCTGCTTCGTCAACCGACGTGAAAAATCAACGCACGGGCAAGGATGATTCCTTGTCACGCACGCGCAGGCTTCTTTATGTGACCTGCAGTCGTGCAGAGGAAAGCTTGGCGATCGTAATTTACAGCGCCCAGCCGGAGACTGCCAAAGCGAGTGTCATCGAAGCCGACTGGCTGAAGGCAGACGAGATTGTCGTGCTCTGAGATGTGTAAGCAGTTGAGCAGTATGGGACAACCTCCACTGCCATATTTCCTACAGCGCCCGGTCAATCAGCTCATGTATGGCGAGATAGCACCTGGCTTTACTTCCAGCTTTGGCGAAAATTACATAAGCTTAGTCTTTGGTGTTCGTCCATACCATCACCCTTAACCTACAGCAGTGAAAGCCTTCATGTATGCAACTTACATCCCTAACGATCTAGTGGATTTACTAAAAGCCAATGGTCATGGAGGGCGTGGCTTCTGTTATGACAACTCCGGTTCTCTACTCCTTTACTCGAGCTTTGAGAATCTAATCTCTGAATTACTTAGAAGCCAAGGCTGGGAGATATCTTATGTCCTCGGAATACTCACACCGCCTCCGCAAAAAGAAGACTTCTGGATCAAATACGACTCCAAGTTAGAGCCTCACGCCTGGATTGAGGCAAAAAAAGAGGATCTCAACACCTATTGGGATTTAACGCTCCAATTAAACTCCCCGACTTGGGCCGCTCGGAGACGAGAGTTTCTCTATGACAAACGTTACACTATGAACTCCGTCACCCTTCAGTCATGGATCCGAGAAAACTATCACGACACCACCATTTATGAAGGCGACCTTCCCATCAAGGGGTATCATTTTCCGGAAATCGATTTAGCGGGAAACTTACTCGCCCCCCCCCATAAAACCAAAACAATGACGACCTCGGAAAGGACATTCTCGAGAATGACAGGCTATGTCAGATATGTTCATCAGGCTCATAAGGTACTGATTCGACAAACTCGCTTTTGACGCCCACTCTTTCAACGGGCCATGTCCTCCATGTTCATGGCGAATAATTCAATGAGGTGGCTGCCGATGAAAGTTCGAAGACATTTTTACCGCTGGGTACCGCCAAGTATTCAGGTGCGGCGGCCACGGCTTTGTTGGCGGCTTTTCTGTAGCGTTTGTACTGTCCTATCGCATGATTCACGAACGAGCTGACGTACTCGCCCTTCGAAGAAAACACCTGAGCTAAACGACGGAACATCCCTGTCTCCTATGCCGCTGAATGGCTGTCCGGGGGAACCGGCTAAAATGTTCATTACTTAAAATCTACAGTCAGCGCTATACGTATTTATACAAGTATTGCGGGTGATGGCGCACCGCCATCTCAGAATGCGATGAACGCGCTGTAACCGTCTCGCAACATAGAAATATCTCGCTGGCCTTGATGTTCTCTCGGTGGAAAATTGTTGGCAGTGCGAAGCCCTCGTAGCTATTCATCCTTATCACGCTCCCGTAAGAGCCAGCAGACGATGCCGAGCACCAGGGTGGCAAATCCTAGTGCGGCAATGGTGAGCGCAGGAGTAGCGGCAGAATCGAGAATAACGAACTTCCGGCTGAGCGCCAGCAAGGCGATCAACAGCACTGTGCGAACCTGAACGATGCTGTTGCGTCGTAGGGCCGGGCGCACAATCGAATGCTTAAACTCCAGGGCTATCAGCACGGTGAAGATTGAACCAAAGAGGGCCTGGAAAACATCGTGATCTAGAGGGTCAATCGCACCACCGATCACCAACGGCACAACCCTGCGACAGAGCTGCAGTAGCGCCATCAAAATCACAGACGCGATGATGAGACTGAGCGCTATAACAACCAATTGTTCGAAACGTTCGTAAGCATTCATCAGCGCCCACTGAAGTCTGAAATTTTTCAGCGTCGAGTTGCGCTCACGCCTTTCAGAATCAGGCTTTGACACGATAACCCTCCACACTTGCGTCTTCAGTCCGCCGGGCTCGTCCAGGCATTTGAGGATTCAGTACACCACTGCACGTCGTGATCAACAGGCCTGCTCCCAGGTTACGTGAGTGTGCTGGGGCTAAGTCCCGGTCTCCGCAGTAGGTGCCAGATCATCTGGCTGGTCTGGCGGACTACTCTTTCCGGTGGTCTTTGGCGCATCCACCTCCACTTTATTGAAGACCACTTCCCTACGTTCCGTGTCGTAACCCAACTCAACACTGTCGCCGGCTTGCAGCTTGCCAGCGAGCATTTCCTTCGCAAGCCGCGTTTCGACGGCCTGGCGAATCTGACGTTTCAACTCGCGCGCGCCAAACTCAGGCTGATAACCAACATCCGCCAGATGATCGATGAGTGAACCATCAATTTTCACGGTGATGTTCTGTGCCGCTGCAGTTCGAATGACCCGATCAAGCTGAATGCTCACAATCGATCGGATGTTGTCACGGGTCAGGGCATGGAACACGATGATGTCATCAATACGGTTCAGGAATTCGGGACGAAAATGACCTTTCAGGACGCCCATTAATTCATCACGTAACGCTTTATCCGTAAGGCGTTCATCTTCGGGGCGCTCAAGATTCTCCATGATCACGGGAGAGCCCAAGTTGCTGGTGGCAATGATGATCGTGTTGCTGAAGTCCACGACACGTCCCTTGCCGTCCGTGAGACGCCCATCGTCGAATACCTGCAGCAATACGTTGCTCACATCGGGATGCGCCTTTTCGATCTCGTCGAGCAGAATCACACTGTAGGGCTTGCGGCGGACACGCTCTGTCAACTGACCGCCTTCGTCATATCCCACATAACCGGGTGGCGCCCCGATCAAACGAGCAACCGCATGCCGCTCCATGTACTCCGACATATCAATACGAATGATCGATTGCTCGTCACCAAACACCGTTTCCGCCAACGCTTTGGCAAGTTCAGTTTTGCCAACGCCCGTAGGGCCTAGAAAGAGAAACGTAGCAATAGGTCTGTTCGCCTGGCCAAGGCCGGCTCGAGACAAACGAACGGCATCGCTGACCGCGAGAACAGCGTCTTCCTGCCCAACCAGCCGCTCACGCAACGTGTCTTCCATGTTCAACAGCTTTTGACGCTCTTCCTGCGTAAGCTCGGTCACAGGAATACCGGTGAGACGGGACAGCACCTCGGCAATTGACTCCAGGGTCACCTCAAGGGTTTCGGAACCTGTCTTGCGCTGCCAGGCTTCTGTTTCCTCTCCCAGTTGCGCTTGTTTTTGACCAATGCGTTCTTCGAAGCCTTTGGATTCATCAAAACGTTTACGGGAAGATGCATAGTCCTGTTCACGTTTAAGTTGCGTGATTTCGGCTTCCAGCTCCTGGATGCCAGCCGGCCTTGAGGAGGAACTGATTCGAACACGGGCCGCGGCCTGATCGATCAGGTCAATGGCTTTATCCGGCAGGTAGCGCGAGGTGATGTAACGATCCGACAGCTCTGCTGCCGCCACAAATGCTTCATCGGCGAATGTGACCTGGTGATGAGCCTCAAGCTTATCGCGCAGCCCACGCAAGATAATGATGGTCTGTTCGACGGTGGGCTCGGATATCAGCACAGGCTGAAAACGTCGCTCAAGCGCTGCGTCTTTTTCGATGTGCTTTTGATACTCATTGAGTGTCGTCGCACCGATCAAACTAAGCTCCCCGCGTGCCAATGCGGGTTTAAGTACGTTGGCAATATCCAGGCCGCCCTCCTCACCACCCTGCCCCGCGCCAACGATCGTGTGCAACTCGTCAATGAACAGAATAAGCTCCGAGCTTTTTGCGGCGACTTCATCAAGTAGTTGCTTGGCTCGCTCCTCGAATTCACCACGATATTTAGAGCCCGCAACCATTGAGTTCAGATTGATTTCAACAAGCCGTCTGCCACGCAGAATCTCAGGGACATCGCCCTTTACTATTCGTTGTGCAAGCCCTTCAACGATGGCTGTTTTACCGACGCCAGGTTCGCCGATAAGAACCGGATTGTTCTTTCTGCGCCGCGCCAGCACCTCGATGGTATTTTCGATTTCCTGCGCGCGCCCCAGTACGGGATCGAGTTTGCCCTCACGAGCCAGTGACGTCAGGTCGCGACCGAACTTGTCGAGTGTCGGTGTT
>Ga0157373_10001277_pt1 | contig 19254 bp, 14 predicted proteins | sample C65metaG_FD_113460 | JGI IMG/M metagenome (GOLD analysis project Ga0157373, IMG submission 113460) | Corn rhizosphere microbial communities from Kellogg Biological Station, Michigan, USA - C6-5 metaG | ecosystem: Host-associated > Plants > Roots > Rhizosphere > Soil | place: USA: Michigan... | reverse complement strand
TGGCCGAGACCTTGCGCTCGGCCTGATAGCAGACGTGGACCGGCAGCGGCGGCTCTTCGAAATCCTCCAGAATCAGCTCCAGTTCGCCGCTCGCCACTGCGCTGGCGACCTGATAAGAGAGGACCCGCGTCACGCCCCAACCCATTTTCGCGGCGGTGATCGCAGCCTGGTTGGCGGAAACGGTGAGGCGCGATTGCAGATCGACGTGTAACGGTTTGCCCCCCTCCGTGAACTCCCAACGACGCACCAGGACGCTGGCCGCCGATACGATCAACCGGTGCTCCTTCAGGTCCACCGGATGCCGAGGCCTGCCATGAGCGGCAAGATAGGCCGGCGAGGCACACAGTACCCGGCGCACTTCGCCGACCTTCACGCCGTGCTGACTGCTGTCCATCAAATGGCCGATGCGCACGGCGACGTCGATGCCCTCCTCGACCATTTGCGTGACGCGATCGAGCAGCAGTGCATTGACGCTGACGCCGGGGTATTGCTGCAGATAGCCCACCACCAGCGGCATGACGAACAGCTCGCCGAACAGCAGCGACGCAGTGACCGTCAATTGACCAACAGGCGCGGCGATGCTGCCGCCGGCCGAGTCTTCGGCTTCTTCGAGCTCGCTAAGGATGCGTCGGCAATCGGTCAGGTAACGCTGCCCCGCTTCGCTCAGGTGCACGCTGCGGGTGGTGCGCAACAACAGCAGCGTGCCGATGCGCTTCTCCAGCGCCGCCACCGCCCGGGTGACGCTGGGCGCCGACATGTTCAAGCGCCGCGCGGCCGTGGCGAAGCTGCGCTCTTCGCACACGGTGATGAAGACCTGCATTTCCTGAAATCTGTCCATGGGAGGCTCGGCACGACGAGGGGCTGAATAGGCGCGATAGTAATGGCTGGATCGCCAAAGCGCACTGTAGCAGCACGGCTTGCCGGTGGTGGCGTCCTGAAAATCGCTACCGCCGGCAAGCCGTGCGGCTACAAGACAGGTGCTCATCCACGACCCCAAGGCCGACTGCCGTGGAAACATCCCGAAATATTTCCTTGACGAGCACGGCCTGCCTGAGCGTGAATATTGGCTAACGGTCATACTCCAAATTCACGCACTGGCTTCTCGGGGATTCACTCATGGTTTCGTCTGTTCTGGCGGCGTCGCTGTCTCGTCGTCGCATTCACTACAGCTGGGTCGTTCTGGCGGTGACCTTCCTGACCATGCTGGTGATGGCTGGCGCAGTGGGCGCGCCGGGTGTGTTCATCAAGCCGCTGGAGGCCGAGTTCGGCTGGGATATGGCGGAAATTTCCTCGGCATTGGCGGTGCGTTTCGCCCTGTTCGGTCTGGTTGGCCCCTTCGCTGCCGCGTTCATGAATCACTTCGGCGTGCGCCGGGTGGTGCTGACAGCGCTGACCCTGGTCGCCAGCGGCATGATCCTGTCGCTGTTCATGACCCAATTCTGGCAACTGGTCGTGCTGTGGGGGCTGGTGGTGGGGTTCGGCACCGGGCTCACGGCCATGGTCCTTGGCGCGACGGTCGCCACACGCTGGTTCTCGCAACGTCGCGGCATGGCCATGGGTTTGCTGTCGGCCAGTTCCGCCACCGGCCAGTTGGTGTTCATGCCGATGCTGGCCAACCTGACCGAGCATTTCGGCTGGCGCACGGCGCTGACCTGCATCTGCGTGGCCATCGTCATCGCCGGGGTCGCGGTGCTCGCCCTGATGCGCAATCACCCTGCCGATCTGCAGCTGCCGTCCTATGGCGACACTGAAATCCAACCCGCCACGGCCAGCACGCAAACCTTCGCCCAGCTGCTGATCACGCCGCTGCATGTACTGCGTGACGTGTGCACAACCTGGACGTTCTGGGTGTTGTTCATGACGTTTTTCATCTGCGGCGCCAGCACCAACGGCCTGATTCAGACCCACTTCATCAGCCTGTGCGGCGACTACGGCCTGATCGCCACCACCGCAGCGGGGATGCTGGCGGTGATGGGGATTTTCGATTTTGTCGGGACCATTGGTTCAGGCTGGCTGTCGGACCGTTTCGACAACCGCTGGCTGCTGTTCTTCTATTACGGCTTTCGCGGCGTGGCGCTGATCATCCTGCCGTTTTCGGACTTCACGGTCTACGGCCTGTCGTTCTTCGCCCTGATCTATGGCCTGGACTGGATCGCCACCGTACCGCCGACAGTCAAGCTGACGGTACAGCGCTTTGGCCCGGCCCGCGCCAACATCGTCTTTGGCTGGATCTTCGCCGGCCATCAACTGGGCGCCGCGTTTGCCGCCTTCGGGGCCGGATGGACACGCACGCACTTTGCCAGTTACCTGCCGGCGTTCTTCATCTCCGGCCTGCTCTGCGTGATTGCGGCGTTGATCGCGTTGTCCATCGTCCCGATGCTGAAGTCAGCCCAACCTCAGACCCACTGACGGGCCATCAGCCAGATCGCGTAACCGATCGCCATCAACCCCCAGGCCAGCAGCGGGTGAAACACCACCCGCCAGGCCAGCGCCCGAGGGTCGAAACCGACGCCATGGACGAAGCCGCCGGCCACGCCCCACATGATCAGCATCAGCAGGCTGTGGGAATAGTGGCCGTTGGCGTCGAGCATCGACGCCGGATGAACCAATAGCACCAGGCTCAGGGGCACCGCCATCAGCAGGGACAGGACCCTGCCGAAGGTGTGCCTGAACGGCGCGTTCAGCGCCTCAGCGGTCACGGCCGTTCTCCGCGGCGTTGGCGTCGGACGACTCCAGCCACAGGGCGTTGATGATGCCGAAGCTGCAGGCCAGCAATACGCCAAGTATCCAGGCGAAATACCACATGTTGTTCTCCTCGATGAAGTCCGGGCTCAGTACAGGCCGTGGGGGTTGTGGTCGATGTGCGCGGTGGTGACCTTGCCCCACATCTTGGCGTAGCACCACAGCGTGTAGCAGAGGATGATCGGCACGAAAATGCTTGCCGCCACCAGCATGATGATCAGGGTCTTGTGGCTGGACACCGCGTCCCACACGGTCAGGCTAGACGCCGGGTCAAGGCTGGACGGCATGACGAACGGGAACAGGGCAAAACCTGCGGTGCACAGCGCGCCGACGATGGCCAGGCTGCTGCCCAGAAACGCCATACGGCCTTGGCCTGCGCTGGCACACAACAGCGCCAGCAGACCACCGAAGATGCCCAGCAGCGGCGCGATCACAGTCAGAGGATGCGCGTGATAGTTGGCCATCCAGCCGTGGTTGCTCGCCTCTACCGTTTTGGCCAGCGGGTTCAGCGCAGCGCCTGCATCGAACGCCGAGGTGATCGCCAAGCCTTGGATCCCGCCCAGCAGCAGCCAAACGCCAGCGCCGATGAATGACAGCAAAAACACCAGCGACAGCATTTGAGTAGCACGCCGTGAACGTTGGGCAATCGCGCCTTCGGTGCGCATCATCAGCCAGCTGCCGCCGTGCAGGCCGAGCATGCTCAGGCTGACCACACCGGCCAGCAGACCGAACGGGCTGAGCAGTTGAAAGAAATTGCCGTGGTAGCTGGAACGCAGGGTGTCGTCGAACTGAAACGGCACGCCCAACAGCAGGTTGCCGAAGGCCACGCCGAACACCAGCGAAGGCACCACACCGCCGACGAACAGGCCCCAGTCCCAGCTCTGCCGCCAGCGGGTGTTTTCCAGTTTGCTGCGGTAGTCGAAACCGACCGGGCGCACGAACAGCGCGAACAGCACCAGCAGCAGCGCCCAGTACAGCCCCGAGAACGCCGCCGAGTAGACCAGCGGCCAGGCGGCGAACAGCGCGCCACCGGCGGTGATCAGCCAGACCTGGTTGCCGTCCCAGTGCGGGGCGATGGTGTTGATCACCACGCGGCGTTCGTTATCGGTGCGGCCGACATAGGGCATCAGCATCGCTGCGCCCAAGTCGAAGCCGTCAGTCAGGGCGAAGCCGATCAGCAGCACGCCGACCAGCACCCACCAGATGAGTTTGAGTGTCTCGTAATCGAACATCGTGTGTTCCTCAGGCCAGCGTCGGTTGTTGGGCAGCGGGCACGTCGCTCTCGCGGCGCTCGAAGTGGTAACGACCGGTGTGCAGGCTGCTTGGGCCCAGGCGGGCGAACTTGATCATCAGGTACATCTCGATGATCAGCAGGACGGTGTAGAAGGCCACCAGCGCCAGAATCGAGCCGATCACATCGCCACTGGACAGGGTCGAGGCCGACAGGTGAACCGGCAGCACTTCGCCGATGGACCAGGGCTGACGACCGTGCTCGGCGACCCACCAGCCGGTCTGGGTGGCGATCCATGGCAGCGGCAGGCTGAACAGCGCCCACTTGAGCAACCAGCGCTTGCTCGATTCGTTCTTGCGCGCCGAAGCGTAGAAAGCGCAGGCAAACAACAGCAGCATCAACACGCCGCTCAGGACCATGATGCGGAAGGTCCAGAAGATCGACGCCACGTGGGGGATGGAATCCAGCGCCGCCTGCTTGATCTGCTGCTCGTTGGCGTCCACCACCTTGTCGGTGTACTTCTTCAGCAGCAGGCCGTAGCCGAGGTCTTTCTTCACGTCGTTGAAGGCGTTGAGGGTCTGCTCGCTCTTGTCGCCGGCGCGCAGTTTGCCCAGCAGCTCGTAGGCGACCATGCCGTTGCGGATGCGGCCCTGGTGCTCGCTGACCAGATCCTTGATGCCGGTGACCTGCTTGTCCACCGAACGGGTGGCGATGATGCCCATCACATAAGGAATCTTGACCGCGTAATCGGTACGCTGGGCTTCCTGATTCGGCAACCCGAAGAGGGTGAACGCCGCAGGCGCAGGCTCGGTTTCCCACTCGGCTTCGATGGCGGCCAGTTTGGTCTTTTGCACGTCGCCGATTTCGTAGCCGGATTCGTCACCCAGCACGATCACCGACAGGATCGAGGCCATGCCGAACGCTGACGCGATGGCGAACGAACGACGGGCAAAACCGATGTCACGGCCTTTGAGCAGGTACCAGCTGGAAATCGCCAGCACGAAGATCGCGCCGGTCACGTAGCCGGACGCCACGGTATGGACGAACTTGACTTGCGCGACGGGGTTGAACAGCAAATCGCTGAAGCTGGTCAGCTCCATGCGCATGGTGGTGAAGTTGAATTCGGCGCCCACCGGGTTCTGCATCCAGCCGTTGGCGATCAGAATCCACAGGGCCGACATGTTCGAACCGATCGCCACCAGCCAGGTGACGGCCAGATGCTGCACGCGGGTCAGGCGGTCCCAGCCGAAGAAGAACAGGCCGATAAAGGTCGATTCCAGGAAGAACGCCATCAGGCCTTCGATGGCCAGCGGGGCGCCGAAGATGTCACCCACGTAGTGGCTGTAATAGGCCCAGTTGGTGCCGAACTGGAACTCCATGGTCAGGCCGGTGGTGACCCCCAGGGCGAAGTTGATGCCGAACAGCTTGCCCCAGAACTTGGTCATGTCCTTGTAGACCTGCTTGCCGGTCATGACGTACACCGACTCCATGATGGCCAGCAGGAACGTCATGCCCAGCGTGAGCGGCACGAAGATAAAGTGGTACAGCGCGGTCATCGCGAACTGCAGCCGAGAGAGGTCAACGACTGATTCCGAAATCATTTTGGGTTCTTCTCATCAGATACGGGAGGGGCGCCCAATACATGCAGGCCTGCTTGCACCCCGTCATCCTTGACGTCGACCGGAGCGTCGAACCAGACGCTGCGAATGCCCATCAACAGGACGAGCTTGATCAGCAGGATCAGGCCGATTTCTTTCGCCAGTGGGTGTTTGAGGAAATCGAAGGGACCGGGCATGTTGAAGACTCGTCGGGGTGCGTAGCAATTTTCCTACAGCACCTTCCGAGACCTTTGATCCAGGTCAAGAAAGCCCACCCGCGGAATGTGGCGCATTGCCGCAGGCACCGGCCCTCGCTGCCCGACGGCAAGGTCCCGCGTCTCCTCTGGCAGGTACAACCGATCGTCCGGGCGCGCGGTGCACTACGCTGTTTACACGGCTATTCTTATGAGGCCCGCCGTTCCCTGGGCGAAGCTCATTCGGATGACAGGACGTCTCGATAATGAACTGCAGGCTTGATCGCCATACCCCCTCCCTCTCCGTCAGCGACAGCCGAGGTCTGGTTATCCGCCAGGTGGAGTTCCATCGCGCAGTCGACTCTGACGTGGCTGAGGCCAGAGTCAGTCGCCTGCTGCACGACGCCGCGCAAAACGTGATCGCCGCCTGGGACCCTCGGCTGAATGCGAGCGGCATGCCACCCAACCAGAGCTCCATACTCAGCCTGTCCGGTCAAATGCTGCACCGTCACAACGTTGATTCCGGCACGCGCATCGACCTCTACACCGAAGCTGGCCTCATCAAGGAAAGCCGGGACAGTCGCAGCACCTGCTGGCAAACGTCGTATGACGTTCTGGCACGTCCGCTGAGCATCATCGAGCAGGCCGAAGGTCAGCCCGCCCGCAGCATCATTCGCTTCACCTATGCAGGAAATTCGCCTGAAGCGGCGTCGCACAACCAATGCGCGCAGGTCATCCGCGAAGACGACCCGGCAGGCACGCTGCTGTTTCCCGACTATGGCCTGCTCGGCGATGCGCTGACGCAAATCCGCCACTTCCTGAGCGATGATCAGCGTCCCGACTGGCCCGAAAACGATGGTGATCGCGATCGGCTTCTGGAGCCTGGGGACGGGGCCACCAGCCAATGGCGGTTTGCTGCAACAGGCGAATCCAGTGAGCTGATTGATGCGGCGGGCACAACGCATCGCTCGACCTATACGGTGTCCGGCGCGCTGTCCGGGCTGACCTTGCACATGGCCGAACGCACACCCGTCAAGGCCCTGACCAACGTCACCTACGATGCAGACGAGCGCATCGTGCAACAGACCGCAGGAAACGGCGCGATCAGTCAAAGCGAATATGACCCCGCCGACGGGCGGCTGAGAAGTCAGAGAATCCTCAGGCCTGACGGCCGCAATCTGCAGTGCCTGAGCTACGGCTACGATCCGGTGGGCAACGTCGTGCGCATAGAGGACAGCGCCTCGTCCCTGGAGCACTACGCCAATCAGCGCATCGACCCCGTCAACCTCTACGTCTATGACAGTCTTTATCAACTGATCGAAGCCACGGGACGGGAAGCCCTGGGCGCCACGATCGGCCCCGGGCTGCCTGAGCTGGACCTGACACCTGGCGACACCAGCCGCCTGCTCAACTTCACCCAACACTTTGCATACGACAGCGGTGGAAATCTGCTCCGGCTGCAGCACATTGGGCACCAGAACTACACCCGTAGCAAAACCGTGAGCAGCACCAGCAACCGCAGTCTGCCGGTCGAGCCAGGCCAGGCTCACATCGATCCGGATACCGCCTTCGATGGCAACGGCAACCTGCTGCGATTGCAGAGCGGGCAACGGCTCGACTGGGACTGTTTCAACCAGCTGCGCGCAATCGTCTCGCTTGCACGCCAGGCAGGCGATGACGATGACGAGCGCTACGCCTACGATGCAGCCGGAGTACGTGTGCGAAAAACCACAACGGCCAGGGCTCGTGGCGTGACGAACATCAGCCAGGTGCGTTATCTGCCGGGGCTTGAGCTTCATCATGACGGTGCGCAGCGGCTGCGCGTCACCACCTCAAAGGCCGGCCTGTGCCATTTGCGTCTGCTGCACTGGGACGCCGGAAAACCCTCGGGCGTGGACAACGATCAGCAACGTTACAGCTTCGATGATCCACAGGGTTCGAGCGCCCTGGAGCTGGATCAGGACGCCAGCCTGCTGACCCATGAAGGCTATTACCCCTACGGCGGCAGTGCCTGGTGGGCCGGACGATCCGCCACCGAAGCCCGGTACAGGACTGTGCGTTACTCGGGCAAGGAGCGCGACGCAAGTGGTCTGTACTACTACGGTCATCGTTATTACGCACCCTGGCTTGCGCAGTGGATCAGCGCCGACCCGGGCGGCACCGTCGACGGGCTGAATCTTTACGCAATGGTCGGCAACAATCCGGTTTCCTACGGCGATACGGACGGCCAGGAGAGGACCCGCAAGGGTTTCTGGCATTGGCTCATCGACGATGAAAAGCGATCCAGGCAAAAACATGCTCAGCAATACCGGGATCAACTAGCCCGCCTGAAAGAGCGACAGGCCAGAAAACAGCAAAAACAGATGCTCAAGGACGACGTCGCCATTCATCGAAAGGCTTTGAAACTGTCTCGAAAGAATGCGGACGTGGCCTTTCAGCAACTGCTCAACCATTCGTCAGCCAGTGAGCAACTTCTTGCCAACCTTCGCCGTTTCGGCGTCAAAGCGGGATCCAAGTCGTTTGCCATGGCAGGCGCGGCAGTCGGCGCCACGGTGGGCACCTGCCTGGAGCCAGGGGTGGGCTCTGTGGTGGGTGGCATCATTGGGGCGGGGATAGGCCAGGGGGCCAGTCTTATCGTGAAACATCTGACCGACCAAATGGCGCTCGACGCCTCGGTTGACCTGAGGACAAGTGCTTTGTCCCCCACTTTCATTTACAGGCAGGCAGAAAACACAACGGTCAATTGGCCGCGCTACGTCCTGGACAACGTCACGGAACGCGTCCCCAGCACCCCAAAAAAAGTCGCCTTACTCGTAAAGGGAATGGCCGCGACTGCACTGAACGAGGTTGCTCCCGGCGCCGGGGAATTAACCAACTTTCCGGAAGTCCTGCATGAAAACTACAGAGCAGCCCAAGGGATAACCCCCGCCAAGGCACAAAAACTCGAAGATCGGATAACCCGACTGATCGGGTCACTGGAACTCAACCTGGCGCACATTAACGGTCAATTCGAGACCCTTGGCATCCAGAGCGTATCGGCCCCGACGTTCGGCAACATCTTCAGGCGCATCACGCCCGCAGACCTCAGGAAAAAAACGGGACACGCCATTGACAGACTGAGAATGACCTCACAACTGGGCAATCGCATGTCTCGATCCAACTAAGCCGAGCCCTCAAGTGGCGGATTTTTCAGCCGATATCGTGGTTGTACGAGGCAGTCGGGTCAGGCGCTGCACCTTCGCCGCAACCCCGACACATGCCCCGACCGCCGCTCATGAGGTCGCCATGACACCCCCCACACTCAGACGCAAGGCTCGCAGCGTGCTGTACGGCGCGGCTTTGCTGTGTCTGAGCGTTTTGCAGGCCCACGCCGGGACGATCCGCGTGGTCACCGAAGAGCTGCCGCCCTATAACATGACCCGCGACGGCCAGCTGACCGGCATGAGCACCGAGGTGGTGCAGGCGGTGCTCAAGGAGGTCAACATCCAGGCCAGCATCCAGTCGATGCCATGGGCGCGGGCCTACGATCTGGCCCTGCACGAGCCGGACGTGCTGATTTATTCCATCACCCGCACCGCCGAGCGCGAGCACCTGTTCAAGTGGGTCGGCACCATCGCCGCCTCGCATTGGTACATCTATTCCTCCGCAGGCCATCCGGTCAGCCTCATGGACCTGGACGATGCCCGCGACTGGCAGACCGCAACGGTCAACGAGGACGTCGGCGAGCAGTACCTGACCGCCAGAAAGTTCGTCATCGGCCAGCAACTGCAGTCCAGCAACCGCTACGAACTCAATTACCAGAAGCTGCGCACCGGTCACGTCGACCTGTGGATCTCCGACGAGTTGAACGCCCGCTACCTGGCGCGGCAGGTCGGTGACGATCCTAACCTCACACTGGTGCAATCCTTGCGTGTGCCGGAATTGGAAGACGCCGGCGGCTTCAACATGGCTTTCAGCGCCGCGACGCCCGATGGTACTGTGCAGCTGTTTCAAAAAGGCCTGAAGACCCTCCGTGAAAACGGAACCTTTGACGCCATCGCGCGGAAATGGAATTGAGCATGCTCGCAGAGTCCGACTCTAAACTCGCTGAAGACGCCCTCGCCCCGCCGCGTACCGGCTCGCTGGCGCGTCGCCTGGTCATCGCCACCCTGGCCTTCTGCGTGCTGTTCACCCTGGCCACCGTGTCGGTGCGCACCTGGTTTGCCTGGAACGCCAACCTCGCGAACATGAACGCCGAGCTGAGCCTGATCGATCAGGTGTTCCAGGGCACGCTGTCCAAGGCCGTCTGGGAAATGGACAGCGAGGCGTTGCAGGCACAGATCGACAGCGTCGCCCTCGCCGCACCGGTGGGTCGGGTGGAACTGCGCATCCTGCGCCCCAATCGCGCGCCGGAAACAGTGGAGCGCCAGCACCCTGGCCACACCGGCTCGGTTCTGGCCCCTGCCCTGCATCGCCAACTGACCGTCACCCCCTACCCCGGCGCCAACGAAGTGGTGGGCGAGCTGACCATCGAAGGCGACGAAAGCCTGCTGTGGAAACGCCTGTGGAAAGAGGTTGGCATCATCATGCTGACCCAGATTATCCAGTCGCTGGCCCTGGCCGGGCTGATCATGGGCATGTTCAACCGCTCGGTGACCCTGCACGTGCGACGCATTGCCCGGCACCTGGAACAGCTCACCCCGCAGAACTTGAAGCAGCATCTGGTGCTGGAACGCGACGGCAAGGCCAGTGACGAACTGGACCTGCTCGAAGCCGGGGTCAATGACCTGCAGGACAAACTGGCCAACCACATCGAACGCCAGACCCGCGACGAACTGGCCCTGGCCGCCAGCCGGGATCAACTGGCCGAGCTGGTGGAACAACGCACCGCGCAGCTCAAAGCGGCCAACATTCGCCTGGAAGCCCTGACCCGCTTCGACCCGCTGACGGGCCTGGCCAACCGTCGGCACTTCGATGAGCTCAAGGAGCTGGAATTCAACCGCGCCCTGCGCCATGACCAGCCGTTTTCGGTGCTGATGTGCGACATCGACTTCTTCAAGGCCTACAACGACACCTACGGCCACGCCACCGGCGATCAATGCCTGCGCGACGTGGCCCTGACCATGAGCGCGCTGTTCTCCCGCTCCGGCGAACTGGTCGCCCGTCTGGGCGGTGAGGAGTTCGCAGTGCTGCTGCCGGGGCAGAATAAACAGCAGGCGCTGGCTTCGGCCGAGCGTCTGCAGGAGCTTTTGGCCAACCAGAAACTGCCCCACAGCGCCTCGCCAGTCTCGCCGTTCATCACGTTGAGCATCGGCATCGCCGAGCTCGATTCCACGACCATGGAACGTTTCGACCAGTTACTGCAAAGCGCCGACAAGGCCTTGTACCGCGCCAAGAGCCAGGGGCGTAACCGGTGTGTGATCTGATCAGGGAGAAGATGTGAGATGAGCCGTTCCCCATCGTCGATCAAACAGGGTTTGAGCGCGTTGTCCGCCACCGCAGTGCTGTTGCTCTGCCTGACCGCCCACGCCGACACGATCCAGGTGGTCACCGAGGATTCGTCCTATAGCTCGCTGGAAAACGGCAAGGTGGTCGGTTCCGCCAGCGAGATCGTCGAGCAGACATTGGCCCGTGCGGGCATCACCGATTACCACATGAGCCTCTACCCCTGGGCGCGAGCTTACGACCTGGCGCTGCTGGAGCCCAATGTGCTGATCTACCCGATCATCCGTAGCAGCGAGCGCGAAGCGCTGTTCAAGTGGGTGGGTGAGCTGGATCAGGTGACACCGCTGTTCTACAAGCTGCGCGCCCGCCGCGAGGTGGTAGTCAAGGATCTGGCGGATGCGAAGAACTTCACCGTCGGTGTGGTGCGCGATGATTCGCGGCAGGAGTACCTGGAGGGCAAGGGGTTCAGCAAGATGGTGGTCTCGGCCAACAACCTGGACAACCTGCGCAAGCTGCTCAGCGGCCAGGTAATGCTGGTGCCCATGCCCGAGCGCGAGGCGCGGGAGCAGTGTGAAGATCTGCACATTGCGTTCGAGGATCTGGAAAGCGTGTACACGATCGATGAGCTGTCCAAGGGGCTTTATGTGGCGTTGAGCGACAAGACGCCCGTTGAGACGGTGAAGCGGATCACCGCAGCGTTTGCCCAGTTGAAGGAAGACGGCACGGTGCAGAAGGTCTTGGCCCAGTGACCCCCGCCTGCCCCTGAGGCGACGCTCGCAACACACTCATCGATGATTAATGACAAAAACCCCGGCCAGATACGCTCTGGCCGGGGTTTTGTGTTTTACAGCGCAGCCTGATCAGCCGATCAGAACTTCCACTTGGCGTTGAACATCAGGTTGCGTGGTTCGCCGTACGAGCCAGAACTGAAGGTACCCAGGCCGTCGTAATACTTGCGGTCGGTGACGTTGTTGAAGTTGGCGCCCACCGTCAGGTGGTCGTCGACCTTGTAGTTGGCCAGCAAACCGAGCACGGCGTACGGCTCTTGCGTAGCCTTGGTGCCGAAATCGCTGTTGACCGCGTAGATCTCGCTCTGCCAGATCAGGTTGCCACCCACAGTCAGACGATTCCACGCACCGGGCAGGCGATAGGTCGTGCCCAGCTTGAACAGGTTCGACGGCTGATTGGTTTCGACACGCTCGCCGTCCTTGTCGTGGGACTCGCGGTAGGTGTAGCCACCGAACACGTTCAGGCCATCGGCCACTTCGCCGTTGACCTCCAGCTCGACGCCCTTGGTGCTGGTGCCGCTGATTGCGCGGTACACCTCACGGCCGGTTTGTGGGTCGTTCTCGACGAACTGCGGCGTGTTTTTCTGCTCGACGTCGAACAGCGCGATGCTGGCGTTCAGCGCACCGTTGAAGAACTCGCCCTTCAGACCGATTTCATAGTTGTCGCCGGTCAGCGGGTCCAGCGAGGTGTTGCTGGCGGTCTTGTAGAAGGTCTGCGGCAGGAAGATATCGGTGTAGCTGGCGTAGACCGAGTAGGTGTCGTTGATGTCGTAGATGATGCCGGCATACGGCGTCACGACACCGGTTTTCTTGGTGCGGTCGGTCGACTCGGTGTACGGATCAGTATCAGTGGCGAACGTGCTGCTGAAGTCGTCCTGCTTCCAGTTGCTGACACGGGTACCGATGATCACCGACAGCGGATCGAACGGCTTGAAGTTGGCCGCCGCGTAGACACCGGTCTGGGTCAGGGTGGTCACGTTCTCGCCGTTTTTGGTGAAGTGCGGCTTGTCGATCTGGCGCCCGTCCCAGGCGAAGATGTTCGGGATATCCGGGAAAGCGTTCTGGTAGGTCGGGTAGTTCAGGTGAGTATGGCTGGCAGTCCCGCCAACCACCAACTGGTGCTCACGCCCACCCAGCTGGAACGGACCGGTGGCGTAGACGTCCAGGGTGTCCTGCTCCTGATGGCTGTCCAGACGGTTGACGTACATGAACATGCCGTCGCCGTTCACAGGATCCGGCGTGCCGCCACTGGCCGAGCCGGTGGTGCCCTTGCGGTAGGAATACTGGTGGCTGTACGCCGTTTTCAGGGTCCAGTCGTTGCCCAGTTTGTGTTCCACCAATCCGGTCAGGTTGTAGTGGGTGTTGTCCAGGTAGCTCCAGCGCGCCGCCGGGTTGAACGAGCGCGAGAAGTTGGTCTGCGAGCCGTTGTTATAAAAGAGCGGTATATGGCCGAAGGAAACGCCATCGGAATCCGTGTCCTGGTAATCCAGGCTCAGGCGCAGCAGGGTATCGTCGCTCAGGTCAAAGTCCAGCGCGCCGTACATGACCTTCTTCTCGGTGTGGTACCAGTCGACGAAGGAGTTGCCCTTCTCGTACACGCCCACCAGACGACCGCGAATGGTGCCTTCGGAGTTGAGCGGCCCGGATACGTCTGCCTCGTTGCGATACCGATCCCAGGCACCGGCCTCACCCGAAACATAGGCCTGGAAGTCCCGGGTCGGACGCTTGCGCACCAGGTTGATGGTCGCAGACGGTGTACCCGCGCCGCTCATCAGACCGGTGGCGCCGCGCACCACTTCAACGTGGTCATACAGGGCCATGTCCAGCAGGCTGCTGGTGTACTGCTGGGATTCGTTGGCCACCTGCGACGGGATGCCGTCGTACATGAAGTTCTGAATCTGGAACCCGCGGGAGTAGAACGTGTAGCGCTCGCTGTCGCGGTGGTTGCTGGTGATGCCCGGCGTGAAGCTCAGCACGTCGTTGATGCTGGTCAGGTTCTGGTCATCCATCAGCTGACGGGTGATGACGCTCACCGACTGCGGCGTCTCGCGCAACGACAACGGCAGCTTGGTCGCTGTCGAGGTCGCACCGGTGGTGTACGACCCGGTGTTCTCGGTGGTCAGCCCCATGCGTTGGCCATCGACGTTGGTGGCGTCCAGCTGCAGCGCCGAGGCGTTGTCGGTCTTGACCGCTTCTTCTGCGAACGCCGAACCCGAATACAGGGCGATACCCACGGGAGCTGCAAGGGTGGCGCCGAGTGCGATGGAACGAACGGCACGCGGCAAGGCCTGCAGCGCGAAGACCCTGTCAGGGGAAGAGCGAAACGCGGTGGACATCGTGAATGATCCTTTTGATATGTAGTGATTGACGGCGTCTTTTCGCGCCTCTGATAACTGAGACGGATCACGAATAAAAACCAGACGCATTTGCGAAAAAAAATCTGCAGATGCTCTCTGGCGTCCATTGGCGCCCTTCTTTTTTTGTCCTTGCATGTCGGGCGCGCTCAGGCCCAAGGCACCGCATTGCGCAGGTTTCGCGCGTACCACGGGCGTCGCGGCACGCGCTTGAACAGCCCGGTGAGCTTGTCTTCGTCCTCAAAGGTGATGCGCAGGGCGAGCTTCATGGTTTCCGGGTCCATCTCCAGGCTCTTGCCCGGCAAAATCCCCGGCGTGGTGCTGCAGCCGTGGGTCAGCGGCCCGAGCCACGGATCGGCGACTTCAACCCAGCGCCCCGGAGCGAACCACGGCACTCCGTTAAGCGACTGACGCACCAGTTCGCCAGGGTGGAAACGCTCGTGGGCGCGAAACCAGTCTTCCAGGCGATCATCGATCCAGCCGTGGAAGTGCCAGAACACCGGGTTGACGTGGGAGGAAAACGGATCGCCGAGAAAGTCGTTCTCAGGCGCAAACCAGCGCGCGGCGAAGTCGGCAGGGTCGCGAGCCATGGGCACAGCGCCGCCGTTGGACGGGTCGCGCGGCACCGAAGCCCAGCGCATGTGCAGCCAGTCGTGCAGGCCCAGCTCGATCTCGGAACCGAACTGGCCCAGGGTCAGCTTCGACAGGTAGCGCGGGTCGCGGTAACGCGATTCCCAGACCTGAAAATTGCTGTGAAAGGTCTCGGCATTCTTGATGTCGCTGACCCACTGGGTGTACTCGTCATCGTCGTGGGCCAGCCAGGTCGGCGGGATCGAGTAGCCGTCGTGGTTATCGAAATAGCGAGCGAAGCCCTGGCGATCACGCTCGAGTTCCGGTTGCGGCAACGGGAAGTGCTGCCACGACGGCAACTCCTGCAAAGCGCGGGCGCTCTTGAGCATGTTGCGGTGCATAAAGAAGAAATCGACGCCGGAGCCGTTGCGGTCCTTGCTGTCGCCGCGGGCGTCACGCTCCCCGTCACGCGGGCCGGGCTGCCAGCCGATGCCGCGCAGGGCATCGCGCTTCTTTGCCGAGAGCTTATGCCACTTGTCCCGCGAAGCATGCCAGAGCTGGTGAAACAAGCGATGTTCCGGTGCAATCAGCCAGGCCAGCAGCGGCTCATTGAGGCCGATGCGCTGGCGGGCTTCGGGGAACAGACGCTTGACCGCGACGAAGCGATTGTCCCGCAACGGCAGTTGCGCCGGCCGGTCCAGGCGCACCACGCGACCGCTCAGGGTGGCGCTGCCGGCATTGCCGAAGTCGGCCCAGACCTCATCGAGGGTCACTTCCAGCTCATAGCCGCCGGTGCCCTCTTCGCTCCGGGTATCGAACAGGCGCCAGTGCAACAACGCCGGGTTGGCCTCGGCCAGATCACCTACCACCTGATAACGCGGCGTTTGCGTCGAACGCAGGTTTGCACCGGTGTCGACACAACCACGCACCCCGCGCCCGCGCTGGGCGATGTCGATGAACATCTCCACCCCGCCCTGGGGCAACCCTTCAAGCCCGGCATCGGCGCCCTGAAACCGAATATCCCAGACCCCGCGCAAGGTGTCGGCCAACTGCCGCCCTTTGGTGTCCGGCAGCTCGACTTTCGCCTCTTCCGGGGTGATCGGGAATTCAGGGCGGGTCAACTCGCGATGCGCGTAATAGACCGCCGGCACGGCCGCGCCAGTGAGCGCCAGCCCCGCGATGAACCCTCGTCGAGAAATCGTCATTGCTCTACCTGTTTCAGCCCGGAAGCGGGCCTTATCCCAGCTAGAACGTTCATCGCGTCGGCAAATTTAACGTCGGATACCCGCCGCCTTTTCTGTGGGAGCGAATTCATTCGCGACGCGGCGTTTCGAACAACACATCTGTGCCTGCTGAAATACCGTCTCGCGGATGAATTCGCTCCCACCGGGGATCGCGCCAGTCTTATCGGCACAGGCGCCCATTGCCTAAATTTGCGCGGGCTGCGCTCGTTCTTCCCAGATAGCCAAGCGCGCCGTCCTAACCGGCCACGCGCCCGCTGCCCGACCTGAACGGCGAATCTGACTGAGATGGCAATGACTAAACCGCGTTCGAAAAAAGCCCTGTACCTCGGCCTGCCACTGGCCGTCGCCATTGCCGCTGCAGCTAGCTTCACGGCCTGGGACCTGTGGTTCAGGGATGGCCCCGGCTACCCGCTGAAGGTGATGCAGCAGGCGGACGAGATACAGGAGCGGATCATTTCCTTCGACAGCCACATCACCGTACCGCTGGAGTTCGGCACCGCCGGTAACGAAGCCGACAAGGATGGCGAAAGTCAGTGGGATCTGGTCAAGGCCGGGCGTGGACGCCTCTCTGCTGCCGCGCTGACCGTATTCGGCTGGCCGGAAATCTGGAACGGCCCGGACGCCCCGCACAAGCCCACTGCCGGTTTCGTCGAAGAAGCGCGCAACCAGCAGGAGGTGCGCTACAAGATCATCAAGGGCATCGTGCGCGACTTTCCCAATCAGGTCGGCATCGCCTACACCCCCGATGACATGCGCCGCCTGCACGGCGAAGGCAAGTTCGCGATCTTCATCAGCATGCTCAACGCTTACCCGCTGGGCAACGATTTGAGCCTGCTCGACACCTGGACCGCACGCGGCATGCGCATGTTCGGTTTCAGCTACATCGGCAACAACAGCTGGGCCGACTCATCGCGGCCCCTGCCGTTTTTCAATGACTCGCCCGATGCCCTCGATGGCCTCAGCGACATCGGCAAGCAGGCCGTGCACAAGCTCAATGACCTGGGCGTGATCATCGACGTCTCGCAGATGTCGACCAAGGCCCTGGAACAGGTCGCGCAGTTGAGCCGCACGCCGCTGGTGGCCTCGCATTCGGCGCCACGGGCGATGGTCGACATCCCGCGCAACCTCAGCGACAAGGAACTGCAGCTGATCAAGAACAGCGGCGGCGTGGTGCAGATCGTCGGCTTCGGCGGCTACCTCAAACCGTTGACCCAGCGCACCCAAAGCAAGCTCAACGACCTGCGGGCCACGTTCGATCTGCCGCCACTGCCGAACCTGGCCATGGCATTGATGCCGGGCGATCCGATCATCGCCGCCTGGCCCGAAAAGAAGTTCGGCGAATACGCCAGCCAGCTCTACGCCATCCTCGACGAAGAACCCAAAGCCACCCTCAAGGACCTGGGCGACGCCATCGACTACACCGTGCGCAAGATCGGCATCGACCACGTCGGCATCAGTTCGGACTTCAACGAAGGCGGCGGTCTCAAAGGCTGGAAGGATGTCAGCGAGGTTCGCAACGTCACCGCCGAACTGCTCCAGCGCGGCTACTCGGAAGCCGACATCGCCAAACTCTGGGGCGGCAATTTCCTGCGGGTCTGGGACGACGTGCAGAAAGCCGCAACGCCTGTCGCCCGCAACTGACCTCACTTTCTCGCCGGATGATTCGTCCCCATGACTGACCGCAGAACCTTTCTCAAGCAGGCCGGCATCCTCACCGCCGCCCTGCCCCTGGGCCCCCTCGTTCACGCCGCGCAAACGCCCTCACCTGCCGCAGCGACGCTGTCGGGCGACAAATGGGTGAAGCTGCGCCAGCAGTTCCTGCTCGATCCGGACTACCTGCACTTCTCCAATTTTCTGGTCACCCCACACCCGTTGGTGGTGCGCGACGCCATCGCCAGACACCGCGCTTGGCTGGACCGCAATCCGGGCCTGGCGATGGACTGGGACCGCGAGGAAACCTGGCAGCACGAAGGCGAAGTGCGCAATCAGGCCGGGCGTTACCTGCAGGCCAAACCGGGGCAGATCGCCCTCACCGGCAGCACCACCCAGGGTCTGTCGCTGATCTACGGCGGCGTGCACGTTCGCCCGGACCAGGAAATCCTCACCACCGAACACGAGCATTACTCGACCAACAGCATTCTGGAATTTCGCACCCGCAAACAGGGCACTCAGGTGCGGCAGATCCGGCTGTTCAAAGACCCTCAGCAACTCTCCACCGACGAGGTGCTGGGCAACATCGCCCGCAACATCCGCCCCAACACCCGCGTGCTGGGCATGACCTGGGTGCAGTCGGGCAGCGGCGTGAAGATCCCGGTAGGCGAGATTGGCAAGCTGGTCGAGGAGCACAATCGCAACCGCGACGACAAGGACCGCATCATCTACGTGATCGACGGCGTGCACGGTTTTGGTGTGGAAAACGCCAACTTCGCCGACTTCCACTGCGATTACTTCATCGCCGGCACGCACAAATGGATGTTCGGCCCCCGTGGCACCGGCATCGTCTGTGCGCGCAGCGAAAAGGTCGAGGACCTGACGCCCAACGAGCCGACCTTTTCCCAGGACGACAATTTCGCCACCAGCATGTCCCCCGGCGGCTACCACGCCTTCGAGCACCGCTGGGCGCTGAACGAAGCCTTCAAGCTGCACCTGGAACTGGGCAAGGCCGACGTGCAGTCGCGCATCCATGAGCTCAACAGCTACCTCAAGGCACGCCTGCAAGCGCATCGCCAGATCGAAATGGTGACGCCGCTGAACCCCGAGTTTTCTGCAGGGTTCACCTTCTTTCGCGTGCGTGACCGCGACAGCGACGAAGTGGCCGCGCACCTGATGAAGAACAAGGTGATCGCCGATGCCGTGGACCGCGATGTCGGCCCGGTGATCCGCACCGCTCCCGGCCTGCTCAACAACGAGCAGGAAGTCGACCGTTTCATGGCTCTGCTGAGCCAGGCGTTTTAATCAAGTCCATGCCCTGAGAGGCCCCATGAAAGTCAAACTGCTGACCGGCCTGACCCTGGCCGTGCTGATCAATCTGTTGCCGGGCCTGGCCCAGGCGGCGAAAAATGACGAACACGCCAGCCACGCGGCGCAACATCCGGGCCTGGTGTTCAAG
>Ga0157373_10001276_pt1 | contig 19260 bp, 14 predicted proteins | sample C65metaG_FD_113460 | JGI IMG/M metagenome (GOLD analysis project Ga0157373, IMG submission 113460) | Corn rhizosphere microbial communities from Kellogg Biological Station, Michigan, USA - C6-5 metaG | ecosystem: Host-associated > Plants > Roots > Rhizosphere > Soil | place: USA: Michigan... | reverse complement strand
CGAAGTCAACGAAGCGTTTGCCGTGGTAGGGCTGGTGACCATGGGCAAGCTGGAGATTCCCCACGACAAGGTCAACATCCACGGCGGCGCCTGCGCGTTGGGCCACCCGATTGGTGCTTCCGGGGCGCGGATCCTGGTGACGCTGCTCTCGGCCTTGCGTCAGAAAGGCCTCAAGCGCGGCGTTGCGGCGATCTGCATCGGCGGCGGTGAAGCCACGGCCATGGCCGTTGAATGCCTGTACTAAGGAATCACCATGCTCCCGACTGAAGAACAGACACAAATCAGCGACGTGGCCCGGCAGTTCGCCCAGGAGCGCCTGAAACCGTTCGCTGCCGAATGGGACCGCGAGCACCGCTGTCCCAGGGAAGCCATCGCCGAGATGGCCGAACTGGGTTTCTTCGGCATGCTCGTGCCGGAGCAGTGGGGCGGTTGCGACACTGGCTACCTGACCTACGCCATGGCTTTGGAAGAAATCGCCGCCGGCGACGGGGCGTGCTCGACCATCATGAGCGTGCACAACTCGGTGGGTTGCGTGCCGATCCTCAAGTTCGGCAGCGATGAGCAGAAGGCCCGGTTCCTCACGCCCCTGGCCAGCGGCGCGATGCTTGGCGCCTTTGCCCTGACCGAACCCCAGGCCGGCTCGGATGCCAGCAGCCTCAAGACCCGGGCGCGACTGGATGGCGACCATTACGTGCTCAACGGTAGCAAACAGTTCATCACCTCCGGGCAGAACGCCGGGGTGGTGATCGTGTTCGCGGTGACCGATCCGAGTGCAGGAAAACGTGGCATCAGCGCGTTCATCGTGCCTACCGATTCACCGGGGTACAGCGTGGCGCGGGTCGAGGACAAACTCGGCCAGCACGCCTCCGACACCTGCCAGATCCTGTTCGAGGATGTGAAAGTCCCGGTCGCCAATCGCCTGGGGGAGGAGGGTGAAGGCTACAGGATCGCCCTGGCGAACCTGGAGGGCGGGCGGGTCGGCATCGCGGCGCAATCGGTCGGCATGGCACGGGCGGCTTTCGAGGCGGCCCGGGACTATGCCCGCGAACGCCAGAGTTTCGGCAAACCGATCATCGAGCACCAGGCCGTGGCGTTCCGCCTGGCGGACATGGCGACCCAGATCGCCGTGGCGCGGCAGATGGTGCATTACGCCGCCGCGCTGCGGGATAACGGTCAGCCTGCGCTGGTAGAGGCCTCCATGGCCAAGTTGTTCGCTTCGGAAATGGCCGAAAAAGTCTGCTCCATGGCGTTGCAAACCCTCGGCGGATACGGTTATCTCAACGACTTCCCGCTGGAACGCATCTACCGTGATGTGCGGGTCTGCCAGATCTACGAAGGCACCAGCGACATTCAGCGCATGGTCATTTCGCGCAATCTTTGAACAGGAGTCCTGCATGAGCTACGAAACGATTTTGTTGGAAATCAAGGACCGCGTCGGCCTGATCACCCTCAACCGCCCCCAGGCGCTGAACGCCTTGAACGCGCAGATCGTCAGCGAGTTGAACCACGCGCTGGACAGCCTGGAAGCGGACCCGAAGATCGGCTGCATCGTGTTGACCGGCTCGAAGAAAGCCTTCGCCGCCGGGGCCGACATCAAAGAAATGGCCGAGCTGACCTACCCGCAGATCTACCTCGACGACCTGTTCAGCGACAGCGACCGCGTGGCCAACCGCCGCAAGCCGATCATCGCGGCGGTGAACGGCTTCGCCTTGGGGGGCGGCTGTGAGCTGGCCTTGATGTGCGACTTCATCCTGGCCGGCGACAACGCCAAGTTCGGCCAGCCGGAAATCAACCTCGGCGTACTGCCGGGCATGGGCGGGACCCAGCGCCTGACCCGCGCGGTGGGCAAGGCCAAGGCCATGGAAATGTGCCTGACCGGGCGGTTTATCGACGCGGTGGAGGCGGAGCGTTGCGGCATCGTGGCGCGGATCGTACCGGCTGACGAGTTGCTAGAGGACGCCCTGAAAACCGCTGCACTGATCGCCTCCAAGTCGGTGCCGATCAGCATGATGGTCAAGGAAAGCGTCAACCGTGCGTTTGAAGTGAGCCTGTCCGAAGGCGTGCGTTTCGAACGACGGGTGTTCCATGCGGCGTTCGCGACCCAGGATCAGAAAGAGGGCATGGCGGCCTTCGTGGCCAAGCGGCCGGCGGAGTTCCAGGACAAGTAAGCGGCGCCCTGACTGACGCCATCGCGAGCAGGCTCGCTCCCACAGTGGGTTCCGCGGTGTACGCAGCATTTGCATACGCCACCGAACCCTGTGCCAGACACGCCGCTTTCGCGAGCAAGCCCGCTCCCACACCGGATCTGCGCTGTACGCAGTACTTGCATACGCCACCGAACCCTGTGGGAGCGAGCCTGCTCGCGATGGCGGTCTATTGGCTTGCAGCTATTTGATTGGCAGGCACTTGAACAGGGCCGCTACGCAGCCTCGTGGAACTTCGCCTGGGATTTGCCGGCGCGCTTGGCCCGGTACAGTGCTTCATCAGCCTGGGCCAGAGCGTCGGCAAATGCGCCGCGGGTCCAGCGCGCTCCACCGATACTGCAACCGATGTTGATCGACTGTCCGGCCAATACCACTGGCTCGGCCAGCTTCGCCAGGATGCGTTGTGCAGCACCCTGGATGCTGGCCAGGGATTCTCCGCTGTTCAGGCGCAGCAGGAGCACGAATTCGTCCCCACCGTGGCGGACGGCGATGTCGCCCTCGCGCACAGTGGTCAGAAGCCGAATGCCGACTTCATGAAGCAACGCATCGCCAACGGCATGGCCGAAGTCATCGTTGACGGGTTTGAATCCGTCGAGATCCACGCACAGTACGCCGAAATCGCATTGTCCTTCGACTTCGCGACCCACCGCCTCGACATATTTGTTCAGGGCCGCCCGGTTAGGCAGGCCAGTGACCACATCGCGGTAGGCGATGCCTTCGACCACTGCCAGTTGCCCTCTTTTCCGGGTCAGGCTGTCAACGAGGTGGCGGATCGCGATGCTCAACGTCTCGACTTCCCGACTGCCCTTGAGCAGTGGGATGCCGACATCGGCGCCCTCGGACAGCCGAGCGGCCGCCCCGGCAATTTTATTGATAGGCCCGGTGATGATGCCCGCCACAAACCACCCGACTACGGCAAACAGAACGGACAGCAGACCACCCCATATGAGGATTTCGTCACGCAATCGATGCGCTTCAGCGAAAGCCGCTTCAGCCGGTTGTCGCGTGACCACGGTCCATCCCAGGCCGCGATAATCGCCGATACCTACACTCTGGGCCGAACCCGCCAGGTAGACGTTACCGTCCTGCCAACGCTTGACCGACCAGCTTTGCCCGACACCTTCGTTGACCGTGATGCCGATAGGTTTACCGATCATTCCGCTGGGGCCCAGGATGACGGTGCCGTCCTTGCTGATCACCAGGAACTCCAGCCCAGGCAAGCGCTTTTGCAAGGGCACGAACAATGAGCGGCCAACCTCTTCAGCCCACTTCCAGGACAGGTGCGCCGCGAGTACCCCCAAGAATTGGCCGGAGTCGTCCCGGACCGGCATGCTGATGTCGACGAACTTCATCGCTTCGCCGGAAGGGTTGGGCAGCAGCTTCGCCAGCATGACGGCGTCGTGAACGTCGCCGATAAAGGTCTGTTGCTGGCCATTGATGAACACAGGGCGTTGCGAAATATCGACACCTTCGAGCAGGCTGTCGGTGGAGGCGAGCACCTTGCCGTGGGCATCGGTAAGGCCGATCCATGAATAGCTCGGGAACTGGTCACTCAAATGATTGAGCAGCTTGCGCGCCTCAGCGGTGTTCGCAGTGTTGCGCAGCGTCTCCAGCTGGCTGAGGACCGTGAGCGCTTTCGACCGGTAGTCCATATCCCGGTCAAGGCGATCGACCATGGAATACGCGTATTCGCTCAGTTGAAGACCGGTTTTCTCTTTGAGCCTGGAGATGGATGACTCGCCGATCACCGTTCCAAACAGGCAACTGAGGACCAGCACGACCAATGCGACAGCGATGGCAAATCGTGCCCGTAAGCTTTGAAGTGGAAGGAGATGCATCGTAATTAGCCAGAGGATGAAATCGAATGGCCTGTGTCCTTGGCGTGCTTGTTTTCGCTATCGTCGCAGAATTCCCTCGCTTAGGGTACTGCTGTTGATCATGGTTATTACGCGGCGGCTGCCCGCCGGGCTCGTTACACGCGGGCGACGCATGTGCCGAACCCGGCAGCCGTTCGGTCAGAAGATGAATTTGAGTAGGGCGATCACCACGATCAGGCCGATCAAGAAAATGATGCCAACGGTACTGCCAAGAAATTTCAACATGGGTAGTGCTCTCATCGGATGGACTTAATGGTCTAGACCCCTGGCGCGAGAGCTCGTTTCGATTATTTTTCGGCGACGTCCGCTCATCCCGAATCATCGGTTTGACGATCCTCCACATACGCGGCATGCTTGCTCGATCATGAGCATTGATGCTCGTTTACGCAGGTTGTGAAGTCATGGGCTCATCGAACGACGTATTTCCCGGCGAACGCCAGCAACTGATCAGCGAACGCCTTGTTCGATATGGTCGTGTGATTGCGGCCGATCTGGCCAGTGAACTGAATGTCTCCGAGCACTCGATCCGACGCGACCTGGGCGCATTGGCGGCGGCCGGGCTATGTAAACGCGTCTACGGTGGGGCCATCCTCCTGCCTGCGGCCGAGCGACCGATAGATGTTCGCGTCATGCAGGACGCCGGGCGCAAGAACAGTCTCGGCCAGACCGCCGCCGCGTTGCTGAGCACCGGGCAGCACGTCTTCATCGACGCCGGATCCACCAACCTGGCCATTGCCTGCGCCATTGATCCCCAGCTCCAGTTCACCGTCACCACCAACTCGCCACTGATTGCGGTGCAACTGATGAAGTTGCCTCGTGCCGAGGTCATCGTACTGGGCGGGCGTTTGAATCCGGTGGCAGGCGGCGCAATCGGGCTGGCCGCAGCGCAGCAGCTGCGGCAGTTCAGTTTCGACCTGTGCTTTCTCGGCGCTTGCGCCATCGATCCGGACAACGGCATTACCGCTTTCGGCCTGGACGACGCCGAATTCAAGCGCGCAGTGGTCGCGGCGAGCGGCCAGGTGGTCGTGGCGGTGACCAACGAAAAACTCTCCAGCGTTGCCCACTATCAGGTGGCCGCGTGTGGCGAAGTGTCTACCCTGGTGGTGGAACGCGATGCGCCGCGGGAACGCCTGGAGCCGTTTTTCAACCTGATCTCCAACGTCGTCACGGCCACTCGTTAAGTCGCTGCCGGGCTTGCCCCAATGCCGGTCAGTTGAGGAGCAAACGGCGCAAAACCTGTGGGAGCAAAGCTTGCTCGCGATAGCGACAGACCAGTCAACATTGTTGCTGACTGACTTACCGCAATCGTGAGCAAGCTTTACTCCTACAGGTTGTGGCTTAACTGACTGGCATCAGGCTTGCCGGGCCTCGACGCGAACGACCATCCAGATACCCGCCCCGGACACCAGCATTCCCACTGCCATCGACCACGACAGCGGTTCGTTGAACATGGCCCAGGCCCAAAGCATCGTGACCGGCGGACTGAGGTAAAGGATGCTGGCGACGCGGGTGGCGGTTGCGCGGCGCAGGCAGAGCCAGTAGAGCCCGTAGCCGCCCATCGTGGACAATGCCACCGTCCATAGCACGCTCAGGGCGAAGCCGGTGCTGGGTATCGGAGCCAGGCTACCCGATAGGCCTTCAAGAAAGGCGAATACCACCCCCGAAACACAGCACTGCAGCCAAAGGTTGGGCATCAGGCCCAGGGATTCGGACGCCGGCAGATACTTTTGCCATAGGGTCGCGACAGCCAGGGAGAGCATGCCCAGCAAGGGCAGGGCGTAGGCCCACCCTGGCGCATGCCCCCAGGTGAGCGCGCCATGGGTAGCCAGCGCGGCGCCGGCCAGGCCGATGCTCAGGCCTGCCCAGACCTGCCAGGCCAGTCGCTGTCCAAGTACGCAGGCAGCCAGCAGCGCCAGGCCCATCGGCAGCAGGTCGGCGAACAACGCGGCGAGGCCAGCCGGCACGCCCAGGGCGATACCTTGGGTGATACCGGCGAGATAGCCGCCCATGGCCAGCAGCCCGATGCCGGCGTTCTTCAGCAGCACCGCCGCCGGTGCCCGTCGTAGCTGCTGAGCAACGAAAGGAAACAGTAGCAGGGTGATCACGACGCAGCGCCAGAACACCACCAGCAACGCGGGCGCGTAATCGATGGAAAAGCGCGCCCCGACAAAACCAGAACTCCACGTCACGATCAACGCGGCTTCCAGCAAGGGCAACGGAATCATCCAGTACCAGGCTGAACGGGATGAGGCAGGGCATGGGATCGTTTTCATGACCCCACGCTACAAAAACGCTGTAATCTGATAAATCAAAATGTGTTGCAGCAGTTCTTCACGAAAGGTGAATCATGGCGGCCGTACTCGACATCGAGCTGATTCGTACATTTCACGCCGTCGCGCGTATCGGCAAGTTCAGCGCCGCGGCAGAGCACCTGCATAAAAGCCCGGCGGCGGTGAGCGTGCACGTGCAGCGGTTGGAGGCGGTCGCCGGGGGGCGCCTGCTCAACCGCGACAATCAATCGGTCTCGCTGACGGCGCTGGGCAAGCGTCTGCTCATGTCGACCACGGAGCTGCTGAGCGCCCATGACCGGGTGCTGGCCGATCTGCAGGGCACCCATCTGGCCGGACGCATCAGCCTGGGGGTGCCGGACGAGTACGCCAACCATGTCATCCGCGACATTGTGCCGACGTTCGTGGCGGCCTGGCCCAACGTGGTGCTGGAGCTCAAGACCGCCCCCAGTTATGCGCTACGGGACCTGGTACAGCGTGGAAAACTCCAGGCCGCTGTCGTCACCCTGCCGAAGGGGCAGCAGGACGCTCAGGGGCAGGTGTTGGTACCGACCGCGCCTGTCTGGGTCGGGCCGATCAACATGACGCTGACTTCATCGCAACCGATCCCACTGGCCGTGCACGCGGCGCAGTGCCCTTATCGACAAGCCATGCTCGAATCGCTCCGGCACAGCGGCCGCAAGGTGCGCATCGTGCTGGAAAGTCCGTCCAACCAGGCCGTCAAGGCGTGCGTCGAGGCAGGGCTGGCGATCAGCCTGATCGATCGCGCCCGTGTGACGGAGAAGATGCAGATACTCACGGGCCTGCCGGTCATTCCGGAGCATGACGTGGTGTTCATGCGTTCGCCCGGTGGCGAGGCCGATGAGGCGGTGGCCCTGCTGGGCCAGGCCCTGGGGCAGTTGTTCAGGCTTTAGTGGCCTGTAACCGTACAGGCCACTGGCGATGACCACTCAGGTGCGGAAGTGCCCCACCCGTTGTTGCTGATGGTTTGCCATTTCATAGAGCTGAAGGCTGGCTTGAGACGCGTCCCGCATCCGACTGGTCAATGTTTCGCTGATCGTGCGGATGTCGCTGACGCGGTGGCTGATGTCTTCGACCACTGAGCTTTGTTCCAGGGCCGCGCTGGCGATCTGCTGGTTCATTTGTTCGATCACTTCCACGGCATCACTGATATGTTGCAGCGCCACCTGGGTCTGTTCGACCTGAACCACGCTGCCCCTGGCCAGCTCACGGCTGAGTTGGGTGTTGTGCACCACCTCCTGGCTGAGCTGTTGCAGCGCCTCGATCACCCTGCGGATGTGTTCCACCGAATTCTGGGTATTACTGGCCAGGTGTCGAACTTCGTCCGCCACCACCGCGAAGCCGCGTCCCTGTTCGCCGGCCCTGGCCGCTTCAATCGCGGCGTTCAGAGCCAGCAGGTTGGTTTGTTGGGCGATGGCGCAGATCACGTCCAGCACCTGGTTGATCTGTTGGCTGTTGTCGGCCAGGGTTTGCACCTGGCCGAGGGTGGTTTCGAGGCTTTGATCGAGGGTACCGATACTGCTGACGGCGTTGGCGAACAGGGCTCGTCCGGATCGGCTGGCACTTTCGGCGCGAGTGGCCGCATCCGCCGCCTGATGGGAATGTCGGGCGACCTCCTGGGCGCTGGCGCTCATCTCATGCAGGGCGGTAGCGGCCAGCTCGACATCCCGGTACTGCCTGGACATGCCCGTGCTCACTTCCTGGGCCACATGGGAGGAGGTGTCGGCGGTGTTGCGAGTGTCCTGGGACGCTTGCTGGATATCGCGGATGATGGGCTGCAGGTTGGCGAGGAAGCGATTGAAGCCACTAGCCAGTTGGCCCAGCTCGTCGCTGCGGTCGTCGGGCAGGCGCCGGGTCAGGTCGCCGTCGCCTTCGACAATGGCATTGAGCATCTCGGCGACGCTGAGCAGCGGCCGGGTCACGCCGTAGGCGGTCAGCCAGATGAGCGACAGGCCCAGCCCGCCGGCCAGCAACCCCAGGCCGAGGTTGACCCAGTTGGCGTGTTGCTGGCGCTCATCCAACTGGGCCTGCATCTGCAAGGCCGGCGCTTGCACCAGCGCCTCGGGAACCCGTATCTGCAACTGCCACGGGGCGCCGTTCGCGACGGTCTGCACGCTCTGGCGCACGTCGACCGAGGTTTCCGACACGCTGCCGCTGTGGCCGGCAAGCTGGCCCGACGGGGACAGAATGCTGATCTCGCTATGGCCAGGATACAAGTCATCGGCCAGGCTGGCGGCGAGTTTCTGCAAGGTGTCGAGGCTGATGTCCATACCCACGACGCCGATGGCCTGTCCCTTGTCCATCAGCGGCACCGAGATACTGCTCATGAGGGTCTTCTTGCCCTCGACTTCGACTTCGTAGGGCTCCGTCACGCAGGTGCGCCGCTCGGTCTGCGGGCAGAAGTACCAGGCGTTCCCCGGCTCGCTGCCCGGCGGGGCACTGTTGGCAACGATCTGGGCTTCGCTGAGCACTTCCTGGACCAGTTGCCCAGGCTGGCTTTGCGACCAATACAAGGCGAAGCGGCCTTTTTCGTTTCCGGCCAGGTTCCGCTGGCCGGAGAAACCGGCGTCTTCCCCGGCCAGTGCGTCGGGCAACAACACGACGTACAGCCCGAGGATCTTTTCACGCTTGAGCAGGGCCTGGCGGGCGGCGCCGATCAACGCCTGGCGCAGTTGCGTGGCCGTCAATCGGCCCTCCAGGGTCTGGGCGCGTAGCTGAAGAACCTCTTGGCTGACTCCTTCCCCATACAGCGTTGTTTCGTTGAAGAAGCGCTCCACCCGCTGGCCGTGGGCGAGGGCCTGGGCCTGCAGGCGTTCCAAGGCTGACTGACCCAGCAGGCGACTGCTCTGCTGCTTCAACAACTTTGCGCCCTGTTGGTTCTGGTACAGGGAGGCGCCGGTCAATGCGCCGACGACGGCCAGCAGAGACAGCCCACTCAAGAGCGTGATTCGCCACTGAATACTGAGACGCGCGAAGAACATGCTGAGACTTCCTGCTGGCGGCTTCAGAGCGCACGCAGCCAAGGCCTGGGTTGGCGTTGGAAAAGCGCGTCCCACCTGATTGTTATTGTTGGATGCCCGAGCCTTGGTTCAAGGGCGGGCGAGGTCATCTTGCGCGACGCCATGGCCGTCCCGTTAGCCCGAATCGGCAGGCATTGCCCGGTGTCCGGCCAGGGTGCGCACCGCTCTGGTGCGTGGCTTGCGATGCTGCCGATTTGGGATAGCGAACGGTTTTGGCGAGGGCATAGGATCGGCCCCAGCACCCAGACAGCAAGCGTGTGCGCAGTGCTGAGTCTGGCGTGTCCGATCCTGCAACAGCGGCCTCATACAATAAGGTTAAAAAAAAGAGCGTATCTTTTCCGATCCGCAACTCGACAGAGTTGAAGCGAGGCGCCTTGGGCGTCGGCTTCATCATTTTCTTCGTGATATCGGCGGCAAGCCCACTGAGCGTTATCGCCGGAGGCTTCCCCATCGGCATCATGCTGGGAAACGGTGCCGGTACGCCGGCCTTGTTGATCCTGGCCCTGCTGGTATTGCTGGCGTTCTCGGCAGGATACACCGCCATGTCCCGACACATGACCAACGCGGGCGGCTTCTATGCCTTTACCTCCCGTGGCCTGGGCGGTCTGGCCGGCGGGGCGGCGGGGGTGTTGGCAATGTTTGCCTACAACATCCTGCAAGTGGGCCTGTACGGCATGTTCGGCGGGGTCGTCCGCGGCACGATGGCCAGTGTCTTCAACCTGGACTTGCCGTGGTGGTGTTATTCGCTGCTGGCCATGGCGAGTGTGGCGATTCTGGGCTATCGCAAGATCGACCTCTCTGCGCGGGTGCTCTCGGTGGTGGTCATCGCCGAGTACCTGGCCATCCTGATCCTGGATTTCGCCATCCTCAAGACCGGCGGTGACAGCGGCATCAATCTCGATTCGTTCGACCGCAGCCATGTGTTCAGCGGTACGCCGTCCATCGGCCTGCTGTTCTGTTTCGCCGCCTTCATCGGCTTCGAAGCCACCACCATCTACGGCGAAGAGGCCCGCGATCCGCACCGTACCATTCCCATTGCTACCTACAGCTCGGTGCTGTTGATCGGCGGCTTCTACGCCTTGTCGGTCTGGTCGATGGTGGTGGGCGTGGGGGCGGACAAGATCGTGCCGACGTTGCAGGCATTGCAGGACCCGACCACGTTCATCTATGGCATGTCCGATCACTTTGTCGGCCCGCACCTGACCCAGGTCATCCGCATCCTGTTCATGGTCAGCATCTATGCCGGACTGCTGGCGTTTCACAATGCCGCGGCCCGTTATTTCTACGCCATCGGCCGTGACGGTCTGCTGCATCGCCAATTGGGCACGACCCGCCGCGTCCACCAGAGCCCGCACATGGGCTCGGCGCTGCAAAGCCTGATCGCGGCCGTGGTGGTGCTGATTTTCGCCGCGCTGGATGCCGACCCGATCCTGCAGTTGTTCGCCTGGTTCTCCAACCTGGCGACCCTGTGCGTGATCCTGCTGATGGCGCTGACCTCGGCGGCGGTGGTGGTCTACTTCCGCCGCCACCCGGAACTGAAGCTCGGCGTCTGGCGCGGGCGGCTCCTGCCGGTGTTTTCCTGCCTGGCATTGCTGGTGGTCCTGGCGCTCGCGGTGATTCATTTCGATGTGCTGACAGGGGCCAGCCCGCTGCTGTCCTACACCCTCTGCGCCATCATCCCCGTCGCATTGATCGTCGGCGTATGCCTGGCGGCCCGGCTGCGCAGGGTTTCTCCCGAGCGGTTCATGGCGCTCGGTAGCCACAAGCTTTAGAGCCTCACGCGGCACTGTTCAATTCTCACGAAAAATACCGGTCCGCGTGGTACGGGACGGCCCGTCCGCGCGCGAAAGGGAGGTACTGATGCACGATTATCAAATGCTCATCAACGGGGTTGCGGCCAGCGGCGAGCAGGGTGGCTTCGATGTCATCAACCCGGCCACCGGCAGCGCCTTTGCCCGCTGCCCCGCCGGCTCCCTGGCCCAGTTGGACCTGGCGGTCGACGCGGCCCAGGCGGCCTTCAGCGAGTGGCGCCACAGCACTCACGAAGACCGACGGGAACGCTTGCTGGGCATCGCCGCGGATATCGAAGCGCAAGCCGACGCGTTGGCCCGGCTGATTGTCCAGGAGCAGGGCAAGCCGCTGGCGCTCGCGCTGTTCGAAGTCATGGGGGCGGTGGCCTGGACGCGCTACACCGCCGAGCAGCAGATTCCGGTGGAGCGGGTGGAAGAAACCCCGACCCAGAGCATCGAGCTGCACCGCAAGCCGTGGGGGGTGGTGGCGTCGATCACGCCTTGGAACTGGCCGTTCATGATCGCCATCTGGCACATCATGCCGGCGCTGCGGGCCGGCAATTGCGTGATCAGCAAACCGTCCAGCCTCACGCCGTTGAGCACCCTGAGCCTGGTGCACATCATCGCCCGCCATGTGCCCAAGGGCGTGATCAACGTCGTGACCGGAGAACAGGGTTTCGGCAGCGCGATCACTTCCCATGCCGGCATCCACAAGATCGTCTTCACCGGCTCGACCGCCACCGGCCAGAGCGTGATGCGTGGCGCCGCGAGCAATCTCAAGCGCCTGACGCTGGAGCTGGGCGGCAATGACGCCGCCATCGTGCTCCCCGGTACCCCGGTGGAAGCCGTGGCCGAAGACATTTTCCAGGCGGCTTTCCTGAACATGGGCCAGACCTGTGCCGCCCTCAAGCGCCTGTACATCCACCAATCCCAGTACGAGGCCTTTGCCGACGCGCTGGTGCGGATCGCGGCGCGCCAGGTGGTGGGTGATGGCCTGGAACCCGAGGTCACCTTCGGGCCGGTGCAAAACCTCGAACAACTGGAACTGGTCGAGGCGCTGGTGGCCGCCGCCCGCGCCCATGGCGGCCGGGTGTTGTGCGGCGGTGCCCGGCTGGACCGGCCGGGGTTTTTCTATCCGCCGACCCTGGTGGCCGATGTCACGGACGGGCACCGCCTGGTCGACGAAGAACAGTTCGGTCCGGTGCTGCCGTTGATTGCCTATCAGGATGTCGAGGACGTCTTGCGCCGCGCCAATGCCAGCGACATGGGCTTGGGAGGCTCGGTGTGGGGCAGCGATGTCGCGCAGGCACAGGCCTTGGCCAGTCGCCTGGAAAGCGGCGTGGCCTGGGTCAACTGCCACGCACAGATCCAACCGAATACGCCTTTTGGCGGTAGCAAGATGTCCGGGTTCGGCGTCGAGTTCGGCCTTGAAGGGTTGCTGGAGTTCACCGGCCAGCAACTGCTGTTTGTACGCACCCGTGAAACTGAGTGAGGACTGGAATCATGTACGAGAAATACAAGACAGCGCAGAAGAAGTTCTGGCACCCGATGAGTTCCGCGGCGCCGGCCCAGCGTTCGAAAACCCTGATCATTGCCAAGGGCGACGGCAACTACATCACCGACATCGACGGTCAGCGCATGCTCGACGGGGTCGGCGGCTTGTGGAACGTCAACGTGGGCCACAATCGAGCCTCGGTAAAGGCCGCCATCGCCGCGCAACTGGACGAACTGGCGTATTACCAGACCTTCGATGGCATCGCCCATCCGCGGGTGTTCGACCTGGCTGAGCGGCTGATCTCGATGTTTGCCCAGGAAGACATGGCCCGGGTGCTGTTCAGCGCCGGCGGTTCGGACGCGGTGGAGACCGCATTGAAAATGGCCCGCCAATACTGGATCGCCAGCGGCGAGCCGGGGCGTACCCGCTTTCTGTCATTGCGCAACGGCTACCACGGCGTGCACATGGGCGGCACTTCGGTGGGCGGTAACGGTGTCTATCACTACAACCATGGGCCACTGCTCGCGGGCTGCCATTTGCTCGACACGCCGTGGCTGTATCGCAACCCCTGGGATTGCCGCGATCCGGAAGAACTGACTGCCCACTGCATCCGTCAGTTGGAAGACCAGATCGCGCTGTTGGGCGGGCAAACCGTCGCTGCGCTGATCGCTGAACCGGTGCAGGGGGCGGGCGGCGGCATCGTGCCGCCGGCGAACTACTGGAAGAGGCTGCGAGAAGTCTGCGATCGCCACGGCATTCTGTTGATTGCCGATGAAGTGGTGACGGGGTTCGGTCGCACGGGCTGCTTGCTCGGCAGTCGAGGCTGGGGTGTCGCGCCGGACGTGTTGTGCCTGGCCAAGGGCATCACCGCCGGTTACATCCCGATGGGCGCCACGGTGTTCAACCAGCGGATCGCCGATGCCATCGAGAACGGCCCGGGGTTCAGCAGTGTGATCATGCACGGCTACACCTACAGCGGCCACCCGACCGCGTGTGCCGCGGCCCTGGCGGTGCTGGACATTGTCGAGGCCGAGGATCTGCCGGGCAACGCCGGGAAAATCGGCGCTCAGTTGCTGGAGCAGCTGCAACCGCTGGCGGAACGCTACGCGGTGGTCGGTGAGGCGCGCGGCAAGGGCTTGATGATCGCCCTGGACCTGGTGACGGACAAGGCCACCCGCGAGCCCCTCGATCCGGCGACCGGCCTTGCTACGCGGATTGCCGATGAAGCGCGCCGTGGCGGTGTGCTGGTGCGTCCGATCGGCAACAAGATCGTCTTGTCGCCGCCACTGACCCTGACATCAGAAGAAGCCGGTTTGATCGTTCAGGCCCTCGATCACGCCCTGGCCACCTGCCGCTGACCTGCAAAGCCGGTGCAGTCATCTGCACCGGCTTCACGAATCGCCAAGACAGCCTTTGAAAGGCGCACCACAAGGAGCTTCAGCCATGCGGTATCCATCGCGTATTGAATTTTTCAGCAGCGGTCTCGCCTGCACGTTGGCGTTCTGCACCATGGGCCAGGTCCAGGCCTATGAGCTGTACGCCGACGAAGACAGCCACCTCAACGCCGACCTGCTGGCGGTGTTCGGTCATTTCAACAGCCGCAAGAACTACGACGGCACACCGGGCGGGTCTACCTGGCGGGAAGGTTTCATCAAGTATGGCGTAAGTGGCGACCAGGCCTTGGCCGGTCGGGGAACAGCCTACGGCGCATTCAGCCTGGTCAGTTCCGCGACCTGGGGCGATGGTGACGCGGCAGGGAACAGCCTGGGAACCGAGCGGACGACGAAAATCGAAGACGCTTATCTGGGCTGGCGTTACGCCGATCTGTTCCCGCTGTTGGGCCAGGACGGCGTCGACATCTCCGGCGGACGCCAGGTGGTCAAGTTGGGCAGGGGATTCTTGATCAACGACGACGGGCCGAACATGGGCAAGGGGCCCGCCGATGGCCGCCTGAACCGCGGTGGCGCGTATTACCTGGCGGCTCGACACGCTTTCGACCAAACCGCGGTGGTGCGCCTGGGCGGGCAGGACGGTGTGCATGGCAGCGTGGCGTGGCTCAAGTCCGACAACCGTGCCCAGGCCGAAACCGAACTGGCCGCCGGTACCCTGGACTACACGGCCAAGGCCGGAACGCTGGGGCTGACCTGGGTCCATGGCATCGACGTGAGTGACCGCTGGGCCAATGATTTCCAGAAGCAACGCAAAGGGATGGATGTCTACAGCATTCGCGGCGAGGGTGACGCGGGGATCGAGAACGCCAGCCTGGCGTTTGAATACGCCTGGCAAGACAAGGACGCCGGTCCCGAGAAAGCCTGGTACGCCGAGGCCGGATACACTTTTGCCGACATGACCTGGTCACCGAAACTGACGTACCGCTACTCGCGCTACTCGCAGAAATGGGACTCGCTGTTTACCGGCCAGAGCACCGGCTACGGGACCTGGTTCCAGGGCGAAGTGGCTGGCAACTACGCCGGGCCCTTCAACAGTAATACGGCCATCCATCACATCGGCCTGAAGGCCACGCCATTGGAAAACCTGACCCTCGGCGCGTTGTTCTTCGATTTCAACACGGTGCGCAACAGCAATGCGCTGAACCTGGATGCACGAGAGCTGGACCTTTATGCCGAGTGGGCCGTCAATCAGCACCTGATCGTCACCCCGCTGATAGGGCTCTACAAACCGGACCGGGACGCGACCACCGGCGGCAATCAAGCCACCGGCAACGGTACCAACGTGTACAGCCAGGTGAGCGTGGCTGTTCCGTTCTGAGGCATGGGCTGCGGCGGCCTAGTGCTGAAGGGGAGCGGGTGGGTTGTGCATTTTTTCGGCAATGCGCCGGGTGGTCTCCATCACCATTTCAACCACGGTTTCCTGGCGCAGCAGCTTGAAACTCTGGGTGCTGCCGACGGCGGAAAGGCTGCCCACCACCTCGTCGATCCCGGGATTGATGATCGGCGCGGCGATACCGGTCAGTCCCTGGTTGAGTTCGTCGTGGGTTAGGCAGTAACCGTCCTTGCGGATCTTTTTTGCCGCCTTGGAAAAGCTGGCCCAGTCGTAGGGATTGTCCGGGTCGTTGGCCAGGTGCTCGTCGTACAGGCGTTGCAGGCGCCGGCTCTTCTGGAAGGCGATCAGGACCTTGGACTGCGCACCGCGAAAAAACGGCAGCGGCTGACCGCGACCGAAGGCAAAACGGTACGTGTCAGTGGGCTCGGCGATGTAGGTGTTGATGATGTGTCCGTCGTAGAAAACGCTGGCGAACACCGCCAGGCCGGTTTCTTCGGACAGCTCGTGCATCAGCTCGCGACCGGCCACGAGGATCGGGTCGTACTGACGCATCATCCAGTCCAGCTCGATGATCCGTGGGCCCAGGCCGTAGCTGCCGGCATCCACCCGGCTCAGCAGACCGGCGTCGCACAGGTCCTTGACGTAGCGGTACACGGTCGCCCGCGAGAGGCCCATGTGCTCGGCAATGGTGTCGGGGGCGATCTTCAGCCGTTGCGGGCCGAACAGGTCCAGGACACTCAACATTTTACTCAGACTGCTCATTTGGCTCCTAAAGGGGAAGGGCGCGTGGCTGGCCGTTTGGTGAGCACTATAGGTAGACGCGCCGGGGATGGAAAGCCTGCTCACCGGCTGACGCAAGCGCTGCCACGTTACTCCAGGGCTTGAGAAATGCAAACAAATTTATTGGTCGTTACGCGCTATAAATTCACATTAATCTCAAAATACGAGCTTTATGAAAATAAAATGCTTGTTATGTTGGTTTTGATGTGTGATAAATCTCAGCCATTGCAAACGCTCGAACAAGAGGGCTGGAAATGAATGGCGCGCAATTGATAGTGAAGGCGGCGGTGGCAAGCGGTATCGAGTACTGCTTCGCCAACCCCGGAACGACCGAAATCCCCTTGGTGGCCGCCATGGCCAGCGCCCCGGCCCTCAAGCCGGTCCTGTCCTTGTTCGAAGGTGTGTGCACCGGCGCCGCGGACGGTTACGGTCGGATTGCCGGCAAGCCGGCGATGACCCTGACGCACCTGGGGCCTGGTTTTGCCAATGGCATTGCCAACCTGCACAACGCCCGTCGCGCCAACACGCCAATTGTCAATGTCATCGGCGATCACGCTTCATGGCACGTCAACTACGATCCGCCGCTGGCCAGCGATATCCAGGCATTGGCCGGGAGCGTCTCCGGCTGGGTGCGTACATCGCGCACGGCGTCGGGTATCGGCGAGGATCTCCAGGAGGCCGTGCGGTCCGCCTGGCAAGCCAAGGGCCAGATCGCCAGCCTGATCCTGCCGATGGACCTGCAAGCCAACGAAGTGGCGCGGGAAACGGCCTTCAGCACCTTGCACGCGCCGGTTCGGCGGTTTGCCGGTGACCGGATCGAAGCCATCGCCCAGGCGCTGCGCAATGGTCAGCGCCTGGTGTTTATTGTGGGTGACCAGGGCCTGTCGGTTGCCGGCCTTGAAGCGGCAGGGCGCCTGGCACAGCTGCCCGGTATGCACTTGTTCGCCGAAACCTTTCCGCGCTTGAGCTATCGCGGCGGTGGCCTGCCGGACCTGGATCGCTTGCCCTATTTCCCCGAAGTGGCCATCGGCGTCCTGGACCAATACGACGCGGTGGTGTGTGCCGGCATTCCTGAACCGATCAGCTATTTCGGCTACGAAGGCATTCCTTCTCGCCTGGCGGAACGTGATCGCCTGCTTTACCTGGCTGACGTCGGTGATGACGTGGCCGGTGCACTCGCCGCACTGGCCGACGCACTGGAAGCACCGGCTTTCGTGCCGACGCCGATGGGTGTCGAGTTGCCGCCTGCTACCGCCGAGTTGACCCCGCAGTCGATAGGCCAGGTGTTGGCTGCTTCGCTGCCGGATGACTGCATTGTCTCGGTGGAGGGTGGCACTTGCGGCTACCCGTTCTTCACCGCGTCGGCCCGTGCCGCACGGCATCGGGTGCTGACCAATACCGGGGGGGCCATCGGCCAGGGCATTCCGGTGGGGTTCGGCGCAGCGCTGGCCGAGCGCGGCAATCGGGTGTTCTGCCTGCAATCGGACGGCAGCGCCCAGTACACCATCCAGACCCTGTGGAGCATCGCCCGGGAACAGCTGCCGGTGGTGATTCTGATCGCCGCCAACCATCGCTACGCGATCCTGCAGAACGAGTTGCGCCGGTTTGGCATGACCGACCTCGGTCCTGAAGCCCTGAGTCTGACCGTGCTGGACCGTCCACGCATCGACTGGAAGGCCTTGGCCAAGGGCTACGGCCTGGCGGCGAGCACAGTGCACACCAATGCCGAATTGCAACGCGCCTTGGCCAACGCTGCCGCCGATGGTGGTCCTTGCCTGATTGAAATGGCGCTGTGAAGGAGGGGATATGAGCCAGATCCAATTGTTACCTGCCGTCGAGAAATTCCTAGCGCAGCCCGGCCGCCTGTTCATTGGAGGCACCTGGCAGGACGCCGCCAGCGGTCGCCGGTTTGCCGTGGAAAACCCGGCCAGCGAAAGCAGCGTGGCTGAAGTCGCGGAGGGTGGCGAGCGGGATGTCGACGCAGCCGTCGCGGCGGCTCGCGCAGCCTTCACCGGGCCGTGGGCGCAGCATTCGCCGGCCCAGCGTGGCCTGTTGTTGTTCCGCCTGGCGGAATTGCTGGATCAGCACCGCGAAGAGCTGGCCCAGTTGATCACGCTGGAGAACGGCAAGCCGATTGCCAATGCCCGCGGTGAAGCAGCCAGCGCCGCCAACATCATTCGTTACTTTGCCGGCTGGCCGACCAAGATCGAGGGCAGCACGCACCCGGTGTCACCCGCCAGTGGCGCACCGATGCTCAACTACACCGTGCGTGAGCCCGTGGGCGTCTGCGCGCTGATCGTGCCATGGAATTTCCCGCTGACCATGTGCGTGTGGAAGCTCGGCCCGGTGCTGGCGACCGGTTGCGTCGCGGTGCTCAAGCCGGCTGAACAGACGCCCCTGGTTGCGATTCGCCTGGTGCAGTTGATCGAGGCCGCCGGCTTCCCGGCCGGGGTGGTCAACCTGATCACCGGGCTTGGCGCCCATGCCGGTGCGCCGCTGGCCGGGCACCCGGACGTGGACAAGATCGCCTTTACCGGTTCGACCCAGGTCGGGCGGCTGATCGCTCAAGCGGCCACCGGCAACATGAAAAAAGTCTCCCTGGAGCTGGGGGGCAAGTCGCCCAACATCATCTTGCCGGACGCCGATATCATGCGCGCCGCCAAGGGCGCCGCCGATGGGATTTTCTACAACCAGGGGCAGGTCTGCACCGCCGGCTCGCGTCTGTACGTGCACGCCAGCGTCCTCGACCAGGTCCTGGAAGAACTCCAGCGCCATGCCGCCGCCCACGTGCTGGGCCCTGGACTGGATCCGGCCAGCAGCATGGGGCCGCTGGTGTCGGCCCGCCAATTGGGCTCGGTCCGTGGCTATCTGCAACGGGGCCAGGAGGAGGGTGCCGAACTGATCTGCGGCGGTGACCGGCCGGCCCACCTGGAGCGCGGCCATTTCATTCAGCCCAGCGTGTTCCTTGACCGCGCCGAGCGGGCCTGCGTCGCCCGCGAGG
>Ga0157373_10001272_pt1 | contig 19280 bp, 16 predicted proteins | sample C65metaG_FD_113460 | JGI IMG/M metagenome (GOLD analysis project Ga0157373, IMG submission 113460) | Corn rhizosphere microbial communities from Kellogg Biological Station, Michigan, USA - C6-5 metaG | ecosystem: Host-associated > Plants > Roots > Rhizosphere > Soil | place: USA: Michigan... | reverse complement strand
GCTTCGCGCCTGGCGACGCTGGCTTCGGTTTCACGATACAGGGTCTGCGCTTCAGGCGCCCCACGCCGCACAATCGACAACGCCTCGACCACTACGGTCTTTTCATCGAACCCGGCGCGAATGACATACTCGTCCCCGACGCGGGGCTCTTTGCCCGGCTTGCAACGTTCGCCCCGATGGTGGACCTTGCCGCTTTCGATGGCGGCCTTGGTGAGCGCACGTGTTTTATAGAATCGCGCCGCCCACAACCATTTATCGAGACGGACCTTGTCGTCCTCTTCCTGTTTTTGTGCCACTGCAATTCCTCTTTCTGCCAATAGCCAGAACTGTACTACCGTTTTTGTCGGGCGCACGAATCCACGCCGACAGATAGAATGCCGACCGAACCAGCCTCATCGGCAAATCTTGCACTGAAGTCGAGCGCACGAATCAGCCACACAGGCCACTGGATAACTGTCGCCATTTTGTGATTATTCTGTACCCATGCCGCGACTCGCGGGCTCCCTGATCCGAAGTACCGATCACAGGTTGTTTTTATTGAAGACTTTTGACCATTTGACCGTTGTCGGTCTGCGCGAGTGGGTGGCGCTCCCGGATCTGGGAGTCGCGGGTCTACGGGCAAAAATAGATACCGGCGCCAGTACCTCCAGCCTGCACGCCACCGACATCGAGCCATTCGAGCGTGACGGTGAAAAATGGGTACGCTTCACTGCGCACCTGGGCACGGTGGTACAACTGCGTCATCGCCGCTGCGAAGCCCCGCTGGTGGCGCGCAAGACGATCAAAAGCTCCAACGGTCATGCCCAGGTCCGCTACGTGATCAGCACCACGCTCGCGCTCGGGGATCGGATCTGGCGGGTCGAGTTCACCCTGGCTTGCCGCAAGTCCATGCGCTATCGCCTGCTGTTGGGTTCCAAGGCCTTGATCGACGGCCAGTTGGTGGTCAATCCAGGCATCAAATACGTCCAGGACAAGCCGGCATTCCCGGTGTCCACTACCTCTGCCACAGGTGTTGCATGAAGATCGCTGTGCTGTCGCGTAATCCGCGTCTGTATTCCACTCGTCGCCTGGTTGAGGCCGGGACTGAGCGTGGCCATGAAATGGTGGTGATCGACACCCTGCGCGCCTATATGAACATCGCCAGCCACAAGCCGCAGATCCACTATCGGGGCCAGCCACTGGAAGGATTCGATGCGGTGATCCCGCGCATCGGTGCATCCGTGACCTTCTATGGCTGCGCCGTGTTGCGCCAGTTCGAAATGATGGGGGTATTCCCTCTCAACGAATCCGTGGCGATCGCCCGCTCCCGGGACAAGCTGCGTTCGCTGCAGCTGCTGTCGCGGCGCGGTATCGGCCTGCCGGTCACCGGTTTTGCCCATTCACCCGACGACATTCCCGACCTGATCGCGATGGTCAATGGCGCACCGCTGGTCATCAAGGTGCTGGAAGGCACTCAGGGTATCGGCGTGGTCCTGTGCGAAACCGCGACAGCGGCAGAATCGGTGATCGAAGCATTCATGGGCCTCAAGCAGAACATCATGGTCCAGGAATACATCAAGGAAGCTGGCGGCGCGGACATCCGTTGCTTCGTGGTCGGCGACAAGGTCATCGCATCGATGAAGCGTCAGGCCCGGCCTGGGGAGTTTCGCTCCAACCTCCATCGCGGCGGCAGCGCCAGCCTGATCAAGATCACGCCGGAAGAACGCATGACCGCCCTGCGCGCCGCAAAAGTCATGGGCCTGGCCGTGGCAGGTGTCGACATTCTGCGCTCCAATCACGGCCCTCTGGTGATGGAGGTCAACTCCTCGCCCGGCCTGGAAGGCATCGAGACCACCACGAGCCAGAACGTGGCAGGAATCATCATCGAGCATCTGGAAAAGAATGGCGGGCCGAACATGACCCGGACCAAGGGCAAGGGTTAACACAGCCCCCTTGTGGGAGCGAGCCTTTGTGGGAGCTGAGCTTGCTCGCGATAAACGATAACGCGGTTTCAGGTGAACCGCGGCGCCTTCATCGCGAGCAAGCTCGCTCCCACAGGGCTCGCTTGCACAAGTTTGCTATACCGCATCCCTGGGCAACATCAACCCCAACGGCAACCGCACCCGCGCTTCCAATCCGCCACCGACGCGGTTGCGCAGCTCGACATTGCCACCGTGCATCGAGGCAATCCGCTTGACGATCGCCAGGCCCAACCCCGTGCCCTTTCCGCCCCGGGCACGGTCGCCACGGGTGAAGGGGTTGAAAATGGCTTCCAGCTCCGACGGATCGATGCCGGCGCCACGGTCCATGACGCTCAGCACCACATAAGGCGCGTTGGTGTCGCCAGAGACGTAGGCCGCTACCTCGACCCCGGCGCCGGCATGGTTCAAGGCATTGCCGATCAGGTTGTTCAGCAACCGCTTCATCGACACCCGACGCAACGGAAACGGCTGGATCGGCTCCAACTGCAGGTGCACTTTTTCGTCGCCCTGGTTATAGGGGGCGACCACTTCCCGCACCAACTCGCTAAGGTCCACTTCCTCCACCGACTCGTCCCGTCCGTCGCGGATGAACGCCAGGAACTGGTCGAGAATGGCATCCATGTCCTCGATGTCACGGACCATTTCATGGGTCAGGTCGGTGCGTTCGCCCATCAGTTCCAGCGAAAGCCGCAACCGGGTCAGCGGTGTGCGCAGGTCGTGGGAGACCCCGGCGAGCATCAGCTCACGCTCGCGTCCGGCCTGCTCGACGTCTTCGGCCATCTGGTTGAAGGCTCGGTACACTTCGGTCATTTCACTGGGCGTATCGCTGATGGGCAGCCGCACGCTGCGCCCCTGGCCCAACTGACGGGCCGCGTAGACCAGGCGTTTCAACGGTTGGTTGAGCTGGCTGACGAAGATCCAGGCCGACGCCGTAGACAGCAGGCCGATGGCCAGGAACCAGCCCAGTACGTTCCAGATTTTCTGGCCTCGCAGGGGATGCGGGTACAACGGCACCTTCAGCCAGCCGTCCCCCAGGCTTGGGGCACGCACCCACAACGCCGGGGGCGAGTGCATGCGCAGGCGCACCTCGGTATCGGCGCCCAGTTCGGCCTGCATCTGCCGTTGATAGATCTCGCTGTAGGGCCAGTGCTGTTCGCCTTCCGGTACACCGGCACCGACGACCCGGATCAGCGTCGCCGCCTCGGCGATCTTCGCCCGATTGGTTTCATCGGCCGCCCAATAGGCCCGCAGGGTCAAGGCAACGCCGTGACTGTACTGGCGGTCCACCAGGACGTCTTCATTCATCAGCAGGTAGACCAACGTCAATGCCTTGGAAAAGAGCACGACGATCAGCACCAGCCAGAGGGTGCGGGAGAAGAAACTCTGGGGGAACCAAACCGGGGTTTTCATGGATAACCGCTACACACTTGCAGGAGCGAGCGATGCTCGCATACTGACGGACCGCGAGTCGCCTGGAAGAAGAAATTCAACCTGCCAGGCCACCCGCTCCTACAAATCGCCGATCACTTGCTGGCGGCACCATCCGGCACGAATACATAGCCCACGCCCCAGACGGTCTGGATATAGCGAGGTTTGGAAGGATCCGGCTCGATCATCCGGCGCAGACGGGAAATCTGTACGTCGATGGAACGCTCCAGCGCATCCCACTCGCGACCACGGGCCAGGTTCATCAGTTTGTCCCGGGTCAGCGGCTGACGGGCGTTCATCACCAGGGCCTTGAGCACGGCGAACTCGCCGGTGGTCAGCATGTGAATTTCATCACCACGCTTGAGCTCACGGGTGGCCAGGGACAGCTCGTAGTCGCCGAAGGTCACGCTTTCGTCTTCGCTGCCCGGGGCACCCGGCACCGGGGCCGACTGACGACGCAGGACCGCCTTGACCCGGGCCATGAGCTCGTCGGGATTGAATGGCTTGGCCAGGTAATCGTCGGCGCCCAGTTCCAGTCCCTTGATACGGCTCAGCTCGTCGCCCTTGGCAGTGAGCATGATGATCGGGATCTGGTTGTTCGCGCCGCGCAGGCGGCGGCAGGCCGTCAAGCCATCCTCGCCAGGCAGCATCAGGTCGAGGACCACCAGGTTGAAGACTTCACGGGCCAGCAGCCGATCCATCTGTTCGGTATTGGGTACGGTGCGGGCCCGGTAGCCCTTGCTGACGAAAAAGCGCTCCAGCAGGCTGCTCAGCCCCGGGTCGTCGTCAACGATAAGAATTTTTTCGCCTTCAGCAGTTTGTGCAGTGCTGCTCATAGGAAGCTCCTTTGATCTCGGCGCGCATTATGGCCTAGCTGCCGTTATACGCACCGTGTGCATTGTTAGCAGATTTTTCCTCCATCTCCACAAATACGGGTATCGGACCTACAGACCATGACACCCCCGAAGGACAGAACGCTGGTTATAATGCGCGGCCTTTTGTGCCTGGGGATGTCGAATCGTTACCCTCGACGGGCCTTTTCCCTTTGGCCAGGCAGCACTTTTTGAATTTCGCGGGTCAACAGGCAGCCTCTTTTGACCCAGGCAGCGGCCCACGCCAGGCCGCTCAACCAGTCTCGCCGAGCCCTGTTCCTGCGCCGGCGAGCCTGATTTCATAATTTGTCAGGTGGTTTTATGGACAGCATCAACAGCCGCATCGCCGAGGACCTCGGCGTACGCCCGCAACAGGTCGAAGCGGCCGTCGCGCTATTCGATGAAGGCTCCACGGTGCCTTTTATCGCCCGTTACCGGAAAGAAGTGACCGGCAGCCTCGATGACACCCACTTGCGTCAGCTGGAAGAGCGCCTGCGCTACCTGCGTGAACTCGACGAACGGCGTATCAGCATCCTGGCCAGCATCCAGGAACAGGGCAAGCTGACCCCGGCACTCGAGCGCGACATCAAGTTGGCGGACACCAAGACCCGCCTCGAAGACTTGTACCTGCCCTACAAGCAGAAGCGTCGCACCAAGGGCCAGATCGCCCTGGAAGCCGGGCTCGGCGAACTGGCCGACGGGCTGTTCAACGACCCGACCCTGGCGCCAGAAGCCGAAGCCGCGCGTTTCGTCGATGCCGAAAAGGGCGTGGCGGACGTGAAAGCGGCGCTGGAAGGCGCCAAGTACATCCTTATGGAACGCTTCGCCGAAGACGCCAACCTACTGGAAAAGCTGCGCAACTTCCTTAAACAGGAAGCCATCCTCAGTGCCCGCGTGATTGCAGGCAAGGAAGAGGAAGGGGCGAAATTCCGCGATTACTTCGAACACGACGAACCGCTCAAGAGCGTGCCGTCCCACCGCGCCCTGGCGATTTTCCGTGGCCGCAACGAGGGCATCCTCAGCTCCGCGCTGAAGGTCGGCGATGAGTTGCCCGGCACCATGCACCCCTGCGAAGGCATGATCGGCCAGCAGTTCGGCATCCAGAACCAGAACCGCGCCGCCGACAAATGGTTGGCAGAGGTGGTGCGCTGGACCTGGAAGGTCAAGCTCTACACCCACCTGGAAACCGACCTGCTGGGCGAACTGCGGGACAACGCCGAGACCGAGGCAATCAACGTCTTCGCCCATAACCTGCACGACCTGCTGCTGGCGGCACCGGCCGGCCCACGCGCCACATTGGGCCTGGACCCGGGCCTGCGTACCGGTTGCAAGGTGGCGGTGGTGGACTCCACCGGCAAGCTGCTGGACCACGCGACGGTCTATCCCCACGTCCCGCACAACCAATGGGACCAGACCCTCGCAGTGCTCGCGGCCCTGTGCGCCAAGCATTCGGTGGACCTGATCGCCATCGGCAACGGCACCGCCAGCCGTGAAACGGACAAACTGGCCGCCGAGCTGATCAAGAAATACCCGGCCATGAAGATGACCAAGGTCATGGTGTCCGAGGCTGGTGCTTCTGTTTATTCGGCCTCGGAACTGGCGTCCAAGGAGTTCCCGGACCTGGACGTGTCGATCCGTGGCGCGGTGTCGATTGCCCGTCGCCTGCAGGATCCGCTGGCGGAGCTGGTGAAGATCGACCCGAAATCCATTGGTGTCGGCCAGTACCAGCACGATGTGTCCCAGTTGAAACTGGCCCGCGGCCTGGACGCCGTGGTGGAAGACTGCGTAAACGCCGTGGGTGTGGACGTGAACACCGCTTCGGTGGCGCTGCTGGCGCGCATCTCTGGCCTCAACGCTACGCTGGCGCAGAACATCGTGACCCACCGCGATGAGCACGGCGCCTTCAAGACCCGCGCCGCGTTGAAGAAAGTCCCGCGCCTGGGGGAAAAGACCTTCGAACAGGCCGCCGGCTTCCTGCGCGTCATGAACGGCGACAACCCATTGGATTCGTCGGCGGTCCACCCTGAAGCCTACCCGCTGGTGCAACGCATCGCCGCCCAGACCGATCGCGACATCCGCTCACTGATCGGTGACGCTTCGTTCCTCAAGCGCCTGGATCCGAAGAAATTCACCGACGAAACCTTCGGTCTGCCCACCGTCACCGACATTCTGCAGGAGCTGGAGAAACCGGGCCGAGACCCGCGTCCCGAGTTCAAGACCGCCGAATTCCAGGAAGGCGTCGAAGACCTCAAGGACCTGCAACCCGGCATGATTCTCGAGGGTGTGGTGACCAACGTCACCAATTTCGGGGCGTTCGTCGACATCGGCGTGCATCAGGACGGCCTGGTGCACATTTCGGCCTTGTCGGAGAAATTCATCAAGGATCCGCGCGAAGCCGTGAAGGCCGGTGATGTGGTGAAAGTGAAGGTCATGGAAGTCGACATTCCGCGCAAACGCGTCGGCCTGTCGATGCGCATGAGCGACACGCCCGGCGAGAAAGTCGACGGTGCCCGCGGCCCTCGCCCAGGCTCAGCGCCGCGTCAGTCGCAGAACACCGCGCCGCGCAAGGAAACCGCCACGGCGGCCCCGGCCAACAATGCCATGGCCTCGCTGTTCGCCAACGCCAAGCAGTTGAAGAAACGCTGATGGACACGCCGGCCGGGTTGGTGGAAAGCGCCTTCTTCAAGTTGCTCGGCTGCCGCCTGCACAGCCTGGGGGACGGGGTGGCGCAAGTTGCCCTGGCCCTGGAGCCGCCGTTGCGCAATCGCGGCGGCAAGCTGCACGGCGGCGCACTGTTCAGCCTGGTGGACATCGCCATGGGCCTGGCTTGCTCCAGTGTCCATGGCTTTGATCAGCAGAGCGCAACCATCGAATGCAAGATCAACTACATTCGCGCCGTGTCCGACGGCGAAGTGCTGTGCACGGCCCGGGTCATCCACCCGGGGCGACGTACGCTGGTGGTCGAGGCTGAGGTGACCCAGGGCGACAAGCTGGTCGCAAAAGCACAAGGCACCTTCGCTGTCCTATAGCTCCCTGTCATCGATTTGAGTTAATTTCGGCGCAACAGAAACAGCGTCGCAGTCTCCTGTGGGAGCGAGCCCGCTCGCTCCCACAGGAGACTGCGATGATCCGTTCTTGGCCGTACAAAACCAGGCGATAACGCCAGTTTCAACTTCACCCTTGTAGAGCGCCTTGCCCACCCCCATATTGGGGCGACTGACGCGTGAAGGAATTCAACTTGAGCGACCTCTTAAACCGCCGCCTGGCCCTGCTCGGCGAGCGCGCCAACCTCTCCCTGCCCGAGCAGTGCCTGCACGGTATCGAACGTGAATGCCTGCGTGTCACGGACAGCGGGCGCCTGGCGTTGACTCCGCATCCCGAAGCCCTGGGCTCGGCGCTGACCAACGAGCAGATCACCACCGACTATTCCGAGTCGCTGCTGGAGTTCATTACCCCGGCCCTGGCGGACCCGGCCGATACCCTGAGCAGCCTCGACAGGATCCACCGGTTCGTCTACAGCAAACTCGGTGACGAGTACCTGTGGAGTCCGTCGATGCCGTGCCCGCTGCCGGCGGAAGAAGAGATCCCGATCGCGTACTACGGCACCTCGAACATCGGTCGGCTCAAGTACGTCTATCGCCAGGGCCTGGCCCTGCGCTACGGCAAGACCATGCAATGCATCGCCGGGATCCATTACAACTTCTCCCTGCCGGAAAAACTCTGGCCGCTGCTCCGCCAGGCCGAGGCGGCAGACGTCAGCGACCGGGATTTCCAGTCGCTGGCCTACATCGCGCTGATCCGTAATTTCCGTCGCTACAGCTGGCTGCTGATGTACCTGTTCGGTGCCTCGCCGGCCCTGGACGCCGGTTTCCTGCGCGGTCGCCCGCATCAGTTGGAACAACTGGACCCGGACACCCTGTACCTGCCCTATGCCACCAGCCTGCGCATGAGCGACCTGGGTTACCAGAGCAACGCCCAGGCTGGCCTGACGCCGTGCTACAACGACCTGGCCAGCTACACCGACAGCCTGCGCAAAGCGGTGGCGACGCCTTATGCACCGTATGTCGAAGTCGGCACGCATCGGGACGGTGAGTGGGTGCAGCTCAACACCAACATCCTCCAGATCGAAAACGAGTACTACTCCAACATCCGCCCCAAACGCGTGACCTACACCGGCGAACGTCCGATCCAGGCCTTGATGGCCCGGGGCATCCAGTACGTTGAAGTACGCTGCCTGGACATCAACCCGTTCCTGCCATTGGGCATCGACGTCATCGAGTCCCGTTTCCTCGATGCGTTCCTGTTGTATTGCGGCCTCAACGAGAGTCCGTTGTTCGAAAGCAGCGAATGCGGCAATGCCACCGACAACTTCCTGACCGTGGTCAAGGAAGGCCGCAAGCCGGGCCTGCAACTGCAACGCCAGGGCCAATCGGTGGACATGCAGGCATGGGCCATCGAACTGCTGGAGCAGATCGCGCCGCTGGCGTCGTTGCTCGACCAGAGCCAGGGTGGCGATGCTCACCGCCAGGCCCTGGATGCACAACTGGCGAAGGTCCGGGATCCGTCCCTGACCCCATCCGCGCAGGTACTGGCGGCCATGGCGGAACATCAGGAAAGCTTCGCCCAGTTCTCCCTGCGCCAGAGCAAGGCCCACGCCGAGTTCTTCCGTGCCGAACCATTGCCTGCCCAGGAACAGGCCGCGTTCGAAGCATCCGCTCGCGAATCCCTGGCCCAGCAAGCCGAGCTGGAACAGAACGAAGTGGGGGATTTCGACGTGTTCGTGGGTTCGTATCAGGCGAGCATTCTGGCGATCAGTAACTAGATCGCACTTGTCGAGCAAGTCAGTGTGGCGAGGGAGCTTGCTCCCTCGCCCGCTCCCGGCGATCAATTTTTTCGCTGATAAGCTCATGCGAAAAAGTTATTTATTTTTGAATTCTTAGATCATTTAGTCTCCTTCAACGCCGAACATCCGGCGGCCTGTCGAGGAGCTTTCCCCATGACTTTGAGTTTCCCCCTTCGCCTTCTCGCAGCCGCCTCCCTGGCTGCCGCGAGTCTGTTTGCCCAAGCCGCCGACCTGACCGTCGCCTACCAGACCACCGTCGACCCGGCCAAGGTTGCCCAGGCCGACGGCACCTATGAAAAAGCCACCCAGGCCAGCATCGACTGGCGCAAATTCGATAATGGCGCCGACGTCATTGCCGCCATCGCCTCGGGCGATGTGCAGATCGGTTACCTCGGTTCCAGCCCGCTGACCGCCGCCATCACGCGCAAGGTTCCGGTGGAAACCTTCCTCATCGCTACCCAGATCGGCGCCGCCGAGGCCCTGGTAGTCCGCGACGGCTCCGGGATCAACACCCCGCAGGACCTGATCGGCAAGAAGATCGCCGTACCATTCGTTTCCACTGGCCACTACAGTCTGCTCGCCGCGTTGAAGCACTGGGGTATCGCCCCGTCGCAAGTCACCGTACTCAACCTCGCGCCACCGGCCATCATCGCCGCCTGGAAGCGTGGCGACATCGATGCCACCTATGTCTGGGACCCGGCCCTGGGCGTGGCCAAGGAGAACGGCAAGGTACTGATTACCTCGGCGGAGCTGGCCAAATTCGGCGCGCCAACCTTCGATGCCTGGATCGTGCGCAAGGACTTCGCCCAGAAACACCCTGAAATCGTCACCGCCTTCGCCAAAGTCACCTTGGACGCCTACGCCCAATACCGCAAGGATCCGCAAGCCTGGCTGGCAAACACGGCCAACATCGACAAGCTGGTGAAACTCTCCGGCGCCAAGGCCAGCGACATTCCGCTGTTGCTGCAAGGCAACGTGTATCCACTGGCGGCGGACCAGGTCGTGAGCCTCGGCGCGCCGACCACCCAGGCCATCACCAACACCGCTGCGTTTCTCAAGGAGCAAGGCAAAGTGGAAGCGGTCCTGCCCGACTACGCCCCTTACGTCAGCGCCAAATACATCACTCACTGATCGCCAGGAAAAAGGGAGTCACTGCAATGGCCTTGCTACAGCTGGAGCGCATCGGCGCACAGTATCCCGGGGCATCGGAAGCCGTGTTGACGGATATTTCACTGACCCTGGGGCCGCAACAATTGCTGGTTGCCCTGGGTCCGTCCGGCAGCGGCAAGACCTCGCTGCTGAACCTGATCGCCGGGTTCGTCCAGCCCAGCGCCGGGCAGATCACCCTGGACGGCGTGCCAGTCCTGGGGCCCGGCGCCGAACGCGGCGTGGTGTTCCAGGACGACGCGCTGTTGCCTTGGCAGGATGTGCTGGCAAACGTCGGGTTCGGCCTGGAGCTGGTCGGGGTCGCCAGGGAACCGCGCGAAACCCGCGCCCGGGAGATGCTCGCCTTGGTGGGCCTGGCCGGTTTCGAGGGACGCCGTGTCTGGCAGCTCTCCGGTGGTCCGAAGCAGCGCGTCGGCCTGGCCCGGGCACTGGCGGCCGACCCTCGCGTGCTGCTGATGGACGAACCCTTCGGCGCGCTGGACGCGTTCACCCGTGAACAGATGCAAGAGCTGTTGCTGCAGGTCTGGCAACGCACTGCCAAACCGGTGTTCCTGATTACCCATGACGTCGAAGAGGCCGTGTTCCTCGCCACCGAACTGATCCTGCTGGCGCCCAACCCGGGGCGGATTGTCGAACGGCTGAGCCTGGACTTCAGCCGGCGCTACGGGGCCGGGGAGTCGGCGCGATCGATCAAGTCCGACCCTCGCTTCATCGACATCCGTGAACACGTGCTTGCCAAAGTGTTTGCCCAACGCAGCGTCACCCGACACCAGGAGCCGGTATGAGCAGCTATGAAATCCCGGCGGTGGCCAGCGAACCCCTAACCGGAAAACCAGCGCGCCGCTTCCGGCATCCCCTGAGCACGCGCCGGATCAGCGGCCTGACGCTGATCACGCTGCTGGTCCTGTGGTGGGCGATGACGGCAAGCGGGCTGGTCGAACCGTTGTTCCTGCCCTCGCCTTCCGCCGTGCTGCAAAAAGGCTGGCTGCTGGCGACCAGTGGCTATATGGACGCCACGCTCTGGCAGCACGTGGGCGCGAGCCTCGGACGGATCGGCCTGGGCTTGTTGTTGGCCGTGCTGACAGCGGTGCCGGTGGGCATTGCCATTGGCTCCAGCCGTATCGCTCGGGGCGTGTTCGATCCGTTGATCGAGTTCTATCGGCCGATTCCGCCGCTGGCCTACCTGCCGCTGATCGTGATCTGGTGCGGCATCGGCGAATTGTCGAAGGTGCTGCTGATCTACCTGGCGATTTTTGCCCCGATTGCCATCGCCACCGCCACCGGTGTGCGCACGGTCGACCCGGCCAAGGTACGGGCCGCGCAATCCCTGGGCGCGACGACGGCACAGTTGATTCGCCACGTGATCCTGCCCAGCGCCCTGCCTGACATTCTCACCGGCATTCGCATCGGCCTGGGTGTGGGCTGGTCGACACTGGTGGCCGCCGAACTGATCGCCGCCACCAGCGGCCTGGGGTTCATGGTGCAGTCAGCAGCGCAGTTCCTGGTCACCGATGTGGTGGTGCTGGGGATCCTGGTCATCGCACTCATCGCCTTCGCCATGGAAATGAGCTTGCGAGCTGTGCAACGCAAACTGGTGCCGTGGCATGGCCAGGCCCATTGAGACCGAATGACCACGCCGACCATTCGGCGCCCAATCCAGGAAAACAACGATGAGCCACCCAACCGTCACCCCGTTGAGTATCGCCCTCGGTGCGCAGATCAGCGGGATCGATATCAGCCAGCCGCTGGGCATGGAACAACGGGATTTCATTGAGCAGGCATTGCTCGAACACCAGGTATTGTTCTTTCGGGACCAGCCCATCGACCCGGTCCAGCAGGCACGCTTCGCCGCCTGTTTTGGCGACCTGCATATTCACCCCATCTACCCCAATGTGCCCGGGCAGCCCGAAGTGCTGGTGCTCGACACGGCTGTCACCGATGTTCGCGACAACGCCGTCTGGCACACCGACGTGACCTTCCTGCCGACCCCGGCCATGGGGGCGGTGCTCAGCGCCAAACTATTGCCGGCGTTCGGTGGCGATACCTTATGGGCCAGCGGCATTGCCGCCTACGAAGCCTTGTCGGCACCGTTGAAAAGCCTGCTGCAAGGCCTGACGGCCACCCACGATTTCACTCGATCCTTTCCTCTGGAGCGCTTTGGTCATACCGCCGCGGACCAGGCTCGTTGGGAAGAAACACGACGGAAAAACCCACCGCTGTCCCATCCGGTGGTTCGCACCCATCCGGTGAGCGGTCGCCGGTCGCTGTTCGTCAACGAAGGCTTTACCACACGCATCAATGAGCTGTCCGAAACCGAAAGCGAAGCCATTCTGAAACTGCTGTTCGCCCATGCCACCCGCCCGGAGTTCACCCTTCGCTGGCGCTGGCAGGTCAATGACTTGGCGTTCTGGGACAACCGCGTGACCCAGCATTTCGCCGTGGACGACTACCGCCCTGCCCGACGCGTGATGCACCGGGCGACGGTGCTGGGGGATGTGCCGTTTTTCGAATAATCCCCAATCCTATGTGGCGAGGGAGCTTGCTCCCTCGCCACAGAGTCTGTGTTCAGATTTGGGGATTACTCCGCCGACGAAGGCTTCTCCCAGAGATTGATACCGCCTTCCTGGGCAAACCGGTCGATCTCCGCCAGTTCTTCGGCATTGAAGCTCAGGTTCTGCAGCGCCCCGACGTTCTCGACGATCTGCTCCGGGCGGCTGGCGCCGATCAGGGCAGACGTGACCCGAGGATCGCGCAGGGTCCAGGCCAGGGCCATTTGTGCCAGGCTTTGGCCGCGTCGCTGAGCGAGCTCGTTGAGGGCGCGCACGTGGGCGATGTTTTCCTCCGACAGATGCGAAGCCTGCAACGAACCGCCACCCGGACGATTGACCCGTGCATCGGACGGAATACCCTTGAGGTACTTGTCCGTGAGCAGACCCTGGGCCAGTGGGGTAAAGGCGATCACGCCGGTACCCAATTCGTCGGTGGCGTCCAGCAGGTCTTTTTCCACCCAGCGGTTGAGCAGGTTGTAGGCTGGCTGGTGGATCAGCAACGGGATTTTCCACTCCTTGAGCAACGCAGCCATTTCCCGGGTCTTTACGCCGGAATAGGAAGAAATACCGACGTACAACGCCTTGCCTTGTTGTACTGCCGTCGCCAGGGCGCTGGCGGTTTCTTCCAGCGGGGTATCCGGATCGAAGCGGTGGGAATAAAAGATATCCACATAGTCGAGTCCCAGGCGTTGCAGGCTCTGATCGAGGCTGGCCAACACGTACTTTCGCGACCCGCCACCCTGGCCATACGGTCCGGGCCACATGTCCCAACCGGCCTTGCTGGGGATGATCAACTCGTCGCGGTAGTGCTTGAAGTCCTCACGCAACAATCGACCGAAATTGATCTCGGCGCTGCCGTAGGGCGGGCCGTAGTTGTTCGCCAGGTCGAAGTGGTTGATGCCCAGGTCAAACGCCGTGCGCAGCAAGGCACGCTGAGTGTCGATCGGCGTGCTGTCGCCGAAGTTGTGCCACAACCCCAGCGACAACGCCGGCAACACCAGCCCGCTGCGACCAACGCGGCGATAGGGAATGGACTCGTAGCGATTTTCAGCAGCGATAGGTCATCGAAGGCTCTCTGTTCGGGGACGATGCGGATGGCAGAAGCTAACATTTCACAGACGCATCGTTCAGCTCGAAAGTTCGCGTAGCCGCCCGGAAAGAGGATCGCAGCGAGCTCCCACAGGCGGCGATTAGCGCTAACGCGCCTCGGCAAACACCTCCGTCACCCAATCCACAAACACCCGCACCCGCGGCGAAAGGTGACGGTTGTGCGGGTAGAGCACCGATATCGGCATGGGCGGCGGCGGGGTGGCCGTGAGGATTTCCTGGACCAGGCCCTGCTGGATCTGCGTTTCCATCCGATAGTGCGGGCATTGGATCAGGCCCAGGCCGGCGATGGCCGAGGCGGCGTAGATTTCGGCACCGAACACCGAGAGCGCACCCTCGATAGCCACTTCCTTGAGTTCGCCGTCGACCATGAACTGAAACGGATACTGTTTGGCGGTGGTGCGCGAAACGTAGTTCACCGCCCGGTGCCGGCTCAGGTCGTCGAGGCTTTTCGGTTCGCCGTACTGACGCAAATAGGCGGGGCTGGCACAGGTGATCTGTCGCAGGTTGGCGACACGCCGGCCAATCAACGACGAATCCCCCAGCGTGCCGGCCCGCAGCACGCAATCGATCCCTTCGCTGATCAGGTCGACGAAACGATCGGCCTCGCTGATGGACAACTCGATGTCCGGGTAACGGGCCATGAATTGCGGCAGCGCCGGGATCACGAAATGCCGGGCCAGGGTACCGTGCAAGTCCACCCGCAACCGCCCCTTGGGCGCCACGCTGCGAAACGCCAGTTCGGCCTCTTCGAGTTCCGCCAGCAGTTGAACGCAGCGAGGGTAATAAGCCTCGCCATCCAGCGTCGGTCGCACCTTGCGGGTGCTGCGCTCCAACAGGCGTACACCCAACCAGGCTTCGAACTGATTGAGGGTATGAGTCAGCGTGGCGCGGGGCAGGTTCAGGTCATCGGCGGCCAGGGTAAAACTGCTGCGCTCGTAGATACGCACGAACACCTTCATCGCCTTGACTTGATCCATGGCTTGCCGCGCCCTGATTGTTGGTGGTTATTGAACAGTCAAGGCAACTCTCGTGTATTTATCGGGGTAAGTAAACATGTGAATCTGGCTCCACTCCATCCAACGAAGGAAACAGCCATGTCGACTCAAACCGCCAAAGTAGCCATTGTCACCGGAGCGTCCCGCGGCATCGGTGCTGAAATCGCCAAGCAATTGGCCCACGATGGCTTCGCTGTCGCCATCAACTACGCCAACAGTGCTACCGAAGCGTCGAAGCTGGTGGTGCAGTTGCGCCAGGCCGGTCACCGGGCCATCGCGATCAAGGCCGACGTGTCTTCCGCCGCCGACGTTCGCCGGATGTTCGATGAGACGGAGGCGCAACTGGGCAAGGTCGATGTGTTGATCAACAACGCCGGGATCCTCCAGGTCATGCCCCTGGCGCAACACAGCGACGAGCTGTTCGACCAGACCTTCGCGATCAACACCCGGGGCACGTTCAATACCTTGCGCGAAGCCGCGACCCGTCTCAACGACGGCGGCCGCATCGTGAACTTCTCCAGCAGTACCGTTGGCCTGAACCTGCCCGGCTATTCGGTGTACATCGCCAGCAAGGCGGCGGTGGAATCGCTGACCCAGGTATTCGCCAAGGAGCTGCGCGGCCGCCAGATCACGGTCAATGCCATCGCTCCCGGCCCGGTGGCGACCGAACTGTTCATGCACGGCAAGAGCGAAGAACAGATCCAGCAGTACGCCAAGATGCCGCCCCTGGAACGCCTCGGCCAGCCGGAGGACATCGCCAGCATCCTCTCCTTCCTGGTGAGCCCTGCCGCCGGCTGGGTGAACGGTCAGGTCCTGCGGGCCAACGGCGGGCTTGTCTGAGACGCCGCCCGATCAACGCACCAGATGCAGGAACTGCATGTGCCGTTCGTACTGGTCGAGGATGTCGTTGATGACCTGCTCCTTGGTATAGCCCACCAGGTCGTAGTCCTGGCTGCCCTCGCTCAAATGTACCTCGGCACGGTAGTAACGACGGTTGTTGATCTGCTTGGAGCCCATGCCGCCCCGGGCAAAGGATGGCGTGAAGTAGCCGCGCATCTGTACCTGGTAGATGAACGGGTGCTGCTCGCCATGACCGATTTCCAGGCTGACGCTGTCGTTGGCCGGGTCGGGCTTGGTCATCACCGCCAGCCCCTTCTCGGCGAACACCGCTTTCACCTCCTCGATGGCCGGACGCACCGTGGTGTCGAGGAAGCGATAGACCTCGTCCCGGGACGGGAAATGCACCGCCTGGCTCAAGCGCTGGCGCCAGCCGCCCTTGCCGCGACGCGAACCCGACACCGGCGCCAGGGAATGCAATTGCGCGATCTGCTTCTGGGACTCGAGGTGAAACGCTTTGTGCAGGCCCCACATCATCAACAACAGGATCAGCGAGAACGGCAGTGACGTCAGCACCACCGCTGATTTCAGCGCATCGATGCTGCCGGAGAACAGCAGCGCACTGGTCACCAGGGCGGTCATCGCTCCCCAGAACACCCGCAGCCATTTCGGCCCGTCTTCATCAGCATTGCCGCCCTTGGCCGAGAGCGTTGACAGCACCACGGTGCCGGAGTCGGCCGAGGTGACAAAGAACACGAAGCTGATGAACACCGTGATCGCGATGACCGTCTTGCTCCACGGGTAGGTTTCCAGCAGCAGGTAAAGACTCATCGACGGATTGTCCAGGGCCGACATGCCCAGGGCGCTCATGCCGTGGTTGAGTACCTGGTCGATGGCGCTGTTGCCGAAGATCGACATCCACGCGAGGGTGAAACCCAAGGGGATCAGCAACACGCCAAACACGAATTCACGGATGGTGCGACCACGGGAAATCCGCGCGATGAACAGCCCCACGAACGGCGACCAGGCGATCCACCAGGCCCAATAGAACACCGTCCAGCCCCCCAGCCAGTCGCTGGGTTTGTCGTAGGCATAGAGATCGAAACTCTTCATCGGCAAGGCGCCGAGGTAATCGCCCACATTCTGGATCAGGGTGTTGAGCAAATGCTGGGTGGGCCCGGCAAACAGTACGAACAGCAGCAGCGCGCAGGCCAGCAGCATGTTGATGTCGGACATGACCCGCACGCCCTTATCGACGCCGGCCACCGCCACGATGATCGCCGCCCCCATCATCAGCACGATCAGGCCGACCTGAATCAACTGGGTATGCGGGATGCCCAGCAGGTAATCGAGACCGGAATTGAGGTGCAGGACCCCAAATCCCATGTCGGCGCCGAGGCCGAACACGGTCGCGATGATGCCGAAGCCATCGACGGCATAGCCGATGTGACCGTTGATGCGTTTGCCGATCAGCGGATACAACGCCGAACGCAGCGCCAGCGGCAGGTTATGCCGATAGGCAAAGTACGCCAGGGCCATGCCGACGAACGCAAACACACCCCAGCCGTGCAGGCCCCAATGCAAAAATAGTATCTGCATGGCCTGGCGCGCCGCATCGGCAGTGCCGGCCTCGCCTTGGGGCGGCTGCGCCAGATGGGTCAGCGGCTCGGAGACGCAAAAGAAGAACAGCGTGATGCTGATCCCGGCGGCGAACAGCATGCCGGCCCAGGACAGGTAACTGAATTCGGGCTCGTCGTGGTCGGCACCGAGCTTGATCTTGCCGTAGCCGGACAAGGCGGTGACCACCACGAAGACCAGATACAAGGCCATCGCCAGCAGGTAATACCAGCCGACCGTATTGGCCGCCCAGTTCTGCGCCGCCAGCAGCCAGGCGCCGGCTTGCTCGGGCATGGCAATCACCACCAGGCCGAACAACAGGATAAACGTCGCCGCGAAGTAGAATACCGGCGGATTCATGCGGACCAGGCCGCTGGGTGGAAGGGACGAGGCACTCATGAACGAAGTACCCCGATGTGGGAAACCGTGACAGTCGATAACGGACTCGGCAAAGGCAAGCCTCCTGTTGTGAGCGGGCAGCAAACCAATGGTTTAACTTGAATGAACGTTCAATTTAAACATGAATAGGCAGCTAAGGACTAATCGCCGGGCTCGGCGGTACGTGTCCCACATAGATGACGCCGCTTCGCCTACATTCGTTCAGTGGGACACCCTAGGTTCCAAATAAACAATTACCCTGTGGGAGCGAGCCTGCTCGCGAAAGCGGTCTGTCAGGCACATTGTATGTAGCAGGTACACCGCTATCGCGAGCAGGCTCGCTCCCACAAGGGGCTCCGTCCCCCACTCTGATCTGGTCCCGGGGTTGCCCGTGAATATCGGCGTGCCTATAGTCCAGACATTGCCTACAACCAGTACGGACTCATGATCAAACAACAGCTGTCCCGCTTTAACCGTCTCGACCTGCTCGGCCATCCGACACCGCTGGAAAAACTCGAACGCCTCTCCACCTGGCTCGGCCGCGACCTTTACATCAAGCGCGACGACCTGACGCCCCTGGCCCTGGGTGGCAACAAGCTGCGCAAGCTCGAATACCTCGCCGCCGACGCCTTAGCCCAGGGAGCCGACACCCTGATTACCGCCGGCGCAATCCAGTCCAACCATGTGCGCCAGACTGCCGCACTGGCGGCCAGACTGGGCCTGGGTTGCGTGGCGCTGCTGGAAAGCCCCATCGGCACCGAGGACGCCAATTACCTGGGCAATGGCAACCGATTGCTGTTGGAACTGTTCGACGCCAAGGTCGAACTGGTGGAAAACCTGGATAACGCCGACGAGCAACTGCAGGCCCTGGCCGCGCGGCTGCGCAACAACGGCAAGAAGCCGTACCTGGTGCCGATTGGTGGCTCAAACGCCCTGGGCGCATTGGGGTACGTGCGCGGCGGCCTGGAATTGGCCGAGCAAATCAAGGATACCGGCCTGGATTTCGCCGCCGTGGTGCTGGCCTCGGGCAGCGCCGGCACCCACAGCGGCCTGGCCCTGGCCTTGAGTGAAACCCTGCCGCAACTTCCAGTAATTGGCGTAACGGTATCGCGCAGTGAAGAAGACCAGTTCCCTAAGGTCCAGGGGCTTGCCGAACGCGTCGCCCAGTTGCTTGATGTCGCGCTTCCAGAGGCCTTCAAGGTGAACCTGTGGGACGAATATTTCGCCCCTCGCTACGGTGAACCGAACGCCGGTACGCTGGCAGCGGTCAAGCTGCTGGCCAGTCTCGAAGGCCTGCTGCTGGATCCGGTCTATACCGGCAAGGCCATGGCCGGCCTGCTCGACGGCATCGGCCGCGACCGTTTCGACGAGGGTCCGATCATCTTCCTGCACACCGGCGGGGCTCCGGCGCTGTTTGCCTACGACACCGCGTTCTGAAGGAATGAGAGCATCCCCTGTGGGAGCTAGCCTGCTCGCGATGGCGGTGTTTCAGTCAAATAGCCGCTGACTGACCCACCGCCATC
>Ga0157373_10001268_pt1 | contig 19302 bp, 17 predicted proteins | sample C65metaG_FD_113460 | JGI IMG/M metagenome (GOLD analysis project Ga0157373, IMG submission 113460) | Corn rhizosphere microbial communities from Kellogg Biological Station, Michigan, USA - C6-5 metaG | ecosystem: Host-associated > Plants > Roots > Rhizosphere > Soil | place: USA: Michigan... | reverse complement strand
GCGCGCGGCATGCGGTCCCAGTAAACCCAGCCACCGAAGGGATCCACAAAGGGCACGCCATCGAACAGGACCAATGCACGACTGGGGCCGCTAGGCCCCACTCCGCGCAGCGAAACCCCCTGGCTAGTCGGATTTGCCACCCGGCTTGAAGACCTGCGGAACAAAGAAAAGCCCGGAATCTGCCGCAAAATGTCGTCTGTGTTCTGAGCGGGGTTGGCCGCAATATCTTCCGCCGAGAGTTGCACTGCGCCTCCGGGGACTTCCGACAGTTTCATCTCTGTTCTGGTTGCGGAGACCACAACTCGTTCGCTCACAGAGGCCGGCTGCAAGGTAAGGTTGATTTCAACCGCAGACGTTTCTGACGACCAGGTTTTCTCGACCGGAGCGAACCCTGGGGAGACTACGCGGAGCGTTCCGGAAGACTCCAGAATGGGGTTGAAGGAAAACCGGCCATCCCAACCAGTTTTTGTTGACAACGATGCGTGAGCGGTTCGTACTGTAACTTCAGCTCCGGCGATCGCTGCGCCGCTCGAGTCGCGAACAACGCCTGTAAGAATGACCTGCTGCGCGTACAGCAACGGGCAGAGTGCGCAGGTCAGGAAAAATATCCCCGCGTTGGCGACGAAGCGAAACCGATCTCCAGAAAAGTGTGTAGTGAACTTTGTCCCCATAGCGCGAGCTTCCGATTATCCGCTCCGGGGCCAAATCCGAAAGGTGGGCGGCGCAAAGCGGCCAGCAGAGCTTGCGAAAAAGCAACTAAAAGTAATAGGAGAGTACACGATTCACGACGAAGCAGCCAACCGGATTTACAAAAATTTGCACCTTTGCGCTCTTTTACGCTCCGCGCTCAAACCGGTATCGGCCACCCTGGGTATGCGCAACCGACTCCGCAACTTTCAAAAAGGCCTGGCCGGCGTGCGAAAGACTTCCTGACTTGCGATGAATGAGTCGAAGCTTGCGATGCACCTTAAGCTCCTGCACCGGGATGCGAACCAGTTCCCCGCGGGCAATCTCGTCCTCCACGCTGATCTCTGGCAGGAATGCCACACCGCTGCCCATGGCGACGAACCTCTTGATCGCCTGCAGCGTCGGCAACTCGATCCCCATGTGCAGCGGCGTCTTATGTTTTTTGAAAGCTTGAATGACTTTTTCGCGGTACGGCGACGAAACAATGTGTGCTACGAAAGACTCGGCTCCCAGTTGACGAATGCTCACTCGGTTTTCTCTCGCCAACGGGTGGGTGGGAGGAACGACGAGTATGAGCTCATCGGAATACACCACCGCTGAGGCGAGTTCCGGATCCTGTGGATCATACGTGAGTACGCCAAATTCGCAATTGTGGCGCAACACATCGTCGGGGATGCGGCTGCCCAGCGAGCGCTGTACCATGATTCGAATTGCTGGATGAAGCCGGCCGAACTCGGCCAGAAGGCGCAGAAGATAAAGCGCTGTGAACTCATTAGCGCCAATGACCAGCTTTCCCTGCTGCAGCTCTCGCAATTCAACCAAAGCTTCGCGCGCATTGTCCCGCAGGTTTAACAACCGCTCTGCGTACCCCTGCAAGACTCGTCCGGCATCGGTCAGCAGGCCCTCACGTGATGAGCGGTCGAAGAGCGGCTCTCCAATCTCAAGTTCGAGTTTTCGAACTGCTTGGCTGACCGCGGATTGCGTACGATGAAGCTTGCCCGCAGCCCGCGAAAAGCCGCCTTCTCGGGCGACCGCCAGGAACACCTCCATTTGAGACACATCCATGCAGCCATCCTATATTAGAGAACACTTCCAAGTTCAGTAAACAAACTACTTATATAAGCAAAATAGCATATATAAAGAAATATAATAAGCTTTCGTTTTGATACCCAGGCGCATAAGATTTAGAAAATCGATGCGGGAGTAGTTATGGAAAAAGCCAAAATCACTATTTTTGATACGACCTTACGCGATGGCGAACAGTCGCCCGGCTGCAGTATGAACGTGAGTGAAAAGGCCCGGCTCGCGCGGCAGCTCGACCGGCTGGGCGTGGATGTCATCGAGGCCGGCTTCCCCATCGCCTCAGACGGCGATTTTGCCGCCGTGCAGTCCGTAGCGGCGGCCGTTCCCAGGCCCATAATTGCTGCCCTGGCCCGTGCCGCTCGCCATGACATTGAGAGAGCTGCCAAGGCCCTTGAGGCAGCCGTTCGGCCTCGCATTCACGTCTTTCTGGCGACTTCCGACATCCACCTGCAACACAAATTGCGAATTTCCCGGCAGCAGTGTTTAGAACAGGCGCACGATTCCGTCCGCCTGGCGCGGACCTTCTGCGATGATGTTGAATTTTCACCAGAGGACGCAACCCGAACCGATCCCGAATTTCTGTTTCAAGTGCTGCAAGCGGTAGTCACCGCTGGCGCAACAACTCTGAACATCCCCGACACGGTGGGCTACACAGTTCCGGCGGAATTTGGCGCTCTTATACGCAGCATTCGGCAGCGCGTGCCGGAGAACGTGATCATCTCTACTCACTGCCACAATGACCTTGGACTGGCAGTAGCCAATTCGCTGGCCGCGGTCGAAGCTGGCGCACGTCAGGTGGAGTGCACCATCAATGGAATCGGCGAGCGGGCCGGCAATGCCTCACTGGAAGAGATTGTCATGGCGCTGCGAGTGCGGGCCGATAAGTATGCGTTTGAAACCGCCATTGCCAGTGAACACCTATATCCAACCAGCCAGATGCTGGAAGAGATCACCGGAATTCCGGTGCAGCCCAATAAGGCGATCATTGGACGAAACGCATTTGCGCACGAAGCCGGCATTCACCAGGACGGCATGCTGAAGAATCCTCTGACCTACGAAATCATGACGCCGCGTTCAGTGGGCGTTCCGGATTCGAAGCTGGTTCTGGGCAAGCATTCTGGCCGCCACGCTCTAAGTCTTCGTTGCGAACAGCTGGGATATCGCTTTGAGCGCCGCGAACTGGATGAGATCTATCGCAAGTTTGTAGTCCTTGCGGATGAAATCAAGCACGTGCACGATCACCATCTGCTCGAACTGATCCGCGAAACCGGAGCGGAAGGCCATCGTATTCCACCAGGCCGGGTTGAAACTCCACAGGCTGCTGCGGTGGCCGCAGGCGCGGAAGAGTCACGACGGATGTTTCCCGCCGGCGTTCCCGCAGAATTCAGCGCAGCCAGCTTGCCGGCCAATCCCGAGCATCAACCAGAGCAGGAAGATTATCTCTGGGGAGTGTAAGGTAGCTTCCGGCGCCGAGAATCTAAGTGAAGCGACGGGCGTGTAGCCCGTCGTTTTATTTGCAAATCAACCTGATCTCAGTGTGTCCCAGGAATTAGGTACAATTTTCATTCGCCCGAGCCAGCGCACGAATCGATGCTGATACAGATCACAACTCTTCCCGGCGACGGAATCGGGCCCGAGGTCACGGAACAAGCGCTCAACGTATTGCGGGCCACGGCTGACGCGCACGGTCATCAGCTGGACGTCACTGAAAAGGCGGTTGGCGGCGCAGCTCTCGTCGCCAGCAATGATCCGCTCCCGCAAGACAGCATTGACAGTAGCCTGGCGTCAGGGGCTGTGCTGCTGGGCGCTGTGGGTGGCCCGGCATTCGATTCCTATCCCGCGAAGCTCCGCCCCGAAGCAGGTCTGCTGCGGCTGCGCAAAGCATTGGGGGTCTTTGCCAACCTGCGCCCCGCGATCTGCCTGCCCGGCCTGGAGAATCTTTCGCCTCTTCGGCCCGAGATCGTTCGCGGCACTGACGTGGTGATCGTGCGCGAACTGCTGGGTGGCGTTTATTTTGGAGCGCGATCGACAGAAGGCGATCCAGGCTCGCGTCGGGCGATGGACACAATGGCTTACTCCGAGCCGGAAATTGAGCGCATCGCTCGGATTGCGTTTGATCTCGCTTCCAGGCGTCGAAAGAAACTCCTCTCGGTGGATAAGGCCAATGTACTCGACTCATCCCGGCTGTGGCGCGACGTGGTCAATCGCGTGGCGAGGGACTTCCCCGAGATTCAGCTCGGCCACATGTACGTTGACTCGGCGGCCATGGCTTTGGTGTCACGCCCCGCTGCTTTCGACGTGATTCTCACGGAAAACATGTTCGGCGACATCTTGTCCGATCAGGCCGGCGCTGTGGTCGGATCGCTGGGATTGCTGCCTTCCGCGAGCATCGGCGGAAAGGTAGGGCTTTATGAGCCAATTCACGGCTCAGCTCCGGACATCGCCGGCCAGGGAATTGCCAACCCGCTCGGCGCGATACTTTCCGGCGCCATGCTGCTGCGGCATTCGTTTTCACTTGAAACCGAAGCTGCCGCAATCGAATCTGCGGTGCGTGGTGTTTTGGCTGCGGGCCATCGTACTCGCGATCTTGCGGCAAGCGGCCAACCATCAATCAGCACGCAAGCGATGGGCGAAGCGGTTCTGGCGCGAATGCGCGCCGCTAAGCCAAACCTGACCGTCAAATAAGTTGAAGCGGCCCGATTGGCATGCACATCTGTAACGCTTTCTGTAGTCGGTGCAATCAAAAAGTGGTCGGAACCGGGCCAAAATGAACCGGGCAAGAATCAGGAGAGACTCAATGGGCAATTCATCGCAGGCGTGGGGATTGGCTATCCTGCGCGTAGTGACCGGGATTGTGTTCTTTGTTCACGGTTATCAAAAGCTTTTCCATATGGGCATTCATGGCGTGACAGGATTTTTCGGACACTTGGGAATACCGTTGCCTGCCGTTGCCGCGGTGATTGTGACCCTGGTTGAATTTGTCGGCGGACTGTTGCTGATTACCGGATTGGCGACTCGAATTGCCGCTGGCCTGAATGCGATAGACATGACGGTTGCAATTCTGGTGGTGCATCTGAAGAACGGCTTTTCCGGGCCCATGGGATATGAGCACCCGTTAGCGATGTGGGGGGCCTGTATCTGCCTTGTGCTTGCAGGGGGCGGCGCCCTGTCGCTTAAAAGTTACTGATCACCGGTCTTTTCGCGCAAGCTATTTCTTAGCTCGCGGCTTTTTCACAGAACTCAGATGGATGATGACGGCTGCAGTCCGGTAACGTATATCTGATTTGTTTTCGTCCAGGTTCTTAAGCAGGCGCTCGATGCAGCCGGGATTACCGCGTTCGGCCAATGCATCCAAGGCTGCGTTCCTCACATTGTCGCTATCGTCGGCGAGCGCGGACTGTAGCAGAGCGTCCTGAGAAACCAGATCGGGGTCGTTGGCGAGAAACCGCGCGGCGGCCGCCCGCACCGGAGACTCGTTCCGCTTGGATAACTGCCGGTACGCTTCGAACCCCATTCCACCGAAAGGTACAAAGCCGAGACCTTCCTGGACGCCCAGTCCAGCCATCTGCTTCGGATCCTTCAAACGATCAAGTTGTGCCTGGATCATGCCTTCACTGGATTTCTTATCGCGCATCAGGATGGCATAGTAGATGTCAAACGCGGTTTTGTCCTTAAGCAGAAATAAAGAGTAAGTCGCGGCCAGCACCACTGAAATCTCTTTGTCCGCGAGAGCCTCTTTCAGGTCAGGAATGGCGGCGGTGGCATGAAGCTGTCCGAGAGTCGCAGCGGCGGCGGTACGAACACTTGGGTGAGCATCCCTTAGCGCCTGCACAGCTAACCGCTGCGCAATGCGATTCCTTTTAATCAAGGAGAGAGCCTGCACAGCGTCCTTACGCCGCGAGACTTTGGCATCCGTAAGTCCCTCGCGTAACACATGCCACGCCTGGTCTCGTGGGCTGACTTGGTCTGGGGCAGACGCCCGAAGAGAAGTTGCGCAAATCAGCAGCAATAAGACGAGTTGCACACCCACACGTACCCGGAAGCGCATGAATCCTCCTGAAATCGTGCGGACGAGCGACCTTTGCTTACTATTTGCGAGAGCGTTTGCCTGAAGCTGCCTTCGATCCGAAGACCCGCGCGAAGATCGCATCAATGTTTCGCAATTGCCGCTTCAGATCAAATGCGCGTTGAATGACTTTGGCGGGGACACGACCTGTGACATTTTCGTCGCCCGTCACCAACTCGCGAAAATTCCGTCCTTCCTTCCATGCCCGCATGGCATGGGCCTGGACCAGGCGGTAGGCATCCTCGCGCGAAATCCCGCTCTCAACCAGGTCGAGCAGCAGTTGTCCGCTGAACACCAGGCCACCGGTACTCTCCAGGTTCACTTTCATCCGCTCTGGATAGACGAACATTGTGTTCAGGAGGTTGGTTGTCTTCTGCAACATGTAATCAACTAACGTTGTGGAGTCGGGCAGAATGACCCGTTCCACCGAGGAATGAGATATATCGCGTTCATGCCACAGCGCGACATTCTCGAAGCCGGCCTGAGCGTTCGATCGCACAACCCTGGCCAATCCGCTGATCTGCTCGCAGGTGACCGGATTGCGCTTATGAGGCATGGCGGAGGAGCCTTTTTGCTTTTCGCTGAAGTATTCCTCGACCTCTCGGACTTCGGTGCGCTGCAGGTGGCGAATTTCGGTTGCTACTTTGTCCAGGGTGCAGGCGATGACCGCAAGTGTTGCCAGATAGTCGGCATGGCGGTCCCGCTGAATGACTTGCGACGAGATTGCGGCGGCCTGAAGTCCCAGCCGCGCGCACATTTTTTCTTCCAGATCGGGGCTAAGGTGTGCAAAAGTCCCCACCGCGCCGGAAAATTTGCCAACCCGCATGTTCTCTGCGGCGCGCTCGAATCGGACGATATCGCGCTGCACCTCGGAATACCAGTTCGCCAGCTTAAAACCAAACGTGATCGGCTCGGCATGAATGCCATGAGTTCGACCAATCATGGGCGTGTCTTTGAATTCCCAGGCGCGGGTTTTCAGAACATCTGACAGGCTTTGCAGATCGGCGGCGATGATTTGCGAAGCGTCCTTGATCAGCAACGACTGTGAAGTATCAACCACGTCGTTGGATGTAAGTCCGTAGTGGAACCACCTTGATTCCGGACCGACAAATTCCGCAACCGCGGTTGTGAATGCGATCACGTCGTGGCGTACTTCGGCCTCGATCTCATTAATGCGATCGAGCTTGAAGTCTGCCTTTTGGCGGATTGCTCTAGCAGCCGCACGTGGGACGATTCCCGCTTCGGCCAGCGTTTCCGTGGCCGCCAGCTCAACTTTGAGCCAGGTCCGAAACCGGTTCTCCTCCGACCAGATACGGCCCATTTCAGGGCGGGTGTAGCGTGGGATCAATGGCGGGCTCCTTTCGAGCTTCTCAAACGGGGAACCACGGATTCTAAACGGCGAGTACATAATCTGGCGAGTCGTGACAAAGGGTTCTAATCGTGAATATATGTCGCAGTACGATATAATTACTCTCGTCGAGCACCGTCCATGGAAAGAAAGCTTACGAAGCGCGATTATCAGTCTTTGGCGGAATTCAGGCACCTGATCCGACGGTTTCTACGCTTTAGCGAACAAGCTGCCCGCGCCGCCGGCCTGGAACCGAAACAGCACCAATTGCTGCTGGCGCTCAAAGGACTGCCTGCTGATGTTCGTCCGCGGATTGCGGAGCTAGCTGAAAAGCTCCAGATCCAACACCACAGTGCGGTGGAACTGGTGAATCGCTTAGAGTCCGCCGGGTTCGTCCGGCGGCAGCGCGGAGCCGAAGACCGCCGTGAGGTGCTGCTACATCTGACCGCTCACGGCGAAAAAGTTTTGCAACAACTCTCGCTTGGGCACCGGGAGGAACTTCGCTCCCAGGGCCCGGCTTTGCTGGATTCCCTGCAGCATCTACTGGCCGAGACCAAAAACATAAACGTGAGGAGGAAGTAGCCAGGAATGTCCAACGAGAATTTGGCACCGGAAATTGTCAGCAAAGCACCCACAGAAAAAACCAGCATCGGTGTGACCGGTCTGAGCACCGCAGAAAGACCGCCGCTTGAGCCTGCGGGCTTCAGGATTCTTCTGGTTTCGTTCCTTGCCGCCGGAATCGGCCTCATTGCCGGGTGTATCGCCTTCCTTCTGTATAAGCTGATCGGCCTGTTTACCAATCTGGCGTTTTACGGACACTTCAGCACCATGTTCGTCAGCGCCCGCCATAATCATCTCGGCTGGTGGGTAATTCCCATCCCTGCGATCGGTGGCCTGATGGTTGGGGTAATGGCTAAATACGGCAGTCCGAAAATCAAGGGGCATGGAATCCCAGAGGCAATGGAAGCGGTGCTCGTCAACCGCAGCCGCATTCAACCACGAGTTGCAATTCTGAAGCCGATCTCAGCGGCAATCGCGATTGGAACCGGCGGCCCGTTTGGCGCTGAGGGACCGATCATTCAAACCGGAGGCGCTATTGGTTCGCTGGTCGGACAGGCGATGCACGTGACCGCAGCGGAGCGGAAAGCGTTGCTCGCCTGCGGCGCAGCTGCAGGAATGTCCGCGACTTTCAATACGCCGATTGCGGGAGTGATTCTTGCTATCGAATTGCTTCTTTTTGAGTTCAAATCGCGGTCATTCATCCCTCTGGTCATCGCCAGCACACTGGCGACTGCCGTTCACATGCAATTGCTGGGCGCGGGGCCAATGTTCAACGTCGCTGCAATGGACTTTGCCATTCCACGGGCTTTGCCGTTCTATCTACTCTTGGGCGCGATTTGCGGCCTGGCTGCCGTTGGCTTCACCCGGCTTCTTTACTGGACAGAAGACCTGTTCGAGAAATTGCCGGTTGATGAATTGTGGTGGCCTGCAATCGGTGCGCTGGGACTGGGCATTATTGGATATTTCGTTCCACGGGTGCTGGGCGTCGGCTACGACACCATTGGTGACATCCTGAATGCGAACCTTGCGCTGAAAGCGCTGGTTGTCGTGATGGTGGCCAAGGGAATCGCCCTGGTGATCTCCCTCGGCTCAGGAACCTCGGGCGGGTTGCTGGCTCCAATGTTTATGTCCAGCGCGGCAATGGGTGGAGCGCTGGCCATCGGCATCAACCTTCTGGTTCCTTCTGCCCATCTCTCGCCAGGTGCGTTCGCCCTGGTCGCAATGGGCGCGGTCTTCGGCGCGGCCTCGCGCGCGACATTTTCGTTCATTATTTTCGCGTTTGAGATTACCCGTGATTACAACTCCGTCCTGCCGCTGATGCTGGTGTGCGTGATCGCCGACGGAGTTTCGATGCTGCTCATGCCCAAAGCTTCCATCATGACCGAGAAGCTGATTCGGCGCGGCCTGCGTATTCATCAGGATTATGAAGCGGATGTATTGCAGCACACGCTGGTATCGGAAACTATGGATCGAGAAGCGCCCACGATTGCCGCCGACATGCGATTGAGCGATCTCGCTGACCGCATTGCACGCGGGGAACCGAGTGTGACCCGTCATCAAGCCATGCTGGTGCTGGATTCCAATCGAAAGCTGAGTGGAATGATCACGCGCGGTGATGTGTTTCGAGCTCTGGAAAAAGATGCTTCCATGAGCGTGCTCGAAGCGAGCTCACGAAACATCGTGGTTACCTACCCCGACGAGACTCTGCATGATGCCGCGACCAAGATGCTGCGATACAACGTCGGGCGACTCCCGGTCGTCGATCGCAAGGACGAACTCCGCGTTGTGGGATATCTGGGCAGGCCTGGAGTCATGGCTGCGCGGCTCCGCCGCCACGATGAAGAGCATGTACGCGAGCCCGGCTGGTTTAGAGGGTTTCGGAGCAGTTCGTTGAAAAACTGACGATTGTCGAGCCCTGCTCCAACTGCTCAAAAGCCTTTTTTGTGGGCCTGTTCAATCAGGGGCTTGAGGGCCTGAGAAGAAATGCCGAGCGTGCCGCCGGAGAATCCGTCGATGTAAGCGGCGTTCACCCCGATCACTTCGCCGCGCGAGTTGAAGACCGGGCCGCCGCTGGCTCCGTGAGCCGTCGGTGCATCGTAGATCAGCTTGTCGCCGACCACATCGCCAAGATGGCCACAGGTAGCTGAAGGCCGGATTAACGACAACGCCGCCAGTTCGCTGGCTGTGCCCTGATCGTCATGCCGATAGGCGAGGCGCGCATAGACCGGGGTTGGTGCCTTTGCCATCATTCCGAGTACGCCCATCGGATATCCCACCACCGCCACCAACTCGCCGGCAGTTGGGGTCTGCGACGCCAGGGGAAGTGGTTTGACGTTGAGGTCGGTGGCGCCGTCAAAGTGAACCAGTGCCAAATCGCCATCAGAGGAAAGCGCAGCCGTTCTCAGAGTGATTGGTTCCGGAGATCCTGGAAAATACGCGACCAGCTTTTCCAAACGTGGCGTAGCGCCGCGTTGAACCAGAGTGTCAGTATCCGGATCGCCGTACCAGGGTTCGGCCACATGGCGGTTGGTTGCAATCAGTCCATCAGCAACCAGAAAACCTGAGCCGGAGATCCGCGTCCGCTGAATAGGATGCTCATTCGGAAATCCAACATCGTAAATACCGAAGATGTAACAGATCGAATTGCGATATCGGTTCAATACCAGCGCAGGCATGGCCTGCTGCTGCTGCAACTCTTCAACTTGTTCGCTGAGCTGACGGACTTGCTGCTGTAATTTTCCGGAATTCGAAGGTAGAAAATAATGCGCCAAAACCACAGCAGTGAGCGCAAGGAACAGAACAATCGTCGCTTGGACGAACCGCTGCCATGCGCCGCAAACCGGCTCTTCCTCCGACATTAACCCATGCGCGTCCATAGTCGTGGTCCCTACGCCCAGGGCGTAGTCTGACTATCGTCTCTCCGATTTTTGGGCGAAGCTAGGGTACATAAGTTGTTGTACTCGGGGTGGAAAGGTGATCAGATGCGGAGAAAAACCGGCGAATGCCGGCGAAACCGGGTGCAGACCGAGAAGCTACAGAAGGAATTATGCGATCTTCAAAACCACTTTGCCAAAGTTCTTTCGTTCCAGCATCAGCCGGTAAGCATCAGACACTTTTTCAAGTGACAGTACGGTCCCGATAACAGGCCGGAGCTTATTCTGCGAAATCCACACTGACAGTTGCTGCCAGGCCTGCTGCATCAGTTCAGATTTCGCAGATAGATAAGTCAACCAAAGTCCGTGGACGCTGGCGCCTTTGGCATAAAGACTGCCAACGTCTATTTGCCCGCGTTGACCGGTGGCGCTGCCATAGGCGATCAGACGGCCGAAGTCCGCCAGGCACCCCGCACTCTTTGCGGTATGCTCGCCACCGAGCATTTCAAAATCCGCGTCCACGCCTTTCCCGTAAGTGAGTTCTCGAATGGCTTCGGCGTAATCCCGCTGCTTGTAGTTGATTGCGTGCTGCAGCCCCAAGTGCCTCACTCGATCGAGCTTCTCGTCAGAAGACGAGGTCCCGTACATCTCAACGCCTAGATTTTTGCCGATCTGCACGGCCGCGGTCCCCACGCCACCAGCCACAGCATGAATGAGTACGCGTGCGCCGGCGGCATTCTCGATCAGTCCAGCTTTCCAGTATGCGAAGTACGCAGTGAAAAAATTGACCGGAAATGCAGCTCCTTCTTCCGTGCTCCATTGTTGAGGAACGGGCCACAACAGGAAAGGACGGGCCGCGACCAACTCGGCGAATGCTCCCCACTGCGTGTACCCCATAACCCGCACGCCGTCGCGCTGTCGGGTTCCACAAAATTCTCGCCCGGCAATCAGGGGCGGCTTGGGCGTGCCAGGATAGCCGCCGCTCGCCGCCATGGTGTCAGCGAAGTTCACCCCCGCGGCTTCTACGCGCACTAATTCTTCGCCCGATTTAGCAACCGGTTCGGGCATGTCCTGAATTGCAATCGCCTCAGGGCCGCCGTACCGGGTGATAACAGCTGCTTTCATAGTGAGAGTCTAGCAATGAACAGGTACTGGCGACATCAGTGTGTGTGACAGCCCCCGCCATTCCGCGGTATATACTGCTTCGCGTAAAGAGTTACGCTCTTGAACAGCAAGAGCAACGGGGCCATATCATACTCATATTACGGCCCCGAATATGTGCCGGCTGCCTACTCAAGGTTGTCGCAAGCCGGCGGGACGACTGTGTGGCTGACAGGTGTCCCTGGGGAGGTGTGTTGTGGATATGGTTTTGGTTCGTTTATTTCTCGTAATTTTCGTAACTTTTACCTGTTACTGGCTTCGTCCTTTTGGTCCTGATGAGAGGCTCAACGCCGCTATCGGCACGCTGCTCGGAGCGGGTATCGTTATTTTCGAGTGGCGCCTACACCGCATCAGTCTGAAACGGCTGATTGGGGCGGCCATCGGGAGCATCCTCGGGATCTTCGGTGCCTATCTGTTCGCGCTAATCATTCATAACAGCTTCGCTGAAGGGCGATTCCGTAGCTTCCTTGAGATCATGGTCATGCTGCTGATGGCCTATGTCGGGCTGGTCGTGGGAGCCAACAAGGGCGATCTCTTGAATCTGGCGGCGCTCGGCGGAGTTTTCGGGGGCGAGAAGCAGCTCAAGAAGAGTTACAAGATCCTGGATACCAGCGTCATCATCGACGGCCGCATATCGGACATCGCGGAAACCGGTTTTCTGGACGGCATCGTGGTTACCCCGCAATTTGTGCTGCGGGAACTGCAATTGGTCGCCGACTCGGCTGACCCGCTGAAGCGCAATCGCGGACGCCGTGGCCTTGACATTTTGCAGAAATTACAGAAAGTCGCTTCGCTGCAAATCCAAATTGTCGAAGATGACTTTCCAACGGTTCGTGAAGTCGATCTCAAGCTGATCGAACTAGCCAAAGTGTACGAAGGTAAGATCATCACCAACGACTTCAATCTGAATAAGGTTGCACAGCTTCAGGGTGTGCAGGTGCTGAACATCAATGAACTCGCGAATGCGCTCAAGCCCATTGTGCTTCCGGGCGAGGCCATGCGGGTGTTCATTCTGAAAGAAGGCAAAGAGTACAACCAGGGTGTGGCCTATCTCGACGATGGAACGATGGTGGTGGTGGACAACGCGCGAAAAATGATCGGCAAGACCATCGACATCTCTGTCACCTCAGTGCTGCAAACCACGGCGGGCAAGATGATCTTTGGCAAGTGGGACGAACGTTTCGGATCACGTGGCGAACCAAGACCGCCAGTCAGTGTCGCTAACGGTCCTGCAGTGGATACGAAGAAGCAGGCAATTGCCGCCGAACAGCCGGCAGAAGGGTGAAGCTCAGAAAATCGGCGCTGCAGCGTCCACGATGATCGTATCGCCCTGACGTGTGCCGGTGACATTTGCCCGTTGCCCAGCCAGTTCGGCGAGAACCGTGTCGCCTCCAATCAGCGTGTAGCGATGGCCGCCATCCACCAGAACAAAGGTCGCTCCTTTGCGTACGCAAGCGCGAGCGCAATCCGTGGAGTTCTGGCGAGTGTTGCGCATGTGGCGGGCGCCGCAATGCGAATCGGTAATCATTCCGCTGAAGGTTTTGCCGCCTGTCTCGGCGCGAGTCGCCGGTTCCAGAGTTTGCTCGTCCTCAAGCTGCGTGCTCGTGCTCTGGTGGCTGGCCAACGCGACCGATGCCCCCGCGATTACTACTGCGAAGGCCAGAGCTGAGCCCACAACCGTAAGTACGCAAAACATCAGGAGTGAGAGCAACGGCCGTCGTCTTTTCAAGGCTGCCTCCGCGACCGGAGCTGTACAGTCGCGTTGTTTTGTTGCGGTTTTGTGAAAGCCGGGTTGCACGTTCCGGCTTCGGTCCAGGTTAGAAACTCATATATACTGATCGCCCGCAATGAAGGTTATCGTGATCATTCCGGCTGCCGGATTGGGAACGCGCATGGCGTCAGCCGCTGCGTCCGGCCGCAAACCTGTGGCAAGTAAGCAGTTTGCAGATCTGCAGGGAACGCCAATCCTGGTTCGCACGCTTTCGAGATTTGCCGAAAATCCCGAAATCAGCCAGATCCGCATCGCCTTGCGGCAAGCCGAAATTTTTCCGTTCACGGAGCGGTTACGCCGTGAAACACCTGAGGCTTGGGTGAAGAAGACTGTACTGCTTGAGGGCGGCGACAATCGCCAACAGTCAGTGGCAAACGCACTGACGGGAGTGGGCGCGGATGCTGACGACATCATCCTGGTACATGACGCGGTTCGTCCATTTGTAAGCGCCCAGATGATTCATGACGTGATTGAGGCAGCAAAAAAGTATGGCGCTGCTATTGTCGGTATGCCGGCGATGGATACCATTAAGCAGGTGGAACGCACGGCCGAAGGCGCGCTTATTAAAGCCACCATCCCTCGCGAAAAGGTGGTCATGGCCCAAACCCCGCAGGGTTTTCGTTACTCCGTTCTGCGGAAAGCTTTCGACGAAGCCGCGGCGGATGGTTTCATTGGCACCGACGAAGCTTCACTGGTCGAGCGCTCTGGACATCGAGTCGCCGTGGTCATGGGCTCCGCGCAGAATATTAAGATCACTACGCCGGGCGATCTTGAGCTAGCCGAATTTTATTCTCATCGACAGTTGTAGTTGTTGAATTACGGCTGCCGCTCGAATGTTCCAGACGTAATCACTCCGGTATCGTTCTGTAGCGCGTAAGCCTGCGAGCCTGAGACTCCGTACATCACGAAGTCAAAACCGCCCCCAGAATTACCGGCGTCCCCGACGATTCGGCCATTGGACGAAACCGCGTAGTTTCCGGAAAGAATTCCAGGCGCATTGATACCGCCAACGTTCGGGTCGGAGGCATTTGCAAGTTCGTTGACCGTGACCTTGCTGGCGCCGTCCAACTGCACCACTCCAACCCGCGAGAGAAGCTGCGGTGGCAGTCCTAACTGCTGGGGCGTCGTGTCCACTCCGCCCATCACCAGCGCGAATTGCCCTTTCATTGTCGAGGCTGAAAAGTTACTGACGGTTTGAAGGTCGGCCGTCCCGTCATCGAAGACACCGATGTTGAGGTCGAGGAAAAATGCGCGGCTGGGATTGACCATCCAAAAAACCTGGGTTACGGTGCTTGAACACGTGCTCCCAGAGAGGCTCGTAACCGTGACGCGACCAATTGCGCTCGCGCTATAGCAGTTGCTGAAAGCTGAATTCGCGGTCACAGTTCCATCCACATTGGTGTCTTCAGTGCCGGCGATATTTCCACTGGAGGCATTGAACTCGCCGACACTGGCTACCGTTCCGAAAAAGCCCAATGAGGCGTTCGAATCATCTCCGCTGCTGCCAAAGGCATAAGCTCCAGAAAGTCCATTGGCAATCGCCCCGCTCTGGGCTTCGACGCTGCCTCCGCCAACTACTCCGCTGTCGCTCATGAGCAAATCCAATTTGCTGCCTCTCACTATGTAGTAAATAAAATTGGAGGTAACATTTGTCGATGCATTGAGGAATGTGCCGGTACCGCGGCCAAGCGCTCCCGGAGCAGCAAACGACCAGGTCAGATTAGGCGAGCTGAACGTTCCGGCGGCATTTTCGTCCATGGAACCATTTACGCCGCTGCCCGGCACCGTAAACGCTCCGACCTGCGCCGCAGGCTGTTGCGACACCCCGCTGACTTCGTCATGAATTCGGAACGCAAACGGGCCCGTTGGCGTAGTCGCAATTGCCGAACTGTCCTGCAATTCGGCGAATCCCGTGGCATTCACTCCCAAACCGGAAGAGTTCAGATGGTCGGCCTCGATCAGATAAACCTTGGAACTGCTTACCATGGTCACAGCCAAGTTAATCGTGCCCAACTGGCTTGTCATAGTGATGGATCCGGTGCCATCCGAGGCAATCTGATACGAGCCAGTGACGGTTGCCGGAGCATTTGCCGTGAAGCTGGTGTCATCACTGCCACCCGTGATTTTTCCGGCCCCATCCGCCGTAAAAACTCCGACCTCCCGATAAGGACTGAAACTGAGAGCGTCGGCGCCGCGAAGTTGGTAAACGTAGGAGCCTTTCAGGCTGGCGGCGGAGAAATTTTCGGTGTTATTCAGGAACGCGGTGCTACCCCCGGTTCCGCATCCCACGGCTGCAACCAGGGCAAAACCTCCAGCGGAGAAGCAGAGCAATCTCAGGGCAGATCTGAACATTGGCACGGCGACAGGCTCCTTACACAACGTTTGAACAGGCGAGGTTGTACTCAGGATTCTAACCCTCGCATCGAAGCAAAGTTGTTGAGGGAACGTAAAAGATCAACAAGATTTGTAAAAAGCCACACGAGAAGGGAAGGAGCAAGGTTTACTGGCTTACGGCGGTAACTTTGTGCGGAGCGGTCATCGATCGTCGTTTCTGAAATGATGGGATAAGCCACATTGCCACGCGATAGAGCAAGAGAATACCCAGCAAGATCCCGTATTGCACGGGCCGGCGAATGTCCGCCTTGACCAGCCAGAGGTAATGAATCACTCCCGCGATGGCGGCAACATAAATGAGCCGGTGCAAGGCCTGCCAGCGCTTGCCTCCCAGTCGCCTGATCCAGCCTGCGGTTGAGGTAACAGCGAGCGGAATCAGCAAAAGGAAGCCAGTGAATCCGATGGTAATAAATTTGCGTTTGGCGACGTCAGCCAGAATCTCGTGCAGATTGAAAAACTTGTCTAGCCAGATGTAAGTGAGAAAATGCAAGCTGGCATAGAAGAATGCGAACAAGCCCAGCATGCGTCGAAACTTGATCAGAGACGGGATATTGAGCAATTTCCTGAGCGGCGTAATTGCCAATGTGATCAAGAGAAACCGCAGCGTCCAGTCCCCAGTGACGTGAGTGATTTTTTCGATGGGATTCGCTCCCAGACCGGCTCCCCAGGTCGTCATGTCGAAAGGAGCGGCGCCAAAAAATCTCCAAAGCAGCAGCCCAAAAGGTACAAGCGCCGCAATAAAAATGAAGATTTTGGTGATGCGAATCATGAGTTAGATCAGTGTTTAGGAGGGCTAGTAATTCTTGACCAGATCCATTCCCGAGTACAGCCCCGCGACCTGATCATACCCGTTGAACATCAAAGTCGGCCTGGGCCGGAATTCGCCAAGTCTCCGCTCGTACGACTGACTGTGATAGCGCTCGACATTCGGATTCACGTTCGAATAGAAGCCAAAGTCGTGTGGATTTGCCTTACTCCAAGTGGTTTCCGGCTGGTGCTCAACAAAGCTGATCTTAACGATCGCCTTAGCGCTCTTGAATCCATACTTCCACGGCACAATCAGACGCAGCGGCGCTCCGTCCTGATTTGCCAGATTTTCGCCATACATGCCAAAGCAGAGCAGGGTCAGCGGGTGCATGGCTTCGTCCATGCGCAAAGCTTCAACATAAGGCCAGTCGAGCACCTGGCGCTGTTGTCCCGGCATCTGCCCAGGATCGTAGATGGTCGTGAACTGCACGAAGTTCGCCTTGCTGGTGGGTTGTGCTCGCTTGATCAGTTCACTGAGGGAGAACCCAATCCAGGGCACGACGATCGACCAGCCTTCCACACAGCGGTGCCGGTAAATTCGCTCTTCGGGAGCAGAGAACTTCAAGATGGAATCAATGTCCCACTTCAGTTTCTTCTGTACTGCGCCGTCAATGGTGACGTTCCACGGCCGCGTCTTAAAATTCTTTGCCAGCTCCGCAGGACCTTCTTTGTCGGTCGAGAATTCGTAATAATTGTTGTAGTGAGTCACGTCCGTCATGGGAGTAATTTTTTCCGTGGTGGAGAACGGACTCTTTTGCAATCCAGAAATCTTGGCGTCTGCGAACGCCTGCGCAGCGCCGGACAGAGCTCTTCGGAGCCCTAGGCCGCCGGTAGCTGCCGCACCCGCGATTCCCAGTCCCGCGAGAAACTTGCGGCGGTTCAAATAGATGTTACGAGGAGTAATCTCTGAAGAGGGAACCTCATTATCCTTCTTGATGAGCATGGCTGTAGATCTCCATCTACATATACGCCGAAAACGGCATTCTAGATGCCTGAGATTGCCACGTCAGGCAAAAGTTACAAAACGAGTGGATGGCTGCTGATAAGAAAGGCGAAGAAATTTCAGCTGCTGGCGGAAAGCAGCTCACAGGTGCGGCGAATCGCTTCACGCTGCACTTCGTCCCGCGCAAGAAACTCGAAGCCATGGCGAAGGCCGTCCCGATAACGCACGAGGGCCCGCAACTTCATAGGAATTGAATTAGGCAATGTTAGCTCCAGCGTTGCCACTTCACCCGGCTCCAGCTCTCCGGTTAGAGTGACCCCAATTCCATCCTGGCCAAACTCGATGGATCGTCCCCATAGCGCGACTTGCGCGTCCGCTCGGAATACTCGCGCCGAGACACGAATGTCGAGCGTGTAGCGCGGGAAGCGCCGGGTTGCAGGAGAGCCTGGTGTATTCGTTCTCATCACGGGCAATGAACGTTTCCGGAATGACCTGCCGCCGGAGCTACTTGCGTATGTGATTGTGACTGCTCGTCCGAGAGAACCACAATGCCTCTGCACCAGCAGAGTAATAGGCCCCGGCCTGAGGGAACTCTGAAGAATCTCTTCCCACCCACTGATCGTAAGTGCATTATTGACAGACGCTGAGGTGCTGGAAGCAGAGTTCTGATTACGCATCTAAGTCTTTCTTCTATTGTTTATGTTCATTCGATGAAGCTCCTGATCTCAATTGTCCTGATCCTGCAGGCGTGGTCTCTCGGTACATCGGCGCAGACCACTGCATCGCCATCGCCGCCAAGCTCGGCCAGCGAACTGGCCATTGTTGTTGTGGATGAAAATGGGGTGCCTGTGGCAAATGCACGGGTCACTCTGCAGGGGCCGGCAGGCCAGATGCATTGTGAAACCGGTTTAGCGGGTCACTGCACTTTTTCTCATCTCGAAGGGCAGCCCTGGCAGCTTCGCATCGAAAAGGAAACTTACTACGTGTTCACTTCGCCGGCAATCCAGCGCTCCGGCACCCTCGAAATCGCGCTGAGCCACCAACAAGAGGTGCGCGAGACGGTGAATGTGACCGAGTCGACTCCCGCTATCGATCCGCAGCAGGTTTCCGCACAAGAACAACTCAGCGGCCTCGATATCATCAACATTCCCTATCCCGCAACTCGCGATTATCGTTATGTTCTAAGTTACATTCCGGGAGTGGTGCTCGACTTGAGCGCCCAACCCCACATTGAAGGCGGTGAGACCTCTCAGGCCCTAACCATTCTGGACGGCTTCAATTTGACCCAGCCCGCCACGGGCCAATTGCTGGTGCGCGTCAGCACCGACGCGCTAAGAAATGTCGAGGTCGAGAGCAGCCGCATCTCGGCCCAATATGGAAAAGGCGCGGCTGGAGTTCTCAGTTTGCAGACCGGCATTGGTGACGATCACTATCGTTTTGCCGCGACCAATTTCTTGCCTTCCTTTCAGAACAAGGGCGGGTCCTGGAAGCTCGACAAAGTTGATCCACGCTTTGTGATATCCGGGCCGATCAAACACGGGAAGGCATGGTTCTTCGACGGTGTGGACGGTGAGTATGACAATGTGATTATTCCGGAGTTGCCTGCCG
>Ga0157373_10001265_pt1 | contig 19307 bp, 15 predicted proteins | sample C65metaG_FD_113460 | JGI IMG/M metagenome (GOLD analysis project Ga0157373, IMG submission 113460) | Corn rhizosphere microbial communities from Kellogg Biological Station, Michigan, USA - C6-5 metaG | ecosystem: Host-associated > Plants > Roots > Rhizosphere > Soil | place: USA: Michigan... | reverse complement strand
TTCTGTTTCAAAGCCTATTCAAATGGGGCCGGTTTGGATGCATGCGAAACAACTTTCGGGCATGCCGATTGAGCAAAATATCTGGATAAGTGATCCGCCTTCTTCGTCTTATCCCGCTTGCATTGCTGTCAAATGCGCAGCGCTGCAATCGCTGCGGGCAGAAGAACATTTTTTACGAATGCTTCGCGAAGCGGTGATGATGAGAGGAGAAAATATTTCGAAAGAAGAAGTTCTTCTTAATCTTGCTGAAAAGCTGGCTGCTGTTGATTCAGATTTTAAAATAGAAAAATTTAAAGAAGATATCAGGAGTGATGTTGCAATGGAAGCATTGCGCAAAGATTTGCAGGAAGTACAATATCACCAGATCAACCGGTTTCCTTCGCTGGTCATCAGGAATAAAAATAACAAAGGAGTTTTAATTTCAGGGTATCGTCCTTATTCGATTCTCCTGGATCCGATCAGGGAGATGATTGAAGTGAAAGAAAACAAAAAGATCAATCCAAAAAGATACAAAGATCACTGGCCTTTTATCACAGAAAGAGAACTGGAAGAAATAGCGTGAACCGAAAAATAAAAATTGCTTTTATTAGTTTGTTTACTGTAAAAAATCTTCCAAAGCCTGAGAAGTGGGAGGGAGGCTATCTTTTACAACACGTTCGCGAGCAATAAAATTCCTGCCAGCAAAAGTATAATGACCATTGCTGCCATGACCCTAAATTTCTTTCTGTCTTTTGTTTTTGATAAATGTTCTCCCAGCATCTTTTGTAAGGTTTAATGTTTATTAATTATCTAATTTTCGATGAGTTGACAACCTATTGAAAAACTAAAGCAAGGTAAATACAAAAAACTAATATTTATTGGTCTGCTGCAAGTATTCATTTTGGTTATGTCTGAATCCTCCGGCCGATGCAACTATTTATTTCAAAAAATTCTCCACGTAGCTTAGTATCGTTTTTGTCTGCATCATCAAGCTAACATGCCCTTGTGAAGGTATAATCGCCAATTGCGATTTTGGCATTGGTGCCATATCTGCGCTAACACCGCCACCCAGCAATTTGTATGTTTTCATTAATTCGATTTTATCGAGTCCATCATTATCGCCGGATATAATTAATACAGGCGCAACAATTTTAGAAATATTAGAATCACCTAAGTCAAAAGGCGTCCGGGCAAAAGCAATCATCTGTTCTATAAAGTTGGTCCATTTTGTTGTATCAGGCGCTACTGCATCGTATGCAGCTTTCATAGGGCTGTTATTAAAAAATTCCGGCTTGAATGCCTTAAATGCCTCATTTACTTCAGGTAGCCAGCCGGTACTTTTATAAGTAGAAGAAATGATCACTAATTTTCTTAACCGTTCGGGGTTTTGTATGGCGAACTCGTAAGCCACAGAACCGCCCATACTATATCCTAACACATCGGCACTGTCAATTTTCAAATAATCCATTACACCTAACACATCACTTGCGAAAGTAGTATCGGATAATTTTCTGTTTGAAAACGGCGTATGGCCATGTCCCTGGAATTCAATCGCAATCACTTTCCTGGTTTTTGACAACTCCGGAATCAATTCTGCCCAGTTCCCGGCAATTGTCATAAAAGCGCCGTGCAACAAAACTATTGGCGTGCCCTCGCCATATACTTCGTAATAAACTTTGATGCCATTAACAGGAGCGTATCCGCTTTCAGAAGGTTTCATTTGTTGTGCGTTTGATGTGGAGGCAATAAACATCATTACAACCAACAACATGGTTGTGAGAAAGTGAGTTTTGCCCTTTTTCATTTTTCAACTTTTATATGAGTTAATAATTCTTCCAGTTCATTCAATGTCATCGTAAATCCTTCTTTGAAGCCCATTTCAATCATTTGCTCCATTCGTTCAAGGGAATCATTGTAAATAGTAATACTCACTTTTGTTGTTCCGTTTTGTTCGCTGAAAGTCAGATCCCAATCAGAACCCGGCAATTGAGGATTTTCATCTTTGTCTGCAAACGCATTCAGGAATTTGAAATTGGTTTTTGGGTTGATAGAAGTGTATTTCTGAATTGACCAATGCTCTTGCCCTTCGGGGCTTACCATTGCATAAAATCTTCTTCCTCCAACTTCGAAATCCATAAATTTTGTTTGGGATTTGTAGGGCTTTGGAGCCCACCACTGGTCAAGAAGTTCCTGTTTGGTAAATGCGTCCCAAACCAAAGATTGTTCTGCGTTAAATTCTCTGTTGATGAATACGGTTTTGGTTGATTTGTCAACCGTAAATTCAAATGGTGAGTTGCTCATTTTTTATTTTTTTTAATTGTTGATAATACGTCGTCTAACTGGTTGAATTTGGTTTCCCAGATTTTGCGATACTGTTCCAACCATTTGTCGATTTCCTTCATCTTGTCAATTTCAAGAGAGTAATAAATTTCTCTGCCCTGGTATTCTTGTTTTACAAGTTCGCACTCTGACAGAATGCGTAAATGTTTTGAAACCGCTTGCCGGGTAGTGTTGAAGTTTTCGGCAATGGCGTTGGGTGTCATTGCGTGTAATGCTATCAAAGCAATGATTGCCCTTCTTGTCGGGTCAGCAATTGCCTGAAAAATATCTCTGCGCATTTCGTTTGTTTGTTTTGATGAAACTAATCGGTTGCAAATATATGTGCAACTTTTCGGTTTCGCAAATATTTTTTACCTTTTTAAATCTTTGGCGGGAATGGAGGAACTATGCAGGAATGAGATTCAATGTTCCGTTGACTCGAAAACCGTCGTTAGGCGGTCATTTTATTTTGTTTATTAATGCTCTTTAACCAATAGTAAGGAAAAGAAACTTTCAATAAAATATCGTCGTTTTCAATGCTCAAACCATCTGGTATTCCAAGGTATTTTGTTCTGCTAATATTTGGATGAATTTCAGCAACTTCTCTTTCGAGAATTTTTTCTTCCTTTCCATTTGCAAGAAAAATCAAATGGTCATCGGTTAAAACTAATTTCCCTTTTATTTTTTCTCCACTTTGCTTTACCAGCAGAGCAAAATCTTTTACTAATTCTCTTTCCGCCGGAAAGGATGCTTTTCGTCTTTTTAATTTTTTGGATTCAACCAACATCAAAAAGCTATTTAAAACCACACCTACCACTGAGCCAGTTACTATGAATATTAATAAGTCATCGGTATTAAACCGGTTTTCCTCGATTGCTTCCTTTCCAAAAAGTAAGATGCCAATAAAAATCCCGAAAAAAACTCCCTGAACAGTAAATCGGATTTGATATAACCAGGAAGGAGGATTAATAAAACCTTTTAATAAAAGTGTCGTCAATCCTGAAATTGCACCAAATACTACTAAAAACAGAATTCCGATGTTGGGGGTTTTAAAATAAATTTTTAGTATCGCAGATAATCCCACAATCAGGAGCAATGCAATCAAAGCGTTCTTAGTTTTGTTGTTCATATTTAAGTTTTGCAGGTTACTTTATTATTGGGTTTTCAAAATGCTGCATAACGGTCGCACATTTGCCGGCATCGAATTAGAATCCTTTCTACCGGAAGGGTTTTCAAATTTATAATTAAAAGTTCACCCATTTCAAAACAATTTTATCTCATTTTACTCATGATGGATTTCGCGAATTTTCTTTGGTAGTTTTACAGAACAGTGTTGCAGTGATCTATCAGCAGTGCGCATTGAAATTGTATCAATTAAAAACTTAAAAACATGTGGTGGATATTTGCATTACTTTCTGCTCTGTTTGCAGCCCTGACAGCGATCTTCGCAAAAGTAGGGATCAAAGGAGTGGATACCGACCTGGCGACAGCCATCCGAACAATTGTTATTTTAATTATCGCCTGGGGCATTGCATTTATCAGGGGCGGAGCTTACACAATGCATTCGCTTACGAAACAAAACATTATTTTTCTTTGCTTGTCAGGGATTGCCACAGGCCTTTCATGGATATTTTATTTTAAAGCGCTTCAGTTAGGCGAAGTATCACAGGTGGCGCCGATTGATAAATTAAGTGTAGCTATTGCAATTATCCTGGCGGTAGTATTTTTAGGCGAACCGCTTACCTGGAAAACTACCATCGGGGCATTATTGATCATTGGCGGGGGCCTGGTCTTAATTTTATAGATCTCTTTTTAGAGATAAGAATAAAGGCTGTCGTTGCAGAAATGAAGTTTGCCGACCAAGGCTACAAGCTCCGCAAAATTTTTTCCATCTTTCTGCCCTTTGCCAGCTCATCTACCAACTTATCCAGATACCTTACCTGTTGCGTCAGAGAATCCTCTATTTCTTCTACACGATAACCGCAGATTACTCCTGTGATCAGGCTGGCATTGGGATTTAGTGTCGCCCGTTGGAAGAACGTTTCAAAAGTGACCTTCTCTTTTATTAATTCATGTAGCTTCTTGTCATCGAATCCTGTTAACCATTCTATCACCCGGTGCAGTTCTTCTTTCGTTCTGCCTTTCTTCTCCACTTTTGCCAGATACAGAGGATAAACAGAAGCAAAGGTCATTTTAGCGATCCGCTCATTATGTGTATTGGAATTGTTCATCTGATGTATGATTTTGTAAATAGAATAGTTGTGGTTTTTAAAAAATCCAAGGTATTATTTATTTGTGATTTCTGCGAAAAATGAATAATACAGTAAAGCAAGAAATAAGGCGAAATTTTATTTACGGTTGATATAAAAAGATGAGAGACAGAACGCAGGTTTCTGAAAGTGTCGATTGAAAGATAAATTTTTCAGTCGCCTTAAACTTTATCTTAACAGTAGGCCTAATAACCTCTGAAACCACTGTTATTGACGCCGCGATGATGCTGAGCGCCTTCTGTTTGGCGCACACCATTACATGAGGATAAGATCATAATAATCACTAGAACCGCAAAGAGTAATTTGAAAACAAGGTTTTTCATGAGGTTACTTTTAGAAATTTTAAATAGAGAATAATAGAATTATAAACGGTCGTAAGATTATTTGTATTGTGTTTAAAATTTTTGTTGTTCTTACTCACCGATGTATTTAAAACTCACAACTGATATGCAAATGACATTCAGGTTCGGAAACAATAGTAAACAGACAAATAATAGCTTTTTATAAATTCTCTTGCTGATACTTTAGCTTTTTAAGCACAAAAACCTCCAACAAAAAGAGTAGGAGGTTTTTCACATTATTCCGGTTAACATTAATGATGTAGTGCTGCAACAGGAGGCGCAGCAGGCGGTACAATATTTTGAATTGGTTTTATCGATTTTAAATAAGCGAAAATAGCGCTTAGCTCTTTGTCATTCATAAGCCTGAAATCTTGCCATGGCATGGGGGGCAACAGCTCGCGGCTGTTTTTCATGCCTTTCCACTTTCCTTCGCGAATCGCTGTAAAGAATTGTTCTTTAGTCCAGCTTCCCACTCCTGTTGCATCGGGTGTCAGATTATCAGCATAACTAATGCCCCAGGGGCCTGCCCACGCTGTTTCATCACTGGTAACTGCAAAGCCTTTACCTTCGATCTCTTTAAGGTTCACCGGGGAAAACGGAATTTTTGCCGGATGACCAGATAACAACAAAGTAGTGTCCGGAACCGGTCCCATTGGTGTCATTATTTTTGGAGTATGACAATCGTTGCATCCTATAATTGCTACCAGGTGCTTTCCATATTCAACCTCATTTTTATAGCCGCCATAATCATTTTTGCTGACCGTACTGTCTGATGCGCTCTTACTTTCAGATGATTGATTTTGATCGCAACTTGTCCAAAACAGCGGAGTTATTACAATCAGAAATACAGTGACGATGATTTTTGTTTTCATAATAAAAGTTTTTAAAAATGAACAGGTATGTTTTTAAAATCTGTATCCTGCAGAAAGCTGAATTACAGCATTTTTCGTGTCTATATTTTCATACCTCGCCAATGGATTGAAAGAAGCAGAGGGAGTTGTTTGAGCAATGTCACTTTGTTCTTTATACAATTTTGCAAAGCCCATATTATATCTTACATTCAGTATTAATCCTTTGAATGGATGAATTTCTATGCCACCTGCGGCCCCATAGTCAAATCGGTTCATGAGGTCTAAAGCTGCTTTGGAAGGATCATTATCCGTTGTTGATTTTGGCTGGTTGGAATCTTTGGTATTCAATAAATATCCCGCAAAAGCTCCTGCCTGTAATTGAACAAATTTGGTAATGTTGATGGTCATCATTTGTGGGATCATCAGGTAATCATTTGAAACGGTCCCTGTTACTCCGTTTGGATTGGTATAATCGAAGCCTTGCTTTGAATACAATAATTCAGATCTGAAGCCAATCGTACCGGTTGATGGAGGCGCTAAAAATACAGCAACCATTAGCCCTGGTTTATACCGGTATTGCACAGAATCGCTGCTGCCGCTGACTTTCGCGTAGTTCAATCCTACTCTGAATCCGAAGCCGGATTTCGATTTCATCGTTGTTGATTGGGCAAAAATCTCTTTCGGTTGAAAAATTAAGATCAATGAAAGAAAGCATGCCGCTAATTGAATGATCTTTTTCATGTTTTTATTTTTTAGTTGTTTTTTTAAAATGTTTCATTCAAAGAAATGATTGGAATGTTTGATCGTTTGTAACAAGTGATTAATGTTTTTCTAATCCTTCCAAAGCCACCGTAAACTCTTTTTTATTGGGATCATAATGGATGCTCCATTTTGTTGGATAGTATCCGGGAGTTTGAAATGCAGCAGGTTGTTTTACATCCATAGTGACATTTGGATGAGTTTCCAAAAATTCGGTAGTGATCATCGGCTCAACAAACAACATTTTGCCATGATAAAAACCATAAATAAATGTGGCTGTAAATTTCTTTCCCTGGAATTCTGAGGAAGTGGTATCGGACCAGTGCACGCCCATATTTGGAACTGCCATTACACCACTGATATAATTGGTTGGAATATATTGCGGTTCCACTGCAACAGTATCAGGCCCGGGAACAATTTGGGAAAGTTGATCCATTCCTGCTAAATAAAAATGAAAATCAAAATGCGGATACCCATAGATCTGAACAGGATCATGGCCATGAGGATTCCAGTCCACTTCGCCGTGATCAAAGCCTGTAGCGCTTGCCTGGGTTGGAAAGCTGAGGTTGAACATATTTTCCATTCCATCCTGATCCGGTAAACCAGTGAGCATTGATTCAGTAAATTTATAACCGATACTTTCCGGTTGGCCACTGCTGTTAAGGGTTACAAAAGTCTGGATGGTGCCATCTCCAACTTTAGTTTCATCTCCATAATAGGTTGCGGCAGTAGAATCTTTTTTGCAGCCAATAAATGAGGTTGCAACAACCATTGCTGCTAAAAAAAATAACGTGTTCTTTTTCATGAGTTGTAATTTTTAAAATAAATGAATCAATAAAGCATTGAAAATTGAATCCTTTTCAAACACACTAAATACAAGGCTTCACGCATTATTCATGCAGGAATCGGAGTGAAGAAATCAATTGAGTTCTTAATAAAATTTCCGCAACAAAATTACCTGCGGAGAAAGGGGAGGGCAATAGAACGAAAGTTATATTTTCGGGTTAGTTAATTTTGACATTAGCATATCAGCACATTAGCACATTAGCTAATTAATGTCTTCCATAAAATTTGTTGATCGCTTCGGTCCTGTTTTGAACATGCAGTTTTTCATAAATTTTATGAATATGCTGTCTTACAGTTCCCGTAGAAATAAAAAGCTGCTCGCTGATCTCTTTATATAAAAAACCTTTCGAAAGCAGCTCCAGTACCTGCTTTTCTCGCTTTGACAGATCAGAATTTTCAAGATTGTTTTTATTTTCTTTCTGAAAAAAAGAAACGACTTTACGTGCAATGTGTGTGCTCATGGGTGCGCCGCCTTCATACAATTCTTTTAATGCATGAAGAATTTCTTCACCAGAAGTTTTCTTTAAAAGATAGCCGCTTGCGCCCGCAGTCAGCGCTTCATAAACCTGCTCGCTGTTTTCATAAATCGTAAACATCATGAATTGAATTTGCGGACATTTTTTCTTTACTTCTCTGATACATTCTATGCCGCTCATGCCGGGAAGATTAATATCCATCAAAACAATATCAGGTTTCAAATCAGGCAATTCCTGCAGTGCTTTTTCTGCATTACTATAAGTGGAAAGGCAAACAAATTCTTCGGATTCATCAATAATACGTTTTACTTTTTGGCGAACTTCTTCCATATCTTCTACAACGCTTATTAAGATCTGATTTTTCATCCGGTAATTTTGTTGTTTTCAAAAATTTCAAGAGGTTATTGTGCCAGAATTTGTTTTTTCAATTCCACCTCTGAGTTTTCAAAATTAGAAAAGCTTGATTCAGTTTTCAATAGAACTTTTGTTATACAGCCGTTTCACTTTTGATTTCATTTAACGGACAAAATAATTGAACAGTAGTGCCACTATTATTTTCAATCGAAAAACTGCCGCCAATGCTTTCCATCCGTTGCTGCATATTTTTTAATCCATTGCCAAACCTTCGCTGTGAAAGCGTTTCAACGCCTTTGCCATTATCGTGTATGCATACCTGTATGCCTTCCTTAAAGCAAAAAGAAATGTCGACTTCAGTGGCGCATGAATGCTTTACAATATTGTTTAAAGATTCCTTGATCACTAAAAAAATATTACGACGTTGTTCTCCTGAAATTGGTATGTCAGGAATAGATTCGGGGACATCAAAATGATAGTTCAGGGAATGGTTTCGTAAAAATTCAACAGCATGTTGGCGTGTATAAGCAATCAGATCATCAAGCGTATCATACTGCCGGTTCATACTCCAGATGATCTCATTCATGTTGTCAACGATTCCTGAGGCTGTTGAAGAAATTTTTTCAGCAATATTGGAATCAGCATCTTTATTTTTTGCTTTAAGATCATCACTCAGATAAAGAATGGTCGTAAGCGCAGAACCAATGTCGTCATGCATTTCACGGCCAATACGATCGCGTTCTTCTTCACGTGCCTGCATTTTTTCTTTCAAAGTATTCAGTTCATGCTGCTTTTGTAAAGTAAGCAACGATTGTTGATGCAATCTTTGTTTATGGCGATAGCTTCTGACCGAAAGAATGAGTATGGCGATGAGGGCAATGATGCCACCCAGGAAAATAAAAATCCACATATTCTTTTTTTCAATCGCTGCTTTATTTTTTTCTATGCTAAGGTTTTGTTCCGCAATTTTTTTATCTTTTTGCGCTGAGTGAAATTGTATGTTGAGATGATGAATGTTGGTTTGAATTTGTGCATTGGTGATAGAATCATTGATAGCAACATATTTATTTTTGAAGAACAATGCTTCTGCCGGCTTTCCTAATTTTTGTTGGATTACAGACATGGTATCATACATTTCCATCAATTCGGCCGGAGTGTTCAAATCTTCACCAATTGCGATTGCGCGTGCCGCGTAATTTTCGGCAAGAGGAAAATGCTTCTTGTCTTTTTCTACAACTGCCAGCTCAAATAATGCATATAATTCTTCATAAGGAAGGTGATATTTCTTTGTAATAACTAATTGCTGCTGATATTTTTCTGCCGCTGTTTTCAGATCATGAATGGTATAATAAACCAAACCTTCATCCGATAGAGCATCGGCAACAAGACTCATGTCAGGAATCTGATAACCTATTTTTTCGGATTGCCTGAAATGCAAAAGCGCATCCTTATATTTTTTCTGATGAATTTCTGCAACGCCCATATTTAAAAGACAATTGCCCATCGTAACCGTATCATGGCGTTGTTGCGCAATTACGAAAGCTTTCGTAGAATACATATATCCAAGAGAGTCGTCTTTAAGCCATAAAAAAACAGAAGCGAGATTATCGTTGATCTTACTTTCCATTTCTTCGTTTCCTGCATCGGTAGCGAGTTTCAAAGATTTGATATAATATTCCGAGGCCTGCTGATAATCGGCCAGGTATTCATATTCATTGGCAACATCATTATATGCTTCTATCAATATTAGCGGTTCGTTGATTTTCCTTGCAATTGATGTATCTTTTTCAGCTAATGCCAGTCCTTCTTCAAATTGCGCCTTCTGATTCAGCAGATTGATCTCATAAGAAAAGTATTTAGACATTCCTTTCAGATCGTTTAAATGCGCAGCAAGTGATTTTGCTTTTTGGTAGTAGAAGTCAGCTGAATCGGGACTGGAAGCCTGAAACGTTTTTCCATAATCAAGATAATACATGATCTTTTCTTTATTCTCAGGGGATGCTTTTAATAAATTGATGAGGCTGTCTTTTAATGTTTGCTGACTGAAGACAGATAGAGAATTGAAAAGAAAAGTAACCAATATAATAGAACGGTATAACAATGTTGTGGCCCAGATTTTTGTTCTTCAAATATAGAAGAACATTTTTTTTCTTCTTTCAAACGGCTAAAAAAAGGGCTGACATATTGTTAAAAGAGAGGTCATATTATAACCATTAGTTTGTCGTAAAAGTGTCATTTAGTTACTTTCTTATTAATAGGAGTTAAGATAGTATCAATAAATGTTAAAATTTATTGTTAAAAAATTATTTTTGATTTTTATTTAACAAATGTGTTTAATTTACATGATCATTCCTTCTATTCTTTTAATCTAAATTACGTTATATGAGAAAAAAACTTCTACTTGGCGGAGTATTTTTGTTCTGTTGTTTTCTCCAAACAATGGCACAACAAAGAACAGTAACCGGAAAAGTTACCTCTGCAGATGGATCTCCGTTAGTTGGTGCAACTGTAATCGTCGTTGGTCAGAAATCAGGAGAAACTACTGATGCAAATGGGGCTTTTTCTATCAGCGTTCCTCAAAATGCTAAGCAACTACAAATTAGTTATGTAGGGTATCAACCTGAAACTGTAAATATTTCCGGTCAGTCTGATGTAAAGGTAACGCTTCAAAGTTCTGCTCAGGCTTTGACGGATGTAGTAGTAACTGGATATGGAACTACCCGAAAGAAAGATTTAACCGGTGCCGTTTCCCAGATTTCAGCTAAAGATTTTACAACCGGTAACTTAGCCAACCCTGCTCAATTATTCCAGGGAAAAGTACCGGGGGTAGTAGTGACTGTTCCAGGTGGTGACCCCAATGGTGCCATCTCTATTCGTTTAAGAGGCCAAACATCATTGTCAGGTGGACAAAGTCCATTGATAGTCGTAGATGGAGTTCCTTTGGATGACCCAAATCAGTTGGCAGATATTCCAGCAGATGATATCGCATCAATAGATGTTTTAAAAGATGCTTCTGCCGCAGCTATCTACGGTTCACGCGGTTCTAATGGTGTGTTGGTAGTAAATACTAAAAAAGGTACATCAGGTAAAACAACTGTTACTTATAGCGGCTCTGTAAGTGTAGATAAGGTAGCCAAATATTATGATTTGGCAAATGGTCCACAATGGAAGGAAGGATATACTAAATTATTAACTTCTCAGAATGCTACCCAAGGAGCAATTGATACTGCGATTGCTGGTTATGATCATGGTGGAAATACCGATTGGCAAAGAGCTTTGACAAGAACAGGTGTTTCTACCAGCCACAGCATCTCTCTTAGTGGCGGCGCGCATGGGTTCAGTTACCGCGCATCTGCCAATTATTTGGATCAACAAGGTGTCGTAATTAATTCCGGCAAAAATCAGTTGGGGTTACGTTTTACCGCTCAGCAAAAAGCTTTAAACGATAAGCTGACTTTGCAGGTGGGTATTTTAAATTCCACTACTAACAGAAAATTGACAGATTATAATATTTTCTATGAGGCGTATAGCACTCCTGCAGTTTACCCGGTTAAAAACGCCGATGGTTCTTATTTTGCATATACAGACTTTGCACTTCAAAATCCTGTGCAGCAGCAAATGGAAGAAACTGATAAAGCTGTCGAAAATCTTACAATATTAAATGCAACTGTTGATTATGAATTAATTCATGGTTTAAAAGTGGGAGTTCGCGGCTCTACTTCACATTTTAATGATCAGTTAGAATTTTTTGAACCGGTATTCCCTGTAGTTGGAAACTCAAACGTCGGTTCTCTTGCTAATTCAAATGATGACTCTAAAAAAGGTGATATTCATTTAAATTTCGATAGAGATTGGGGTAAAAGTAATCTATCTGCTTTAGCTGTTTATGAATACACTAAATTTAGTTACAATGCCAATGGTTCGGTTGCAAGTAATTTATTATTGGATCAAATTGGAGCATGGAATCTTGGAGCAGCGCCTCAGGCATATCAACATGCTTATTCTACGAGGAATGAATCCGAGTTGATTTCATATGTTGGAAGGGTTGCTTACAATTGGGCTAATAAATATTTTGTTACTGCAAGTATCCGTGCGGATGGTTCTTCAAAATTTGGCCCTACAAATGCTTTTGGTTACTTTCCTTCTGTTTCTGTAGCCTGGAGATTGACTAACGAAGCTTTTCTTCAGAATGTTAGTTGGTTAAATGATTTTAAAATCAATGCCGGATGGGGTAAAACCGGGGACCAGGAAAATATTACCGCTTATGAAACACTGCAATTAATGGGACCAGCTAGGCCATTTTATAACGCTGCTTCCAATTTATGGTTAAGAGGATACGAATCACAGCAGAACAACAATCCAAATCTTCAGTGGGAACAAAGAGTAGGAAGAAACATTGGATTTAATTTTGCTGTTGCACAAAATCGTTTTACAGGCGCTTTTAATTATTTCAATGATAAGAGTACCAAATTATTGTATACTTATACCATTCCATTTCCAAGCCCTGGAGCAGTTGTAAATACATTATTAGCAAACGTGGGAACAATGACTAATAAAGGTGCTGAATTTAATATGAACTTGCAGGTAGTTCGTCATTCTGATTTTACATGGACCTTGGGTGGTCAGATCAGTACTGTAAAAACAAAAATTACCAGCCTTTCAGGAAGTTTTAGTAATGGTGTTTCCACTTATAAACTTTCTACTGACCAGGTTTCTGAAGGTAGTGCCCAGGGACGTGGTTTGAGTGCTGCTCCTATTACCTATTTAAAAGTAGGTTACACACCTTATGTGTTCTGGATGCCTCATTATGTAGGGCTTGATAAAGATGGAAACGAACTATATGAAGTAAAAGGTGACAGCACCACTACTGATGTATTGAAAGCAACGAATTATTATACTGATCCGGCCCCCAAATTTACATATGGTATCACATCTGATTTCACTTATAAGCAATTTGGATTGTCCTTCTTTTTGAGAGGGGTTTCCGGTGGAAAAATATTTGATAACTCAAGAATGGTTTTGGATAATATCAACCGCTTTGGTGGAAATAACGGAACAGTTGAAGCATTAAAAAATGGAATTACCAATCCAAATCAGGTTTCTGATCATTGGTTAGAGAATGCGTCCTATTTGAGATTGGATAATGTCAATTTATCTTACACTTTAAAACCTATGGGCGTTTTCCAAAGCATACAGTTGTACGTCGCTGCAAATAATCTTTTTGTGATTACCAAATACAGAGGCCTCGACCCTGAGATCAATGTTGCGTATTCTCCTGGTAATGCAATGTTTGATGCATTAGGCTCTGCAGGTGTTGGTAATAGTTTTTCACAAAACGGTAGTGCCGGACCTTATATTGATGCCTCTTATTCCGGAACAGGTTTTTATCCAAAAACCCGTTCTTATACTTTGGGAGTTAACGTAACTCTAAAATAAAGGAATCTTAATACAATAAAAACTACGAATATGAAAATAAGAAATCTTAATATTTGTTTGCTCACTGGAGGTTTTACACTTGTAGTGGCAGTCTCTTGTACTAAACTTAAAACGAATGTTTATAGTGTGGTCCCAAGTAGTTCATTTTGGCAAACTCCTGCACAAGTAACTGCTGGTGTTGCTCCAGCCTATTCTAACTTAAATAATGTTCAGACGATTGGTGGCTCAATTGCCAATATGGTAGAGGGAGTAACCGATGAAATGGTGGTTCCTACCAGGGGAAATGACTGGGGAGATGCCGGTCACTGGAATGCGCTTTGGTATCACTCATATGAACCGACCAATGACAACTGGAATAATGGATGGAACGATGTTTTTGGGGGAATAAGTAAATGTAATTTAATTATTCAGTCTGTTAACGGTTTAAATCCTGCTCCGCCAACTTTACCTTCCATTATTGCCCAGGTAAAAACGATCCGTGCTTATTATTATTACCTGGCCATGAGCGTTTTTGGAAATGTACCGATCGTTACGGATACTACTACCAGCAGTACACCAGCTACTTCATCAAGAGCAGATGTTTATAATTTTATTGTTTCCGATTTAAAATCCAGTTTGCCTGATTTAACTTCAGAGGTAAGCGCCAATACTTATGGACAGGTTACCAAATATTTTGCACACGCATTACTGGCAAGACTTTATTTGAACGCAATAGTGTTTACAGGTCAACCAGGGACAACCTACAAGCCAGGGACACCTGATTATCAAGATGCAATCAATGAATGTGATTCAGTAATGGCGGGTCCATATTCTTTGATGAGTAATTATTTTGACAACTTTATGCCAAATAACGGACCAGGTAGTACCGAAAATATTTATGCTTTCCCATGTGATCATACCAATAATCCTTCTAACGATTGGGAAAACGCTATTTTGCATTATCAGAGCTATCTTTCTTTTGGAATGTCGACAGGTGCTAACTTATGGAATGGGTTCTGTTCGCAGGCCGACTTCTATAATACTTTCGATACAAGCTCCACTTATGTTCAGGGAGCCGGCGAGGTATTTAGAAATTATAAAGATATGCGCTCCGGACAATGGCTGGTTGGACAACAATATATTGACGGCTTTACCTATCCTCCTTCTCAAAATGTGGTAGTATCTGCTCCGGCAAGCCAACGTGTTATTGATGCAGGAACTTCTTTACCCGTTGCGTTTAATCCAAACTTTACCTTGTTTTCTGATGCTAGCCCTGCAGGACGTGTAGCAGGAGTAAGGAATATTAAATATTTCCCTAGTCCTTCTTCTGGTCAAAACGGTTCTGACATGGATAATGACTTTGTAATTTTCCGTCTTGCTGAAATCTATTTCATTAAAGCAGAGGCTGAATTAAGATTGGGTGTAAATACAGATGACGCTTTGAATTTAATTAATAAGATAAGAACCCGTGCATATGGCGATGATTCTCATAATATCACTTCTGCACAATTGACCTTACCTTTCCTACTTCAGGAAAAGGGAAGGGAAATGGCATATGAAGGAGTAAGAAGAGATGATTTGATCCGTTATGAAGTTTCCGGGGATGGTCCATACTTTACGAAAGCAAGAACTGTAGGTAACAAACCAGCAGATCCAAATCAACATACAATGGTTTTCCCTATACCAACCAAACAGATTACTGCTAATTCAAATTTGCAACAAAATCCGGGATATTAATTTTTGTATAAATTTTATTAATTTTAAAGAAGTAGCAAGTTTTACGCTACTTCTTTTTTATTTTAGATCCCTGTATGATTTATAAACTAATTTTCCTGCCGACTGCAATTCTTTTAGTATTAATTTCTTCCTGCAATTTTTCCGAGAAAAGCAAAATAAATGAGAAAGATGCGTTGTTTCAGATGATGCCTTCTTCTCAAACAGGTATCACCTTTAATAACAAAGTAGAAGACACGAAAGACTTTAATGTTTTTAAATACCGGAATTTTTATAACGGAGGAGGAGTAGCGATCGGTGATGTAAATAATGATGGTAAACCGGATATTTTTTTCACTTCAAACCAGGGAAGCAATAAGCTTTATATCAATAAGGGCAACTGGAAGTTTGAGGACGTAACAGAAAAGGCAGGAGTTCAGGGAATTCATAAATGGCATACGGGAGTTACAATGGCGGATGTTAATGGTGACGGTTGGCTGGATATTTACATCAGTAACAGCGGCAGTATAAATGGGGATGATCGTGCTAATGAACTATATATAAATCAAAAGGACGGCACATTCAAGGAAGAGGCACATCAATATGGCCTTGATGATAAAGGCCTTTCTACGCAGGCTGTATTTTTTGATTATGACCATGATGGAGATCTGGACTGTTTTATTCTCAATAACAGCTACCGGCCGATTGAAAGCTTTGGATACAATCATGACTTGCGCAATGTGCGCAGCTATGCGGGAGGACAAAGGCTTTACAGGAATGATAACGGGCACTTTACAGATGTGAGTGCGCAGGCACATATCTATGGCAGCGAAATTGGTTTTGGCCTGGGCGTTACCGTCGGAGATCTGAATAATGACGGATGGGATGATATTTATGTTTCCAACGATTTTTTTGAAAAGGACTATTTGTATATTAACCAACATGATGGCACCTTTAAAGAAGTGAGCGAAGATGCTTTAGGACACATGAGCTATTCTTCAATGGGGTCTGATATGATCGATTTTAACAACGATGGATGGCTGGATATTTTTACCACAGACATGCTTCCGGAAGACGACAAGCGACTAAAAACAACCACAAAATTTGACAATTACAATGTTCAGAATGCGAAGCAGAAAAATGACTTTCATCATCAGTTTGCAACCAACTGCCTTCAATTGAATAATGGCGACGGTACTTTTAGTGAAATAGCAGATATGGCAGGAGTTGAAGCAACGGATTGGAGTTGGGGAGCACTTAGTTTTGATTTTAACAATGATGGATGGAAGGACCTTTTTGTTAGTAATGGAATTAGCAAAGATCTTACTGATCAGGATTTTCTGGACTATTTTAGTAGTGAAGAGGCGTTGAAACAGGTAAGAAGCGGAGGTGGATTTAACTTTAAGTCATTTTTAGATAAAATGTCTTCGACCCCACTTTCTAATTACGGCTTTGTCAATCAAAAAAACCTCACTTTTAAAAATGAATCTGAAGCACTTGGATTAGCAACTCCCAGTTTTAGTAATGGAGCGGCGTATGGAGATTTGGATGGTGATGGAGATCTTGACCTGGTGGTAAATAATGAAAACATGGAGGCTTTTGTTTACCGCAACATGACCAGTGAAAAGTTGCATAAGTCTTTCCTGAAAATTCAACTGAAGGCAAATGAGCCAAATACATTTGGATTTGGAACTCGTGTAACAGTATATGCAGATGGAATAAAACAAATTTTAGAGCAAATGCCGAGCCGCGGATTTGAAAGTTCGGTTGAGCCGGTTCTTAACTTTGGTCTTGAACATGCCAAAAAAGTCGATAGCCTTATTGTTACCTGGCCTGATCTGAAAACACAAAAGATCAATAATCTTAGAGTGGACACTACACTGATTCTGTTACAAAAGAATGCTTCGGAGGTGTATAAAAAACCGGCGCCTTTACCTTCATTATATGATAATGTCACCTCTGCAGTAATCTCGGGACATATTGCGCATCGCGAAAATGATTTTATTGATTTTAATGTTGAGCAATTAATTCCGAAAATGCTTTCTACTGAAGGGCCGAAGGTGGCTGTTGGGGATGTGAATGGCGATGGATTACAGGATTTCTTTATCGGAAGCGCCACCGGCGATACAGATAAATTATTCATTCAGGAGCCGAACGGTAAATTCAAACAAAGTGCCCAATTTGCTTTTGACCAGGACAAAGATGACGAAAGTGTTGGGGCAGAGTTTTTTGATGCTGATAATGATGGCGATCTTGATTTGGTTGTTGCTTCGGGGGGCAACCAATACCAGCTCGGTTCCGTTTATTTAGCACCGAGATTGTACCTGAATGATGGTAAAGGTAATTTTAGCCGTTCATTCAGAGGCTGGCCGACGCTGAGTATGAATGCCTCATGTGTAAGGGTAGGAGATTATGATGGTGATGGGCTTCCTGATATTTTTATCGGAGGCAGAAGTATTCCCGGCTCTTATGGAATAATTCCTGAGAGTAAGCTTTTACACAATACCGGCCATGGAACGTTTCAGGATGTTACCAGTACTGTGGCTCCGTCTTTACAAAAATTAGGGATGGTCACTGATGCGCAATGGGTAGATGTAAATAAAAATGGGAAAAAAGAGTTGGTTGTCGTAGGTGATTGGATGCCTTTGACCATTTTCAGATATCAGAATGGACAATTACAAAAGGTTTCAGAAGTTGCCGGCTCTGCAGGCTGGTGGAATTGCCTAACAGTGGCGGATCTCAATAATGATGGCTATCCTGATCTTGTCGCCGGAAACAACGGACTGAACTCAAAAATAAGAGCCGATAGCCTTCATCCTGCGCGGCTCTTTATTGATGATTTTGATCATAATGGGCACACAGATTGCATTGCTGCCTATTATAAAACAGATGGCAAATCCTATCCTTTCAATCTTCGCGATGATATCATTGGCCAGTTGCCTTATCTGAAAAAGAGGTTTGTAAAATACAATGATTACGCGGGAAAAACGATTGACGAGGTATTTACCAAAGATGAATTGGATCATGCTCAGAAACTAACCGTTCATGAAACACGAAGCTGTATATTTTATAACAACCGCAATGGCGGATTTAATAAAACAGTTCTCCCTATGATGGCGCAAATATCACCGGTTTTTGGAATTTTGGTAACCGATTTGAATGGCGATGGAATTGAAGATATTTTTTTAGGCGGAAACTTCTACGGTCTGAAACCTGAAGTAGGCAGATTCGATGCCAGTTATGGTGTCACATTGATGGGAAATCAAGATCATGGGTTTAATTATGTAAAACCAGCCGTCAGCGGACTATTTATAAGAGGTGAAGTACGGGATGTAAAAATAATTCCAACGCCGAAAGCGAATTACATTTTAATGGCACGGAATAATGATTCATTGCAAATTTTTAAAAAATCAGTCAAAGATTTGAAGTAAATCATGTATCCGGATTTTTGAAATAAATGATGACAGGTTCATTTTTGTATGAAAAAAGCAACCGAAATATTTTCATTTCTGCTTTTCAGCTTTTTAATCGGCTGTAAAAAAGAAGTACGAAATGTGGTTGATGTCCGGCCGCTGGATTCATCCCATATTTCGATCACAAACATTTCCCCTTCAATATCTAATCTGCAGCTTTATTTGAACAATAAGCCACTCTCCCTGCCGGATTCACCTCTCGTGTACGGCAAAACAGTAGTTGCTACTTACATTTATAATCCCGGAAGTTCCTTCCCCGATACCTTATCACTTCCGTTTATCAATATTACTCCCGGATATCAGCAATTATCATTCGGTTCTTTTGGCAACAACAATTCATTCGGAAATTTGAACAATAACTTTGAAGCGGGTGCCACTTATTCGCTTTTCCTTACCGACACGGTTGTTCATGGAAAAATTACTTCTGTTCTCTTAAAAGATAATGTTACGAATACCGATACTACAAAAAGCCTCATTCGCTTTTTAAATCTTTCGCCTGATACGCCACCAC
>Ga0157373_10001260_pt1 | contig 19342 bp, 12 predicted proteins | sample C65metaG_FD_113460 | JGI IMG/M metagenome (GOLD analysis project Ga0157373, IMG submission 113460) | Corn rhizosphere microbial communities from Kellogg Biological Station, Michigan, USA - C6-5 metaG | ecosystem: Host-associated > Plants > Roots > Rhizosphere > Soil | place: USA: Michigan... | reverse complement strand
TGGCCATGTCGTTGCTCAGCAGCGGCACCCTGGACAGTTACCTGGAACGCCATAAACAGCTGGACGCCGAGCGTATGCTGCACTTTTTCGCCCTCGACGAAGAAAACCCCGCCAGCATCTACAACTGCCTACGTGCCGCCCGTGGCAATGCCCACGCGGTACGCGGGCGCATCACTGCCGATATGTGGGAAAACCTCAACGCCACCTGGCTGGAAATGCGCAGCATCGCCGCCGGCGGCCTGGCGCGACATGGCATCAGCCACTTCTGTGATTGGGTCAAGCAGCGCTCGCACCTGTTCCGGGGGGCTACCTCCGGGACGATCATGCGCAACGACGCCTATCGGTTTATCCGCCTGGGCACCTTTGTCGAGCGCGCCGATAACACCCTGCGCTTGCTGGATGCGCGCTACGAGATGTTTGGCGAGGAGTCGGAAGAAGTCAGCGACTTGTCGGCACGCGGTTACTACCAGTGGAGTGCCCTGCTCCGCGCGTTGTCGTCGTTCGAGGCCTACACCGAGCTGTACCCGAACGCACTGAATGCCCGTTCCGTGTCCGAGTTGCTGCTGTTGCGCAGTGATGTGCCGCGTTCGTTGCATGCCTGCATCGAGGAACTGAGCCATATTCTGGCAGACCTGCCCGGCAGTTATGGGCGCACGGCGCAGCGGCTGGCGGCGGAGTTCGAGGCGCGGCTGAGGTATACCGGGATTGATGAGATTCTTGAAGAGGGATTGCACAGCCGTCTGACGGACTTTATCGACACCGTGCGCGAGTTGGCGCGGGCGATTCAAAGTTCCTACCTGGAAATGGTCTGAGTGCATTTGGGGCACTTAACTGTCAGTTAGGGTGATTGACCCTGCTTGGATACCGCTCTTATGTTGGGCAGGTGAACGCCTTCCCATCATAAGAACAGGTACAGCGCATGTCCGAACTCAACCTCACCCCTACCGCCGCCAAAACCTTGCAACGCTGGCACGCCATGTTGGCCAATCGTGACCTCAAGGCCCTGCCCGACCTGCTGGCGCCCGACGCTGTTTTCCGCTCGCCCATGGCCCATACACCGTACCCTGGCGCGCCGGTCGTCTCGATGATCCTCAATACGGTGATCAACGTGTTCGAGGACTTCACCTATCACCGCGAACTCGCCACCGGCGATGGCTTGAGTGTCGTGCTGGAATTCAGCGCGCGCGTGGGCGACAAGCAACTCAAGGGCATCGACCTGATCCGTTTCAACGAACAAGGGCAGATCATCGAGTTTGAAGTGATGATCCGCCCGTTGAGCGGGCTGCAAGCCCTGGGTGAGGAAATGGGCCGGCGCCTGGCGCCTTACCTGGCCAAGGCCAAGGGCTGATTAGCGACGTCGGTGCCAACGGTGCTGGCGGACGTGAGCCTGCGCCTCGTGCACCGCACCCTGCAATTGCATGGGCGCAGCATCCGCTTGGTGGATCAACCGGGTCGAGGCGCGACCTTTAGATTTTCCCTAGAAACCCGAGCATTAGCGCGTTGACCTGTCGGGCTTGTTCGTTCTGGATCCAGTGACCACAGTTCGCCAGTACGTGCTGCTCAAGCTGTGGCACTGAATCCGGCATGCGCTTGAGCGTGTGGGCTTCGAAGACCCCCACCGGATCGCGGTCGCCGATCAGAAACAGCGTGGGTTGCAGTACTTGCTGTCCCGCCAGGAACTCAGTGCGTTGCCAGTTGCGTTCGAAATTGCGATACCAATTCAGCGGGCCGCGGAAACCGTGGTCTGCGAAGGTGCTCACATAAACGTCCAGATCCGCCTGGGAGCACCAGTGTGGTAATGGACCGGGCGCCGGAACGCCTTCAAGCAAGGTGGCGCTGGCCGGTTTCTGTTGCAAAAACACATCCTGGTCCTGCATGAACAGGCGCAGTGTGCGTTCGATATCGGCGTCCAACTCCTGCTCGGCAACGCCCGGTGTCTGGAAATACAGGATGTAGTTGAAACGGTCGGCGTACAACTCGCGCATGATCTCGATCACTGGCCGCCGTGCACGTCCGGCGAATGGCACGGACAGCGTGATCAAGCGTGTGACACGCTCAGGCTCAAGCAGCGCCAGGTGCCAGGCCACCACGGCGCCCCAGTCATGGCCGACCATCACCACCTGGGTATGGCCGAAGTGGTCCATGGCCTGCTGGATATCGCCGCATAGCGTCAACAGGTCATAGTCGGTTATTTCAGGCGGTGAACAGGTGCGGCCATAACCGCGCATTTCCGGGGCAAACACCCGATAACCCGCCGCTGCCAGTACGGGAATCTGTTCGCGCCAGGAGTGCCAGCACTCCGGGAAACCGTGAAGCAGCCAGACCGGTACGCCCTGTTCGGGCCCCGCAATATGAACACTTAACTCAATACCGTTGACGCTGATGAGGTGCTGGCTCATGGGCATGACCTGTTTGACGGTTTTGCCCAGCGTGGACCCTTGCTGTTCAAGCCGCCAGCATCATTGACGCCAGGAATGACTCAAGCCACCGTCCACCAGCGCGGCAACAATTGACGTACCCGTGCCTCGCCAAACCGGTCATCGATCAGCATCACCACGCCCTGATCCTGTTGGCTGCGAATCACCCGGCCTGCGGCCTGCACGACTTTCTGGATACCAGGGTACAGGTAGGTGTAGTCGTAACCCGCGCCGAAGATCGCGCCCATGCGCAGCTTCATCTGTTCGTTGACCGGGTTTAGCTGGGGTAAGCCGAGGGTGGCAATGAATGCGCCGATCAGGCGGGCACCGGGTAGGTCGATGCCTTCGCCGAATGCACCGCCCAATACCGCGAAACCGATGCCCTGACTGTGCTCGGTGAATTGGTCGAGAAAGGCCTGTCGCTCGGCTTCGGCCATGCCGCGAGACTGTTGCCACAGCGTGATCGTTGGGTGCTTCTCGGCCAGTAACTGCGCCACTTGTTGCAGATAATCGAAACTGCTGAAGAATGCCAGGTAATTGCCAGGTTGCTGGGTGTACTGGCGAGCGATCAGCTCGACGATAGGTTCCAACGAGGCGTGGCGATGGACGAAACGGGTGGATATTTCATCAACGATGCGCACGTGTAATTGCTCGGCCTTGAACGGCGATTCCACATCGATCCATGCCGTATCCGCCGGCAAACCGAGCAAGTCCGCGTAGTAATGTCGGGGGCTCAGGGTCGCGGAAAACAGCACGCTGCTGCGGGCTGCCGTCAACCGTGGGCGGATGAACTCGGCGGGCACCACGTTGCGCAGGCACAGGGTCGAGCTGCTGCGCTTGCCGTTGAGCTGGCGCTTGCTGATGTCGAAAATGAAGTGTTCGTTGAACAGCTCGGCGACCTTGCCGAACTGCAGCACCTCGAAATAGAAGCGTTGCAGGTCGCCGCTGAGGGATTCGGGGTGATCGTTGAAGTATTCACCCATGGCGCTGGTGCACAGGCTCAGGGCCTGCAACAGCTTCTCGGGGCGGGCGGTGTAGGCCTGGTACGGCGCGAGTTGGTCCTTGTGCAGTGCGTTCCACGCGCGGTTGAGCCGCTGCAAGGGTTGCTTCAAGGGCTCGGGGGCGGTCTCGCGCAGTGTCTTGAGGTGGTACTGGTCGAGACTGGCGCTGTACATCGAGCGAGCCCGCTCGACCAGATTGTGCGCCTCGTCCACCAGCACGGCTGCGCGCCATTGGTTGAGCTGGGCCAGGCCGAACAGCATGGCGCCAAAATCGAAGTAGTAGTTGTAGTCGGCGACCACCAGGTCGGCCCAGCGTGCCATTTCCTGGCTCAGGTAATACGGGCAGACATCATGGGCCAACGCCACGTCGCGCAGGTTGCGCTGGTCCAGCAGGCGCACCTTGGCGGCGGCGATGCGCGCGGCGGGCAGACGGTCGTAGAAGCCCTTGGCCAGCGGGCAGGCGTCACCGTGACAGGCTTTGTCCAGGTGCTCGCAGGCTTTGTCCCGCGCCACCAGTTCCAGCACTCGCAGTGGCTGGTCAGGACTGCTGGCATGCAGCACCTGGGCGGCATCCAGGGCGAGCTTGCGGCCGGGGGTCTTGGCGGTGAGGAAGAACAGCTTGTCCAGTCGCTGAGGCGCCAACGCCTTGAGCAAGGGGAAAATCGTACCGATGGTCTTGCCAATGCCGGTCGGTGCCTGGGCCATCAGACAACGGCCGGTACTGACCGCCTTGTACACCGACTCGGCAAGCGAACGCTGCCCAGGACGGAAACCGGCATGGGGAAACGCCAGGGTTTGCGCGGCGCTGTTGCGCGCTTCGCGGTGTGCCATTTCCTGCTGGGCCCAACCGAGGAACAGCGCGCATTGCTGGTTGAAGAAGGGTTCCAGCTCGGCGGCTTGAAAGCGTTGGTTGAGCACCGTCTCGCCTTCACCGACGATGTCGAAGTACACCAGCGCCAGGTTGATGTGCGAGAGGTTGAGTTTCTGGCACATCAACCAGCCATACACTTTGACCTGAGCCCAGTGTAATTGACGATGGTTGGCGGGCTGGGCATCGAGGTCACCGCGATAGGTCTTCACTTCTTCCAGACGGTTGGCGTCCGGGTCGTAGCCGTCCGCCCTGCCCCGCACCTTGAGTTGTTGGTACTCGCCTTCTAGCGCCACTTCATTCTGGTAGTGCGCGCTGCGCCGCGAAGCGACGGTGCGGTGGCCGATGATGCCTTCCTGAGCACTGGGCGACGGTGTGAAGCGCAGGTCGAGGTCACCGACCTTGGCCGTGAACTCGCACAGTGCGCGCACGGCAACGCTGTAGCTCAAGCCGACTCTGCCCAGCGCACATAGCAGACCGTTACCGGCATCTGGTATTCGCTGCAGAACTCCAGCCAGCGCAACTGGTTATCCTGCAGGCGATCGCCAGGTCCCTTGACCTCGATCATGCGGTAGGTTTTTTGCGTCGGCCAGAACTGGATCAGGTCCGGCATGCCGGCGCGGTTGGCGCGAATGTCCAGTAACAGCCGTTCGAACCAGTAGCGCAGGTGTTCGGCGGGCAGGCAGGCTAGGGCCTGTTCCAGCAGGTCTTCGCTCAGCAGGTTCCAGAACACGAAGGGCGACTGGATCCCCCATTTGTCGCTGTAACGCTGGCGAATCGTGGTTTTGTAGCGTTCGTCCTGCAACTGCTCGAAACACGCAGCGAACAGCGGTGCACGGCGCGGGCGGAAGTCCTCGCTGTGCAGGTCCGCCGGGCCACGTTGAAACGGATGGAAGAATGAGCCCGGCAGCGGCGCAAAGATTACGTCCCAGCACAGCAGGCCGAACAGTGAATTGATCAGCCCGTTTTCAACGTAGTGCACCGGCCCATCAGGCTCGCTGAGGTGCGCCTGCACGCAGTACTCCACCGACATCAGCGGCTCGGGTAGCGCAAGGGCCAGGTCCAGGCGCGTGACCGCACGAGGCTGCGCTTTGGGCAAGGCCGGCTTACCCAGTTTGCGGCGCAGCCGTGGCACCACACGCAATAAGTGCTGCTGCTCGGCGGCGCTTTCCGGAGCCTGTTGAGCGGCGTTCGCCAAGGCCATGGCTTGGCCGTAGTCCTCCTGGCGCTCCAGCACCCGTATCAACCTGGAGCGGGCACCGGGATAGGCGCACGTGCGATAGATCTGTTCCGCCAATGCCAGTTCAGCAATACGCTCGCACTGTTGACCGATCTGGAACAACAATTTGGCCCGCCGCTTTTCCAGCCAAGGATTGTCGGTACTCAAGGTTGCGATCTGCGCCAGTACCTGCTCCAGCGTTTCACCGGCCTCAAAAGCCTGCTGGCATTGGTGCAGGAACAGAAAACCATGCACATCGTCACGGCTGCGCAGGCCGCGGGATTCTGCGCAGAATTCGACTTTTTCGTAGGTGTAGATGCCCAGGTCTGCCAGCACGAATTCCGACCAGTCCTGATGCAGGTTGCCGAAGAACATCAGGCGCAGGCGGTCGCACAGCTCCATGATCGAGAGGCTGTACAGCGTGTCGGCAAGCTCCGGACACCAGCCAGCAAAACTGCGGCGGTCGGTAAAGTGTGCCGACAGCCCTTGCAGCCAATCGGACTTCCTGCCTTTGGGCTGGTCGATCCAGGGCTTGAACGCGCCGAGGATTTCGCCCTTTTGCAGCAAGGCAAACAGCTCTTCAAAGGCCAGTAAGAACTGAGTGTCGACCCAGCCCAATTCAAGCAACGGCGCAGCAGCGGTGTGGGTGCAGCCGATCTCCACGTAGTTGAGTTTGCCCGCCCGGAAATGCACGCCCTTGCGCATCACCATGCGCACCAAAAGCGCCTGGGATGGCTGCGGCAACCTGTCAAATTGCTGAATGAAATGCTGTTCGTCCGCATCGAGCAGATCCGCATAACGTAGCCCCAGCCAATGCAGGACCTGGCGGAAGTTATGCAGGTAATAGAGCGGGTCTTCGAGGGGATTGGCCATAGTACGCAGCGATCAAATACTGGTTATGCATACAGAGTGCCGTCGCAAAGACCAGGTTGCAATCGCTAATAGATAAATGGCGGCTGCAACTTTTTGCATAAAAGTGATCAGATGGTGAAGTCGATGGCGTAACATTTGTTGCCCGCGGCCTCTGGCGCGGGACTTTTAAGGGTTAAGGTAAGGGTTATGAACATGAAGAATTTGGGTCTGCCGCTGGTTGCACTCACTTTTCTGGTATTGGCCGGTTGCGCGACGCAAACCGTAGTGACGCTGCAAAATGGCACGCAGTATTTGACCAAGGACACCCCGAAAACCCAGACCGCCGATGGCTTCTACGAGTTCACCGACATCGCCGGCAAGCGTGTACGGGTCAAGGCTGCCGATGTGGCCACCGTGCGTAAGGAAGGCTGATCGAATAGGTCAGTGGGGGCCGGGCCCCCACTGACCCTCTTCAACCGATGGCAACGCCCTCCCCCGACCACCCGTTGACCCCCACCAATGTCACCGAATCTGCGCCGAAGCTGATCACTGTGTCCCCTCCCTGCTCACGGTATTGAGCACTCCCCTCTACCTCCTTGAATACCAGTTGATCGCTTGGCTGATAGCCGATGATCCGGTCCTGGCCAAACTGACCGCTGAACAAAAAGGTGTTGTGCCCGCTGTTGTCACGAATCGTGTCATTGCCTTTGCCGCTTTCGATAAAGTCCGCACCCTTGCCGCCCTGGATCAGGTCGTTGCCGTCGCTGCCGATGATGAAGGTATTGCCCTTATGCGGCTCGGCATTGCGGTTGAGGTCCTGCACCCAGGTGGTGGCCCGTGCCGGGTCGGACAGGTTGGCGACGATCACGGTGGAGTCGCGGGTCATTTGCTCATAGAACCCGGACTCGAGCACGCGACTCAGGCCATCGCCGTACCCGGTAGGCAAGTGCGAAACCCAAGTCGGCAGATTGACAATGGAAAACGGCAGCACATTCCACAGCGTCGAGGCGTAGTGGTCGTTGAAACTGACAATATTGTCGGTGGTGGACTCATGGGGGGTGTCGTGCACACCCAGAGAAGACAGGTTGAAGGATGTGCCATCCAGCGCACGGAACACCGGGTCATTCTCGTAGCCGATGTTGAGCACCTTGTCGCTGGCACTCTGGGTCGGCGAGGCATAGGCCACGTAGTTCGCGTCCTTGTAGAACCCCGACCACTTGCTGTTGCTCAGGTCGGCCATGCTGTTGACTGCCAGCCCGCCCAGGCTGTGGCCGCTGACCACCACATCGTGACCGCTCAAGCCTTGGGCGCTGGCGTAGTCGGCCACATTCTTGAGCAAACCGCCGAAGGCTTCCCCGGCGTAATTCTTCGCGTAATCCTTGGGGCCCAGGGCGGCCAGCAGGTCGCTGACCAGGTCACCGATGGAATCGCTGATCAAGGTTTCCCGAGGCCCCGAAGTGCCGCGAAAACCAATGCCGATTTCCAGCAGTTTTCCGGCGTCATCGTACTTGCCCAGCACCTCGACCTGGGCCGTGGTGTAGCCCGTCTTCTCGCCAAAGAAGGTGCCTCGCGCATCGACGTTGCCACTGTAACCCAGGGTGCTGGCGCTGATGGGCGTCCAACCGGCCTTGTGTACCGCGTCCAGCGCGGCTTTTTCGGAGTCCGGGTTCCAGGGGATGCCGGGGATTACGCCCTGGGAGTCCGTGCTGCCCAACAGCGCCCCGACCAACGTAGCTGGCAAGCCCAGCCCCAGGCCGTTGTGCTGGTACCCCACGGCAAAGCCGTTATCCAGGTTGTGATAGGAATACAACGTGATCGCCATGGCATCGGCGAACAATGCTTTTGAGCCCTCGGTCCCGAGGTTTTTATAATCAAAGATACCCATGGTGCCGCCTCTCTTGTTGTTGAATGTCGAGAAAGCCAAGTAGCAATCATCAGAACGCCCAATCGAGGCTCAAGCCCACCCCATGGACTTTGTCCTTGCTGGACAGCAGGCCGTTGTAGTCGAAGTTCACCCGCGCTTCCTTGCTTAACGCCAGACTCACCCGTGCACCGACCAACGCGGCATCACGCGCCATCGGCGCACTTTCGACGGCAAACGAAGGTCCGCCCGAGGCGAAGGCCAGGTGCTGCTCCGAGTCAGTGCTGCTCAGGGTGTGCTGCCAGCCCAAGGTGCCGGACACCTCCAACTGCTGGTGGTCATTCACATTGAAGGTTTTCAGGGCGCGCATACCCAGGGTGCTCAGCACCAGGTCGCGGGTATCGTCGCGACTTTCAAGCGCCGCAGCGTCACCTTTTTCGGTGAAACCATCGCTGTCCAAGTGCACATAGGCCAGGTTGGCGAATGGCTCCAGCGCCAACGGTTGCACGTTGATGCGATAGGCCGCCTCGGTGAACACCTGGGTGCTGCGTGCATCAACCTTGGCTTTCTGCTTGCCGGAGACGTCGCCGTATTGCAGGTCGCGCTTCACGTCTGCGCGGTGCCAGCTGTAGGTGGCACCCCCGCTCAAGCGCCAGGCGCCGATCTCATGCCCGGCATAGGCGCCGAAGTGGTAGCTGTCGACCGACGCACGTGAATGCGTGCCGCTGCCCATGTTCAGTGAGGTATCGCTGTAGCCCGCGACCAGGCCGATGCGCGTGGACTCGTCGAGTGCACCGTCCACCCCGGCGAGCATGCCGCCGATGGAGGTCGTATAGCCGGCAGTGTCGCTGCGGCTGTCGGTCTTGCCCCAGGCGCCCAAGGCCTTCACCCACACGTTGCCACGGGTGTCGACGGTCTCGCTGGTCGCACCCATCTCTCCATTGCGCAGGCGCTCGCCGACGGCTTCGCGTACATAGCGGCTGTCATTGACCAGGGCGGTTTCCAGTGCCGGGTAGATCTCCCCCGACAGTTGCTGGAAAGCACCTTGCGCCGAAGCAGCATCCGGCGCCAGCAGCAGGCTCTCATACACGGCATTGCCCGCGCCCAACTGCTCGGCGGAGGCGGCCACGGCCCGCTGGTTGTCCGTGGCCCCCACGCTGGCAAAACTGTTGGCGTTACGCGCCACGTCCAGTTGCACGCCGTTGGCCGCATAGTTCAGATTGCCGCCAAGGAACAGGTAGTTGGGCAGCACCGCGCCAAAGCTGCCGCTAACTCCGCCGGCGGCTTGCAGGATGTTGTACTGGCGCCCGATCAGGCTTTGCGCCTGTGCGCCACTGAGCAGCGTCGGGCTGTTTTCCAGCGCGAAGGTCACCGTGCCGCCGTTCAACGTGGCGGTGCCTCCCGCCACAATACGATCGCTGTTGGTGGGCGACAGCTCCACGGCGTAGGTCGACCCGGCCTCAAACGTCACATCCCCCGCCACGTTCAAGGTGCCGATGGAGTTGCCCGGCGCTACCGTGCCGCCGGCTTTCGCCAGCAGTGAACCGATGCGCCCTGAGCCTGCGACCACGCCACTTTGGCTCACGGTCACCGGCGAGGTGACCGAACCATTGATCGCCAGCAGGCCCTGGTTGACCAACGTCGGGCCGCTGTAGGTATTGGTGCCGGTGAGTATCAGCGTGCCAATGCCCTGTTTGGTCAGGCCGCCGTGCCCGGTGATGTCATTGCTCCACAGGTCCAGCCCGCAATGCACATCGTTGCAGATGCGCTGAGTCGGCTTGCCGGCATCGACAATCGCGCCTACGCCCGGCAAATCCGCGACAAACTGCCCGCTGCCATAGGCGCCGTCGATGCGGAACTCGGCCGGGATGTCCTCGGCCGTGACAAACATCCCCGGGCCATTGATCGCCTTGCCCAGGTTGATCATGCCCCAGCCGTACAGCGAGTCGATGCCCGGTGCGCCGAGATCGGTGGCGGTAGTCTTGAGCAGCGTCGAAATCTGGTCGCCGCTCATGTACGGGAAACGCTCCATCAGCACGGCCGCGCTGCCAGCCACATGGGGCGCCGCCATGGACGTGCCGTTGAAGTTGGCGTAATCGGTGGTGAGATTGTCCAGGTTGGTGCCGTTGATGACGGAACTGTAGATCTTGGTACCGGGGGCCGACACGCAAAAGCTCGCCGCATAACCGCAACGTGAAGAGAACGTACTGATCACATACGGATCGGCGCTCGCGGTGTCCGGGTTCTGTTGCAAGGCCGCGACGGACAGCCAGTTGGGTGCAATCTCCGGCACAAAGTACGCCAGCCCCGAAATCGCGTCCGGGTTATTGCGGTTGTAGTCATTACCGGCGGCGAAGATCGTCAGCACGCCGCTGCGGGCCGCGTCGATCGCGCCCTGGTAGGCGCCACCGGCGATCGTTCCGAGGATCGGCCGGATGTTATTGAACTGCGCCTGCGCTTCATTGACCGTGAAATTCGGGAAAGCCGGGTCGCGCCCGCCCTTGGCGTACTGGTCACCGATGCCGATGCCCCAGCTGTTGTTGATGATCCGCGCGCCGCTGGCGACCAAGGCGTCCCAGCCGGCCTTGTACACCGCGCCATCGTTGCCGAGGATGATGCCGTCTTCCGGACCTGGGTCACCGTTCTCGGCGCTGATGATTTGCGCATCAAAGGCCACGCCGTGCATCGGCCCGCCATCGCGGTTACCCGCGGCGATTCCGCCGACGTGGGTTCCGTGGTTGCCGAGCTTGCCATTGGAACCGAGGGACGGTGTGCCGTCATAACGAAACGCATCGCCGGCCTTCACCGGAATGTACGGGTCGGTGTATTGGCGAATACCCTCGGTGACAATCGTCACCACCTTGCCGGGGCTGGCGAACTCCGGATGCTGGGCATACACCGGCTGATCGAAGATCCCCAGCTTGACGCCCTTGCCGGTGTAGCCGGCGGCATACGCGGTATCCGCATGCACAGCGCCCAGGCCCCAGTCGGCCTTGAACTCATTGCTGCGCCAGCTGGCGGCATCGCCCAGCTTGCCGGTTTCCACATAGGGTGCGGCCTGGGCGGTACCCAGGCTTGCCAGGCAACACAGCAACGCACCGTATGGCACGCTGCGGTTGGCCTTGAGCGGATAGCCCAAGGCGGTGCGGATGGCGGTAGTTAACCCTGACTTGCGTGTATTCACGGTGACCTTCCTTAGTTTTCTTATTGCACGTGTGTAAATCGCTTCAGAATTGCCAGTTGAGGCTCAGCCCCACACCCTGGGTTTTCTCCCGGCCACCCAATTGGCCGTTGTAATCGAGGTTGACCCGCGTGACCGGGCTCAGCGCCAAGCTGGCCTGCACGCCCACCAGCGCGGCGTCGCGCAGCAAGGGCGAACTGCGCACGGCGAATGAAGGCCCGCCGGCAACAAACGCCAGGTGTTCTTCGGATTCAATGGCGGTGAGGCTGTGCTGCCACCCCAGCGAGCCAGAAAGCTGCAGCTGTTGGTGATCATTGAGGGCAACGGTTTTCAGTGCGCGCATGCCAAGCGTGCTGAGCACGGCGTCCCGGCGATCGCTGCCACGCTCCAGCGCCGCAGCAGCGCCTTTTTCATGGAACGCCTCACTGTCCAGGTGCACATATGCCAGGTTGGCAAACGGCTCCAGTGCCAAGGGTTGCAGGTGTATCCGGTAGGCCGCTTCGGTAAAGAGTTGCGCCGTGTGCGCATCCAGCTTGGCGTTCTGTTTACCGCTGACAGCGCCGTAGTGCAGATCACGCTTTACATCACCGCGATGCCAGCTGTAGGCGCCACCGGCACTGACGCGCCAATCGCCCAGCTCGCGCCCGGCATACGCGCCGAGGTGATAACTGTCGATGGACGCCGAGGAGTGTGTACCGCTGCCCATGTTCAATGAGCTATCGCTGTAACCGGCGACCAGCCCCACGCGAGTCTGCTCGTCCAGCGCACCCTCCACGCCGCCCAGCAAACCACCGAGGGACGTGGTTGAACCCGCCGTCTCACTGCGGCTGTCGGCCTTGCCCCAGGCGCCAAGTGCCTTGAGCCACAGGTTGCTTTCAGCGTTGACCGGCACATGGCGCAAACGCTCGCCCACGGCGTCACGTAGCGACTGGCTGTCGTTGATCAGCATGGCGCCAATCGCCGGGTAGATCTCCCCGGACAGTTGCTGCAAGCCTTGTTGCGCGACCGCAATGGAATCCGACTGCAGCACGCTTTCATATACGGGGTTGCCCGCGCCCAATTGCTCGGCGGCAGCGGCTACGTTGCGTTGGTTGCGGGTCGCCGCCACGCTGGCGAAGGTGGCGTCATTGCGGACCACGTCCAACTGCACGCCGTCGGTGGCGTAAGCGAGGGTGCCCCCGAGGAACAGATAGTCGGGCAACACCTGGCCAAATTGGCCCTGGATACCCCCCACCGCCTGCAGGATGGTGTACTGGCGGCCGATCAGGCTTTGCGCCTGCGCGCCGCTAAGCAGGGTCGGGCTATTTTCCAGAGCCAGGGTGACGTTGCCGCCGCCCAGGATTGCCCTGCCGCCGGCGACGATACGGTCGCTGTCGGTGGGCGTGAGTTCCACCGCATAGGTCGAACCTGCCCCCAGGTTCACGTCACCCGCCACCTGCAAGGTGCCCACGGAGTTGCCCGGTGCTACGCGGCCACCCGGGTGAACCGACAGCGCGGCAATCCGCCCGGAGCCGCCCAGTGTGCCGCTGTCGTTGACCGTCACCGCAGAGGTCAGCGAGCCGTTGACTGCCAGCAACCCGCCGTTGACGGTGGTCGCCCCGCGATAGGTGCTGTCGCCGCTGAGTACCAGCGTACCCGAGCCGGACTTGATCAGGCTGCCTTCATAGATCCGCGTCGCGGCCGCTTGATCGCGTGCCGTGCCGACAGCGTAGTCCGTTTGGTCCTGCTGGCTGGCACTGGCGCCCACGCCGTTTTGCCAGCCCTTGTCGATCAGGGTCTGCTGCCAAGCGCTGTGCTCGGTGGCGTCATCGGCCTGGCGCCGCAGCAAGGCCTGGTCGGAGATGCCGTTGCTCCATACATCGCCCTGCCCGGCCGCGAGGCTGACGTTCATAGGCCCGAGTAACTGCCCCGGGCCGTGCATCGCCCGTCCCAGGTCCGGCACACCCCAACCTACGGTGGTCGTGGGCGCCTGGGTGAGGGAACCATCGAGCTGCGTGGCGGTGGTCAACAACACCTGCAACGCCTGCTCGTTGGTCATATAGGGGTAGCGCTCCATCACCAGCGCCAACGCGCCGGTAGCATGGGGCGCCGACATCGAAGTGCCGGATTTGACGCCATAACCGCCGTCGGGGATGGTGCTGTTGATCAACGCACCGGGGGGTGGAAATGCACCAGTATTTGGCAATGCCACACTGGTTGTATTTCTGGTTGTTGGCCTTGTCCAGGCCCGACACCGCCAGCCAGTGTCCTTCCAATTCCGGCTGGAAATACGGCAACGCCGAGCGCACGCTGGCGTTCGCGTAACCACTGTTGCCGGCGCTGAAGACGTTGATGACACCGGCTTTGGCCACGTCCGCCGCCGCATCCAGCCAAGTGCCCTGGTTGTAGTGCTGGGCGTAGGCCGCATGCAGGTCAGCGAGGGTGCGGTAACTGACATCCTTGGGTTGGCTGCCCCAGCTGTTGTTGATTGCCCGCACACCGGAATCCACCAGGGCGCTGTACACCGCCTTGAAGTATTTGGGATCGGGCGTCGGGCCAAACAGGAAGCTGTCGTTGGCGTTGGTATTGCCCACGTAGAGTTGTGCGTTGTACGCCACGCCGTGCATGCCCACGCCGTCGCGGGCTGCGCCCATCGTGCCGGTGACATGGGTACCGTGAGAATCATTGTTAGGGTTAAGCGCACCAGTGGTGCTGAAGGCGCTGCCATCGACGTAACTGCCGCTGGCGCTGACGGCGTGATAACGATCCCTGGAGGCCTCCGGATGGTTGGGATCGAAGCCTGAGTCCAGTGCGCCGATCTTTACCCCGCTGCCGGTAATGCCGGCAGCGTAAGCTTCATCCGCCTTCATGCGTCCCAACCCCCAGTCGCTCTGGAACTCGCTGGAACGCCAACTGGCGGCGTTCCCTGGCTGGCCGCTCTCGGTGTAGGCCGCTTGCGCCGCAACGGACAACAGCAGCAAGGAGGTGGCGGTAAACGGTTTGAAACGCGGCGAATCGGTGATCATAGAAACCATCCTTATTGTTGTTATAGAGGCCTACTTCATGGGGCCGAAGGCCTCATCGACTTTTGCCAGGTCGGTGTCCCGCAGGTTGCCGGCGTAGTAATGCAATTTGGTCCAGGCCATCAGGTAGTCATACCGTGCCTGTGCCAGGTCGCGGCGGGTGCTGTAGAGCTGCTGCTCGGCGTTCAACGCATCCAGGTTGACCCGCTCGCCGCCGAGGATGCTTTGCTGGGTCGACACCACCAGCGCTTCGGCAGACACCAGTGCCTTTTGATACGCACGCAACTTGCTCACCCCCGACAGGCAGGCGCTGAACTGCCGACGCAGTTCGATCAGGGTTTCGCGGGTCTTGCCCTCCAGTTCGTACTCGGCCTGCTCCATGGCGCGGCTGGCCTGGCGCGTGGACGCGGAGATACCGCCACCGGCATACAGCGGCAGGCTGACTTCGACGCCGATGGTGTTGGTGTCATAGCGCTGGTTGTAGGTGTTGCCGCTGTCGGATTCCTGTTGTCGCGAGCTGGCATAGGCCGTGACCTTGGGCAAATGCCCGGCGCGGTTGCGCTCCACTTCATAACGCGCCACTTCCAGGGCCTGGCGCTGGGAGGCCAGCGTGGGGTTGTTGCTGATCGCCAGCTCATGCCAGGTGTCATAGTTGGCCGGCGTCAGGGTGAACGCGGCAAACCCCTGGTTCAGCGGGGCCAGGTCATGGATGTTGACGCTCTGCACGCCGATCAAGGCGCCCAGTTCCCGCAGGGACGCATCCTGTTCGTCCAAGGCTTGGATCTCTTCGGCGGTGGCCAATTCGTAGCGTGATTCGGCTTCCAGAATGTCCGTGCGAGTCCCCTCGCCTTGCTGGAACAAATGCTGGTTCTGCTGGAATTGCTGTTCGAACGCCTTCTTCTTGGCACGCGCGATGTCGATCTGGTCCTGGGCGAACAACGCCTGGGTGTAATACGTCAGCACCCGCACCAACAGCGCCTGGCTCTTGTCGCGAAAGCTTTCATCGGCGAACAATGCCTGGGCCACGCCCTTGCGGTAATTGGCATAGGCCTCGTAGTCGAACAGCGGCTGTTGCAGGCTGAAGGTAGAGCCGTAGCTGTTGTAGTTGCGGTCGTCGTGGTAATTGCCACCTCGCCCGTCCGGCAAGGTCGCTTGGGAATTGTTGCGGCCCTTGTTGTAGTTGTACGAGAGCCTCGGCAATAGCCCGGCGCGGCCGATGGCGCGGTTTTCCAGACCGGCGTCGCGCTCCTTGATGGCGCCAAGGAAAACGGGATCGTTACGCAAGGCCTGCTCATAGACATCGAACGGGCCCATGGCGGCCTGGGCACTCGCGCTGGTCAACAGCAAGGCGATAAACACGTGCTTCATGTCTACTCCTCGGTCAACGCGGAGCCGGCACGGTCGAGCAGCGGCTTGAACAGGTAATTGAGCAACGAGCGCTCGCCGGTGCGCACGAACATCTCGGCGGGCATGCCCGGCTTGATCACCAGACCGTGGAGTTTTTCCAAGGCTGCTTCGCTGACCGTGGTGCGCAGCACGTAATAGGGCGCACCGGTTTTTTCGTCGAGCATCTGGTCAGCGGAAATCAGGCTGACCTCCCCCGGCACACGCGGTGTGCGGCTCTGGTTGAAGGCGGTGAACAGGATGTCGACCGGCAGGTGGGTGCCAACCTTGTCGACCAAATGCACCGGCAAGTGCCCTTCCACCTCCAGGCGCGTGTCCTGGGGCACGATTTCCAGCAGGGTTTCACCGGCACGCACCACGGCGCCTTCGGTGTGCACGCTGAGATTGACCGCGATGCCATCTGCCGGCGCGTTGATTTCGCTGTGCTGCAGGTCGAACCCCGCCGAGGTAAGTTGCTGCTCCAGGGTCAGGCTACGCAGTTGCGAATCGGCCAACTGGCTGCGCACCTCCTTTTGGTATTCCTCACTGTGCTGCTGCAGTTTCAACCGCGATTCGAGAATGCCCTGCTCTACCCGGCCACTTTCGCCGGTGTTCTGCGCCAGGTCCTGTTGCACCTGAGACAACTGCCGCTGGTAGTCCATCAGCCGATTGCGCGGGATGTAGCCGTTGTCGGCCAAGGGTTGCAGATTGCTCAGTTGATCGCGCAGGGATTGGGCCTGGGCGGTCAGGTCGCTGCGGGCACGGCGCATGCCGTTCAACTGTGCGGTGGCGCCGTCGATATTGGCGCGGATACCGGCCTGCTCCCGGGCAAAGGCTTCGCGACGGCTGCTGAACAATTGACGCTGACCTTCCAGCACCAGCGCCAGGGCGGGGTCGGGATTGGCGCTCAGTTCAGACGGAAAGAGGATGCTGGCCCGGTTGTCGCGCTCGCTCTGCCAGCGTGCCACGCTGGCCCAGGCCATGCGGTACTGGGCTTGCAGGGACTGCACGTCGGCCTGGTGCTGAGTCTGGTCGAGACGAAACAGCGGCTGGCCTTGCTTCACCCGTTCGCCCTCCTTCACCAAAATCCGGCTGACCACGCCGGGGCTCAGGGTTTGCACCGCCTTGCGCTTGCCCGATACCACTACGGTGCCCTGCACCGGAATCCCCTGATCCAACGGCGCCAGGCTGGCCCACAGGAAAAAACCGCCAGCCCCGACCACCGTCAGCAGCCAGCCCATACGCGCGAAGAAGTTCGCGTCGCGTTGTTCAAAAGTGATGCTGCTCATGCGCCTGGATTCCTTCCGGCCTGGTACTGACGACTGAAACTCACGCCCGGTTTCTCTCTAGGCGGCTCCTGCTGGCCGGACAACGCCCGCAGCACTTCCTGACTCGGCCCGAATGCCTGCAAATGCCCCTCGCTGAGCACCAGCAGCTTGTCGGCCTGGGCCAGCGCGGACGAGCGATGGGTGACCAGCACCACGCTGCTGCCCTGGGCTTTCATCTGCACAATGGCGCTGGCCAGGGCCGCTTCGCCGACGGTATCGAGGTTGGAGTTGGGCTCGTCCAGCACGATCAGGCGCGGCCCGCCGTACAGGGCGCGCGCTAACGCCACCCGTTGTTTCTGACCGCCCGACAGGCCGCCGCCGTTGTCGCCCAGCACCGTGTCGTAGCCTTGAGGTAAACGCAGGATCAGTTCATGCACGCCGGCCTGCTGCGCGGCACGTACCACGGATTCAGGATCAGCCTGGCGAAAACGCGCGATGTTGTCGGCAATGCTGCCGCTGAACAGTTCGATGTCCTGGGGCAGGTAGCCGATGTGGGGGCCGAGGTCGTCGCGGTCCCAGCGGTGAATGTCCGCACCATCCAGGCGCACGGTGCCCGCCAGGGTCGGCCATACCCCCACCAGCACACGGGCCAGGGTCGACTTGCCGGAGCCCGATGCCCCCAGAACGCCGAGCACTTCACCGGCGACCAGGTTGAAACTGACTTGATGCAAGGTCGCCACACGCCGCCCGGGCGGGCCCGCGCTGACCTGTTCGAAACTGACCTGGCCTTTGGGCGCCGGCAGCTTCATCTGCTCCACTTCCGGCGGAAATTCGCGCAACAAATCATCCAGCCGCTGGTAGGCCAGCTTGGCCGAACTCCATTGCTTCCATACCGCAATCAACTGGTCGATGGGGCTGAGCACTCGCCCCATCAGAATGGAACCGGCGATCATCATCCCGGCGGTCATATCGCCCCTGATCACCAGCAACGCCCCCAAGCCCAGCACCAGCGATTGCAGGCACAGGCGCAGGGATTTGCTCAGCGAGGTCACGACTGAGCCGGTATCACTGGCTTGGTTCTGCAAGCCGAGAAACTGCGAATGCACTGCAAACCAACGTTGGCGCAGCGCACCGAGCATGCCCATGGCCTGGATGGTTTCGGCATTGTGCAAGTGGCTGGTGGCCAATTGCGTGGACTGCTGGGAATAACCACTGGCCTCGCCCAACGGCTTTTTGGTCAGGTATTCATTCAGGCACGCCAGGCCGATCAACAGCACTGCGCCCGCGGTGGCCAGCACGCCCAGCCATACGTTGAACAGGAAGATCACAAACAGGTAGAGGGGAAACCACGGCGCATCGAAAAACGCGAACAGCGCCGGTCCCGTGATGAATTGGCGGATATGGGTCAAATCGCCAAGGGATTGCCCGGCATGTCCCTGCCCACGTTGCAGGTTGCGCTCAAACGCGGCCTTGTACACACGCAGGTTGAAACGCCGCTCCAACTGGCTGCCGATACGGATCACGATAAAACTGCGGATCGCCTCAAGCGTGCCAATAAACGCAAAGAACCCCACGACCATCAGTGTCAACATCACCAGGGTGGTTTCATTCTGGGAGGACAGCACGCGGTCATACACTTGCAGCATATAAATCGACGGCACCAGCATCAGCAGGTTAATCAATGCCGTGAAACAGCCAACACTGATCAAAATACGTTTGTATTCACCCAACGCCTTGAATAACGGCGCGACGGCATGGGACTTCGCCATGTTTTCTGATCTTCCCTGAAACAAATTGCGCGCAATAGTTGCCCCAGCCCCACATAACGGAGCGGCCAACTAATATATTCAAGTTATAAGCTTATAACGGCAACTAAGGTGCGCGTTGCAATACAACTTCAAGACCGGTGGGTGTGCGACCGGTATATTCACCCTCTTTCTGCCGATTGAGGTGAGTAATGCCGCTGCCTTCGGCGTTCATCAGCCAGATGCCATCCGGCGTCGGCGACCAGGTCAGGGGTTTATCACCGAGCCACTGCGCCACACAGGCCACATCGCCAGCCAAGGCATTCGCCTGCTCCAGCAGGTCCAGCGCACACACCTGATCGTGTTGATGCAATTGCCAGTGGCCCGCCAATTGGGCGGTGGTGGGTAATACAAGACTGCTCGCCATTGCGTGGGCTCCTGCCGACACGAACATCACCTGCAATACGCCGGTGATCATTTTGAAAAAACGCTGCATGTTCACGCTCCATCGGTAAAGCGCGGCGCCGAAGCGCCGCGCCCGTGCA
>Ga0157373_10001258_pt1 | contig 19350 bp, 16 predicted proteins | sample C65metaG_FD_113460 | JGI IMG/M metagenome (GOLD analysis project Ga0157373, IMG submission 113460) | Corn rhizosphere microbial communities from Kellogg Biological Station, Michigan, USA - C6-5 metaG | ecosystem: Host-associated > Plants > Roots > Rhizosphere > Soil | place: USA: Michigan... | reverse complement strand
GAATGGAGCGTTCGAACTCGGCGCGCGTGGCGCCCTGCTTTAAGCCGAGACCGATTTCCGCGCCCGACTCGGCATGCGCCACATACCAGCATTCGGTCTTGCCGCAGGGCTGACCGATTTCTCTGGCGGCGTCGTCGTCCGGATGCACCTGCACCGACAGCTTTTGCTGCGGAAAAAGAAATTTCATCAGCAATGGGAAGCGATCAGCATCTTTAGGGGCGTCTCCGACGAGTTCGCGTCGATACTGCGATGTAAGTTCTGCAAGAGATTTGCCAGCAAGTGCACCGTTCTGCACTTTGCAGTTATCTCCGGTGAGCCAGGACTCACCGATTTTCTCATCGAAATGGAAATGCTTCGAGTAAATCGGAGATAAGTCGAAACGTCCCCATGGGCGGGGGTCAAACAGCGGCGTCATTAAAAACGGATAGAGTTCGGTCATTCCAGGTAGCGGCGCGATTGCCCCTTTCAGCGCAAACCTGCATTAGAAGCCTAACTCACGTGAGAGGCTGCCCACAAAAAACGCGTTTCGTCGATGCCCTACAAAGAGCTTACAAAACTTCGCAGTCGCTCGATCCCGCGATCCAGTTCGCTCTGCCTGGTGGCATAGGAGATGCGGACATGTTCATGCGTTCCAAAGCCCTCGCCGGGAACGGTGGCTAAATGAGCTTCATGCAACAGCCGCTTGGCAAATTCAGCTGGGGTATTAACGCCACCGCGGCCCAGCAATCCGGAAATGTTCGGGTAAACGTAAAACGCGCCTTCAGGGCGCGAGCACTTGATGCCAGGAATAGTTGCGAGGCCGGCAAGAATCTGATCTCGCAGGCGGATGTACTCCTTCTTCATGTCCGCCACGCAGTCTTGGGGACCGTTGAGGGCTGCCACGGCTGCCTTCTGCACCATGGCCGGCGGGCTCGACGTGGCCTGGCTCTGGAGCTTCGCCATTGCGCTGATTACCGGCGCCGGAGCAAGGGCATAGCCCATGCGCCATCCGGTCATGGCATAGGTCTTCGAGAGCGACCCGACAACCACGATGCGTTGACGGTGATCGTTCAACGCACCAATTGAAAAGGAGCGGCCGCTATAGTTCAGATAAACGTAGCATTCATCGGAGAGCACCCAGATGCCGCGCTCGGCGGCGAGCCTGACCACCTCGGTCAAATCTTGCGGCGACATCACTGCGCCGGACGGATTGCCTGGTGAGTTCAGGATAATGAGTTTGGTGCGCGGCGTCACCAGGCCCGCGACCATATCGGCGGTCACGCGGAATCCGGCGGCTTCGTCGCTTTGCAGCATCACGCAGGTGCCGCCCGCGTAGCGGACGATGTCTTTGAATGAAACCCAGTACGGCACCGGCAAAATCACTTCGTCGCCGTGGTCCACCAGAACCTGAACGGCATTGAAGAGCGCATGTTTGCCGCCGACTGAAGCCATAACTTCGTCGCGCTTATAGGCTGATCCGAAATCTCGGGTGTGGCGACTGATGATTGCGTCCCGTAATTCCAGAATTCCGCCGATCGCAGTGTATTTTGTAAAGTTGCCGTTAATTGCCGCGATCGCAGCATCTTTGACGTGCTGCGGCGTGCTGAAATGCGGCTCGCCAAGGCTGAGGTCAACCACGTCAACGCCGGACTGGCGCAGCTTCTCGGCTTCGGCGACCACTGCCATGGTGGCGGAGACCTCGATTCGATCCAGACGTTCGGAAATTTTGAGAGCAGGTAGGGCTTCGGTAACGGACGTCATTTTTTTCCTGTTTTGCTTTGCTTGGTTGCGAGTTTATATGCCGGATCGAGTTTTTCCTTCAGCCGCTGTTCGACTAATTCCGGGACCAGGCCAGTGATGTTGCCACCCAGTCGTCCGACTTCGCGCATCAGACGCGAGCTGAGATACGAATACTTTTCAGCCGGCATCATGAAAACGGTTTCTAGGTTCGGGCGCAGCTTGCGGTTCATCAAAGCCATCTGCAGTTCGTATTCGTAATCGCTTAATGCCCGGATACCCCGCAAAACTGCGCTGGCATTGACTTTGGCAGCGTAATCCACGGTAAGACCGTCAAAAGTGTCCACGCGAACGTTTTTGAATTTAGAGGTCAGCTCCTGCAGCATATTTCGCCGCTCACCTAAGCTGAAGAGCGGCGTCTTCTCAGCGTTGCGAAGGATTGCGACTACCAGTTCGTCGAAAATCTTGCTACCGCGCTCCACGAGATCAAGATGACCGTTGGTCGGAGGATCGAACGAGCCGGGATAGATGGCGATGACTTTTTTCAATCAGCCTCGTTTATTTGAAACTCGAACGCACCAGGTTTTCGCGGGCTGGCTTGTAACGCTGAATGGGGCGGCCAACGAACCTCAATTTTATTCGGCACCGGGGGGGATGGCAATCTCAGCGTCTGAATTGCGCTATCGCACCGGTGCCTCTTCGCGTTCCGGAACCGAAGACGTCTTCTCGTGGCTCAGGTAGAAGTGCACCGCCGGGGTGATGATTAATGACAGCACCATCGAAATAAGGATTCCGCCGATCACGGCAATCGCAAGCGGTTGCAGCATTTGGGATCCGGCTCCAATCGCGAACGCCAAAGGAAGCATTCCAGCGATCGTCGCCAGAGCTGTCATCACGATCGGCCGCAAGCGGCGGCGGCCGGCTTGCAGCATGGCATCGCGCGCCGAAGCTCCGGTTAGGCGAATGCGCTGATCGGCGTCGAGCAGCAGGATGCCGTTCTTGGCTACGATGCCGACGACCATGATCATCCCCATAAAAGAGGAGACGTTGAAGGTGGTGCGGGTAACCAGCAGGGCGATGAAGACTCCCGAGGTTGAGAGCAAAGCCGAAGCCAGAATCGCTACAGGCGCGGCGAAGGTACGGAACTCGAACAGCAGCACGATGAAAACAAGAACAATTGCGAGGGCCAGCACGAAGGCAAAATCGCGGAACGATTTTTGCTGCTCCTGGTAGGTGCCACCGTACTCGACACGGATTGCGGGCGGCAAATGCAGCGAATTCACGGCCCTTTGTACTCCCGATATCGCGCTCCCCAGATGGGTGCTGCCTTCAGTTCGCCCGGTGACGCTTACCACACGCAAAAGATTCTCGCGATGAATTTCGTTTTGCGGCGGCAATTCGGTGATTTTTGCCAATGATCCCAGCGTTGCGGTATGGCCGCTAGCGCTGGTCAGCAGAGTGTCGCTGATGCTCTCAAGTGTTTTACGGCCGTTCGCTGGAAAGCGCACTCGTACGTTGTAAACGCGGTCATTGGAGATGACGGGCGCGGTGGCCGGTTCGCCCTCGACGATAGCAGCCGCATCAGTGGCGACCTCTTCGGCGGTAAATCCGGCACGCGCCGCGACCGCCGGATCAACCTGAAAGCTCACGGCCGGTCCCGAAATCGTGTTTTCGAGACCATTGAGTACATCGGTGACGCCTTCGGCGCCCTTGTGCGTTTTCTCGTCATAGTTGATGGCATCAGCAACCTTTGGCGCCCAGGTTTCGAGAAGAGATGGATTCTCAGAAAAAAGTTTGACCACGACGGGTTCGGGCTCGCCAGTGAGGTCGCCGATCATGTCCTGCAAGACTTGGATAAATTCGGTCTTCACCGCGGGTTCCTGCGCATCAACCTGTGCGCGAATGTCATCCATGACTTCGTCGATCGCCCGGGTGCGGCACGAGCCTGATGAGAAAAAGCGCCCGAAGAAGCCGCATTGAGGTTTCAATTTGACCAGGATGTCGCCTCGATTTGCCTCGGTTACAGCCGCCAGGCCGAGTTCAGCGCCCGTTCGTCGCGAGGTGCTTTCCACCTCAGGCACGGCTTTCATGAGGCTCTCGATGTGCAAAATCATGCGATTCGTTTCTGTGAGCGACGCACCAGCAGGAGTCCAATAATCGAGAGTGAACCCACCCTCGTCCATTTCGGGTAGTAGGTCGCTATCGCTGAAGTGGTAACAGATAAATGAGGCAGCGATCAGTAGCCCGCTCAACCCCGCGAGCCACCATGGTTTTGCCAGAGCACGGCGGAGCCAGTGCTGGTGAAAATCAATTATCTTGTGAAAGACCCGTCCGGTCGAAGCTTCTTCGGCGGCCAACAACTTCTCAAAGCTTTCTTCCTGCGTTTCTTCAGATTCCTGCGCGGATTGCTTGCGGCGTATGAAATAGCCGCTGAGAGTGGGCGTCCAGGTCAGTGCCAGCGCCAGTGAGGTAAACAGGGCTACGCCCATGGTCAGGGCGAGCGCGCGGAAGAAAGTTCCCGTCACGCCAGTGATGGCAACCAGCGGCAGAAACACGACAATCGGCGTAATGGTTGAGCCGATCAACGGGGCGGTAATCTCGCGCAACGCGCTGCGGATGGCTTGCAACCGCCCCTGGCCGGCGTCACGGTGCAGCACAATATTTTCGACGACGACGATGGCGTCATCAATCACCAAGCCGACTGCAGCCGCGAGTCCGCCCAGAGTCATCAGGTTGAAGGTTTCGCCGAGAAGCTTGAGAGCAACGAAAGTGATCAGGATGGTTACGGGAATGACCAGCCCTGCAACCACTGAGGTTCCCCAGTCACGCAGAAAAACGACGAGGATGATGGACGCCAGCACCAACCCGAGCAGGATGGCGTCGCGCACGCTCTTGATGGAATCGCTGACCAGTATGGATTGATCGTAGAAAGGCGAAATGACAATGCCGGCGGGCAGGGTTTTGCGAATTTCATCAAGGGCCGAATGAACTTCGTTAGCTACCTCCATGGTGTTGCTTTCGGGCTGCCGGTTTATGTTGAGCAGCACCGCAGGCTTTCCGTTAGCGGTGATGATGGTGTAAACCGGCTTGACCCCAGGCCCAACGGTGGCGACGTCGTGAATGCGTACCGGTATTCCGGCGGGGGTGTTCTTAATTACGATGTCGCCGAGTTGTTCGGGCGTCTGGACTTGTCCGCTGATGAGGCCGAGGACGAGCTGATGATTCTGCTCAAACAAGCCGGGAGAGTCGATAACGTTGGTGCGCTTAATTGCGTCCAGAATGTCGGTCACAGTCACGCTCGCCGAGAGCAGCTTGGCCGAATCAGGCTGAATGAGAAATTCCGGTTGCTGTCCGCCTTGGAGCACAACACTAGCCACGCCGTTCAACCTGTTCAGGCGAGGCTTCAGCTGGTAGGTCGCAAGCTCCCATAGTTGGGTTTGCGGTACCGTATCTGAAGTCAGGCTGTAACCCATAATCGGGAAACTGGCGAAGGTCATGCGATTCGCGACGATGGTGGCCGACGGCGGAAGTTCCGGCTGCACCCGCGAAATGGCGGCATTCACATATTGCAGGGTCTGGAACATGTCCACATTCCAGTTGAAAAAGAGGTTGATTTCCGCCGAGCCGCGGCTGGTGGTGGAGCGAACATCCTCGAGGCCGGGGACGCTGTTAACGGCCTCTTCGATAGGGCGCGTCATCGTAACCATCATCTGATCGATTGGCATTACACCGTTGTCAGCGGCGATCAAAATGCGCGGAAAGTTGGTAGTGGGAAATACCGCGACCGGAACATTAAAGGCGAGATACGCGCCCAAAGCCGCCACGGTGAGAATCAGAAAAATAAGCGGCTTGGACCGTTGCGCAAACCAGTAGGAAGATTCAGGTCGATTCACCGGTTCCTCCTACTCCTTCTCATTCTTCTCGCCGGGGCTTGCGGTGGCAGCGTCGGTAATTTTGCTGTTGTCGGGGAGTCCGTAGGCACCCGAGCCGACGATGCGCTCTCCGGCGGACAGGCCTTCGACAACCTGAACGCGGTCGCCGTCACGTATGCCGGTCTTCACCGCTTTCTGGTGTGCCTTGCCATCGCTTCCTGCGACCATCACCGAAGTCGTTCCATCCTGCGCGGTTAGTAGAGCCGGAGCCGGAATCGCGAGCGCATCAGAAACGGACCGGGCAACTATTGAGACTTGCACGCTGGAGCCCGGCTTCAATCGGCCTTTGGGATTTTTGATCAGCACCCATATCTCAATCGTTGTGCTGTTGGGGTCGAGCGCCGGACTGACCAGCGAAACTTTGCCCGGAAACGAGGCGTCGATTCCGGGTACGGTGACGGTTGCATTGTCGCCTAACTTCAACAGCGCGGCGCTCTGCTGCGCGACATGAGCCCTGGCGGTAACCTGCGAAGTGTCCATTACGGTGAGAAGGGGTGTTCCTGCGGCCGCCATCTCGCCAGGGTATAGTGGGCGGTCGGTGACCACGCCATTGATGGGACTTCGGATTTCCGAATAGCTGAACTGCGCCGCCGCTCCGTTGTACTTGCCCTGCGCAGACTCAAGTTGTCCCTGCGCCGACTTGAGAGTCTGCTGCCTTCCGACGGCTTGCAGATTTTGCAGGTGCCTTTGTGCAATTTCGTACTGATTGCGCGCATTAGTCAGGTCCACTCCGGCCTGATCGAGTTCCTTGCGTGGCATTGCGCCCTCAGCGAACAGGTCTTTTCGGCTGTCGTAAACTTTTTGCGCCGCGTCGAGTTGTTGCTTGGCAGCGTTTTCGTCGAGTTGTGCCTTCTGCATTTCCTGCGGGAGATCGGCGGCGGTGGTCTGCGCGTAAGCCGCCTGGGCCTGATCGTACGAACCCTTGTTTTCCTGCGTGGCCGCAGCCAGGTCACGGTTCTCGAGCACTGCGAGCAACTGCCCCGCATGTACGCGGCTTCCACGATTCACCAGGAACTTCTGCACTGGCGCGCTGATCTTCGGCACCAGCGCCGATTGTGCAAGCGGAAAAAGTACGGCATCGGAGGATACAGTTTGTTGCAACGGCGATTTTTCTACGCTGACGATCTGCACAGGAACGGAGGGTTCGGGTTCTTTGTCCCCTCCTGAGCATGCCGGTGAAGAGATAAACGACCCCACGACGAGAAGTGCCGCCGGAATACGCGTAGGGATACGAATGTGAAGACGGGGCAGCGCCCCACAGCTCCCTGGATCGGCGGCGGGCATCATTTTTCGCGAAGCGTTCTTTGGCACTTAGAAAGTTCCTGTGAGCGTCTGAAGATTAGCCACGGCTACACGGTATCGTATCTGACCATCACCGAGAGCGTTCTGGGCCAGAGTCAGGGTGTTTTGCGCATCCACAACTTCGAGGACGGTGGCTTCTCCGGCTTGATAACGCAGAGTAGTCAGGCGCAAGCTTTCGGCAGCGAGGTCGACGGACTGGCGCAGGGATTCGAGTTCCGACCGTCCAGTTTGTGCCTCGCTATAAAAAGTCTTAAGATCGGCGACCATTTTCCTTTGCGCAAAGCTCAATTCCAGCTTCGCCTGATCGCGCTGGAGGTGTGCGCTTTTGACTTTGCTGCGGCCGGCGCCCCAGTTCCAGATGGGGATGTCGAGGGTGGCGGCGGCAGAGTAGCCCAGATTGTCCACGCGGCGGTGCGGAAATACGGAATCGTCGATCCCCTTGGTGGCGAATTGATTGGCATCGATGCCATAAAAGTAGTCAAAACCGAGGGACGGCAGAAAACTGTTCCAGGCCACGGCAACCTCCTGGTTGGCAGCTCTTAGAGAGGCCAGCGCCGCCGCGAGTTGCGGATTCTGTTTTCCGGCCTGGGCCTCAGCCTCCTGAAATGACGGCAGGGGTTGGAGGTTTTCAAGGTCATCAATCGCACTGAAGTTCTCGTTAAAGTTAGGAAAAATTATCACTGCCAGCTCCATCCGGCTCCGGTCCATCTCAAGTTGCGCGTCCTGCAGGGCGCGCTGTTGCTGTTGCTGCTGTAGCTGAGCTTTGATGGTGTCAGAGTGGGCGACCTCGCCGCCATGCTCCAGTTTTTGAGTGACGTCGAAAAAGTGTTCGGCCTCGGCTGCGGCGCGCTGGGCTGTCGAATATTTTCGCTGGGCTACGACGAACCCGTAATATGCCTGCGTGACCGTCACCACCAGGCCGCGAGTAGCGATTTCGGCGTTGGCTTTGGCCAGCGCCTCCTGTGCTCGCGCCAGACGATACTCCGCCGCATTTTGAAGCGAAAGCGTCTGGTGAACGACGCCCTGGCTGACGTATTCATGGACGCCATTATTCGCGATGTACCTTGGGTTCCCGGCACCGTCGCCCTGGGTATATAGGTATTGTGCGTTGTAATTTACGTTCGGTAGCAGGGCAGCTCGGCTTTGGACCGTGTTCTGGCGGGCCACTCCGTAATTGGTCAACGCGGTCCGATATTGTGGCTCGTTTGCGCGTGCCCGGGCAAGAGCGTCTTGCAGTGTGATGGTGGCTGGCGCTGCCGAACTTTCGGCCGAAACCTGATTTGACTGCTGTGAGGATGCCAAGGCCGCAAACAGCAAAATCCCGCTTCGCGACCCATGCTTTAAAAGCGAAAACGCGCGTTTCCGAATACTCATGCTGGTCCCCCGGTCGCAGACGAATTTCATTGTGGCACAAACCATTCCCGTAAGGGGCTTGTCGGCGGAGCTTCGCCTTTGTTTAACCAAGGGGTGCGCCCTGAAGTGCCAAGTTATCAGGACTTTGGCCTTCGCTGGGTTCGCGGCGAATGTTTGGCGAAAGACGTGCTTTGAGCGAGGGTGCCGCGCAGGCGAGAGAGCCTTCGCGCCGAAGGAGCGAATCCATGATCGATCTCGGACAAATCAAAATAACCCGCCGCGATCAAGAGGTTTTGAAGTTACTGGTCGAGGGCTGCAGCAATAAAGAAATTGCTGCCGAACTCAGCATCAGTCCGCGCACGGTAAAGCAGCACCTGCGAACCCTGTTTCTCCGGGCCGGAATCAAGCACGGACGCAAACGAGTCATCCTCGCCACTGCCATGTTTGAAAAGGAGCAGATGAAATCATGTCTCCCAGCGAACAGCTGAACCGCACCGAGGTTCGAGTGGCAACCAGGGTATGGCAAGGGCATACCAATCCCGAGATCGCCGTCGCCTTTGGCACCTCAGAGCAGGTGATCAAGAACCACCTGCGCAGCATTTTCGACAAATTAGGGGTATGGAGCCGGCTGGAGCTCGCGTTATATGTGGCGGCGCACGGGGGCGCCGATTGGGATGGGCCGGTACGAGAGGAACAGCTGCCGGTGGCGGGCAGTGAAACCGACGCTATGCGGCGCAGTCACTAACGCAGTGTCTTGGGGTGACCCCGAGAAGAACGGGCTGGAAAGTGAACAAACATTTGCAAGGATTTGCAAACGCATGAGTAGACAGCCGTCCTAAATCCTTGGAAAACATGAAGTTAAATCCTCCACGACGGAAGCATAATTGCTCCATATGTTTGTCTGACCGGGAATTCGCGGTTCCGGCTCAGATATTTGGCTTGTGACGAGCATTTCACAGATCTTCCGGGGCAAACTGAATGACCTACAAAGAGACGTTTTGGATGGCGTGTGATTCCACCGAGCAATTGCGGGCTGAATATGGCCCGTTTCACACCCGGGCGGAGGCACAGCGCGAGGCCGACAAACTCGGCTTTGGATACCTGCTGCGCTATGAGCATCTGATCGGCGAGAACGAAGACATCAAGGAAGTGCGATGTATCTTCATCGAACTTGAGGTGGAGAATTCCATGCCACGCCTCATTCTGCGCCTCCACACCCGCTGCGCCACCTGCGGCGAATCCGCCATTCACGACCATGCCTGGCAAGCTGAGGTCTGGGCCGATATCCACGAATTCGAGCACTCCCGCCACCGCGTGCGCCTGTTCGAGCAGACTCGGGCTGAGGGGCTTAAGGAAATCGCGGGCTGGCGGGACGCATGCGCATGAAACCGCTTCGTCTCCGCAGATACACACCGATCAACACGGCTACAGCACACTTAATAAGTAAGTTTTAAGTGCTGTATGAAGATGCTTAGGTAAATCGCGGCGTGGAGTCCGACGTCCCCTATCAGTCAGTATTCATCTGAGTCAATCCGACGCCCGCAAGTTGTTCTGTCCGTGTCTCCGTGAAAAGCTTCTGGACGGCACCGATACCTGGCACACTATCTGGAACTGGCGGCTCTGATCGAGCGCTGCTAGCATCCTTTCAGCATGGCCCTTCGCCACATCGCCCGCAAATTGAAGAGCGCTAGCCGTAAACTCGCAACAAAAGCCAAGCCAGGTAAGCCGAAAGGCGCTCCAGCCAGTGCGCGGGCCCGCCGCGAGCTGGTGATTATTACGGGAATGAGCGGATCGGGAAAGGCCTCGGTGCTTAAGGCCTTTGAAGACCTTGGCTACTACTGTGTGGACAATCTTCCCGTGGGGTTAATTCCGCGTTTTGCGGAGTTGGTAGGGCCGTCGGCTGAAATTGAACGCACCGCGCTGGTGGTGGATGTCCGCGAAGGCAGGCAATTAGAAGAGCTGCCCGCAATTATCAAATCGGTGAAGCGGCTGATCCCGACGCGATTGGTGTTTCTCGAAGCAGCGGACTCGGTTTTATTGCGGCGTTACAGCGAGACCCGGCGGCCGCATCCATTGGGCCGGCACTCTCCGGTCAAGGCCTCACTCACCGCGGAGCGAAAGCGGCTGCGGCACATTCGCGCCATCGCCGACCTGGTCATTGACACTTCAAAATTCAACGTCCACGAACTGCGCGCCCACATCAACGAGCTGTTTCAAAAGAAAGAAAAGGGAAGGAACATCCTGGTTTCGTGCGTGAGCTTCGGGTTCCGCCATGGCGTGCCGGACGACGCCGATCTGGTCTTCGACGTCCGTTTTCTGCCCAATCCGCATTTTGTGCCGGAGTTCCGCCCACTCACCGGGCGGCACCCGAAAGTTGCGAAATACATCCGCTCGTTCCCCCAGACAACGGAGTTCATTCAGCGGATCTCCGATCTGCTGGTTTATCTGCTGCCGCACTACATTCATGAAGGCAAGAGTTATCTGACGATCTCGTTCGGTTGCACCGGCGGGCAGCACCGCTCAGTGATGATCGCGGAAGATGTGGCCAAGCGGCTGAAAAAGTCAGGGTATCGGGTGAAAGTCGCACACAGAGACAGCCCCAATTAAGGAGGCCTGCTTCCCACAATGAGTGTTAACGCCTAAGTTTAGTCAGTTTAGACTGATTGCACCTGCACATGGGCCTCTTTGCCGACAGAGCGGAAGTCCACATTGTCGTGCGTCTGGAACTGAAACGATCCAACTGACATGCGCATGATGGGAGATAAACCCGATAGCACTCATTGAGGGGTGCCCGATCCCAGTTCGGGTAAATGAGTGTGTGCCTCGACGGATTGTGTAGCCCCAGCCTTGAAGGGGCGCTCAGCCCAGCATATGATTCACCACAAGAAAAGCCAGCCTGCCAAACAAACATGAGTTTTCAAGTCGCAGCGAGAGAGCACGATCGCATCATTGTGGTCGATGTTGTGGGTAGACTCACGTTGACTGATAGTCGCACTCAACTGCGCGACCTTGTTCATGTGTTCACCAGCAAGGGCCACAAAAAGTTCCTGATCAATCTTGAGGGCGTGGATTTCGTTGACAGCAATGGCTTAGGCGAACTGACCCGCTGCTTTTGCAGCGTCAGGCAAGCGGGCGGCGACATGAAACTTGTTCATGTCAATGCAAGGGTGCAAACCCTTCTTGAGATCACCAGGATAAACAGCCTATTCGACATCTACACCGAGGAGTACGCCGCTCTCGAAGCATTCCGGTGACCGCCGCCCACTAACTTCCCAGCGATCGTGAGTGTAATTGCCTGATTCTCGACAACTGTTTTCCAAAACCCCTTCTTCTCAGCTGCAAATCTCAACCACGTAACTGGACGGTCCATGCCTTTGGAGAGCGGCCGCGCTGAGCGCCAGTTTCAGGGCCGATGGAGGTACTTGCTTGGTAATTGGAGAAAATCTCATCTATTGAATATCACCCTCCGTTGCATAACGCCGGTTGCGAGCATGGAAGATTGGTAAGGCTCTCCGCTCTGCGCTGCTTTGATTTCGTCCCGCTACTTCGCATACTGCTTAAAGAAACTGTCTGCCTTCCATTCGGGACGGTGATTGTCATTGGCGACGTCGATCACCAATGCTCGGACCATCTCTTCGTAGCTGGCTGCGGTATTGAGATTCACCGGCTGACTAACATCGTCAGAAGGGGCGTGGTATCGGGTGTGCCGCCACTCGCGCAGGGCAGCTGCTTCCGCAGAGCCAGGAGCAGCGCCCACATCAATCATCAAGGCTGGAATTCCGCGGACAATGAAGTTGTACTGATCGCTGCGAATAAAAATGTTGCGCTGCGGTTCGGGATCGGCTTGGATGGGGACGCCGATCGACTGCGCGGCTTCTTTGACCCGGTCTCCTAAATCAGATTCAGCAAGACCATAGACCGTAAAAACTTTCAGTGGAATGATCGGCAGGTACATGTCGACATTGATGTCGGCGATCATGGACTTGATCGGCACCGTTGGGTGCGCGGCAAAGTACTTCGATCCCAGCAAGCCCTTTTCTTCACCTGTTACCAGCACGAACAGCACCGACCGGCGAAGATTGGCGGAGTCTTTGCGCAGACTTGCCGCCATATCCATCAGCAGGGCGCTGCCGGAACCGTTGTCCATGGCACCGTTGTAAATGGGATCGCCGTTCACGGGCGCGCCAACACCTATGTGATCAAGGTGCGCGGAGAGAACCACGTATTCATTTTTTAGTGCGGGATCATTTCCGGGCAACTTGCCGACCAGGTTTGCCGACTCCACTTTGTTGATGTCAACCTTTGTCTTGGCTTCGAGCGATGTCGCGAGCGGGAAACGCGGCAGCGGCTTGTGTTCTTTGGCCAAGGCTGAGATCTCGGCGAAAGTATGGCCTGACCCCGCGAAGAGCTTTTCGGCTTTATCTGGATTTACGTACGCGCCGAGTTGATCGCCTTCAGTCTCTGCGAATTCGGGATAATCAAGATCCATAGAGGGCTCCGCGCGATTCAATGCGATGCGTGCCCAGGGAACTTCGACTAACGCCGGATTCATGATGGTGATCATTCCGATTGCGCCGACGCTCTTGAGCGTCTTCCATCTTTCGGCGAGAGTTTGATAGTGCGAGGCGACGGCGCCCGAAACACCTGCAGGAGATCCCGAGATGACGACCACGAGTTTCCCCGTAACCTCAAGGCCGGCGAAATCGTCATAGTTGGCTTCGGGAATTTTCAATCCGTAGCCAACGAAAACCAGTCCTGCCTCTACATGAGGCGCAGGCATGATGCGCGCACTGATGATCGCGTCATCGCCGAGCACGAGCGGTTCGCGTTTGCCGCGATTGATCAACGTCAAACTGGATCCGCTTTCGACAATTTTGCGAGAAACGAACTTGACCGGCTGGTAAAAACCTTTCAGTCCCGCGGGTTCAACTCCGGCGGATTTCAACTGTTGAATGGCGTACTGCTGCGCAGCGTGTTCCCCTGGGCTGCCTGTAGCGCGGCCTTCTAATTTGTCGTCGGCGAGAAACTTAACCCGGTTCCACCAGGTCTGGCCATCGAAGTGAGGGCGGTTCGAGGGTGATTGCGATTGCGTCTGCTGGGAGAGTGCGAATCCAGAAAAAATAAATGTAACGAACAGTAAAAGGGATGCAGCTTTCAATCGTTCCTCCTGACCGGCGCACTAGGATAGCAGCACAGCCGCGGTTATCACTATCCCGCACACCTGCGCGAAGATCGAACCATCATCGGCGGCTGGAAATGCCGGACTCTCAAGTAGAATAAGGGCTTGCAACGGATGCCAATCAGACCCCGCGGTTCCCGCGTGCAATGCCGACCGCATCACGCACACGAACTTAGTTCCTGGTGGAGTCACGCATGCGCCAACTGACGCGCCTGCTGCGTTACCTGCTGCCGTACCTGCTGCAGTTGATTACTGGCTCGTTGATGTTAGCGGCGGTCGGTCTTTTATTCACCTTTCGCCTGGTGCTGCTGCGGCCAATTCTCGACCGTGTTCTCAATCCTTCTTCGGGTTCCGGTGACATGCAACTGTTGGCCATTCCAGCCACCCACCACGTAATTTATCTGCAGACGTTTGTTCCGGCGCGGATTCACAGCGTGTGGAGCATCATTGCCTATGCCCTGGTTCTGTCATCGTTGCTGAAAGGGATTTGTGATTACGCCGGAACCTATCTGGTGAATCACGCCGGGTATGGGATGATCACCAGCCTGCGCAACGATTTGTATGAATTCATTCTCAAGCGGTCTTCCGCATTTTTCCAGAGACACTCGACCGGCACATTGACCTCTACCATTGTGAACGATATTGAGCGCGTACAGTTTGCCATGTCGAGCGTCCTGCCGGAATTCCTGGAGCAGTTCTTTACTTTTGCTTTTACTGCTTACGCGGTAGTTGCTCTCGGACATAACCTCGCGTGGATCCTGGTGGTGTTTGTACCGTTCATTCTTTATTCAGCCCGGCGCATCGGGATTCGCGTGAGGCACACCACCCGTCGTGGCCAGGACCAACTGGCGGACGTGCAGAACATTCTTCAGGAAACGATTACGGGAAATCGAATCGTGAAGGCTTTCAGTATGGAGGCCTGGGAGATCGCGCGTTTCCGCAACGCCGCTCGCAAGCTGTTCAAAGCCAACATGAGGTCAGTAGCCGCTTCCGCAGTAAGCTCACCGCTGATGGATATATTCGGTGCGATAGCGGTGGCCCTGCTGTTGGCCTTTGGCCGCGATCAGGTCAAGAGCGGATATATGTCACTGGGAATTTTTGCGGCGTTCATCGGCCTGGTATTCAGTCTCTACAATCCGGTGCGCAAATTTGCAATGTTCTACAACAATTTCCAGCAGGCCCTGGGCGCGTCATCGGAAATTTTCAAATTCATGGATGTCTCCGACGAGGTCCAGGAAAAACCCAATGCGCTCTCGCTCCCGCCATTTTCCAAGAGTATCGGGTTTGACGACGTCACCTTCTGCTATGAGTCGGATGGCGTGCAAAGACAAGTACTGCACCATATTCAACTGGAAGTCAAAGCCGGGGAGATTCTGGCGCTGGTCGGTTCGAGCGGCGCTGGCAAGAGCACGCTGGTTTCTTTAGTGCCCCGCTTTTTCGACGTGACCACGGGCCGCATCGTGATCGACGGACACGATATCCGCGATGTGACTTTGAACTCGTTGCGATCGCAGATCGGCGTCGTCACCCAGGAGACTGTGCTTTTTAATGACACATTGCGCAACAACATTGCGTACGGTCAGCCCGCGATTTCACAAGCAAGTGTGGAGGCTGCAGCCCATGCCGCGCTTGCCCACGACTTCATCATGGAACTTCCCGCCGGTTACGAGACGGTTATCGGAGAAAAAGGTGTGCGACTCTCGGGGGGCGAACGTCAGCGGATTGCCATTGCTCGCGCCTTGCTGAAGAACGCGCCGATTTTGATTCTCGACGAAGCTACCTCGGCTCTCGACAGCGAGTCGGAATCCTTGGTTCAATCGGCGCTACAGAATCTGATGTCGGGCCGCACCGTGGTGGTCATTGCCCATCGTCTCTCCACGGTGCGTCGAGCGGACCGAATCGTGGTCATCGAAAATGGAAGCATTGCCGATATTGGAACACACGAAGAACTGATGCAGAAACTCGGGACCTACCGCCGGCTGTATGATCTTCAATTCATCGATGTCGAGCAGTCGCGGCCAGTGGCTCAACCGCAGGAAGCCGGGAAATTCTGATGGCCATCCGATCCATGACCGGGTTCGCGCAAGTGAAGGGACTGGCAGGCAATCTGGCGTTCAGCTTGTCAGTTAAGTCTGTAAACCATCGATTTCTCGATTTGCACTTCCGGCTGCCGTCGTATTCCGATGCGCTTGAAATGGCATTGCGCCGGGCGCTGAAGGAAAAACTGGCGCGCGGCCATGTGGATGTGAATCTTTCGTTCGATCAAGGCGCCGGCGCGATGGCGCTGAATCGGCCACTGGTTTCGGCTTATGTGCAGGCCTTCCGCGCGGCGGCGGCTGAGGTCGGAATCGCGGCGGAGCCTGATTTAAATGCTGTGTTACGGCTGCCGGGCGCGCTCGATGGTGGCTCGGGTCCACCTGACGAGGAACTTGCTCCCGCCGTTCTTCCCAAATTGGAAGAAGCTCTGGAGCGGCTGAACCATATGCGCGAAGAGGAAGGCCGTGCGTTAGAGCGGGAGTTGCGCGAACGAATGGCTCATATCCTTTTAGCCTGCGGCGAAGTTAAAAAGCACCGTGACGCGGTACTAAAAGGATACACAGAACGCCTGAACACGAGACTTCAGGAGTGGCTGGGCGCCTCGGTGGCGCCGGAGCGAATTGCGCAGGAAGCTGCTCTGCTGGCCGATCGCAGCGACATTCACGAGGAACTCGTGCGTTTGGAGAATCACGTGCAGCATTTTTTGGGACTGCTTGACTCCGAAGGCGAAGTGGGGAAAAAGTTAGACTTCCTGCTGCAGGAACTCAATCGTGAAGCCAACACTCTAATGTCGAAAACCTCGGGGCTGGCCGGAGACGCAGTGCGAATCACGGAAGCAGGGCTGGCGATGAAGTCCGACATCGAGAAGGCGCGCGAGCAAGTGCAGAACATCGAATAATGACTAACGTGTTCATCATTTCGGCGCCTTCGGGATCGGGGAAATCTACGCTGGTGGGGCGAATCCGCGAAACTGTCCTGAACCTCGAGTTTTCGATTTCTTACACAACCCGCAAGCCGCGCGGGGCCGAACAGAATGGCCGCGAGTATTTCTTTATTTCCCGCCAAGAGTTCGAAGCCATGATTCGCAATGGTGAATTTCTCGAGTATGCCAGGGTTTTTGAGACCGACTATTACGGCACCGCTCGCCGCTTTCTGCAAAAAGCTGAAGACGAAGGAAGCGACCTGTTGCTTGATATCGATGTGCAGGGCGCGGAGCAGATCAAGCGCAAACTTCCTAATGCGGTGAGCATTTTTATCATGCCGCCCAATCGCAGCGAACTCGAACGGCGCCTGCGCGAGCGCAGTCAGGATTCCGCAGAGGTCATTCAGCGAAGGCTGGAAACAGCCCGCCGCGAGATTGAGAATTACGAAAAATACGACTATATTTTGGTGAACGACCGGTTGTCTGATTCGGTGAAGGCTCTGGAGGCGATTCTGCTCTCGGAGCGGCAGAAGCGAAGCGGGCAGCGGGATTCAGAGTTGTTGGCGCGGGCGGAGATTTGCCGCCTTGACCAAAGTCGAGAACGGCTGCAACCTATTCTGCAGTCGTTTCAGGAAACCGCCGCCGGTGGCGGGAAGTAAAGCAGGGGAGAAATCCAATGAAGTTGATCAACGGTTTCGACAGCAACTATCGGTACATTTTGGTGGCGGCACGGCGCGCACGCCAGTTACAGGGGGGAGCGCCACCTGTAATCGACACAATTTCGCGGAAGCCCTGCCGAATTGCGCAGGACGAGATCAAGGCCGGAAAAGTGAAATGGATTATCCCCGAGACTCCCGCGTCGCCGGTGGAGGTCGCGGGTGAAATGCTCGATAAGGCGATCGGGGAAAATTGAGCTGTTAGCTTCCGGCTGCAAGCTACTAGTAAACAATGTGTTCGCCGAGTGCGCTACAGCGCGGAAGTAATCTCACCGTCGCGTTTTGTGAGGTTGCCCCTAAAAAGTCAGCGGCTAATAGCTGGAAGCTCTCATGAAAATCGCCCTCGGAGTTTGTGGCGGAATAGCTGCATACAAGGCGGCTGAAATCACCCGCCTGTTGCAGGATCGCGGTATCCGGGTGCAGGTCGTCATGACCAACTCCGCCCAGGAGTTTATTCGCCCTCTCACCTTTGCCGCCCTTTCCGGAGAAAAAGTCATCACCAGCATGTTCGCGGCTGAGGCCGGCGCCGAAGCGAACATTGATTCCGCCATCGAGCACATTGCCGTAGCGCAGTCCATCGACGCGCTGCTGGTCGTTCCCGCAACCGCGGATGTTCTGGCGAAATTCGCCCAGGGGATCGCCAATGATTTCCTGACCACGCTTTATCTTGCAACGACCGCGCCGGTAGTGGTTGCTCCAGCGATGAATGTGAACATGTGGGAACATCCCGCGAACCGGCAGAACCTTGAAATCCTGCGTAAACGGGGCGTGACCATTGTTGAGCCCGGCAGCGGATACTTGGCATGCGGCATGACTGGCCCGGGAAGGTTGGCGGAGAACGAAGCCGTCATTGCTGCAGTAATGCAGGCGCTCGGATGTTCGCAGGACTTGGCAGGTGAGACCGTCTTAATCACTGCCGGCCCTACGCGGGAAAAGATCGATCCTGTCCGCTATCTAAGTAATCGATCGAGCGGGCGCATGGGATACGCTCTTGCCGAAGCCGCGTTGCGCCGCGGCGCGCGAGTCCTTTTAGTAAGCGGGCCGACGGCGTTGAAGCCGCCGTTAGCAGCGGAAGTGACGCAAGTTGAATCCGCCGGTCAAATGCTCGAAGCTGTGCTTTGCCTCTTGCCGGAGTCATCCATTGTTGTTAAGACTGCGGCGGTTGCCGACTACGCAGTCAGTCGCCCGCCGGAGCAAAAAATCAAACGCTCGGGACCGTTGACTCTGGAACTTGAGCCGACGAAGGACATCCTGTCCGAGATCGCGCGGCGGAAAACGTCCCAAATGGTAATAGGATTTGCGGCCGAAACCGAGAATGGACTCGAGAATGCGCGCCGAAAGCTGGCTTCGAAATCGCTCGATGCCATCGTGCTCAACGATGTCTCGCGCGAGGGTGTGGGCTTCGATTCCGATCGCAACGCCGTGACCATCCTTACCTCTTCTGACAGCATTGACGTGCCGGAAACCACCAAGTGGGAAGTCGCACAGCGCGTTCTGGACGCCGTGGTGGAACTGAAGAAGAAGCTGTCACCTGTCAGCTCTTAGCTTGCGACCTTGGCAGGTTCGTCTCGCTCGCTTTCTAAATTTTTTGCCACCTGTGCGAAGCAAACCATCCTCTTCCTCAACCCATCTGCATTACAATTCTGGCAATGCCTTCCACGCTTGACCCGCAACTGCGACGCGCTATCGCCGACCGGGTCCGTTATTACAGAGATCTTGGGATTTACGATTTGTACCGGAGGCCGGAGGCTGCGCAACCGGCTCAGATGCCCGCGCTGGCCGGCGATGCGGAAGAACAGCGGGCAGGCGCAACGCGCATCGAAGACTTCACTTTCCCCATGCCTAAATCCAAAGTAAGCATCAGTGATCCCGCATCAGCGCTGCGTCTTATCCGCGAAGACATTGGCGACTGTACCCGCTGCCGGCTGCACAAACAAGGGCGCAAGCAGATAGTTTTCGGAGTGGGCAATCCTAAAGCAGAGCTGATGTTCATCGGCGAAGCGCCGGGCGCGGACGAAGATGAGAAGGGCGAGCCTTTCGTGGGACGCGCCGGGCAACTGCTGACCAACATGATTAAGGCCATGGGCCTGAGCCGCGAAGAGGTTTACATCGCGAATATCATCAAGTGCCGTCCGCCGGGGAATCGCACGCCAGAACGCGACGACTGCGAAACCTGCTCGCCATTTCTTTTTC
>Ga0157373_10001257_pt1 | contig 19369 bp, 17 predicted proteins | sample C65metaG_FD_113460 | JGI IMG/M metagenome (GOLD analysis project Ga0157373, IMG submission 113460) | Corn rhizosphere microbial communities from Kellogg Biological Station, Michigan, USA - C6-5 metaG | ecosystem: Host-associated > Plants > Roots > Rhizosphere > Soil | place: USA: Michigan... | reverse complement strand
TTACGGCACATCGAACCCCGGCCCGTGGAACCCGGATCAGCGCCCGGGCGACAACAAATGGTCGAGCGGCGTCTTCGCCCGCGACATCGGCACAGGCCAGGCGGTCTGGTTCTACCAGAGCAGCCCGCACGACCTGTTCGATCACGACGACGTCAACGAAATCATCCTCGCGGACATTCCGTGGGGCAAGGGCCGGCGGCCGGTGCTTTTCCGTCCGGGACGCAACGGCTTTTTCTACGTGATCGACCGCCGCAACGGTCAGGTGCTAAGCGCCACTCCCTACGGTTACATCAATTCCTACAAAGGCGTTGATCTCAGGACCGGACGCATCATTCCCGCCCCTGACAAAGAGCCCAAACCGGGACGAGTCACGCGTGACATCTGCCCCGCCTCGCCGGGTGCCAAGGATTGGAACCCCGCCGCGTTCAGCCCCGTGACCGGCCTCGTGTACATTGCGCACATCAACCTTTGCCAGGACGAAGGTCACTCGGAAGCCAACTACATCTCGGGAACGCCCTACGTCGGCGCGGACGTGAAGATGTACGCAGGCCCGGGCGGCAACCGCGGCGTGTTCACGGCATGGGACCCGATCCGCCGCCGTCCGGTGTTCGAGATCAAGGAAGACCTGCCGCTATGGAGCCCGGCGCTCGCGACCGGCGGCAATGTCGTCTTTTACGGAACGATGGACGGCTGGTTCAAAGCCATCGACGCGCGCAACGGCAAGCTCCTGTGGAAGTTCAAGGCCGGCAGCGGGATTATCGGCCAGCCGATCAGCTACAAGGGCCCTGACGGACGTCAGTACATTGCCGTAATCTGCGGCGTCGGCGGCTGGGCCGGAGCGATCGTGTCGGCGAACATGGATCCGAGCGATCCGACCGGCGCGCTCGGCTTCGTCAATGCCGTCAAGGACCTGCCGCTCAAGACAACCGCGGGAGGCATACTCTATGTCTTCGCGCTTCCGCGTTAGGCTCGCTCTTTTCGGCGCTGGTGCGCTGACGCTCGGCGCGTGCGACCGCGAGGAGCATCACAGCCGCGCAAAACCGGTCGGCGAGACTGTCCCTGGCGGCGAGAGCCCCGACACGATCTTTCCGGGCACAAGCTCGGCGCCCCCGCTCGATGCCCGCGCCAAGCTCTACGACAACAACGCCAACGCGATTGCGATGGGTCAGACGCTCTACACGCAAATGAACTGCGTCGGCTGCCACAGCCATGGCGGCGGCGGCATGGGCCCGCCGCTGATGGACGACGAGTGGCGGTATGGCGGGCGTATCGACCAGATCGCGACGACCATCGCGGAAGGTCGCCCGAACGGCATGCCTGCATGGCGCGGCAAGCTGACCGAACATCAAATTTGGGACCTCGCCGCTTACGTGCGCTCCCTCTCCGGCCTGCCGAGCAAGGACGCGGTTTCAAGCCGTACTGAATCGATGAGCACGGGAACTCCGCAGACACTCACGCCGCACGGCGACATCAAGAATTCGGACACGGCGCAGCAATGAGCGGGCGGCGCTACGCTCGTGCAGCACTCCTCCCGCTGCTTCTCGGCGCATGCTCATACCAGCATTATCAAAGCGACTTCGGCGCCGCCGCGACGGAGGACCGGCAGTTCCTCACCCTGTTCTGGATCTTCATGGCGGTGTGCGGCGTCATGTACGCGCTCGTAATCGCCTTTCTCATCGCAGGGTTGGCGCACCGGCGGACCGAAGCCGAGGCCAACGTCGTCGAAACTGGACGGCACCACCGATCGCACCCGTTGATGCGCACAACGCTGATCGGATGGACGGCTTTGATTGGCGTCGGACTCGCGGCGCTCGCGATCGCCAGCTTCTTTGCCGACCGCTCGATGGCCGAGGCAGCCACCAATGAGAAATTGTCGATCACGCTGACCGGCAACCAATGGTGGTGGGACATCGTCTATAATTCGAACGACGCGTCGAAGACGATGCGCACGGCGAACGAGCTGCATCTTCCCGTCGGCGTTCCGACGCGCATCCTGCTCAACTCCGCCGACGTGATTCACAGCCTGTGGATTCCCAGCCTCGGCGGAAAACAGGACCTCATTCCCGGGCGGCAAAACGACATCACTTTCGTGCCGCAGAAGATTGGAATCTTCCGCGGCCAGTGCGCCGAATTCTGCGGCACTCAGCATGCGCACATGGCGCTGGTCGTCGTCGTCCAATCCTATCCCGACTTCATCAAATGGTGGGATCACCAGCTGCAGCCCGCGGTCGCGCCGCGAACGCCGCTGCAGTTGGCCGGCTATCAATATGTGACGAACGGACCGTGCAGCGCCTGCCACAATATCGGCGGGACGCCGGCGAGCGGCACGGTCGCGCCCGACCTTACGCATCTCGCCAGCCGCAAGAGTCTCGCCGCAAGCACCATGCCGATGAGCGAAGGCAATCTCTACGGTTGGGTCGAAGACCCGCAGTCCCTCAAACCCGGGGTCAAGATGCCGACCATCGGCCTCGAGCCCGACAAGCTGCACGCGGTCGTCGCGTATCTCGAGACTCTCAAATGACCGACGTCCGCGCCGATACTTTCGACGCAATGCCGACCCGCGAAAGCGAGCGCGAGCGGGTCGAAGCGGAGAATCGCCGCCTCGCCGAAGAGCGCAAGCGCATCGCGCGCGACGGACCCAAGCTCAAAGGTGCGAAGCTCGCCGCGCGGCTCGACGCGGCTTGGAATCGTCCGCCCGGGATCATCGGCTGGCTCGCAACGGTCGATCACAAGGAGATCGGACGCCGCTACATCCTCACCGCTCTCGGGTTCCTCGTGCTGGGCGGAATCATGGCGCTAATCATGCGCCTGCAGCTCGCGAAGCCCGACAATGGGATGATCGGCGCCGAACGGTACAATCAGCTCTTCTCCATGCATGGCTCGACGATGATGTTCCTGTTCGCCGTGCCGGTGATGGAAGGCGTCGCGGTTTACATGATTCCGCTGATGCTCGGCACGCGCTCGACGGCCTTCCCGCGCCTCAATGCCTTCAGCTATTTCATGTACCTGTTCGGCGGCCTCATGCTGTGGATCGCGTTCGTCCTCAACATGGCTCCGGACGTCGGCTGGTTCGAATATACGCCGCTTTCCGGACCGCAATATTCGCCCGGCAAGCACACCGACATCTGGGCGCAGATGGTCACGTACACGGAGGTCGCGGCGCTCGCTGCGGCCGTGGTCCTCGTCTGCACAATCCTTAAGGCGCGCGCGCCGGGAATGACCCTTGCGCGAATGCCCTTGTTCGCCTGGGCCATGCTGGTCGTTGGCATCATGATCATCTTCGCGATGCCGGCGGTCGCGCTTGTCACGACGGTATTGCTGATCCCTGACCGGCTGGTCGGCACGCAGTTCTTCAACGCGGCGGAAGGTGGCGACGCGCTGCTGTTCCAGCACATGTTCTGGTTCTTCGGTCATCCGGAGGTCTACATCATCTTCCTTCCCGCGACCGGCTTCGTCAGCGTGATCGTCGAGACGTTCTGCCGTCGGCCAGTGTTTGCCCACCCGGTCGTGGTTCTGGCTCTCATCTCGACCGGAATCCTGTCGTTCGGCCTGTGGGTCCACCACATGTTCGCGACCGGATTGCCGCGCGTCGGCTACAGCTTCTTCACTGCCGCGAGCATGTCGGTCTCGATCCCGACCGGCCTCCAGATTTTCTGTTGGCTGGCCACGATGTGGGACGGGAAGCCGCGTTTCCAGGTGCCGATGCTCTATGTCGTCGGCTTCATCGTCACGTTCGTGATCGGTGGCCTCACCGGTGTGATTCTGGCCTCGGTGCCGCTCGACCTGCAGCTCCACGATACCTATTTCGTCGTCGCGCACTTCCATTACGTGCTGATCGGCGGCGCGGTCTTCCCGCTGCTTGGCATCTTCACTTACTGGTATCCGAAGATCACCGGCCGAATGATGAGTGAAACGCTCGGCAAGATCGGCTTCTGGCTGGTCTTCCTCGGCTTTCACACCACCTTCCTTCCAATGCACTGGAGTGGGATGCTTGGCATGCCGCGCCGGGTTTACACCTACCCGGCCGGGCTCGGCCTCGAGCTCCCCAACCTCATCTCGACGATCGGTTCGTTCGTCCTCGCGTTCGGGGTCGTGCTGTTCGTGGTGAACGGCGTTCTCTCGCTCTACCGGGGAGTGATCGCCGGCCCGAACCCGTGGGGCGCGGCGAGCCTCGAATGGGCGACCAGCTCGCCGCCGCCGGTCTATAATTTCGAGCACATCCCCATCGTCGAGAGCAGCACGCCACTGTGGGATCTCGATGGCGAGCTTCCGGTGGCAACCGGCCTTCGCGTCGACCAGAAGGAGATGCTGCTGACCACAGTCGTCGCTGCAGCGCCCGACCTGCGGGAGCCCGTTCCGCAAGCCAGCCTGTGGCCATTCATCGCCGCTTGCGCCGTCGGTCTCGTCTTCGCCGCATCGATCTTCTCGGCCTGGGCAGTCCCGTTCGGCCTGATCCCGTGCGGCATCGCGCTCATCGCCTGGTTCTGGCCCAAGGACATGCAGCGCAAGCCGGAGCCTGAAATCTCATGATCCTCGGGCCGCGCTTCACCGACGATCTGGCGGATCTTCCGACCTCCAAGTTCGGCCCAAGCAGCCTCACCTGGTGGGGAATCATCGGCTACATGGTCATCGAGGGCGTCGGCTTTGCGCTCGCCTTCGCCGTTTATTTCTTCTTGATGGGCCACGAGCAGGGCTGGCCTCCAGAAGGACGGCTCCCGCCCGATCTCCTCGCCGGAACGATCTTCACGATCGTCATCCTGCTGAGCGAAATCCCCAACACGATGATCAAGAAGGCAGCTCGGGCCGGCGACGTTCCGACGATCAGGCTCCTGATGCCGGTGATGGTGGCTGTTGGAGTTGCGCTCCTCGTCATCCGCGGCTTCGAGTTCAACAGCCTGAATTGCCTGTGGAGCGACAACGCCTACGCGTCGATCATCTGGACGCTCCTGGTGCTGCACGCCGCCCACCTCGGGACCGATTGGGCGGACACGGTGGTGCTTTGGGCGTTGATGGCGACGCCGCTCGGTTACGAACCGCGGCGCCTCGTCGATACGGACGAGAACAGTCTCTACTGGCGCTACGTCTGGCTGCTGTGGATCCCGATCTACCTCATGATCTACTGGGTGCCGCGGCTGTGAACAGCGAGCGCGCCCGTGACCGCTTCATGCCCTGGGCGGGCCTTGCGCTCGGCACGCTCGGCGCGGGGTTGGCGCATCAGATCGGCGCGGAAGCGGTCTTCCAGGATTGCCAGTTCAGCTCTCCGCTGATCGTCGCCGTCGCGGCGATTCTCGGGCTCGTCCTTGTCGGACTGGGAGCGTTCGGCTCCTGGCGCGTGTACGGCGCCGACGGGGAAACGCCCGCGCGGCGAATGATCGCCATTGTCGGCATCATGGCGTGCGCAATCTACGCGATGGCGATCATCCTCCCGTTCATCGCAGCCCTGGTCATCCCGCGATGCTGGGAGTGAGGATCCTAGCCGCAGTCCTGCTGCTCGCGGCGGGCGCTCCGGCCTTCGCGCACGGAAGCCATGAAGGCCCGATCGGCTGGACTCTGAGCCCCCAGCTGGTGATTCCGCTCGGACTCGCCCTCCTGATCTATGTCGTCGGCTGGGTTCGCCTGTCGAAACGCGCGTCGGTCCCGGTACAGCCCGTGCTGTTCCTCTCCGGCTGGACGGTGCTGACGCTATCGCTGACCTCCCCGCTCCACGAAGCTGGCGAGCGCAGTTTCGCTATGCACATGATCGAGCACGAGCTGATCATGCTCGTCGCGACGTTGCTGCTCGCCTCGTCCGGCGCCGGTGCGGTGCTCGCCTGGGGATTGCCGCGACCGTTGCGGCTATCGCTCGCGGGCGGGTGGAAATCACCGCTCCAGCGCGTGTGGCGGCGTCTCACTGAGCCGGTGACCGCGACCGCGGTGCAGGCCGCCGTCATGTGGGCCTGGCACGCTCCTCCTTTGTTCGATCGCGCGCTCGACAGTTTCGGCTGGCACATCACGCAGCACGCCTGCTTCTTCGTCAGCTCGCTGCTCTTCTGGTGGGCGATGCTCCACCCGCGCGAGCGCGGCTCCGGCTATGGCGTGTCGGCGGTTTGCCTATTCGCAACGTCCCTTATCGGGGGGGCCCTTGGCGCACTGATGAGCTTCTCATCTTCACCGTGGTATGCCGATTATGCCGCGATGGGCATGACCGGCATCGGCCTCGACCCCGTCAACGATCAGCGGCTCGCGGGCCTCATCATGTGGATTCCCGGCGGGCTGGTGCACGGTGTTGCGGCGCTTGCGCTCGCCTACAAATGGCTCAAGGCTTCGGAGGGAGGCGCCGGTGCGCTCAATCTCCAATAAGCTCCTCATTGCGGTCCTTGCTGCCGCGATTTTCATCGTCGCGCTGATCGGCATTGCCTGGGACTATGAACATCAGCGCACGCGAATGCGCGAGCACGCCGCAGCGACAGTCGGCGGCGATCCGCGGCGTGGCGAAGCGATGTTCATTCAGTACGGGTGCGGCAGCTGTCATGCCGTGAAAAACGTGCGCACGGCGACGGGAATGGTCGGTCCTCCGCTCGACGGAATTGCGCTGCGCGTCATCATCGCCGGCCATCTCTCCAACACGCCCGAGAACATGGAGAAATGGATTCGCGACCCGCAGCAGGTCTCGCCGGGGACGGCGATGCCGGACCTTAATGTCGGCGCAGGAGATGCGCGCGACATCACCGCGTTTCTCTACACACGCGCGAAGTGACTTTGCCGATGTCCGGAGCGGCCGAACTGCTGTAAGAAAACCCCGCTCGATTTCATCAGGAGGGCGCGGTGAAAAAGAGAATCGTCGCGGTGTGCGCATTCGCATTCGTTGCAGGCTGCATGAAGCAACCGCCGCCGCCCGACCCCGCGATCACTGCAAAACATGACATTCACCTGCTGTTCGATCATTGGAAAACATCGTTCGAAGCGAAGGATGTGAACGGCGTCATGGCGATCTATGCACCAGGCGCGACGCTCACCGCTTTCGATGTCGTTCCGCCGCTCCAATTCACAGGCGCCGACGAATATCGCAAAGACTATTCCAACTTTTTCGCGCAGTTCGACGGACCCATTCATGTCGACGTGCCGGACATGCATATAGAGGCCGGCCCCAGCACGGCGTTTGCTTATGGCCTCGAACGAATGTCGGGAAAGCTGAAGGATGGTACGCCGATCGACATGTGGATGCGCTACACGGAGGGGCTCAAGTACATGAACGGCCAGTGGCGCGTCGTGCATGAGCACATCTCGGTGCCTGTTGATTTGACCACCGGCAAAGCGGCGCTCGATCTCAAGCCCTAGCGCAGCCGCAATCCAATCCACAGCGTGCGCGGCGTTGCGCGCTCGACGGAGCCGTCGCCATTAATCGCCGCTTCGACCAGCGCGTTTGTGATGTTCTCGCCGCCCAGCACGACTTGAAGGCGTCTTCCCACCGGCCATGATGCGTAAGCGTCGAGCGTTGTCGCACCCTTGAGCAGATCCTCATTGAGATCGTCGTCGAACTGAGCGCCAATGCGCCGCACCACCAGCTGCGCGCCTTTGCCATCTTGTTCCCATCCGCCCGCGAGCGTGCCTGCAAACTTCGGCGTTTGCGCCGGCCGCAAGCCGTTCAGGAAGTCTGCCGTGCCGTTTCCCTCCATTCGCGCGTGCGTAAGGCTCGCGCCCGCGCGCACGAACCATGGGCCGCCGGTCCAATCGGCTGACGCTTCGATACCACGCACCTCCACCGCGCCAACATTCTCGCGCTGTCGGAACGTGCCGCCGGCGGCGACGAACCCGACTTGGGGAAACTGGCCTGGCCCCTCGCCCAGCGTCACGTTGGCGATTGCGTCTTTCAGGCGATTAACGAAACCCGTGAGCGAAAGGTGCAGCGGGCCGTGTGCATACTCGAATCCCGCCTCGATTCCGGCGAGGCGCTCGGGCTTCAGGTCCGGGTTCGCGGCAGTCGCATCCAGTCCGGCCCGGAAGGGTCGAAACAGCTCGTTCAAGGTCGGCATGCGCCAGCCGAGATAAGCGGCCGAACGAAAGTTCACCCCTGCACCAAGACGCTCGACGAACCCGGCGCGCGCCGTCGGCAGCCAGCCGCTCCGCCCAGCGAAATGTTCGTCGCGCTGTATCGCGCCGCTGGGAACTGCCTGCTCGAACAAATGCCCGTTGCTGATGCTCCAATGGTCGATCCGCGCTCCGCCAGTCAGCGTCGTTGATCCGAATTCGGCCGTGGCCTCGGCGAACGCGCCGTTGGTCAGCGTGTCCCCGCCCGCGACCCGCCGCTTGGTGGGTTCACCCTTAACGAAATTGGCAAGCTCGTGCGTCGCGCCCGTCGTGCGCCGTGCATCCGCGCCGAGGCGAAGCTCGATGCCGGCGGGCATCGGCGGACGCAGCTCGAAGCTTCCGCCCAGCCCATGTGAGGGAACGGAATTCTGGAGCAAAACGCGCGATGCGCTCACGCGCCCGGGACTGAGGCTCGCTGTGCTGCTGAGCAAATTGCGCCACTGCCAATAGCCAAGCGCGCTCCACTGCCAGGACCCGCGCCTGACCAGCCGCACCGACGCGTCTGCGCCATTGGTCCGATCCTCGCTGAAATCGGTCCCGCGCGTGCGCCAGTCGTGAAACCCCGAAAGGCTCGCCTGCAGTTCGGTGTCGCCACCGATCGGTGCGACCCAGCGCCCGCGGCCGCTCCATTCGTCATAGGGTGCCCGCTTGTCCGCCGGCCCGCGAGTCTTCTCCGTGATCGGCACAAAGCCGTCGCTGCGCTCGGCGCGACCCGACAGGCTAATGATGCTCGCGCCTGAAACGAAGCCGACGCGCGCTCGGCCTTCGAGCGAATCTCGGCTTCCAGCGTCGACTTCGCCCGAGGCTCCCGCATCCGCCCGGCTCGTCATCTCGATCGTGCCGGCGAGGGATCCCGGGCCGTCCACGACGCTTCCGCCGCCCCGGATGACGCGGATGCCAGCCAGATCGGACGGGTCATAAGCGGGCCAGTTCACCCATCCGCCGAACGGGTCGGTCTGCGGCACTCCGTCCAGTACCAGCAACGCGCGGCTAGACGCATTTCCGCCAAGCGCTCGCAACGTGACGCCCTGGCTGGTCGGATGGCCGCTGCGCGAGTCAGAGCGGCGGAACAGCTGGAGCCCGGGCACGTCCTTCAGCAGCTGATCGAGTTCGTGGGTCGGCGATTGCTCGATCTGCTTCTGCGTGATGCGCACCACGTCATACGCTCGCTCCGCCTTGGATTCGGGCAGCGCCTTTCCGGTGACGACGATCGCCGCTTGCGGCGGTGACGGTGGTGGTGCTGCGTCGAGCACCTAGAGAATGTCGTAGAGCGTCGCCGCGATGGTCAGCACGCTCGTCACCGCGACGGCGAGCAGAGCCCATGGCGCCCACCATGGCCATGACAGTTTATGCGTCTCGTTTCGGTCCGTCATGTCCAAGACTCACTTGTCCCACCGCCCGCCTGGCTTCGAAGGAATTTTTCGGCGACGCGGCGAGGCTGAAACGCGCGAGCAGCAAAATGGCCTAAATGGTTAAGACTCCTGCCTGAATCGTTCGTCGGAGCTATTATAACGTCCTCCTAAACTGTTGATTTTCCAAGTATCTACAGCAGCTTAGCGGCCGTGTCGGAACGCCGACGTTCATTGACTTTTGGTTAACGCGGATGCAGATTGGCCGTCTTGACTCAGTCAAGGGGGCAACCATGACAACTTCCGTTTCCAACAAGAATCGCATGTATTTTACGATCGCGGGCATCCTCGCGGTCGGTGTCGGTGCGTACGGCCTTGGGCGGGTCTATCCGCCGCTCGGCCCAAGTCAGGGCACGATCGGAGCGGCCCAGCGCTATGTTTCGCCGCAGGTCACCCAGGCTGACGTGACTCTCGGCGACACGTCGGTTCCGGAGCTCATGCAAACCGATGCTTTCGAGCTGATGGTTCATGATCCGAGCTTCCGCGCGCTTGCCGCGAGCCCGGGCTTCCAGGCCCTTGCCGCTCAGCCGCAGGTGATGGCCGCGCTGATGGCCGATCCGAAAGCCTTTGCTGCGCTGGCGGCCAATCCGAGCGCCTTCGCCGGCGTTGCGAATGCCGCGCTCAAGGCGGCGTCGCTGGCGCCGAATGCGCATAATGCAAATGCCGCGCTGATGGGCCTCGCTGGCCAACATTCAGCGGCTTTGCAGGCCTTGGCTTCGCATCCGGAGGCGTTTGCCGCGATTGCGGCGAACCCCGCGGCCTTTGCAAACCTCGCGTCGAACGCGAACGCCGGACATAATGCGGCGAGTGCGGCGCTCAATGCCAACATGGCGAACAACGCTCGCGCCCTCCAGGGTCTCGCCGCTGACGCCAAGGCCATGTCGGCGCTCAACGCCGATCCGAAGGTATTCAGCGCTTTCGCTGCCAACGCCGGGGTCTTCAAGGCCTATTCGGCGCAGCCGGCGGCGCTCGCGGCGGCGGCCGCAAACGCAGCGGCGGCGGCAAATCAGCTGCAGTCGGCGGGCATCTCCAGTTCGGCGATGGCGGCACTGGCGGCGAACCCGTCGGCCTTTGCGTTGCTCGCCGGGCAGCCGGCGGCGCTCGCGGCGATTGCGGGTCACTCGAATGCCTTCGCGGCGCTGGCCGGCCATCCGGCAGCGCTTGCGGCGATCATGGCGAATCCGTCGGCGTTCAGCAGTTATGCGAGCAGCGCCAATTCGTTCCAGAGCGCCGCGTCGCAGGCAGCGTCCAATGCCAGCATGGCGCACAACGCCGTCGCGTTCCAGCAGCTTGCGGCGGACAATAAGGCGATGTCGGCGCTGAACGCGGATCCGAAGGTCTTCGCGTCCATGGCCAGCAACTCGCTCGCCTTTGCGAGCCTCGCGAGCAGCGCGCACAACATGAGCCCGCAACTGCTCGCGGCGATTGGCAGCAACGCGTCTGCGTTCTCAAGCCTGGCCAGCAACGCCGGGCAGCTGAGTGCTGCGTCGAAGGCGCTGCAGGCGCTTGATGCGCATTCGCTTGTCGCGTCGGCATCTGCGGCGAGCGCGCTCAACGCCGCGGCATCGCAAGCCGTGCTCGCCAACCCCTCCGCTTTTTCGGCAATGATGGCGAACCCAAGGGCCTTCGCGGCGCTTGCGTCGCAGCCGGCCGCACTGGCGGCGTTGTCGTCGAACCAGAAGGCATGGGCGGCGCTGGCCGGTCACCCGAACCTGGCCGCGCTGATGGCCAATCCGAGCTTCTCGGCGGCGCTCAACCAGGCTGGAGTTTCGCAGGCAGCTTCTCAGTCGCACTCCGACTGACGCAGCGGTCTGGGGGGACCGTTAATGGGGGCTAAGGGGGCAAACGGGCGCCGGCGTGCATATCGCACGCTGGCGCTCGTCCTCGCATCTTCCGCCACCGCGGCCTTCGCCCAGACGCCGGCCAAGCAACCGCCTCCGCCGCCACCGGCCGACACCACCACGGTCGTCGAAAAGCCCGATTCCGTCCCACCGCAGCCGACGGGAACGCCGCCATCGGAGCCCGTGACGCCCGCGCCCACCAAGCCGAACGCGCCCGAGCAGGAGCCCAAGCACGTCCCCCAGGACGCATCGGGCTTCCATCTCACGACGCTCGAGACCAAGAACCTCACGCTTCTCTACATCGATCCGATCCAGACCTACCTGACGCCTTACCTCGGCCGGGCGTTCGAGAACTCCCTCGCCTTCCACGAGAGGAACTTGCACTGGAAGCCGTGGGAGAAGGTGACGATCCTGCTCAAGGACTTCTCCGATTACGGGAACGCTGCGGCGCTCGGCAGCCCAAGCGACATGGTCCTGCTCGACGTCGCGCCTTTGTCGCTGTCGATGGAGGCTTTTTCTCCGGGCGAGCGCTTCTTCACGCTCATGAACCATGAGCTCACCCACGTCGGTACGATCGACGTTTGGGATGCGCACGATGCGGGCTGGCGGCGCTTCCTCGGCGGCAAGCCGGTGCCCCTTCAGAAGCACCCGATCTCGATCCTCTACAATTACCTGACGAGCCCGAGAAACCTCAGCCCGCGCTGGTACATGGAGGGAAGCGCGGTGTTCATGGAGACCTGGATGGCGGGCGGCCTTGGCCGCGCCCAGGGCGCCTATGACGAGATGGTCTGGCGCGCGAAGATCCACGACCACAGCCGCATTTTTTCGCCCTTGGGCCTGGAGAGCGAAGGGACCCAGGTCGACTTCCAGGTCGGCGCCAATTCCTACCTCTACGGCACCCGGTTCATGTCCTACCTCGCGCTCACTTATGGGCCCGAAAAGGTCAACGAGTGGCTTCGCCGCTCGCCGGACTCCGAGGGGTTTTACGCGAGCCAGTTTCGCCACGTCTTTGGAAAAAAGCTCGACGATGTGTGGGACGAGTGGATCGCGTTCGAGCGCAAGTTCCAGGAGCAGAATCTCGCCGAGCTCGCGAAATACCCGCTGACCGAACCAAAGCATCTCAGCCCTCGCGGCCTCGGCTCGATGTCGCGCGGCTTCGTCGACGAAAAGACCAACAGCCTGATTGCCGCGTTCCGCTGGCCGGGGAAGATCGGCTTCCTCGGGAAGATGGACCTCGCCACCGGAAAGATCAGCCACCTCACCGACCTCGATGGGATGATGCTCTACAAGGTGACCAGCGTTGCCTTCGATCCCTCGACCCGCACCGCCTTCTATACCAATCAGAATTACGCCTATCGTGACATCAACGCGATCAACGTCGACACGGGGAAGAAGCGGCGGCTGCTCACCGACGCGCGGATCGGCGATCTCGCTTTTGACCGCGCCGACAACAGCCTGTGGGGCATTCGCCACCAGAATGGCTTCGTCACGCTCGTGCGGATTCCGGCCCCTTATACGAGCTTCAACCAGATCAAGACGTTCCATTACGGCGAGATCATCTTCGACCTCGACGTCTCGCCGGACGGACAGCTGATCTCCGCCTCTTATGGCGGAGTCGATGGCAAGCAGTCGGTGAGGGTGTGGAAGACCTCCGATCTCGAACAGGGCAATTCCGAGGATCCGGTCGCGACGCTTTCGCTGCCGCCGTCGGTGCCGGAGATGTTCACCTTCACACCGGACGGCAAATATCTGCTGGGCAACGCCTATTACACGGGTGCCTCGAACATCTACCGGCTCGATATCGCGAGCAGCAAATGGGACGTCCTGTCCAACGCGGCGACGGGATTCTTCCGTCCGCAGCTTCGCCCGGACGGGTCGATGCTCGTTTACGATTACACCGGCGAGGGCTTCAATCCGTCGATCATCCAGCCGCAGGTCAAGCAGGACCTCGCGACCGTCAAGTTCCTCGGGACCGAGGTCGTGAATGCGCATCCCGAGCTGAAGACGTGGGGCGTCGGTTCACCGGCGAAGGTGCCGCTCGATGAGCTGATCACCGCCAGGGGCACTTACGATCCGTTCCACCGGATGCGCTTCGACGCGCATTACCCGATCGTGCAGGGTTATGATCAGAAGGCCGCGTTCGGTTATTACATCCACGTCGCCGACCCGCTGCAGTTCCGGCAATTCAGCGCGGATGTCTCCGTATCGCCCTACCATGTTCACGGCGGCGAGCGCCTACACCTCGACGCCGAATATCAGACGCCGAACTGGAAGCTGACCTACTGGCACAATCTCGCCGACGTCTACGACCTGTTCGGACCGGTGCTCCGCAGCCGGAAAGGCGATGCCGGAATCGTCAGCTATACCAAGCCTCTGATTTACGATCCGCCCCGCCAGCTCGACGTCTTCGGGTTTGTCGCCGCCTATTTCGGACTCGACCAGCTGCCGGGCGCGCAAAACATCCCAAGCCCCAAGGACCTGCGCTCGGGCGAGATCGGGCTTCGATATACCAACAGCACCAAGGCGCTCGGCGGCGTCGATCATGAAAAGGGCGTGGACGCGCGCATCGCGGTCGGGACCGATCAGGCCGAAGGCCATTTCTTTCCCAGGATCTATGGCGGCGTCGACGTGGGCACGGCCTTGCCGTGGCCGAACAGCTCGGTGTGGCTCTATACCCACGCCGGGCTCGTCGGAGGCGAGCGGGAGAGTCCCCTTTCCGCCTACTATTTCGGTTCGTTCCGGAATAATTACGTCGATAACCGGCCGGAGAAGCGATACCGCGAGATGGAGTCATTCCCGGGCTTCGAGATTGACGAGATCGCCGCGCGAAAGTTCGCCCGGACGACGGGTGAGCTTAATCTTCCACCCGTCCGTTTTGCCGAGGTCGGAGCGCCCGCTTTCTATCTCAGCTACATCCGCCCGGCCCTGTTCGCCGGCGCGATGGCGATCGAGGACCAACAGGGCGAGGGTCACCATTATTACGACGTCGGCACTCAGCTCGACCTCAATTTCACGGTCATGCTGAGGCTGCCGATGACTTTCTCCGTCGGCGCAGCCGCGGGCTGGCAGGACGGCCACTATCGCAAGACCGAGTGGCTCGCCTCGTTGAAGATCATGTAAAGCGGTGAGCTCGATGGTTGTCGAAGCCGCTCATTGGGGCCTCGCGCTGGTGCCCGTCCTCGTGCTGCTCGCGATGTTCACCTGGCTCGACGCGTTCGAGCTGATGACCTTCCGCGAAATTTTCGTTCTGCTCCTGCTCGGCGGCCTCGCGGCGCTTGCGGCCTGGCCGATCAGCGGCCGGATGCTCGATACGTTGCCGATCGGCTTCTCCAACTACAGCCGATATGTCGCCCCCTGGATCGAGGAGGCGCTGAAGGGGCTGGTGATGATCGGCCTCTTCCGGCTCAACCGCATCGGTTACAAGCTCGACGCGGTCATCTCGGGCTTCGCGATCGGCGCCGGCTTCTCCGTCGTCGAGAACATTTTCTACCTGACGCTTTTCCCGAACTACGGCATGGGCACGTGGCTGGTCCGTGGCCTCGGCACCGCCGTGATGCACGGGACGACCCTCGCCCTTCTAGCGGCGATCGCTCATGAGCTTGCCGAGCGCGAAATGCGCGAAGCGGCGAGCGATTTCGCCTTCAATCTCCTGTGGTTGCTCCCGGGTTATCTTCTCGCGGTCGCGATCCACGTTTTGTTCAACCATTTCCCCGATCGCCCGATGCTGTCGATGATGGGCGCAATCATCTTTGCGCCGTTCGCTCTCATGGCCATTTTTCAATTCGGCACGGCGGAAGCTGAAAAGTGGCTCACCGTCGAACTTGCCGAACATAAAAAGCAACTCGAGGTCCTTCGCTCGGGCCAGTGGCCCGACAGCCTTTCCGGCCGCAAAATCGCCGCCCTCGCTTCGCGTCTCGATCCGGAAGCGGCCCGGCGGGTGCGGCGTTATTGGGAATTGCAGGCATGGCTCGTCGCCGAGGCCGAAGAGACCATGATCGAGGAGGCGGAAGGCGACGTTTCCATCGACCGCGACCAGATCAGGGCGGCCTTTGCCGAGCTCGCGGGCCTCAAGCGAGCGCTGGGCCGGAGCACCTTCACAGCCTTGAAGGCGATGCTTCCCTTCAGCCGCAACGACCAATGGGAAGTCTCCGAACTGAGGCAGCGCATCGCCCGCGACTGACGCGGATTTTCGGTCGCTATCGCCAAAACAGCCGATGCTGTATGGCTGCATCGCGGAAGGGACGTGGAGAAACGAACATGCCCCAATATGTGATCGAGCGTGAGATGCCTGGCGTAGGCGGGTTGCCAGCCGAAGATATCCAGATGGCCTCGCAAACTTCGTGTAACGTGCTCGGGGAACTCGGGCCGCAGATTCAGTGGGTCCACAGCTACGTCACCGACAACAAGCTCTATTGCATATACCGTGCGCCAAACGAGGAGATGATCCGCGAGCATGCGCGCCGCGGTGGATTCCCGTGCAACAAGATTTCGAAGGTGTATCGGACGATCGATCCGACCACGGCGGAATAGCAGCCGCTCGGACGCGGCCTTGATCGGGGTCAAGACTCCCCGCCAAACTCCTGATATTCAATGCTCAGAGGGGCAGAATGGCGGACGTATTCGTCTCCTATGCGCGTACCGATGAGGCAATGGCGGAGCGCGTCGCCGACGCGCTGCGCGCCGACGGCTATGAAGTCTGGCGCGACGACCAGCTTCCAGCGCACCGTGCCTACGCCGATGTCATTGAGGAACGTCTGAAGGCAGCCAAGGCGGTCGTTGTGTTGTGGTCCGCCGAAGCCGCCAAATCGCAATGGGTCCGCGCCGAAGCGGACGCGGCTCGCGCCTGGGGCACCCTGGTCCAGGCGACCTCCGACTCGAGCATCCCCCCGCTGCCTTTCAACCAGATTCAGTGCGCCGACTTGACCGGCTGGGATGGCAGCGGTGACGCGGCGGGCTGGCGAAAGCTCCGGAACAGTGTCGCCGTGCTCGTCGGACCGCCTCCCGCGGAGACCAAGGGCAAGCCGCGCCGAAGGCAGCTGTGCGTGTGCGTCCTGCCCTTCGCCAACATGAGCGGCGACGCCGAGCAGGAATATTTCAGCGACGGGATCACCGAGGACATTACAACCGACCTTTCGAAAATCTCCGCGCTTGGAGTGGTTGCGCGCAACACCGCCTTCACCTTCAAGGGCAAGTCGGTCGACGTCGCGGACATCGCGCGCAAGCTGGGTGTCAGCCACGTCCTCGAGGGCAGCGTCCGCAAGGCTGGCGGCCGCGTGCGGATCACCGCGCAGCTCATCGAGGGCGACACGGGCGAGCACCTCTGGGCCGAACGCTACGATCGCGATCTGGAAGACATTTTCGCGATCCAGGACGAAATCTCGAAGGCGATCGTCAGCGCGCTGAAGCTGAAGCTCCTGCCCCAGGAGAAGAAGGCGCTCGAACAGCGCGGCACGACCAATGCGGAGGCGTACAATCTCTACCTTCTGGCGCGCCAATATTGGGTGACCGGCAACCACGGCGATCCGCGCCGCGAGGAGCGGGTGATGCGCATTTGTAGCCGGGCCGTCGAGATCGATCCTTATTACGGCCAGGCTTGGGCGCTGCTCGCGATTGCCCAGTCGAACCTGCGCTACGGCTTCGGCTACGAGGTCGATGACGGTGTCGCCGCGGCGCACGCCGCGCTCGCGATCGACCCAACGAACGCCGAGGCGCACTGCGCGATGGCGCGGCGGCTCGAGGAGCGGGGACGCGACGAAGATGCGCTGGCCGAACTCCGGAAGGGCCTCGAGCTCAATCCGGACTCCTGGGAGCTGAACAAGGCACTCGCCAATTTCTACATGTTCCGCGGCAAGATCGCGGATGCGAGGCAGCACTTCGAGAAGGCCGCGGCCGTGATGGACACCGACTATCACGCGTGGGGAATGCTCACGAGCTGCCACTACGCGCTCGGGGATGACGAGATCGGCCTGGAGTCCGCGAAAATGACGCTTCAGCAGGTCGAGCAGGTCCTGTCGCAGGACCCGAGCAACGGTGCCGCGATCAGCTTTGGCGTGCACGCACTGGCCGTTCTGGGGGAGCGGGAGCGCGCGATGGAGTGGATGGAACGGGCGCTGCTGATCGATCCCGACAACCTCAACATGCGCTACAATTTCGCCTGCACGCTCGCGCGCGATTTCGGTGATCGCGAAGGCGCTCTGCATATGCTCGAGTCGTGCCTGTCACGGCTCCAGGGCTCGCTCGGAAATGTCGAGCACGACCCCGATCTCGACAGCATCCGCGACGACCCGCGTTTTCAGAAGGTCCTGGAGGCCGCGAAGAAGCGGCTCGGGATCAAGGATCCGCCGGCGGCCGAAGGCGCAGCGTCTCAGATTACGCCCGCCGCATCCTAGCTCTGAGCGTCTGGTGCGGCGCCCGGCAGGAAATACCGCATCATGTAGATGAGGCGCCCGGTTTCCCGGGTGTCGCCGAAGCTCGGACCGGACGTGTGCCAATATTGGGGCTGCGTCAGCACGAGGCGGTTGAAGCGCATCGGCACCACCATCGTCAGCTCCCACTTGGAACGGTCGAGCGCATCTTTTTCGAGGATTTGCTCGCGAAGGTCATCGAAGGATGAATAGCCAAGCTCGGCAATGCCCTGCTCGGTGAACGGCATGTGATCCGTCCCGGTTGGGAGATGCCGGTAGAATTCGGTGCCGCCTTGGCAATCCTCGGGTCGGCTGAGGTAGAGGATGCCGGACCAATGGCTCTGGTCGATGTGGATCTTCGCCGGCTCGTCGTCCTTGGCCAGCGCGAGGCGGAAGCTGCCGTGCGAATAGTTCTTGGTCCACGGCGGCCGCACGGGCTGATAGACTAGCCTCGAGACCATTTCGTCGAGGCCGGGAATGTTGATCTTTTCGACCGAGTTCAGTCCCGGGTAGGGCCCTTTTAGCGAGTAATTGAGCTTGAGCGCGCGCTCGCGCAGCTCCTCCGCATTTGGGAGGAAATCGTCGATGACGATCGCGAACGGGATCATTCCGGAAGCGCTCCCCAGACTGTAAGCCGCTGCGGCATGGCGGAGAGGGTGGGATTCGAACCCACGGTACGGTTGCCCGTACGCCGCATTTCGAGTGCGGTGCTTTCGACCACTCAGCCACCTCTCCGCGGATTTTGAAGATGCCGGCCGCACCAGCGGCTTGGTCGGACGCGGCGCTCTAGCAGCGCGCCTGAGGCTTGCCTAGATAGGAGTCCATGACCCCTTTTGAACCTTTCGAGCGTTCCCCTTCCATGGCGCCGGATATTCCATTGGCGCGGTTCGGCATCGGCGAAGTCGTGCGCCACAAGCTGTTCGACTTCCGTGGCGTGATCTTCGATGTCGATCCGGTCTTCACCAACAGCGATGAATGGTACGATTCCATTCCCGAAGCGCTCCGGCCCGCCAAGGAACAGCCCTTCTATCACCTGCTCGCCGAAAATGCGGAGACGGCCTACATCGCCTATGTGAGCCAGCAGAACCTGGTGCCGGACCACACCGACGAACCGGTCGAGCATCCCGCGATCGGAACCATGTTCGAGCGCGTCGAGGGTGGCGGCTATCGGCTGCGCGGCCAGCTTCGTCAGTAAACCACGGCGGTTGACACTCCAGCGCCCCTGCCATAGGCGGCGCCCTTCCCCGCGCTTGCAGTCGCTCGTCGAGGCGCACGCGCGCGGGCCATAGGAATTCGAGGAAAGAAAAAGCCATGTTCGCAGTCGTCCGCACGGGTGGGAAGCAATACCGCGTCCATCCAGGAGACAAGATCGTCGTCGAAAAGCTCGACGGAAGCGCCGGCGACAAGGTCACGCTTGGCGACGTCCTGCTCGCCGGCGATGGCGGAAGCCTCAAGTCGACCGACGGTCTCACTGTCGCCGCCGAGATCGTCGCCCAGGCCAAGGGCGACAAGGTCACGGTGTTCAAGAAGCGCCGCCGGCATAATTACCGGCGGAAGAAGGGCCATCGCCAGCAGCACACGATCCTGAAGATCGTCGCCATCGGCGATCACAAGGAACAGAAGAAGGCTGCACCGAAAGCCGAAGCTG
>Ga0157373_10001256_pt1 | contig 19390 bp, 21 predicted proteins | sample C65metaG_FD_113460 | JGI IMG/M metagenome (GOLD analysis project Ga0157373, IMG submission 113460) | Corn rhizosphere microbial communities from Kellogg Biological Station, Michigan, USA - C6-5 metaG | ecosystem: Host-associated > Plants > Roots > Rhizosphere > Soil | place: USA: Michigan... | reverse complement strand
CATGATGCCGATGCCGATACATGCGCCCACAGCGCCCAGACCGATGATCAGGCCGGCGGCCAGTGCAACAAAGCTAATAACTTCCATGATGACTCCTAGAGGACTTTGGTTGAAGAGAAAACAAAAAACGAAAACGAAACCGGATGATCAGTGGTGATCGTGGGCCTGGCCGATGTAGACCAGCGCCAGCATCATGAACACGAACGCCTGCAGCGTGATGATCAGGATGTGGAAGATGGCCCACGCGGTACCCGCAACGATGTGGCCGAGCGCCAGCAGCACGCCGGTGGTCGACAGCGTCCAGGCGCCGCCCATCAGCGCGATCAGCAGGAAGATCAGTTCACCGGCATACATGTTGCCGAACAGCCGCATGCCGTGCGAGACGGTCTTGGCGACAAACTCGATCATCTGCATGGCGAAGTTGAACGGATACAGCGCCCAGTGGTTGCCGAACGGCGCCGTGAAGAGCTCGTGCACCCAGCCGCCCAGGCCCTTGATCTTGATGTTGTAGTAGAGGCAGACCAGCAGTACGCCCACCGACAGGCCCATTGTCACCGAGAGGTCGGCCGTGGGCACGACGCGCAGGTAGGCATGGTGCGGGTCTTCGCCGGCGATGTGGAAGATCTTGGCCCAGATTGCCGGGAACAAATCGACCGGGAACAGGTCCATTGCATTGAGCAGGAAGATCCAGACGAAGATCGTGAGCGCCAGCGGGGCAACGAACTTGCGGCTGGTGGCGTTGTGGACGATGCCCTTGGCCTGCTGGTCGACCATTTCCACCAGCAGTTCGACGGCCGCTTGAAAACGGCCGGGAACGCCCGAAGTAGCCTTGCGGGCAGCCAGCCAGAGCAGCCAGCAACCCAGGATGCCCAGTGCTATCGAGAAGAAGAGCGAGTCGAAATTGAAAACCGAAAAGTCCGCAACACCCCCAGGCTTGGAGCTTTGCAGGTGCGTCAAGTGGTGAATGATGTATTCACCCGCGGTCTGACCATGTTCCGCAGCGTTTTCAGCAGCCATTCAGTTACTCGTCTCTATGTTGCCGGCGCCGGGGCGAGAACATCACCGCCAACCAGGCCGCCTTCATTGTCACCACCAGGCCGATCAGCATTGCTGGCCAGCTCAGCGCCGTTATCAGCCTTGGCGCTGCGAACAACATCGCAATCGACAAGGCCATCTTGACCATTTCCCACAGGAAGAACCCAACCACCGCAGTGCCCGGATTCAGGGAAGAAAACCGGCCGGTCAGCCCCCGCGCGAACACCGCAGCAGGAATGACCACCGCAATCGCGCCGTAGCCGGCGGACCACCCCAGATTTTGCCTCCCCGTCAGTCCCCAGGCGGCCAAAGCCACCAGCAGACCGACAACCAACTGCCCCGCGATGACCCACCAGGGGGAGATCGAGGGATGCCTTGCTCGCAGTTCACGCGCCTCATCGGCGGTCAACGGCTTGTATTCTGCGTCGAGGTCTTCCGCGACTTGTTCATCTTTTCGGGCGATTGTTTTCATTTCGAATGAAGCCCGGATGACGACCCAGAATTTCTACAAAGCCATTGATTATAAGTAAAAACCCAGCCCATCCGACCACCCGAGCTGTCGCGTTTGCAAATCGAGGCTTCATCGGCTGACGAGAACCCGACCTGCCGCGCGCAACCATAATTCCAGCATGCACCCTCTTACCGCCGCAATCCCCTCCACGCTCTGCTATCTCGACGGCGAGTACACCGCGCTCAAGGACGCACGCATCAGCGTGCTCGACCGCGGCTTCATCTTCGGCGACGGCGTCTATGAAGTCGTCCCCGTCTACGGCGGCCAGCCCTTCTGCTTCGAGGAGCACATGGCGCGCCTCGATCGCTCGCTGGCCGAACTGCAGATCGCCAATCCGCTCACGCTCGCCCAGTGGCGCGGCATCGTGATGCGGCTCGTCGAGGCGGGCGGCGATGCGCCCCAGGCCGTGTACTTTCAAATTACCCGCGGTGTCGCGCCGCGCGATCATGCCATGACCCGTGGCGTGCACCCGACCGTGTTCGTGATGGTGAATCCGCTGCCGCCGGTGGCCGACGCCGTGCGCGCCAAGGGCGTGGCCTGCGTGAGCGCGGCCGACTTCCGCTGGCAGAAGGCGCACATCAAGAGCACCAGCCTGCTGGGCGCGGTGCTGGCGCGGCAGATCAGCGTCGAGGCCGGCGCGGCCGAGACCATCATGTTCCGCGGCGAATGGCTCAGCGAGGCCTCGTCGAGCAACGTGTGGATCGTGAAGGACGGCGGCCTCGTGGGGCCGCCCAAGGACAACCTGGTGCTGACCGGCATCCGCTACGGCCTGCTCGAACGGCTGTGCGCCGAGTGCGGCATCCCGTTTGCGCTGCGCCGCATCTCTCGCGACGAGGTGTTCGGCGCCGACGAGCTGCTGCTCTCGTCGGCCAGCAAGGAAGTGCTGCCGGTCGTGACGCTCGATGGCCAGGCGATTGGAAATGGCCGTCCCGGCCCCATCTACCAAGCCTTGTACGCCGCCTACCAGCAGGCCAAGCTGAGCAACGCGCAAGCGCAAGGAGTTCCCGCATGACCGACACCAACGACAAGATCGAAACCGCCACCGTTCACGTCCCCGATCCGCGCAAGGAATCGCTGATCGAGTACCCCTCGCAGTTCCCGATCAAGGTCATGGGCGTCAAGGCCGATGGCTTCGTGCACGCGATCACTCAGATTGCCGAGCGCTTCGATCCGGCCTTCGACGCCGCCACGGTCGAGCTGCGCGACAGCAAGGCGGGCAACTACCTGGGCGTGACGATCACCGTCACCGCCACCAGCCGCGAGCAGCTCGACGATCTCTACCGCGCACTGTCGGCCCATCCGATGGTCAAGGTCGTTCTCTGAAGAAAGCGCCGGGCACGCGATGAGCACGGGCATCGAAGCCACATGGCTGGGCGCCGCCGACTACGCCGCCACCTACGGCGCAATGAAGCAGTTCACGCTCGAGCGCCAGCCCGAGACGCCCGATGCGCTGTGGATCTGCGAGCATGCGCCGGTCTTCACGCAGGGGATCGCGGGCAGGCAGGACCACATCCTGAACCCTGGCGCGATCCCGGTCGTGCAGACCGACCGCGGCGGCCAGGTCACCTTCCACGGCCCGGGCCAGGTGGTGGCCTATCCGCTGATCGACCTTCGGCGCGCGGGCTACTTCGTGAAGGAATACGTCTACCGCATCGAGGAATCGGTGCTGCGCACGCTGGCCCACTTCGGCGTGACGGGCCACCGCGTGGCGGGCGCACCGGGCATCTACGTGCGGCTCGACGACCCTTTCTCGCATGCCGCGCTGACCGGCCCGCTGCCCGCCGGCGACCCGTTCCGCGGCCTCGGCAAGATCGCCGCGCTCGGCATCAAGGTGAGCCGCCATGCCACTTACCACGGCGTGGCGCTCAACGTCGCGATGGACCTCGAACCCTTCTCGCGCATCAACCCTTGCGGCTATGCGGGGCTGCAAACGGTCGATCTTTCTACAATCGGGGTCCAAACCACATGGGAAGAAGCTGCCCGGGTCCTGAGCCAGAAGCTCGGCACCTACCTGGCGCCTTAGCAATCCAATGAGCACCACAGAAGTCGTCCGCGACGCGCAAAGCGCCGAAAACTACAACCCGCTCGCCAAGCAGAAGGCCGCGGCCAAGCTCTCGCGCATTCCCGTCAAGGTGGTGCAGCAGGGCGAGGTGCTCAAGAAGCCCGAATGGATCCGCGTGAAGGCCGGCAGCCCCACCACGCGCTTCTACGAGATCAAGCAGATCCTGCGCGAAAGCAACCTGCACACGGTCTGCGAAGAAGCCTCGTGCCCGAACATCGGCGAATGCTTCGGCAACGGCACGGCCACCTTCATGATCATGGGCGACAAGTGCACGCGCCGCTGCCCGTTCTGCGACGTGGGCCACGGCCGCCCGGACCCGCTCGACAAGGACGAGCCGCTCAACCTCGCCAAGACCATCGCCAAGCTGCGCCTGAAGTACGTGGTGATCACCAGCGTCGACCGCGACGACCTGCGCGACGGCGGCAGCCAGCATTTCGTCGACTGCATCACGAACATCCGCGAGCTCTCGCCGATGACGCAGATCGAGATCCTCGTGCCCGACTTCCGCGGCCGCGACGACCGCGCATTGGAAATCCTCAAGGCCGCGCCGCCGGACGTGATGAACCACAACCTCGAAACCGCGCCGCGCCTCTACAAGGAAGCGCGCCCCGGCAGCGACTACCAGTTCAGCCTCAACCTGCTGAAGAAATTCAAGGCGCTGCATCCGCAGGTGCCGACCAAGAGCGGCATCATGGTGGGCCTGGGTGAAACCGACGAAGAGATCCTGCAGGTGATGCGCGACATGCGCGCCCACGACATCGACATGCTGACCATCGGCCAGTACCTGTCGCCGTCGGGCTCGCACCTGCCGGTGCGCCGCTACGTGCACCCCGACACCTTCAAGATGTTCGAGGAAGAGGCCTACAAGATGGGCTTCAGCCACGCGGCCGTGGGCGCGATGGTGCGTTCGAGCTACCACGCGGACCAGCAGGCGCACGCCGCGGGCGTCTGACAAACGGCCGCCGGCGCGCCTTATCGCCCGCCGGCCACCCCAGGTGCCGCGTCCCGCGCGGACGCAGCCTGCCGGCCGCCGAACACCGCGAAGCTGAGCGCCGCGGTCAACCAGGCGCCGAGCGCGCCGTACAGCATGACCCATCCGAAGCCATGGGTCACGGCGGCCTGCAGGAGCGCACCGGAGGCATCCGGCACCGCCAGCGTGGCCGCCAGCGCCTGCTGCGCCCCCGCCACGTCCCCGCCCGCGAGCTGCTCGGCCAATGCGCGCAGCCGCGCCGCATCGAGCGCCGTCCCCAGCAAGCCCCGCAGCGCAGCCAGGATGCCCGCCACCAGCACCAGCCCCATCACCGCGATGTTGATGGCCAGCGAGATGAGGCGCGCGCTGACGTCCATGCCCGAGGCCATGCCGGCGCGGTGCGCGGGCACCGAGGCGGTGGTCATGTTGGTCGCGGGCGTGGTGGTCAGGCCCAGGCCGATGCCGGCGACCAGCGCACCGGGCAGCACCGTCCAGCCGCCCAGCTGCGCGAGGCCGCTGCCCCACTTCATCGCCATGAAGCCCAGGCCGATCAGGAACAGGCCTGCGGGAATCACGAAGCGCGCCTGGTAGCGCAGCAGCAGCCACTGCGCGATCGGCGGCATCACGAGGAAGGGCACCGTGTAGACCAGCAGCGCCAGGCCGGCGGCGGTCGTGCCGTAGCCCAGGCCGGCGGAGAAATACAGCGGCAGGTAGATCATGAACGGCCAGTAGCTGCAGTTCATGCCGATGCAGCCGAGGATGGCGCCCGAGAAGTCGCGGATGCGGAACACAGAGAAGTCGAACATCGGGTGCGGATGGAAGCGCTCGACCGCGACGAAGGCCGCGAGCCCCGCCGCGGTGGCGGCCATCAGGCCCAGCGCGGCCGGGCTGGTCCAGCCCAGGCTGTCGCCCTGCGTGATCAGCCAGGTGAGCCCGAGCACCGCGGTGGTCAGCGTGACGATGCCCGCCAGGTCCAGCTTCTGTTGGCGGGCCAGCGGATCGCGCGACTCCGCCACGCCGGCCATGATCAGCGCCAGCCCCAGCAGCGCCAGCGGCACGTGCGCGAGGAAGACCCAGTGCCAGCTGGCCAGCGCGATGATCGCGCCGCCCACCACCGGCCCGAACCCCAGGCCGATGCCGGCCACAACGCCCCAGATCGCGAAGGCGCGGCCGCGCGCCCGGCCGTCCGGAAACTGGTGCGACAGGATCGCAATCGAGCAGATGAACATCGCGCCGCCCGCCATGCCCTGCAGGAAGCGCGCGGCAATCAGCACCGGCGTGCTGGGCGCCAGGCCGCACAGCAGCGAGGCCAGGCCGAAGGCCAGCACCGTGAGCGCGAACATGCGGCGCCGTCCGTAGCGGTCGGCCAGGGTGCCGGTGGCCATCAGCACCGTGGTGCAGGCGATGGTGTAGGCGTTCATGATCCATTGCAGGTCGCGGAAGCCGGCGTGCAGCCGCGCTTCGAGCACCGGCAGGATGATCGGCACGCTGGAGATCTCCAGGCCGAACATCAGCGCCGCCAGGCAGATGGCGGCCAGCGCGAGGGAGGGATGGCGGGGGAAAGAGGACATGGGAACGTGAAGGGAAAGTAGGTGGTCCGGGGCATTCTCAAGACCCCGATTTCATTAGGCAAATGATTAAATTTCCTTCCACTCAGGAAGCGACTTCATTAATCTGGCGGCCATGAACTTCGATACCGGCCTCCTGCAAGCCTTCACCGCCGTCCACCGCGCCAATGGCTTCACGCGCGCCGCCGAGCAGCTGCACCTGACGCAATCGGCGGTCAGCCACCAGATCCGCCGGCTCGAGGAACTGGTCGGGCGCCCGCTGTTCCACCGCACCACGCGGCGCCTGCGCCTGACCGCCGACGGCGAAGACTTTCTTCGCCATGCCGAGCGCATCCTGCAGGCGCAGGACGCGCTGGCGCGGCACTTCCGCTGCTCGCCGATCGAAGGCACGGTGCGCTTCGGCGTGCCCGAGAGCTTCATGAGCGAGGGCCTGCCGCAGCTCCTGCAACAGTTCGCGCGCAGCTGCCCCAACGTGAGGCTGGAGGTGAGCGTGGGCCTGACGCTCGACCTGGCGACGATGGTGCGCGAGCGCGAGCTCGACCTGGCGGTGGTGGTGTCGGTCTCGGGCGAGGTCGAGGGCACGCTGCTGCGGCGCCTGCCGATGGTGTGGGCCGCGGCCGAGGGCTTCGAGCGTGCGGAGGGCGCCTCGCTGCCGCTGGCCTATTCGCCGCCGCCCTGCGTGTGCCGCCAGGTCAGCATCGACGCGCTCAACACCGCCGGCATCCCCTGGCACGGCGCCTTCAGCTCGCACAGCCTGCAGGACCTGCGCACGGCCGCGCTGAGCGGCCTGGCGGTGGCCACCTTCACGCGCGACAACCTGCGCCCCGGCATGGCGGCGCTGGACGAGCGCCATGGCCTGCCGGCGCTGCCGATGCTGGACTTCACCTTGGCCTACGGCGAAGGCGATGCGGGGGAACGCAGCCCGGCCGTGGCCGAGCTCGGCCGCCTGATCGAGCAGGCCGAGTGGGCGCACCGGGACAAGGCCGCGCGGCGGCCGCGCCGTACGCTGCGCGCGGCGTAGGCGCACGTCCGTCGCGTGCGGCTCAGCGCCGGGCCGGGGTCTTCGCTATCCTGCCGTCTGGCCAAGACGAAGGATCGAATTTTGCAAACGCACCCTGCCATTCAAGCCGCCATGGAGCGCGGCTTCGGCGCCATCGCCGACCTGGTTCGCCTCCACGCGCAACACACGCCCGGCCACGCCGCGCTCGCGGACGCGCAACAGGCACTGGACTACGGCGCGCTCGACGCGCTGATGGACCGCGTCGCGGCCGCCCTGCAGCGCGACGGCCTCGGGCCGGGCGATGCCATCGCGGTCTGCGCGGCATCCTCGGTGAACTACGCGGCGGTGTTCCTCGGCGCCTTGCGCGCGGGCGTCGCGGTCGCGCCGCTGGCGCCCGGCTCCACGCCGTCCAGCCTGGCCCGCATGATCGAGGACGCCGATGCGCGCATCCTCTTCACCGACGCCTCGGCCGCCGAGGTCGTCGGCCCCGCCAAGGAAGGCGGCATCCCGCGCGTGGCGCTCGACGGCTCCGCCGCCGGGCAGGCCCTCGATCGCTGGCTCGCCCCCGCGGGCACGCAGCCGCGCGCCGTCGAGACGCAGCCCTCCTGGCCCTTCAACATCATCTATTCGTCGGGCACCACCGGCGAGCCCAAAGGCATCGTGCAGGGCCACGGCATGCGCTGGGCCCACGTGCAGCGCGGCGCCAGGTACGGCTACGGCCCCGACACCGTCACGCTGCTGTCGACGCCGCTCTATTCGAACACCACGCTGGTGGTGTTCTTTCCGACCATTGCCTTCGGCGGCTGCGTGGTGCTGATGCCCAAGTTCGACGCGCTCGGCTACCTGCAGCTGGCCGAGCAGCGCCGCGTGACGCACACGATGCTGGTGCCGGTGCAGTACCAGCGCCTGATGGCGCATCCGCTCTTCGATGCGCACGACCTCTCGTCCTTCCGCTTCAAGTTCAGCACCAGCGCGCCCTTCAACGCCGCGCTCAAGGCCGATGTGCTCAAGCGCTGGCCCGGCGGGCTGATCGAGTTCTACGGCATGACCGAAGGCGGCGGCACCTGCATCCTCGAAGCCCACCTGCATCCGGACAAGCTGCACACCGTCGGCCAGCCGGCCGAAGGCAGCGACATCCGCCTGATCGACGAGGAGGGCCGCGAGATCCCGCGCGCCAACATCGAGCTGGCCGGCGAGGTGGTGGGCCATTCGGGCGGCATGATGACCGGCTATCACCGCCAGCCCGAGAAGACGCGCGAGGCCGAGTGGTTCGACGCCGCCGGCAAGCGCTTCATCCGCACCGGCGACATCGGCCGCTTCGATGCCGATGGCTTCCTCACGCTGTTCGACCGCAAGAAGGACATGATCATCAGCGGCGGCTTCAACATCTATCCGAGCGATCTCGAAGCCGTGCTGCGCGGCCATGCGGCCGTGGCCGACGTGGCGGTGGCCGGCGTGCCGTCGGAGCAATGGGGCGAGACGCCGGTGGCCTTCGTGGTGCGCCGCGAGGGTGACGGCACGTCCGAGGACGCGCTGCTGCAATGGGCCAACGCGCAGCTCGGCAAGACGCAGCGCCTGGCGCGTCTGCAGTTCATTGACGAGTTGCCGCGCAGCGCGATCGGCAAAGTGCTCAAGCGCGAACTGCGTGAACTCGCCGGCCGCTGAAACGCAGGCGCGGGCAGCCGCGCCCTCCGAACACGGCGGCGGCAACGGCCTGCTGTGGCTGCTGGCCGGCGTCGCGCTCCTGTTCGCCTTCCTGCGCCCGCGCGCGCCGATGGACTGGCTCCGGCTGGTCGACTGGCAGACCGTGGGCGCGCTCGCGGGGCTGCTCGCGATCACGCAAGGGGTCGAGAAAAGCGGCATGCTGCAGGCCGCCGCCCAGCGCCTGCTCGCGCGCACGCACAGCCAGCGCAGCCTGGCGCTGATGCTGACCGCCAGCGCGGCGTTCCTGTCCGCGCTGGTGACCAACGACGTGAGCCTGTTCCTGCTGGTGCCGCTCACGCGCGTGCTCGCCAGCCAGGCGCACCTGCCGCTCGCGCGGCTCGTGGTGCTCGAGGCACTGGCGGTCAATGCGGGTTCGGCCCTCACGCCCATCGGCAATCCGCAGAACCTCTACCTCTGGCACCGCTCGGGCGAGAGCTTCGTCGGCTTCATGGGCATGATGCTGCCGACCGTGGCCGTGATGCTGTTCTGGCTCTTCGCGGCGGCCTGGCTGCTGGTGCCGCGCACGCCCATCGCGCTCAAGCCCGAGACCGAGGCCGCGCCGGTGCAGCCGCGCCTCCTTGCACTGGCGGGCGTCCTGTTCATCGGCTTCGTGGTCGCGCTCGACCGGCACTGGCTGCTCGCGGGCCTGGGCGTGGTGTTCGCGGTGTTCCTGCTGAGCTATCCGCGCGTGCTGAAAGACATCGACTGGGCGCTGCTCGCGATCATTGCGCTGATGTTCGTGGACCTGCGCCAGCTGGCCGAGCTGCAGGCGATTGGGTCGCTGCTGAACCACTGGCCCATCACCGAAGGATGGCGCGCCTACCTTGCCGCCATCGTCGCCTCGCAGTTCATCAGCAACGTGCCGGCCGCGATCCTGCTCGACGGCCATGTGCGCGACCTGCCGGCGCTCGCGGCCGGCGTGAGCGTGGGCGGCTTCGGCTGCGTGCTGGGCTCGCTGGCCAACCTGATCGCGCTGCGCCTGGCCAGGCTGCCGCACGGGCTGCGCGAGTTCCATCGCATCAGCATTCCGTTCCTGCTGGTGTGCGCGGCCTCGGCGCTGCTGCTGCGGCTCGGGTGACAGGCGGGGAGCGCCGCAAGACAATCAGCCCTTCACCATGCACCAGCCCGCCCCGCCCATCCTTTCGCTGCGCCACTACGGCAGCTCGCGCGGCAGCCATGCGCACGACCACTTCCAGGTGCTGGTCGGCCTGGAAGGCGTGCTGGAGATCGAGGTCGAAGGCCGCGGCGCCGGCATCGGCGCTGGCCAGGCGCAGGTGGTCGCGCCCGGCGACCGGCACGACTTCGAAGCACGCGGCAGCGGCGGCAGCAGTTGCCTCGTGCTCGACACCGCGCATGCGCCGTGGGCCCGGTGTACCGGGCGCGCGCCGGCCGACCCGCTTCAGCTGCATGCGCTGGCGCGCTATCTCGCGCACTGCACGGCGCAGCCGCAGCAGTTCGCGCTCGCGCTGCAGCACGGCCCCGCGCTGCTGCTTGAAGCCTGGAGCCCCGCGCCTTTTTCTTCAATGCCGCACACGCGCCGCCGCCGCATCGACTGGCCGGCGCTCGCAGCCTGGGCCCGGGCGCGGTGGCACGAGCCGCTCACGGTCGCCGACCTGGCCGAAGTCGCCTGCCTGAGCCCCAGCCAGCTCGCGCAGCGTTGCCGCGAGGAACAGGGCCTGAGCGCGATGCACTGGCTGCGCGGCCTTCGGCTGGCGCATGCGCGCGAACTGCGGCTCGAGGGCATGGGCGTCGCCGAAACCGCGCGCCGAACCGGCTACCGCTCGCCCTCGGCGCTCACCGCCGCGCTGCGTCGGCGCGATCGCTGCTGACCGGCCACACCGTCGTTGCGCGACGACGCACCGGCGCTGCGCGACGGCCGGCCGGGTTAGCCTTGCCCTCCATGTCGCCCACCTTCCTTGCCTTGCTCGCGATCACGCTCTGGGCCACGCTCGCCTCGCTCGGCACCGCCCTCGCGCACCTGCCGCCCTTCCTCCTGACCGGGCTCGCGCTGATCATCGGCAGCCTGCCGAGCTGGCCGCTGGTGCTGCGGGACCGCGCGGCCTGGCGCGTGCCGCCGCGCACGCTGGCGCTGGGCGTCTATGGCCTGTTCGGCTTTCACTTCCTGCTGTTCATCGCGCTGCGGCATGCGCCGCCGGTCGAGGCCAACCTGGTCAACTACCTGTGGCCGCTGTTCATGGTGGTGCTGGCGCCGGTGCTGCTGCCGGGCCTGTCGCTCAGGCCGCTGCATCTGGCGGCGGCGCTGCTGGGCTTTGCGGGCGCGGCGGTCGCGATCCTCGGCACGCGCGGCGGCGCGGGCGCTGGCGCCAACGCGATCCAAGGCTACTGGGGCTTCCTGCCGGCGCTGGGCTCGGCCTTCATCTGGGCCAGCTATTCGCTGTGGACGAAGCGTGTCGAAGCCTTTCCGACCTCGGCCATCGGCCTGTTCGGGCTGGTCTCGGGCGTGCTCTCGCTGGCCTGCCACGCGCTGCTCGAAGCGCCGGCCGCGCTGTCCGGCAAGGACTGGCTGCTGCTCGTGCTGTGCGGCCTCGGCCCGCTGGGCGCGGCCTTCTTCGTGTGGGACATGGCGCTCAAGCGCGGCGACCCGCGGCGCATCGGCATCCTGAGCTATCTCACCCCTTTGGGCTCGACGGCGCTGCTGCTGCTCGTGACCGGCCGCCCGCTGACCTGGACCATCGCGCTGGCCGCCCTGCTCATCATTTCGGCAGCCGTCATGGGCACACGCGCACGCTGAATGGCGTTCGTCCGACGGAAGCGCGCGTTTTTATGGCTAGAGTGGAGGCTCAGGAAAAAAGGAGCCCCCACTCATGGAAAACAAGAACAAGAACGAAGATTTCGAGATCACGCCCAAGCTGGTGTTCGACCTGAACCTGGCGCTGTACCTCGACCTGGTGGCCGCCCTGGAGGGCGCGGGCGCCATCACCTACCGCCAGATGGCGGCCCGGGTGCTCAACATCAGCATGGATGCGCGCGCCGACGGCGAGAACGGCCTCGCAACCGCGCTCGAGGGCGTCGCCAAGGGCTTTGCCGGCCAGGGCGGCGGCCTGTCGATCGAACTGCTGAAGGCCGCGCGCAGCCTGCGCGAGGACGACGCAATGGGCGACATTCCGATGCGGCCGACCGACGAGTGAACTGAGCGGCGAGCGCCGCCAAGAGCGCCCAGGTCGTCGTCGGGGCCCGACTGCGGCCGTCCGATCGACGCCTGCGCTTCAGTCCTGCGCCACCTGCAGCACCAGCTTGCCGAAGTTCTCGCCGCTGAACAGCCGGTTCAGCGCATCGGGGAAGGTGTCGAGCCCCACGACCACGTCTTCCTTGCTCTTCATGCGGCCGTCCTTGAGGTAGCCGGCCAGCTCGGCCACGGCAATGGGGAAGCGGTCCGCGTAGTCGAACACCACGATGCCTTCCATGCGCGCGCGGTTCACCAGCAGGCTCAGGTAGTTGCGGGGGCCGGCCGCGGGCATGCTGTTGGCGTTGTTGTACTGGCTGATGGCGCCGCAGATGATCACGCGGGCCTTGCGTGCGAGCCGCGCGAGCACCGCGTCGAGGATCTCGCCGCCGACGTTGTCGAAGTAGATGTCCACGCCCTTGGGGCAGTGCGCCTTGAGGCCGTCGCGCACGGCACCCGCGCCGGCCTTGTAGTCGATGCAGGCGTCGAAGCCCAGCTCCTTCACCACCCAGTCGCACTTGGCCTGGCCGCCGGCGATGCCGACCACGCGGCAGCCCTTGATCTTGGCGAGCTGCCCGACGGTCTGTCCCACGGCGCCCGCGGCACCGGAGATGACCACCGTTTCGCCCGCCTTGGGCTGGCCCACGTCCATCAGCCCGAAGTAGCCGGTCATGCCCGGCATGCCGAGCACGTTGAGCCACTGGTGGATGGTGCCGGCGCGCAGGTCGATCTTGGCGAGCCCGTTGCGCTTGATCTCTTCCTGGGGCACGAGCATGTATTCCTGCACGCCCAGCGTGCCGTAGACCGTGTCGCCGACCGCGAAGTCCGGATTCTTCGACGCGATGACGCGGCCGATGCCGCCCGCGCGCATCACGGCGCCGATTTCCACCGGCGCGATGTAGCTCTTGGCGTCGTTGAGCCAGCCGCGCATGGCGGGGTCGAGCGAGAGCGAGAGGGTCTTGACCAGCACGCCGCCCTCGGCGGGCTCGCCGACCGGCTCGGTGGTGAACTGCCAGTGTTCGCGCGTTGCCGCGCCCTCGGGCCGCTTGGCGAGCCTGACCTGGTGATTGACGGGCGTTTCGGCCATGGGAGGTCTCCTTGGGAAAGGTCGTTGTTGCGGCGCCATGCTAGCGGCGCGCGGCGCTGCTGGCCGTAGCGCAGGCGACAGCACCGCGCCGGACCCGCGCCCAGGTCCGCCAGCCGCTCAGGCCAGGCGAACCACGATCCGCAGGCCCGGATTCGCGTTGTGCACCGCGAGGCTGCCGCCGTGGGCCTCGGCGATCAGCCGGCAAAGGTACATGCCCAGCCCGACGCCGCCGGTGGCGCGCGCGCGCGCGCTGTCGGTGCGGTAGAAGGCCTCGGTCAGGCGTTCGAGCTGGGCCTCGTCGACGCCGGGGCCGTGGTCGCGCACCTCGATCTCCACGCCCTGCGCCGGCCCGTCGACCACGGCGCGCAGCGACACGCAGGGCGGGCGGGGCGCATCGGTGCTGTAGCGCAAGGCGTTGTCCAGCAGGTTGCGCACCAGCAGGCGGATGCGCATGCGGTCGACGGCATGCGGCGGCAGTCCCTCGGCCAGGTCCAGGTGCACCTGCGGGGCGCCCGGCATCTCGGCCGCGACTTCGCGCACCAGTGCCGCCAGGTCGACCGGCTCGCGCTGCAGCGCCACGTGCGGGCTTGCGAGCCGCTCGCTCTCGAGCAGGTCGCTGATCAGGTCGCGCATCTCGTTCAAGTCGCGCAGCAGCGCCTCGCGCTCGGCCTGGCTTTCGGGCGTGGCCGGCAGCAGCTCGGCATTGAGCCGGGCGCGCGTGAGCGGCGAGCGCAGCTCGTGGCTCAACGCCAGCAGCAGCCCGCGCTTGGCATCGAGCATGGCCTGGATGTCGTCGGCCATGGTGTTGATGTGCTCGGCAAGGTCGCCCAGGTCGTCGTTGCGGCGGATCGGGATCGGCTGCGTGAACTCGCCGCGGCCGAAGCGCTGCGCGCCTTCGCGGATGTCGATCAGCGGCCGCAGCAGCCGGCTGACATAGGCATAGCCCAGCACCACGAGCAGCAGCAGCGCGCAGAGCGTGGCCCACCCGACGATGCGCGGCGCGAGCTGCCAGAGCCTGGGCGACCAGCCGAAGATGACGCGGTGGCCATCGGCGGTCGGGCGGACGAACCACTTGTCGTTCCAGGGTTCCTCGTCGCGGTCGTGCATCCAGCCGCCTCGGCCGTTGCTGCCGCCAGGGTTCGAGTCCCAGTTGACCTTGGGGCCGGTGATGCGGATCGTGATCGGCAGCCGGGCGACCAGCGCCTGCGCGCGCGCCACGTCGGGCGGCGTGCCGATCTCGGCGACGAGCCGGTCGGCATAGTCGACCAGCATCGGCTTGGCGGCCTCGGCCCAGCCGGTGGAAAAGGACTTCTTCATGCCGCCCATGAACACCGCCGCCATCACCAGCGCCAGCATCACGAACATCATGACCAGCCGGATGCGCAACGAACGGCGCCAGCGGCGCTTGCCCTGCACCTTCTCGTGCCACTGTGCGTGCCACTGCCTGTGCAGTTCCGCCCGGCGCGATGCGATCCCGTGCAGCGCCTCGCGCAAACTCCGCCGCCTGCGCCTCATGCAGGCTCGCTGCGCGCGACGGCCAGCGCATAGCCGGCATTGCGCAGCGTCTTGATGCAGTCCAGCGGCTCGAGCTTCTTGCGCAGGCGGCTCACCACGATGTCGACGGCCCGGGTGTAGAGCTCGGCCTCGTGGCCGCGCAGGCGGTTCAGGATGTCGTCGCGGCTGAACACCTTGCCGGGCTCGGCCGCCAGCAGCGCGAGCAGTTCGAACTCGGTGCCGGTGAGCTCCACGCGCTCGCCATGGCGCAGCACCTGGCGCCGGTCGAGGTCGATCGACAGCCCGTCGAACACGCGGTGCTGGGTGCCGTTGCCGTTGGCCGCCGCCGGCGTGCTGCGCTGGCGGCGCAGGATGGTCTGCACGCGCGCCACCAGCTCGCGCGGCTCGAAGGGCTTGGGCACGTAGTCGTCGGCGCCCAGCTCGAGGCCGACCACGCGGTCCATCACCTCGCCGCGCGCGGTGAGCATCACGATGGGAATGTCGCTCTCCTTGCGGATCTCGCGGCACAGCGCAAAGCCGTCCATCTCGGGCAGCATCACGTCGAGGATCGCCGCGTCGAACGGGCCCGCGCGCAATTTGGCGAGCCCTTCGCTCGGGCGCACCGCGCTCTCCAGCGTGTAGCCGAAGCGGGCGAAGTAGGTGGTCAGCGGCGCGGCGAGATGTTCGTCGTCGTCGATCAGCAGGATGCGCGGCATGGCGGGATTGTGCCTCCTGACAAGAAGGTGGCGAATGACCTCGCCGACCATCAGGCCCGCCGGCATCGCACCGCCCAGGCCAGGCCCGCCACGAGAACGCAGAGCAACAGCGCGTGGTAGACCACGTCGGGCACCGTGCGCGGACCGATGCCCGCGATGATGGTACCGAGCCCGACCAGCGTGCCCAGCAGCGCGAAGCCCTGGCCGATGATGGCGGCGCGGCGCGCATGATGGGGACGCAGCCAGGTCGCGGCCGAGGCCAGCACCAGCACGGTGGCTATCACCGCCTCGGCATTGCGGGCCGCGGCATGCGCGTAGCCGGACACCAGCAACCCCGCGTGCACCGTCGACGCGAGGCCGAGCATGGACGCCTCCGCCAGCATCCTTGCGCGCGCGGCCGGCGCGTGCACGGCGGGGGAAGCGCTGCGGCCGCTGCGCATGGACGCGTCGCTCACCATGGATCGGCCCTGCCGATGCGGCCCAGGTGGGTGGCAGCGAAGCCCGCCGCGTACTTGAGCCCGTAGCCCAGCGCACGGTCGACGCCGATGTGGGCCAGCCAGATCAGGCTGCCGGCCACCGCCCAGGGCATGGCCGCGAGTACGCCGAGCGCCAGCAGCAGCACCGGGCCGACGTACGAGTGCGCGGCGTTGTAGAGCGCCGCGCCCGTGCGCGGGCCCGCGAGGTAGCCCAGCAGCGACAGATCGGGCACGAGCAGCCAGAGCGCGAACACGCCCCAACCCGCGCCGAACTGCGCGTAGGCGGCGAGCGCCGCGCCCAGCACCACGGCGCCTTCGAGCCGCAGCAGCGCGCGCACGCCGCCCGCCGCGGCCACGGCCTGCTCGGGGGATGCCGCGGAACCGGCTTCGGCGGGCCGAAGGTATCGCCCCCTGGCAGGGAGGTGGCGAAGCGACACGAAGTGCGCGAAGCCCGGGGGCGAGCCAAGCCTAGCCATGATGGCGCCAGCGGCGTCCGCCGCGATCCATGAAGTCACGCACCTTCTGCTGCTGCGCGGCGTTCAGGCTGTCGAAGAAATCGGCGGCGGCGGCGATGATTTCCGGGCTGCCGTTGCGCATGGCCGAGGTCTTCTCGTCGACGAGCCGCGTGGCGGCCGCCTGGTCGAGCTTGTTGCCCGCGAACAGCGCCTTGAACTGCGAACGCGGATCGCCCGCCCCGCCCGCGCCGCGCATGGCTTCACGCTGCGCCTGCAGCTTCTCGGCCAGCACCGTGAGCTTCTGCTTCTGCGCTGCGTCGAGTTCCAGCTTGCTGCCGACGCGCTCGACCATCCTGGTGCGGAACTCGGCGGAATCGCCGCTGCCCCAGCCGTGCCGATGCCCGGCGCAGCCGGCAATGCTGCCCGCCACCACCGCAAGGCCGGCGAAACCGAAGAGAGTGCGTTTGATCCAGTGTTTCATGATGTTCCTTGCGGCCCGCGGAGTGCCCTGCGGGCGTGATGTGTCTTAAAGTTTGTTGCTGTTGCCGGCGGCTGCGGCTCGTGCATCGACGGGGTTCTGCAGGGTCGAGACGACCTTGCTGTTCACGCGCGAACCCGAGGTCACGTTCTGGTCGGGTGCGGCGGCGGTGCGCATGGCTTCAAAGACGACGCCTGCGCGGTCCCTGGAAACGGCCATGGTCTCGGCGCCGCGCGAACCGCGCACGACGTTCTGGTCCGGTGCGGAAGCCGTGCGAGCGGCTTCGGCGTTGACTTCGGCGCGGCTCTTGGCCGAGGCGAGCGGCTGGACGCCTTCGTAGGACTCAGCCTTGGCACCGGCTGCAGCGAGCAGCGCGAAGGAGCCGATGGCAACGACTTGGGTCAGGGAGAGGGATTTCATGTCAGGCCTTTCTGTAGTGGAAGAGGAGACCTGATGGTGCTTGCGACGCGTCTGCAAGTCCTTTCGCCGCAGTTTCGGCGTGTTTCGTTTTATTTCGGCTCCGCCCTGCCTCTGAGCGGATTGAAATAGTAAGAACTAATTTCCGGCCAGCACCGACGCCGGATCGTCCGACTCGAGCACGCCCTTGGCCCATTCCTCGAGCTTGCCGGTGTCCGCGCGCAGCACCTCCTGCTTGACGGCGAGGATGCGCGACGGATGCATCGAGAAGCTGCGCAGTCCGAGGCCGAGCAAGAGGCGCGTGAAGGCCACGTCGCCCGCCATCTCGCCGCACACGGCCACGCTCTTGCCCTGGCGGCGGCATTCGGCAATGGTGTCGGCCACCAGCCTGAGCACCGCGGGATGGGCCGGGTCGTAGAGGTGGGCCACGGCCTCGTCGGCGCGGTCGATGGCCAGCGTGTACTGGATCAGGTCGTTGGTGCCGATCGACAGGAAGTCGAAGTACTTCAGGAAGGTCTTGAGCGTGAGCGCGGCGGCGGGAATCTCGATCATCGCGCCGAGCTTCACCTTGCCGTACACGGCGCCGCGGCTGTCGAGCTCCGAGCGCGCGAAGTCGATCAGCGACAGCGTCTGGCGGATCTCGCTGACGTGCGCGAGCATCGGGATCAGCAGGTGGATCTCGCCGTGCGCCGCCGCGCGCAGGATCGCGCGCAACTGCGTGAGGAACATCGCCGGGTCGGCCAGGCTCCACCGGATGGCGCGCAGGCCGAGCGCGGGATTCAGGTGCTCCTGCTTGCTGACGGCCTTGCCGTCGAGCGGCTTGTCGGCGCCCACGTCGATGGTGCGGATGGTGACCGGCATGCCCTGCATGCCTTCGACCGCGCGCTTGTAGGCCTGGTATTGCTCTTCCTCGTCGGGCAGGCGCGTCTGGTGCTGCGACTCGCGGCCCATGAAGAGGAACTCGCTGCGGAACAGCCCGACGCCCACTGCGCCGGCCTTGACGGCACCGACGGTGTCCTCGGGCATCTCGATGTTGGCGAGCAACTCGACGCGCTGGCCGTCGAGCGTCACCGCGGGCTTGTGGCGCAGGCGTGCGAGCCGGCCGCGTTCGAGGTCGCCCTGGCGCTGCTTGAAGCCGTACTCGGCCAGGATGATCGGCGAAGGATCGACGATCACCACGCCGGCATCGCCGTCGATGATCACCCAGTCGTCCTGGCGCACCAGCTGGCTCGCGGTGCGCGCGCCCACCACGGCCGGAATGTCCATGCTGCGCGCGACGATCGCGGTGTGCGAGGTGCGCCCGCCCACGTCGGTCACGAAGCCGGCGAACACGCTCTTCTTGAACTGGAGCATGTCGGCCGGCGACAGGTCGTGCGCGATCAGCACCAGCGGCGCGTCGATGCCGTCGCCGGCGGTGGGGTCGTCGTCTTCCTCGGCCGCGGGGCGCTTGCGGCGCGGCGGGCTCGGCGCCAGCACCGCGGCCGTGCCCTTCATGCGGTGCAGCAGCCGCTCGACCACCTGCTCGAGGTCGGCCTTGCGTTCGCGCAGGTACTCGTCCTCCATCTCGTCGAACTGGCGCGCGATGATTTCGAGCTGCGTGGTCAGCGCCCACTCGGCGTTGTAGAGCCGATCGGTGATCCAGTGCTTGACGCCGCCGGTGAGCGCCTCGTCCTGCAGCAGCATCTGGTGCACTTCGAGCAGCGCGGCGAGCTCGTGCGGCGCATCGTTGGGGCCCATCAGCGCGACGCTGGCCTGCAGCTTGGCAAGTTCGTCGGCCACTGCATTGCGGGCCATGCGCACCCGGTCGATCTCGGTCTCCACTTCCTCGGGCTTGATGAAGTAGTGGGCCACGTCGATGCGGCTGGACACCACCAGCACCGCGCGGCCAATGGCAATGCCACGGGCGACGGGGAGGCCGTGGACTGCGAAGGTCATGGCGGCTCCCTTACTCGCCTTCGCCGAACTTGTCGTTCATCAATTGAACGAGGGCATCCATCGCCTCTTCTTCCTGCGGGCCGTTGGTCTCGAGTTCGACGGTCGAGCCGAGCCCGGCGGCCAGCATCATGACGCCCATGATGCTCTTGGCATTGATGCGGCGGTCGCCGCGCGAGAGCCACACCTCGCAGGGAAAGCTGCCTGCGATCTTGGTGAGCTTGGCCGATGCGCGCGCATGAAGGCCCAGCTTATTGCTGATGGTCACGGATTTCTTGATCACTGTGCTTTCTCTTCGCCT
>Ga0157373_10001253_pt1 | contig 19406 bp, 17 predicted proteins | sample C65metaG_FD_113460 | JGI IMG/M metagenome (GOLD analysis project Ga0157373, IMG submission 113460) | Corn rhizosphere microbial communities from Kellogg Biological Station, Michigan, USA - C6-5 metaG | ecosystem: Host-associated > Plants > Roots > Rhizosphere > Soil | place: USA: Michigan... | reverse complement strand
TCGACGTGTCGGGCAAACTCGGCATCGAGCGCCACAAGGCCGATTTCGGCCAGACCTTCGGCGTCTGGAACCTCGCCCCGGGGCCGACGGTGGAATTGCCGCTGCTGGGGACGGCCAACCTGAGGGACGCGACCGGCAAGGTGATCAGTTTCGCGGTCGACCCGTTTGGCGACAACAGCAGCACCGTGGACACCCTGGGCACGATCAATACCGCAGGCGGCATCGTCGATGGTCGCGCGCAGGCGCTGCCGCTGACGGACCAACTGCGGACCCAGCCGGATTACTACGTGGCCCTGCGTGATGCGGTGGCACAGCAACGCGCCGATTTTGTCGCGCAGGGCAAGCTGGGGGCGGTGCCCCCTCAATGCCAGGGAGGGCAGGGCGATGACTAACGATGCCTTGATCCTGCGGCGAAGCATGAAGGCGCTCAGCCAGGGGGGCCTACAGTGCCGCGAGGTTGAACTGCGACTGGCGGAGGATGGCCATCATGTGGTGCTCAGCCGTTACATCGAACGCTATCGCCATGAGCAAAACGGTGAGTGCGTCATCCAGCATCACCAGGTGTCGATGACGCACCTGATTCGCTGGATGATGGCGCAGGGGGAGCGGGTGAAGGCATAGCCGGGGGCGCTGGCAGTGGGGAAACGTCTCGCTCCGCCCACGCATCTGGCGACGTGCAACAAGAAACATTTTTACACAGTTCGATGTTGTACGATGTCATATGTAGTGTGTTCGACTGTCTCCGTTTCTTACAAAAAAAAATAAACGGAGACTCCATCATGACGAGCATCCCTTCCGTCAAGGATCAGGCCGCCACGTCCACGCAAAGCCGTTTCATGCGCCTATTGAAGCTGCTTGGCCCCGGCATCATCGCGGTATTGGCGTGGCCGGGCGCAGGCGACCTCATCACCTCTTCCGTGGCCGGTGCGAACTACGGCTACGCCATGATGTGGGTGCTGGCGGTGTCCTTGCTGTTGCGATTCCTGATCGTCAACATCATCGCGCGCTTCCAACTCTGCAATAACCAGGGCATGACCATCCTGCAGGGCTACGCCCAACTCAATCCGTTTTTCGCCTGGTTCCTGTTGGTTTACGCGCTGCTGATGGGGCATTTGATGAATGCCTACATGATCAAGGGCGCCGGAGAGGCGTTGGCCATGTTGCTGAAGATCGACCGCCCGTTGCTCTGTTCGGTGGCGGTTGTGCTGGCGGTGTGGCTGCTGGTTGGGCGCAATATCTACTCGATGATCGAAGGGGTGATGAAAGCGCTGTTGGCGATCATGACGTTGGCGTTCCTGGCCCTGGCCGTCATGTCCGGCCCGGATGTCGCCGGCATCGTCAAAGGCACCATCGGCTTCAGTATTCCTCCCGACGAAGGCGTGCACGGTGCGCTGCTGGTGGCTGTTTCGGTGATCGGTGCGGTCGCGGGCTCCATCGCCAACTTCGTGCACCCGTATGTCATGCGCCAGAAGGGCTGGACTGGCCCGGAGCACAAGCGCGTCCAGCGCAACGACCTGCTATTCGCGGTGTTCGTCGGGATCGTCATCAATCTGGCGATCTGGATCGTCGGTGCGGAAATCCTGCGACCCAATGGCATCGAGGTCAACACCCTGGGGGATCTGGGCAAGGCGCTGGAGATGTTCTTCGGCCCGATCGGTTGGTACGTCTTTTTCGTCGGGGTGTTCGCCACGTTGTTCGCCAGCATTTCGGGCAAGACCACGGCATTCCCGATGCTCATCACCGACGCCTTCCAGCACGTGCGGCCCGAACGTCGGGAACGCTATGGCAAAGAGTTCCACCGTGACCCGGCGCACAAATGGTTCATGTTGTTCATCCTCGTGACCCCGCTGGTCTGGTCACTGCCCGGCATGCCGGACTTCGTCACGCTGACCATCGGCGTCAATGCCTTGAATATCGTCGGCTTGCCGGTCATTTCCCTGGGCCTGCTGATCATGTCCAACCAGAAGTCGTTACTGGGCAAGGAATACCGCAACAACCTGTTCGAGAACATTGCGCTGGCCTTTGCCACGGGCCTGGCACTGTGGGTGGCGTTCCAGTTGGGGGTGGAGCTGTTTACCTGATCGACCTGAGAGAGCCGTGGTGATCCGTCACCGCGGTTTTCAGCAAGCGGCGTCCGAGGTAAAAACCGTCCATCACCTGATCGATGCCGGAAAAAGTGCGCTGCTAGACTGCACCGACCAATCCCTCTCGGAGAAGCCGGATGAACAACAAGAACAGGATCTGTCTCTGGTACGAAGGCGATGCCCTGGGAGCGGCGCAGTTCTATGCCGCGACGTTTCCAGACAGCGCGGTACACGCGGTCCATCACGCGCCTGGCGATTATCCATCGGGCAAGGAAGGCGATGTGTTGACGGTGGAGTTCACCGTGATGGGCATTCCCTGCATCGGGCTGAACGGCGGCCCGGTGTTCAAGCACAACGAGTCCTTCTCGTTCCAGGTGTCCACCGATGACCAGGCCGAAACCGACCGTTTCTGGAACGCGATTGTCGGGAACGGCGGCGAGGAAAGTGTCTGCGGCTGGTGCAAGGACAAGTGGGGCCTGTCATGGCAGATCAGCCCGCGCGTCCTGACCGACGCCGTCGCCGGCCCCGACAAGGCAGCCGCCAAGCGCGCGTTCGAGGCCATGATGCAAATGACCAAGATCGACGTCGCAGCGATTGAAGCGGCGCTGAAAGGCTAGCCGACCGCTATCGCGAGCAGGCTCGCTCCCACAGTGGATCTTCAGTGGGCTCGGTACCCGCAGCACCCTCAAAACCCTGTGGGAGCGAACCTGCTCGCGATGGCATCATCACTGACTCACCGCCCAGCGTCAGGCAACCTGGCAATCACCTTGATTTCGAACTGAAACCCATACAGCCACGTCACGCCGACCGCCGTCAGTGTCGGGTGCGGTGCGTTGCCCCAGAATTCAGGCACCACTTTCCAGATCGTCTCGAACTTCGATTCGGGGTCGACGATGAAAACGGTGACGTCCACCACATCGTCAAAGGTGCAATCGGCAGCGGCGAGAATCGCCTCCAGGTTCGTGAACGCACGCCGGACCTGAACCTCCAGATCGGCTTCCGGCGAACCGTCGTCGGTGCTGCCGACTTGTCCCGATACGAAGAGAAAACCATTGGACCGGATCGCCGGCGAATAACGATTACGCTCGTAAAGTGCTTGGCGTCCAGGTGGGAAAACTACATCACGCGATGTCATGGGGAACCTCCATCGGAATCAGGGTAGGGAAATCAACGATGAAGTCACTCTAGGGGCTTGTGCCCGGGCGATAAACGCGCAACCTTGGCGATCACTGTTTGTAAAATCCAAACAATCTTCGACACGCGGAGCAGCAATGGATCGTTTTGACGCGATGCAGGCATTCGTCCGAGTGGTGGAGGCGGGCAGCTTCACCAAGGCCGCCGAGACCCTGCACATGAGCAAGACCACCGTGACCCAGTTGGTGCAGCAATTGGAGGCGCGCCTGCGGGTCAAGCTGCTCAACCGCACGACACGCAAGGTCAATGTCACCGCCCAGGGCGCTGTCTATTACCAACGGGTGTTGCGCTTGCTCGCCGACATGGACGATGCCGAAACCAGCCTGTCCGATGCCCCGGCCTTGCCCAGGGGCCGCTTGCGGGTAGACGTCCCGAGCCCGCTGGCCGCACTGATCCTGATGCCGGCGCTACCGGCATTCCATGAGCGATACCCGGACATCCAGATCGACATGGGCGTCAGCGATCGCATCGTGGACATCATCGATGAGAACGTCGATTGCGTGGTGCGCGGCGGCGAACTGACGGACCAGTCGCTGATCGCCCGGCGCATCGGTGATCTTGAGCTGGGCGTCTTCGCGGCGCCGGGCTACCTGGCACGCGTCGGCACTCCCGCGCATCCACGAGACCTCGAAGACTCCCTGCATCGTATCGTCGGCTTCCTCTGGGCCCGCACCGGCAAAGCCGTGCCCTATGCCATGCACAACGCTAATGAGCACCTGCACATCAACGGGCGCTACGCCCTGGCGGTCGACGACGGCAACGCCTACCTCGCGGCCGGCCTGGCGGGGCTGGGGGTGCTGTGGCTACCCAGATACATGTCCAGGCCCCACGAAGCGAACGGCGAGCTGGTGCCGCTTTTCGAAACGTGGCGCATCGATCCGATGCCGCTCTACCTGGCTTATCCGCCGAACCGGCATATCAGTGCCAGGTTGAGGGTGTTCATCGAATGGATGGTGGAACTGATGGCGGGGCATGCGCCGGTTGCTGATCGAAGGGATATGTAGACAGGCGCCTGACTTGCCGGGCACCAGCGGATTAAACCCGTAGAAACGAGGACGGTCGAAGGTTTACACCGCTCGATTGCAGAGGAGACGCACCATGGACCGATTCACCGGTGGTTGCCTGTGCGGCAACGTTCGTTTCGAAGCTTCGGGCCGCCCTTATCGGGTCGGCCTCTGCCACTGTCTCGACTGTCGCAAGCACCATGGCGCGCTGTTTTACGCAGCGGCCATGTTCCCCCGGGAAGCAGTGAAGATCGAAGGTGAAACCGGTGACTACGCCGGTCGCTTCTTCTGTCCTCGCTGCGGCTCGTCGGTCTTTGTCCGCAGCGGTGACGAGATTGAAGTGAACCTGGGAAGCCTGGATGCCCCTGACCAGCTGATGCCTAGCTACGAATGCTGGACCGTGCGTCGCGAGGCCTGGCTGCCGGCGTTTCCGTTGACACGGTACGAGCATGATCGTGCCGGGAAAGGTCGGTCCGAGGAGTAGGGCGATCAAGCAAACCCGACAATCGCCTTGATCTCCGTGTACTCCTCGAACCCATGAACCCCGTACTCCCGGCCATTGCCCGAGCGCTTGTAACCGCCGAACGGCGCCAACGGGTTCCACGCCGGGTAGTTCAAGAGTACCTGCCCGGCGCGGATGCGCGAGGCCGCGGCGCGTACGGCTTCAAGGTCCTGGCCTTGCACATGGGCACTGAGGCCGTAGACGGTATCGTTCGCCAGGGTGATGGCTTCTTCCACCGTGTCATAGGGGATGAGGCACAGCACTGGGCCAAAGATTTCTTCCTGGGCGATGCGCATGGCGTTATCCACCTCGGAGAAGACCGTTGGCCGGGCGTAGAAGCCTTTTGCAAAACCCTGCACCCGTCCCGGGCCTCCGCACAGGAGTTTGGCACCGTCATTCAAGCCCGCCTCGATCATCGCCTGCACGCGATTGAACTGGGCTTCGTTGGCGATGGGGCCGAGTTGCGTTTCTTCCGACCGGGGATCGCCGACGATGATCGCGCTGACGGTGGCGATGACCAGCGCTTCGACTTCCGCCAGCCGTTTGCGCGGCACGATCATCCGGGTCGGCGCGCTGCATGACTGGCCGACGTTACGGAATGCAGACATCACGCCGGGCGGCACGGCCTTGGCGAAGTCGGCGTCCGGCAAGAATACGTTGGGCGACTTGCCGCCCAGTTCCTGGGTGACGCGCTTGACCGTCGGGGCGGCAGCCTGGGCCACCAGGGCACCCGCACGGTTGGAGCCGGTGATGGAGATCATGTCGATATCGGGGTGTGCTGCCATGGCTGCGCCGACGTCGGCACCACTGCCGTTCACCAGATTGAACACGCCTGGTGGAAGGCCGGCGTCATGCAGCAGTTGGGCGAACAGCAGGGCGCTCAGGGGCGAGAGTTCGCTGGGCTTGAGCACCACGGTGCAGCCGGCGGCAATCGCCGGTGCGACTTTGGCGGTGATCTGGTAGAGCGGCCAGTTCCACGGCGTGATGAGCCCGCAGACGCCGATGGGTTCGCGCTCGATAGCCGTACCGTTTTCGATTCTGCGGAAACTGTAGGTGGACAGCAGGTCACGGGCGACCCGAACGTGCTCGGCCGCCAGAGGGATCTGCATGGCCCGCGCGAAACCGATGGCCGCGCCCATTTCCAAGGAGAGCACCTGGGCCAGTTGTTCTTTTCGTTCGAGAATCAGTTCGTGGATCTTGTCCAGCATCTGCGCACGGGATGCGACCGGGGTCGCGGACCAGCCGGGAAACGCCGCCCGTGCCGCCGCCACCGCCCGGTCGACGTCCGCAGAGGAGACCTGGGCGACCTCGGCGACTATCTCCTCGGTGGCCGGGTTGATCACCGGCAGGGTGGTCGGATGCTCCGGAAACGACCAGGCGCCATTGATATAAAGCTGCCGCAAGGTCTGTGGGTCGGTGTGGTAGCTATTAGAGGATAAGGTTGTCATGCAACGGGCTCCCATAGAGCGGTGAGGGCATTGCCAGCAGCAGATCGTGATGCTGTGTCTGCTCAATAAGCTAACAAAGCGGTCCTGACGGGATGTGCCGTTCTTGAGGTTGGCAAAGGAGAATCTGCTGAATCTGCCGGGCTAACCGGGCAAAACGCGTATTGAGGAGCCCTCGACCCCTCGCCATCGCGTTTTTGATCCAAGCCAAACCCGTGGGAGCGAGCCTGCTCGCGATGGCATCGGCCCACTCGATAAAGATGCTGAAACCACCGCCCTTCCTACGCAGATTCTGCCGCAGACTGCCCGCCGCAGTGCCGTTTGGCGCACCATAACTGCCCGCAAACCCACTGAAACATGGGCGCAACGCCCGTGCCTGGAGCATCCCGCAAAGTCTGCTGAGGGAGCCCCGCAAAACGGTGGTTTGTACCAAGCCGCCACTATTTTTAACCGATTATCCACGGTCTCATGGTGTTGTAATGAAAATGTGATGCAGCGTTGTGCCGGTGCTTAACGAATGGCGCCGATGCTTGCCACGTTCATGTCTTCAACAACCATTCAGGACCGCACTCATGAGCTTTCTTCGACCCAAGTACATCACCTTCGATTGCTACGGCACGTTGACCAACTTCCAGATGGGAAGCATGACCCGCGAGCTGTTCGCCGATCGTGTCGGTGCCGGGCAGATGGATCAGTTCGTCACGGACTTCGCCGCTTATCGCCTTGATCAGGTGATGGGTGACTGGCGCCCCTATGATGAAATCATCAAGACGTCCCTGGCCCGCGTCTGCAAGCGCTGGGGTGTTGAATATCGGGGCGAAGGTCAGCTCTACTACGACGCCGTGCCTACCTGGGGCCCTCACGCCGATGTACCGGCGGGCCTGTCGAAAATCGCCGACAAGATTCCCCTGGTGATTTTTTCCAACGCGATGGACGAGCAGATCATGTCCAACGTCGACAAGCTCGGCGCGCCTTTCCATAAAGTCTTCACCGCTCAGCAGGCACAGGCCTACAAGCCGCGCCTGGCGGCCTTCGAATTCATGCTCGATAACCTCGGCTGCGGTCCGGAAGACGTGTTGCACGTATCGTCCAGCTTCCGCTACGACTTGATGTCTGCCCACGACATGAAGATCAAGAACAAGGCCTTCGTCGCCCGTGGTCACGAGCAGCCGGGCAATGCCATCTATGGCTACCACCAGATCCCTGATATCGGCGGGTTGGCCGGTCTGGTCGGGCTCTGAGACGCAGGCACTTTCCAAGGCGAAAGGGGTTAGACATGGGCAGTGAGTCCTATTGGCTCGATACCGCACCGGCCTTCACAGGTGCTCAGCTCGGCGGGTTGCCGAGGCAGGTTGATGTCGCTGTCGTCGGGGGTGGTTTCACCGGGCTGGCGGCCGCCCGTGCCCTGGCCCTGAAAGGGGCCAGCGTGGCGGTGCTGGAAGCGGGACGGGTGATTGGCGAAGCGTCGGGGCGTAACGGCGGGCATTGCAGTACCGGCGTCGCCCAGGATTACGCGGCACTCACCGCCAGTCTCGGCGCCGACAAAGCACGGGCCTATTACCAGGCCTATGAGAGCGCCGTGCAGAGCGTCGTCGCGCTGGTGGAGCAGGAGGGGATTGCCTGCGACCTCAAGCGCAACGGCAAGCTCAAGCTGGCCGCCAAGCCGATGCATTACGAAGGGCTGGCGCGTACCTGTGAGTTGATCCGCAAGGAAGTCGATGCCGAGGTCGAGCTGCTGTCCGCCCAAGAGACGCGGGCGGAGGTCAAGTCCGACCAGTTCCATGGCGGCCTGCTGCAGCGCAATGGCGTGCAGATGCACATAGGGCGGTTCGGTGTCGGCCTGGCCGAGGCGGCCGCGCGTCACGGCGCGTTGATTTTCCAGGGCGTGACCGTCAAGGACTGGAAGGCCAGCGCCGGTGGCTATCAGGTCAACACCAGCAAGGGGACGTTGCATGCCTCGCAGGTTTTGTTGGCGACCGGTGCCAGTCAGCATGGCGGTTTGGGCTGGTATCGGCGGCGAATCGTCCCGGTGGGCAGTTTCGTGATCGCCACCGAAGTGCTGCCCCAGGCGCTGATCGACAGCTTGCTGCCGGCGCGTCGTTCCTATGTCACCAGTCGCATGATCGGCAACTACTTTCGCCTGACCCCGGACAACCGTTTGCTGTTCGGTGGTCGTGCGCGGTTTGCCATGTCCGACAGCGTTTCCGATGCCAAGAGCGGCAAGGTGCTGCAAGCGGCGATGGTGCAGATGTTCCCGCAACTGGCCAACGTCCGGATCGACTACTGCTGGGGTGGATTGGTGGACATGACGTCCGATCGATTGCCCCGGGCCGGCCAGCATGGTGGGGTGTATCACTCCATGGGCTACAGCGGCCACGGCGTACAGATGTCGGTGCACATGGGCCAGATCATGGCCGAGGTCATGGCTGGCAAGGTCGAGGCCAACCCCTGGCGCGAGCTCGATTGGCCGGCGATTCCCGGGCATTTCGGCAAACCCTGGTTCTTGCCGTTGGTAGGCGCGTATTACCGCCTGCAGGACTACTTACACTGATCCATCGGACGTTGTTTTACGTTTCAACCACGTTGCGTCAACCGTGCGCAACCGAGCCCTTATCACTAGCGAAAGGTAGAACTGACATGACTGACAATAATAGCAGCATCGATAGCCAGTTGATTACCGGCACAGACAGTCTTCGTGTTTTTGAAGGGCTCAACCGGGGCATGTCGCGCCGTCACGCGCTGCAGATGCTGGGCTTGGCCGGGGTGGCCGCGGCCGGGGCCGGGAGCCTGTTCGGCGCCGCCGGCAAACTGCTGGCCGACGAAGCCGCGACCCCTGGCAAGGGCAAACCGGGTGGTCGCATCCGTGTCGCCGGCAGCACCAGTTCCACCAGCGATACCCTGGATCCGGCCAAAGGCTCGTCGTCCACCGACTATGTACGCCACTACATGTTCTACAACGGCCTGACCCGTTTCGACAGCCACATGGTGCCGCAACTGGAACTGGCCGAGCGCATCGACACGACCGACGCCACGCTTTGGGTGATTACCCTGCGCAAGGAAGTGACGTTCCACAATGGCAAGGCACTGACCGCCGCGGACGTGGTGTTTTCCCTGCTGCGCCACAAGGACCCGATCACCGGCTCCAAGGTCCTGCCCCTGGCAGCGCAGTTTGCCGAGGTCAAGGCCAACGGCACCCATGAGGTGCAAATACAGCTGAGCGGGCCGAACGCGGAGCTGCCATCGATTTTTGCCGTCTCCCATATGTTGATCGTGCCTGAGGGCACCACCGACTTCAGCCAGGGCATCGGCACCGGCCCCTTCAAGGTCAAGGAGTTCAAGCCGGGCGTGCGGTCAATCGGTGCACGCAACACCAATTATTGGAAACCGGGCTTGCCTTATCTGGACGAGATCGAGTTCATCGGCATCGCCGACGAGCCGTCCAGGGTCAATGCGCTGCTCTCGGGCGATGTGCAGATCATCAACGAGGTCAACCCGCGCTCGACGACCCGCATCAAGGACAGCACCGGCCACCGGGTCGTGGACTCGCCGTCGGGTAACTACACTGACTTGATCATTCGCCAGGACCAGATGCCCGGCCAGAGTCCGGAGTTCACTGAAGCCATGAAACTGCTGCTGGACCGGGAACAGGTCAAGTCAGCGATTTTCCGCGGGTTTGCCAGGGTCGGCAACGACCATCCGATTGCCCCCGGTTCGCGTTTCTACAACGCGGACCTGCCGCAACGGACCTATGATCCGGAGAAGGCGCGCTTCCTGCTGAAGAAGGCTGGCATGGAAAGTATCAGCATGCCGGTCATGTGCTCGCCGGCCGCCACCGGCTCGGTGGACGTTGCAGTTCTGCTCCAGCAGTCGGCCAAGGAAGCCGGGCTCAAGCTCAACGTCAACCGTCTGCCGAGCGACGGCTACTGGTCCAACCACTGGGCCAAGCACCCGTTGAGCTTCGGCAACATCAACCCTCGGCCCAACGCCGACATGCTGTTCTCGCAGTTCTTCCAGTCGACGGCACCGTGGAACGAATCCGCGTGGAAGAATCCGCAGTTCGACCAGCTCCTGGTCCAGGCCCGGGGCGAAACCGACGAAGCCAAGCGCGGCAAGATGTACGCCGACATGCAAACCCTGGTGCATGACCATTGCGGCATCGGCATCCCGGTGTTCATCAGCAACATCGATGGCGCCGACCAGCGTGTGAAGGGCTATGGCACCAACCCGCTGGGCGGCTTCATGGGCTACATGTTCGCCGAGCAGGTCTGGCTGGACGCTTGATGAGCGTCGGTTTTTCGCAGGGTGACAGTGCACGAGGATAGGGTGATGAATAGCAACACACTGTGGTTGATCGGCCGGCGCCTCGGCGCCGCGATCGTGACCCTTCTGATTGTATCGATGGTGGTGTTCGCCATCACGGCGGTATTGCCGGGAGACGCGGCACAGCAGGCCCTCGGACAATTCGCCACGCCAGAGCAGGTCGCGGCGCTGCGGGGGAAAATGGGGTTGGATCAGCCGGGTGTGTTGCGTTACCTGCACTGGCTGACGAACCTGCTCAGCGGCGACCTCGGGGTGTCGGCGTCCAATGCCACTTCGGTGACGGAGCTGATGGCGGGACGGGTACCCAACACCCTGATGCTGGCGGCCGCGACGGCGCTGGTGTCGGTGCCGCTGGCGCTGATCCTGGGCATCGGTTCGGCCATGGGTCGCGGCGGTCGCGTCGACGGCTTCGTGAGTTTCTTTACGCTGATGATGGTGGCTGTGCCGGAGTTCCTGGTGGCCACCTTGGCGGTGCTGATTTTCGCGGTGAACCTGGGTTGGCTTTCGGCGCTGTCCTACTCCAGTGAAATCACCTCGCCGTTGCAATTCATGCGCACCTACGCCTTGCCGGTGATGACGCTGTGCTGCGTGATCGTTGCGCAGATGGCACGCATGACCCGGGCGGCGGTGATCGATCAACTCGACAGTCCTTACGTGGAAATGGCCCGCCTCAAAGGCGTGAGTCCGGTGCGGGTGGTGCTGCGTCACGCGCTGCCCAACGCCATCGGGCCCATTGCCAATGCCATCGCACTGAGCCTGTCCTACCTGTTGGGCGGCGTGGTGATCGTCGAGACGATTTTCAATTACCCCGGCATCGCCAGCCTGATGGTCGATGCCGTGACCAACCGCGACATGGCGTTGGTCCAGGCCTGCACCATGCTGTTCTGTACCGCGTACCTGTCGCTGGTGTTGATTGCCGACCTGTGCGCGATCCTTTCCAATCCGAGGCTGAGAAACCAATGAACAATCCCATTGTGAAATCCCCGACAGCGGCGGTCGCACTGGCATTGGGCAAGGACGCTCATGGCTCGTCCTGGCTTGGGCTGATCGGCGCCGCGATGTGTGCCATCTGGCTGCTGGTGGCGATTTTCGGTCCGTGGCTGGCACCCCACCCGGTGGGAGAAGTGGTGTCCGACAACGTCTTCGACGGCCTCAGTGCCGCTTACCCGCTGGGCACCGACTACCTGGGCCGCGACATGCTCAGCCGGATCCTGGTCGGCGCACAGTTCACCGTGGGCCTGGCGTTGGTTGCCGCGATACTGGCGAGCGGGCTGGGTACCACTTGCGCGCTGCTCTCGGTGGTTTCACCGAAGTGGCTGGACGAACTGATCAGCCGCCTGATGGACGCGTTCATTTCGATCCCGAGCAAGATGCTGGCGTTGATCATGGTTTCGGCGTTCGGCTCGTCGGTGACCTTGCTGGTGTGCACGGCGGTACTGAGTTACACCCCGGGGGCGTTCCGTATCGCTCGCAGCATGGCGGTGAACATCGAGGCCCTGGAGTACGTACAAGTGGCTCGCACCCGTGGCGAGCGTCGGCTGTACATCGCCTGCGTGGAAATCCTGCCCAATATGCTCAACCCGGTGCTGGCGGACCTGGGCTTGCGCTTCGGCTTCATCGTGCTGCTGCTCAGCGGCATGAGCTTCCTCGGCCTGGGCGTACAGCCACCGGACGCCGACCTCGGCTCGCTGGTGCGCGAGAACATTGGTGGTCTCAATCAGGGCGCGCCGGCCATCGTGATTCCGGCCCTGGCCATCGGCACCCTGACCATCGGTGTGAACCTGTTTATCGACCGCTTGTCTTCGCGGCGCAATCGACGTTCGGGAGGCCATTGAGATGAGCGAATTGATCCGAGTCGAAAATCTGCGCGTAGTCGCCGGTGACGAGCGCGGCGAAGTCGAGATCGTCAAGGGCGTGAGCTTCTCCCTGGAGAAAGGGGAAGTGCTGGCGCTGATCGGCGAATCCGGCTCCGGCAAGACCACCATCGCCCTGGCGCTGCTCGGTTATGCCCGACGCGGTTGTCGCCTGGCCGGCGGCAGCGTGCGCATCAGCGAGCATGACATGCTGGCCCTTGGTGAAAGCGAACTGCAAGGCCTGCGCGGCAACCGTGTCTCGTACATTGCCCAAAGCGCCGCCGCGGCGTTCAATCCGGCCAAGAAGCTGATCGACCAGGTGGTCGAAGGCGCGCTGATCCATGGCCTGGGCAACCGGGCCACGCTCGAAGCCAAGGCCATCGGACTGTTCCGGGACCTGGCACTGCCGAACCCCGAACGCATCGGCCAACGCTACCCCCATCAGGTCTCCGGCGGGCAACTGCAGCGGGTGATGGCCGCCATGGCACTGATCAGCGATCCGTTGCTGGTGGTGCTCGATGAGCCAACCACGGCCCTCGACGTCACGACCCAGATCGACGTGTTGCGTGCCTTCAAGCGGGTCGTGCGCGAGCGTGGCGCGACGGCGGTCTACGTGTCCCACGACCTGGCGGTCGTCGCGCAGATGGCCGACCAGATCGTTGTGCTCAACGGCGGGCAGATCTTCGAGCAGAGTGCCACCGCGCCACTGCTCAAGGGGCCCGCTCACGAATACACCCGCAGCCTGCTGGCGGCGGCACGGCCGGATACGACGATTCGTCCACCCTGTGGTGTGGCCGCAGATACGCCACTGCTGACCATCCAGGGCCTGACCGCTGGCTATGGCAACAAGGATCGTCACGGCATGCCGATGATCCGCGTGCTCGAGGACATCGACCTGACCGTGCGCCGGGGCCAGGCCATCGGCGTGATCGGCGACTCGGGGTCGGGCAAATCCACCCTGGCGCGGGTGGTGGCGGGGCTGTTGCCGCCGGCCCTTGGCGGGCGGACGTTCGATGGCCAGCCCTTGGGTGGCAGCCTGTCCGAGCGCACCGATGAGCAGTTCCGGCGGATTCAGATGGTGTTCCAGAACGCCGCCACGGCGCTCAATCCGATGCACAGCATCAGCACCATCCTGAGCCGACCATTGAAAATGTATTTCGGCCTCAAGGGCGCGGCGCTGCGCGAGCGCATCGGCGAATTGCTGGACCTGGTGCGCCTGCCGCGAACCCTGGCCGAGCGCCGTCCGGGCGAGCTCTCTGGCGGGCAGCAGCAGCGGGTCAACCTGGCCCGTGCGTTGGCGGCCAAACCGGACCTGATCCTCTGCGATGAAGTGACCTCGGCCCTCGATACCGTGGTGGGCGCGGCGATTCGCGAACTGCTGCGCGACCTGCGCCAGCAACTCGGGGTTTCCTACCTGTTCATCAGCCACGACATTTCCACAGTGCGGGCGCTGTGCGATGACATCGTGGTGATGTACAGCGGCCACAAGGTCCAGGAGGGCTCACGGCAATCGTTCGCCCAGGCACCGTTCCATCCCTACACCGATCTGCTGATCCATTCGGTGCCGGAGTTGCGCCAGGGCTGGCTGGAAAGTTGCGGCACGACCACCTGCGGCACGCTCCCGGCTTTGGGTGAAAAGGCCGATGCGCCGACGCTGTGCACCTTCCTCAATCGCTGCCCGGTGCGCGTCGACGGCCTGTGCAACCGCACCGCGCCACCCCGTCGCGTCATCGAGGGTGGCAGCGAGGTGCTCTGTCATCACGACGGTGGCGAACTGCTCAAGACGCAGCAAGGGTCAAACAGCATGATCGCCGGAGCCTACGCATGAGCGCTCGTTTCGTGAGGCTGGCCGAACAGGGCCGGCCCGTCGTCAAACTGACTGTGGACGGCGTCCCCGTCGAGGCGTTGCAGGGCGACACGTTGATGGTCGCGCTGCTGACTCACGGCCCGGCGTTGCGCCAGTCGGAGTTCGATCCCGGTAGTCGTGCCGGTTTCTGCCTGATGGGTGCCTGCCAGGATTGCTGGGTCTGGACCCGCAGCGGTGAACGCCTGCGTGCCTGCTCCAACGAAGTACGCGAGGGTTTGGACATCATTACCCGGCACCCGGAGGCGATATGGCCACTGCGCGGATAGCGATAGTCGGCGCCGGGCCGGCGGGCATACGGTGTGCCCAGACGCTGGTCGCGGCGGGCTTCAGGCCGATCCTGATCGACGAAAACCGGCGCGACGGCGGGCAGGTCTACCGGCGCCAGCCCGAAGGGTTCACCCGTACCTACGCCACGCTGTACGGCACCGAGGCCGGGAAAGCCCGGGACCTGCACGCCAGTTTCGACCGTTTGCGCCAGCAGATCGACTACCGTCCGGACACCCTGGTCTGGAACCTGACACCGGGGCAAGTGTGCTGCGTCAGCCAGGGCGAACATTCGACGGTTGATTACGACGCGCTGGTGCTTTGCACGGGCGCCACCGACCGCCTGATGCCCGTTGAAGGTTGGCAGCTGGGCGGCACCTACAGCCTCGGCGGGGCGCAGATCGCATTGAAGGCCCAGGCGGTTTCCATCGGCCATCGGGTGGTGTTCATGGGCAGCGGGCCGTTGCTCTATCTCGTTGCCAGCCAATACCTCAAGGCCGGCGCCAATGTGGCGGCGGTGCTCGACACCTCGCCCCTGGGCAAACGCATCAAGGCCTTGCCCAAACTCATGGCGCGCCCCCGTTTACTGTTCACCGGCATGAAGCTGCTGGCGCAGTTGCGCCAGGCGAAAGTCCCGGTGCACCTGGGGATTTCACCGCTGCAAATACTGGGGGAGGCGGACAGTGGTGTCAGTGGCGTGCGTGTGCGTACCGCGGCTGGCGTGACGCTGACGGTGGATTGCGACGCCGTCGCCCTGGGGTATCACTTGCGTCCGGAAACCCAGTTGGCCGATCTGGCGGGCTGTGTCTTGCGTTTCGACGAGGTATCCAGCCAGTGGCTGCTCGCGACTGATGAAGAAGGGCGAACCTCGGTCAGCGGTGTCTATGCCGCCGGCGATGGTTCGAACATCCGTGGCGCCGATGCCGCCGAATGCGCCGGTCGCCTGGCCGCCTTGGCGGTGTTGAGCGATCTGCAACAGCCGGTGGACGCCGCCCAGGTCGCCGAACAGCGTCAGGCGCTCAAGGTGATGGATGCGTTCCGCCACGGCCTGGCCCAGGCGTTTCCCTGGCCGGCGGCGCAAGCCAAGGCGTTGCCGGACGAGGCCATTGTCTGCCGTTGTGAAATGATCACCGCTGGCGAGCTGCGGTGTACCGTCAGTGAAAAGGGCGCCTGCGAAGTCAACCGGGCCAAGGCCTTCAGCCGGGTCGGCATGGGCCGTTGCCAGGGGCGTTATTGCGCCCAGGCCGGGGCCGAAGTGATTGCCGCCGCAGCCGGTGTCGACGTCCGGGAGGTCGGCCGCCAACGTGGCCAGGCGCCGGTCAAACCGCTTTCGATGCTCACCCGGGAGGTGGCGCCATGACCCAGAACGAAGCCGATGTGGTGATTGTCGGCGGTGGTGTGAGGGGGGCGGCGTCGGCATTTTTCCTGCGTCGGCGGGGACTGTCGGTGATCCTGCTGGAACGCGACCTGATCGGTCAGTACGCCAGCGGCGTCAACTTCGGCAATGTCCGGCGCCAGGGGCGTTACCTCGGCCAACTGGAGCTGGCGAATCGCTCCTTCGCCCTGTGGAAACGCTTGCCTGAACTGATCGACGATGATCTGGAGTTCATCGCCAGCGGGCACATGCGCGTGTGCTATCGCGAAGACGAGATTGCTGAGCTTGAGGCTTACGCGGCAGCCCCTGAAGCGGCGCAGCTGGATTTGAAGATCTACCGTGGGGCCGAGCTGCACGAGCGTTTTCCGTTCCTCGGCAAAGACGTGAAGGGCGGTTCCTATGCGCCTCACGATGGTCACGCCAACCCGCGTCTGGCGGCGCCTGCGTTCGCGCGGGCGGCCAGGCGACTGGGGGCGCGCATCGAAGAACGGACTGAAGTGGCCGAAGTGCAGAAGGTCAACGCCGATGCGTTCAGCATCACCACCACCGACGGTCGCCGGTTCAGCGCCGGCCGGTTATTGATCACGGCGGGGGCGTGGGGCCAGAAGCTCTCGGAGCAATTCGGTGAACCGGTACCGCTGGAGGTCAACGGCCCGCAGATGGCGGTCACCGAGCCGGTGCCGTATGCCTTGCCGACGGTGATCGGGGTGTACACCAAGATACCCGAAGAGGTGATCTACTTCCGTCAGATCCCCCGGGGCAACATCATTATCGGCGGTGGCTATCGCTGCAAGCCGGACATGCTCAACCGTCGGGCCCATGTCGAGCCGCGCAGTATTCTCAACCAGCTGGACCAGATGCGCCGCCTGGTGCCGGGTATCGGCAACCTGAACATCATCCGCGTGTGGAGCGGCATCGAAGGCTACCTGTCCGATTCGCTGCCGGTGATGGGGCCCAGCGGCAACGTCGACGGTCTGTACTATGCGTTCGGTTTCAGCGGTCACGGCTTCCAGCTCGGCCCGTGCGTCGGTGATGTCATGGCCGAACTGATCAGCACCGGCAGCACCAGCACTTCCATCGAGCCGTTCTCCATTTGCCGGTTCGCCTCTTCTGCCGAGCAACGGAGCAAGGCGTCATGAAACCAAGGGTACTGGCGATTTTCGAACGCCTGCTGGCATTTGAAACGGTCTCTTCGGAGTCAAACCTGGCCTTGATCGAGTATGTCCGCGAGCTGCTGGCGAGCAAGGGTATCGAGTCGCTGATCGTCAAGGACGAGAGTGGCAAGAAGGCCAACCTCTTTGCCAGCACCGGCCCCCGGGAGCAGCCGGGAATCCTGTTGTCCGGGCACACCGACGTGGTACCGGCGGCGGGGCAGGCATGGACCGTCCCGGCCTTCCAGGCGACGCTGCGCGATGGCCGGGTCTACGGACGCGGCAGCTGTGACATGAAGGGGTTCATTGCGCTGGCCATCGACGCCATGCTCGATGCCGCCGATTGCTCGTTGAGCCGGCCGTTGCAACTGGCGCTGTCCCATGACGAAGAGATCGGTTGCGTCGGCGTGCGTCGCCTGCTCGACGTGCTTCACCTGGCGCCGATCCGGCCGTTCCTCTGCGTGATCGGCGAGCCCACCAACATGCAATTCGTGCTCGGGCACAAGGGCAAGGGTTCCTATCGCACCTATTGCCGGGGCCTGGAAGCGCACTCGTCGCTGGCGCCGCGTTCGGTCAACGCGATTCACGTGGCCTGCGATTTCATTGCCGCGCTGCGCCAGAGTCAGCAGCAACTGCAGGAGCGGGGCGCCCAGGACGCGGATTACGACGTGCCCTACAGCACCGTGCATGTCGGCCAGATCGTCGGTGGCAAGGCCCTGAACATCGTGCCGAACCTGTGCACCCTGGATTTCGAAGTGCGCAACTTACCGGCTGACAACCTGGATCAGTTCCTGGAGCAACTGCGCGAGCGCGCCGAAATGATCGTCGGCGAAGCTAAAAAGCTCTCCAGCGTGGCGGACATCGAGATCGATACCTTGAACGTCTATCCGGGCCTGGACACCTATCCGAGCGTGGAGGCAGTGCGCCTCCTGAAAAACTTCGCCGCCCCGGACACCGGTACCGCTAAGGTCTCCTTCGGCACCGAAGGCGGCCTGTTCAAACAGCGCCTCGATGTACCCGTGGTGGTCTGCGGCCCGGGCTCCATCGAACAGGCGCACAAGCCCGATGAGTTCATCGAGGTCAGCCAGATGGACGCGGGTGAACGGTTTCTGGAAGGGTTGCTGGGGTCCTTGAAGCTGTAAGCACCTACACCGCCCCCTGGGGGAGCGAGCCTGCTCGCTCCCACAGGGGGTTGTCGGTGATTTTCATGTCCCGGTAGAGCCTGCCGTGCCACCCCGCAACTTCAGCATCCCACACTGCCCAAACACCGCTTTCAGCATCCTGCGCCGCGGCATCTCCCTAGACTGGAAATACCTCGGAACAGGACACCACCATGCTCAAGAATCTATTGAAAGACCCCAGCCTGCTGGCAGAGCTTGCCTATATCGACGGTCAATGGAGCGCTGCCGACGATGCCGCCACCCTTGACGTCATCAACCCGGCCAGTGGCGAGCTGCTCGCCCGTGTATCGGCCCTGCAGGGGGTGGAAACCCGCCGTGCCATCGAGGCCGCCGAGCGTGCCTGGCCGGCCTGGCGCGCGCGTCCGGCGGCGGAGCGTGCAGCGCTGTTGGAGCGGTGGTACCAGGCCATGGTCGATAATCTCGACGACCTGGCGTTGATCATGACCTGCGCGCAGGGCAAGCCGCTGAACGAGGCCAAGGGCGAAATCCGCTACGGCGCCGGTTTCGCCAAATGGTTTGCCGAAGAGGCCCGCCGGGTCTATGGCGAAACCATCCCGGCGCCCAGCGGCGACCGCCGCCTGCTCACCCTCAAGCAACCGGTGGGGGTCTGCGCGGCCATCACCCCGTGGAATTTCCCCAACGCGATGATCACCCGCAAGTGCGCCCCGGCCCTGGCGGCGGGTTGTCCGGTCATTGTCAACCCCTCGGACCTCACGCCGCTGTCGGCCCTGGCCCTGGCGGTGCTGGCCGAGCGGGTCGGGATTCCGGCCGGCGTGTTCAACGTCGTCACCGGCATGCCCGCCGGCATCGGCGAAGAGCTGACCGGCAACCCGACGGTGCGCAAGATCTCCTTTACCGGGTCCACGGCGATCGGTCGACTGCTGATGCGCCAGAGCGCCGAACACATCAAGCGCCTGAGTCTGGAGCTGGGCGGCAATGCCCCCTTCATCGTGTTCGACGACGCGGACCTGGAACAGGCCGTGACCGGCATCATGCTCAGCAAGTTTCGCAATGCCGGGCAGACCTGCGTCTGCGCCAACCGCATCCTGGTGCAGGACGGCATCTACGAGCCTTTCGCCGAACGCCTGGTGCAAGAGGTGGGCAAGCTCAAGATCGGCAATGGCCTGGAGGCGGATGTGATGATCGGCCCGCTGATCAACCCGGCG
>Ga0157373_10001251_pt1 | contig 19419 bp, 16 predicted proteins | sample C65metaG_FD_113460 | JGI IMG/M metagenome (GOLD analysis project Ga0157373, IMG submission 113460) | Corn rhizosphere microbial communities from Kellogg Biological Station, Michigan, USA - C6-5 metaG | ecosystem: Host-associated > Plants > Roots > Rhizosphere > Soil | place: USA: Michigan... | reverse complement strand
TTGCTGGCTGCGGTGAAGAACGCCATCTGTGGTACTCCGCTTGGGCTTGTTATTGATGGAAGCGTCGCGTGTTATCCCCTTGCGGGGAGACCGTCATCGCTGTTCGTCGATACTGATAAATAAGCACCATAAACGAATCAGGGTGACAGGTGGGTGAAGCTGGACAAGACAATGAGGTCACATACAACTTCCATAAGATGCACACCTTGCCGGGTGACGGTACGACGGGCAGGTCAGGCGCCTGGCACATGCACATCCGTTGCGCAGCTTAACGAGTGTAGGAAGACAGCTGCTTGCGACGCTGCGACATATTCGGTCATCGGTAAGCAGGCTAGGGGTTGCGATTTGGGCAACCCGTATTGCATGGCCAAAAAACCGCCTGTTTTCCAGAGCCCGAGTGCCGAAAATGACTGGTATTGCCCGCCAGGTCATGCATGAGGTGTGACACAGGGAGCAGCACAAAATTCGCTGCAATGGCACAATTGCCTGGCTGCGCCCTCCCCCAGACAGGATTTCCCATGCTGCAACTGAAAACCGACGCACTGATGGCCACCCCGTGCGATGACGAAGAAGACAACATGGCCATGCTCTGCTGCCACGGCAAGAACGGTGAAATGTTCATGCTGACCCGTTACCCGGATGAAGACGAAGTGGAACTGACGTGGGACTACGAGCCGTCCACCCTGGACGGGCTGAAAGTCACCCTCGGCGCCACGACCTTGCTGGTTGAGCTGGTCGCAGGCGATGCCGATGCCCTGGGCGGCAAGGACCAACTGGAGATCACCCACGCCACCGCGGCGTCGGACCTGGCCGAGGTCGAAGAGACCTTGCAGAACATCCTCAAGGGCACCGGCACTTACATCCGCGCCTGAGTGGTGCCGGCCCCGCGACCGTCGAAGTGTTTGTCCGTTTGTCGATACTGTTATTTCTAACAGTATCGGCGCCTGGGTTTTAAGCCTTAGCTGGTTCAAAACCTGGACGATAACTGCGGAGGCGCTTGATGAAGCCGATTGGAAAGATTCCGCTGGCGGCACTCTTGGGGGTCGCCTTATCGATAGCGTTGCCGGCCCAAGCGGGCACGACTGACTATTCACACCTTATCTTGCTGCTAAAAGACAACGCCGCCTCTTCATCCTCAAGCGCTGCGACGATCAACCCACCAAGCGCACTCCAGAAACGCTTCCCCAGCATCAAGCCACTCGTGCCCCCCTCTGCATCCCGAACGCTGGAAGACCTCCAGGCGCTGCGCCGACATCGACTGGACCGCTACTACGTCGCCGACACCCGCTACTTGACAGTCAAGCAGGCGCAAGCACTTGCCTTGCGCCTCAAACAAGACCCGGCAATAGAAGCGGTCGACTTTGAACCACAGGTGGAGGGCATGCACGGCGACAACGGCCCACCCACGGTGGCGAGTGCCGATAACGACATCCCGGACCACAGCCCACGCCAGCATTATGAATTTGGCCAACAGGCGGTGCCGCCCTACATGATCGGCGGTGTGAATGCCCTACACGCCTGGACAGTGCCTGGCGGCAAAGGCGAGAACGTGCGGGTGATTTCTGCGGAAATCGATCATTGGTCCTACGAACACGTGGACTTGCCCAGGCCTTTCCTGGAACTGACAGTGGGCGCTGTGACCGGCGCCCATGACACCAGTAGCGCCGGCATCATCGTTTCCCGGGACAATGGCTACGGGACCACCGGCATTGTGCCGCAGGCGCAACTCGGCTACTTGCAATGGGGGACCGACAGGCTTTTGCAGTTGGCCGACCAATTACGCGAAGGTGATGTCGTACAACTTGGCGTACACCTCAACTACACGCCGTTCGCGGCAGTAGGCTGCAGCGAAAAATGCTACATGCCCCTTGAATACAACAGGACCGTGCGCGACATCATTGCCTACCTGACGCAAGAGAAAGGGGTGCATGTTGTATTGGCGGCCGCGAACGGCAATATCGACCTGGACCATCCTTATTTCAACGGCTACTTCGATCGCAATCTTTACGACTCCGGCAGTGTCTATGCCGGGGCAGTCGACCCCAAGACCGGCTTGAGAGCCAGTTTTTCCGAGTATGGCAGCCGCGTAGACCTGTTCAGTTGGGGGTACTCAGTCACGACGACGACCTGGAGCGCCAACCTTCCAACCACCGGCTATACCCACACGTTCAGCGGCACCTCGTCGGCCAATCCGATCATTGCTGGCGTCATGGCCTCTTTACAGGGCGTGGCGCGGGCCCATGGGCTGGGCAACATCGCCCCGAAAGCACTGCGCGGTATCCTGGTGGCCACCGGCTACCCACCGATCAACGGCAATCGAAGTGAAATCGGCGTGCAGCCTGATTTGCACGCCGCCATCCAGAAGATGCTGGACGACCATGCCGACAAGCCACCGACCGGACGCCTCGCCCTCCCTGAAGACGTAAAGTCGGGCGAGGCGTTCAGTGCCCATGTATACGCCGAGTCGCCCACGAACAAGCCGCTAACCTACCAGTGGGCTGCACCAGGCTTCACGCCAGAGGCCGGCACGCAAGCCACGCTGCACCTCATCGCACCGAGCGTGAATGCTGACACCCATAGATCCATTTCCGTCACCGTGTCGGATGGACGGCACAGCCTCACGCTGGCAGAAAACATCACCATCAAGGCGGCGCCTGGAAATGGCGATTGCAACGGCATCCCGCCGTGGGACGCCAGCAAAACCTACCAGGTCTACGCGGAGCCAGTGGCGTACTTCGGCAAGGAATACAAGCAGAACTTCTACAACGTCAACAAGCCTCCGGACATCAATTCGGGCCCTTTTGGCCAGCCCTGGCTTTCAGGCGTCCCATGCCCATGAGGAACTGCGAGCACGGTTTCAAGCGGGCAGGTATTCATGGGGAGAGGGATCCCGCCGCTGGGGACCCTTAAAAACCCAATACAATTGCGATTGTTTCCAAAAAATACCCTGCGCACCGTTAGTCGCCGCCCCCTCTGATGCATTAAAGTAATGCCCCCAAGCCCTGACACTTTCCCCAATGCCCAGGGCCCACTTTTCCAGGAACCGTCATCGATGGAACATCGTGAAGCGCTGCTTGCGCTGCGAACCTTTCTTTCTACGCAGATTCTCGGCCAGGAAAAACTCATCGATCGCCTCCTGATCGCCTTGCTTGCCGACGGCCATATGCTGGTCGAGGGCGCGCCGGGCCTGGCCAAGACCAAGGCCATCAAAGAGCTGGCCGAAGGAATAGAAGCGCAGTTCCATCGCATCCAGTTCACCCCTGACCTGTTGCCTGCCGACATCACCGGCACCGAAATCTATCGCCCGGAAACCGGCACCTTCGTGTTCCAACAGGGCCCGATCTTCCACAACCTGGTGCTGGCGGACGAAATCAACCGCGCGCCGGCCAAGGTGCAATCGGCGCTGCTGGAAGCCATGGCCGAACGCCAGGTCAGCGTCGGGCGCAGCACCTACGACCTTTCGCCACTGTTCCTGGTGATGGCCACGCAAAACCCCATCGAGCAGGAAGGCACCTACCCGCTGCCCGAAGCCCAGCTCGACCGCTTCCTGATGCATGTCAAGATCGGCTTCCCCGACGCCGCCGTCGAGCGGCGCATCCTGCAACAGGCCCGTGGCGAAGCACTCAACGGCGAAACCAAGCCCGAACGCCGTGTCAGCCAACAGGCGATCTTTGCCGCGCGCAAGGAAATTCTCGGCCTGTACATGGCCGATGCGGTGGAGGAATACCTGGTGCAATTGGTCATGGCCACGCGCACCCCGGCCAAGTTCGACGCGGAAATGGCCGAATGGATCGCCTACGGCGCCAGCCCTCGCGGCTCCATCGCCCTCGACCGTTGCGCACGTGCCCATGCCTGGCTCGCCGGGCGCGACTTCGTGAGCCCGGAAGATATCCAGGCGGTGCTGTTCGACGTACTGCGCCATCGCATCATTCTGTCGTTCGAGGCCGAAGCCGCGGGCATTGACCAGGACCGTGTGGTGCAACGCATTCTCGACGTCGTTGCCGTCGCTTGAAACCCATGAACGCAGGCGATGGGATCCACGTCACGCTCAGCGAATTGATCGAGATGCGCCATCGCGTGCGCGAAGTGCAGCTGTTCTCCACGCCGAGCCAGCGCAGCCCGCTGATCGGCCTGCACCACTCCAAGCTGCGCGGGCGCGGCGTGGACTTCGACCAGGTGCGCGTGTACCAGGCCGGCGACGATGTGCGCACCATCGACTGGCGTGTGACGGCACGCACGCAGGAGCCGCACACCAAGCTGTTCCATGAAGAACGCGAGCGGCCGATTTTCATCATGGTGGAGCAAAGCTGCCGGTTGTTTTTTGGCTCGGGACAGATGTTCAAGTCGGTGCTCGCCGCCCAGGCGGCCAGCCTGATCGGCTGGGCGGCGCTGGGGCACAACGACCGTGTGGGCGGGCTGGTGTTCGGCGACAGCGAGCACTACGAAATCAAGCCACGGCGCAGTAAACAAAGCCTGCTGCAGCTGCTCAACCGCCTGGTGCGCGTCAACCAGAGCCTGAGCACCGAAAGCCGCCCCGAAGCCGACGCACTCGGCATGGCCCTGCGCCGTGGTCGCGAAGTGTTGCGCCCTGGCAGCCTGGTGATCGTGATCTGCGATGAACGCGCGCTGACCGAAGGTGCCGAGCAACAGCTCAGTCTTTTGTCGCGCCATTGCGACCTGCTGCTGTTGCCGATCTCCGACCCACTGGACCACGCCCTGCCCGCCGCTGGGCTGCTGCGCTTCGCGGAGCGCGGTGCGCAGCTGGAACTGGACACGCTCAACTTCGATTTGCGCCAGGCCTACAAGGCCCAGGCCGAAGCGCGCATTGCCCGCTGGGAACTGCTCGCGCAGAAACTACGGGTGCTGCTGATGCCCTTGAGCACCCAGAGCGAAATGGTCGAGCAACTGCGCGAATACCTCAACCCGCAACGCCCGGTTAAAAAACAATGAGCAGCCTTGACCAACTGCAGCCGCTGATCGCCCCGCCCGCCATCGGTTTCTGGCCGCCTGCGCCGGGGTGGTGGCTGTTGCTGCTGGTGATTCCGCTGCTCGGCTGGGGCCTGTGGTGGCTGCGCCGTTTCCTGCCGGCTCGTCGCCCCATCGCCCGCGCCGAGCAACCGCTGGACCCGCTGCGCATCGCTGCCCTGGCGGAGCTGGCACTGATGCCCAAACCCTACGACGGGGCCCCGGCCGGCGCGTGGCTGCAGCAACTCAATGGCCTGCTCAAGCGCCTGTGCCGCAACGACTACCCCTACAGCCAGAGCCACACCCTCAACGGCCGCAAATGGCTGGCGTTCCTCGATAACCGCTGCCCCGCCGCCGGCCTCACACGTTGGATGGTGTTAGTGGAAGGTGCCTATAAACCCGAATGCAAACTCGACGACAAAGCCATCGCCGGCCTGACCCAAGCCGTCGACACCTGGATTCGCAAACATGTTTGAGTTTGCCTGGCCGTGGGTATTTGCCCTGTTGCCACTGCCGTGGCTGATGCGCCTTGTGCTGCCGGCTGCCGACAGCGGCGAGCCCGCCTTGAAAGTCAGCTACCTCAGTGACCTCGAAGGCCTGGCCCGTCGCCGCGCGCGCGCCAACCTGCCGGGTTGGCGCCAGCAAGCGCCTTACCTGGTGCTGTGGTTGCTGCTGTTGACCGCCGCGGCGCGCCCCGAATGGCTCGGTGAGCCGCTGCCGATTGCCGCCAGCGGCCGGGATTTGCTGGTGGCGGTGGACGTGTCCGGCTCGATGGATTTCCCCGATATGAACTGGCACGACGAAGACGTCAGTCGCCTGAGCCTGGTCAAACACTTGCTGGGCGATTTTCTCGAAGGCCGTGAAGGTGATCGTGTCGGCCTGATCCTGTTCGGCAGCCAGGCCTACCTGCAAGCACCGCTGACCTTCGACCGCCGCACCGTGCGCACGTGGTTGGATGAAGCGCGCATCGGCATTGCCGGCAAGAACACCGCGATTGGCGACGCCATCGGCCTGGCCCTCAAGCGCTTGCGCCAGCGTCCGGCGCAAAGCCGCGTGCTGATCCTGGTCACCGACGGTGCCAATAATGCCGGGCAGATCGACCCGCTCACCGCTGCACGCCTGGCCGCCGAAGAAGGCGTGAAGATCTACCCGATCGGCATCGGCGCCGACCCCGAACAAACCGGTTCCCTGGGCATCCTCGGCGTCAACCCGAGCCTGGACCTCGACGAACCGGCGCTCAAGGCCATCGCCGAAGCCACCGGCGGCCAGTACTTTCGCGCCCGTGATGGCGAAGAACTGCAAGCGATCAAAGAGACGCTCGACAAGCTCGAACCCGTCGAGCAACAACCCACCCAGGCGCGCCCGGCACTGGCGCTGTACAGCGCGCCCCTGGGCCTGGCATTGGTGCTGAGCGTGCTGCTGGTGATTCAGGAGCGTTGGCCCAATAACGCCTTGCAGCGGTTGTTCAACAAATTGACGAGCAAAGGCATTTTCCTGCAGCAACACCCGGAATGGCGCCAGCGCCTTAAACGCCTGCGTTTGCGGAGGCGTCGATGATCGACCTGTGGCCGCACTGGTTCCGTCCCTGGTGGCTGTTGCTGCTGCCGTTGCTTGGCTGGTTGCTGTGGCACCTGTGGCACCGGCAAAAGCGCGCCGGACGCTGGCAGATGATCCTGCCACCGGCGTTCCATGCCGTGCTGCTCAGCGGTGGCAACGGCCGTGAAAGCAAATCGCCGTGGGTGCTGCTGGGTATCGCCTGGCTCCTGGCGGTGCTGGCGTTACTCGGCCCCAGCTGGCAGCGGGTTGAACAATCCAGCCAGAAGCCTTCCGACCCATTGGTGGTGCTGCTGGAACTGACCCCGGAAATGCTCGCCACCGACAGCCCGCCCAATCGCCTGGAACAGGCGCGACGCAAGCTGTATGACCTGCTGCAGGCGCGCACCGACGCGCAAACCGCGATCATCGTGTACGCCGGCAGTGCCCACACGCTTGTGCCGCTGTCAGACGACCTGGCCACCAGCCGCAACCTGCTGGAAGCCTTGCGCCCGTCGATCATGCCCGAGGCGGGCCACCGCGCCGACCTGGCGGTTGAAAAGGCCCTGGGCCTGCTCAAGCAAGGTGGCCTCGGCCAGGGTCGCCTGTTGCTGGTTGGCTCCTCGCTGTCCAAACAGGAACGCCAGGGCATCCGCCTGCTGCTGCAAAGCGCCCAGGCACCGAGTTTGTCGATCCTCGGCATCGGCAGCCGTGAGGGCACGCCGGTGACCCAGGAAAGTGGCGAGTTCCTCAAGGACGAGCAAGGCGCGATCCTGGTGCCACGCCTGGACAGCCCGACCCTCAAGGCGTTCGCCAGCGAAATGGGCGGCCGCTACCGCGCCGCGCGCCTGGACGACAAGGACCTGCGCCAGCTCGGCGTGCTGGACCCACCGCATACCCTGCGCAACGACGGCCAACTGCTGCACCTCGACACCTGGGCCGACCAGGGTTACTGGCTGCTCCTGCCCTTGTTGCTGCTGGCCGCCTGCGCCGGCCGACGCGGCTGGTTGTTCTGCCTGCCGCTGTTGCTGTTGAGTGCACCGCAACCCAGCTACGCCTTCGGCCTGCAGGACCTGTGGTTGCGGCCAGATCAGCAAGGCCAGTACCTGCTGAAGAAAAAACGTCCCGCCGAAGCCGCCGAACACTTCGAAGACCCCCAGTGGCAAGGCGTGGCGCTCTACGAAGCTGGCAACTATGCCGAGGCCATCAAGCGTTTCGCCGAGGGCAATGACGCCTACTCCCACTACAATCGTGGGAATGCCCTGGCCAAGTCCGGTGAACTGGAAGCGGCGATAGACGCCTACGAACAAGCCCTCGAAGCGCAGCCCGACCTGCAACCGGCGTTGAAAAACAAGGCACTGGTGGAAGCCCTGATGCAGGAACAGGCCCAACCAGAGCCTACCAAACCGGCAAAAAACGAGGATGACGAAACCACCCAACCCGGCCAAACTGCGCAACCGGGCGCCACTGGGCAAAATGCCACGGGAGGCGAGCAGTCGTCCCAAGGCCAGGGTGAGGCCGGCACTGGCGACACCCAGACAGGCAACACGCCACAAACCGCAGGCAATGAAGTACCGGGCAGCGAGTTGGGCGACGAACACACCACCACCCCGCCGCTGCGTCCCAATGACGCCAGCCTCGACGGTGAACATCGCCAGGCCCTGGAGCAATGGCTGCGCGAGATTCCGGACAACCCCGGTGAACTGCTGCGCCGCAAATTCTGGTACGAACAGCAACAACATCAGGACAAGACTCGATGAGCCGCCGCACCACCCTACTGCTCCTGCTCGCCCTGTCGACAGGCCACGCCCAGGCGGCGAACCTGAGCGCCAGTGTCGACCGCAGCCGCCTCAATTCCGGGGAAACGGTGGAACTGACGGTGGAATCCAGCGATGTCACCCAGTTCGGCAAGCCCGACCTGTCGCCGCTGGATGCACAGTTCGAAGTCAGCGGCACCCGCCAGATCAACCAGCTCACCACGTTGGGCGGCGATAACCGCGCCACCACGCGCTGGATCATCACCCTGCTGCCCAAGGAAAACGGCACGGTGGTCATCCCGCCCCTGCAAGTGGGCGAATACAAGACCCAGCCGATCAGCTTGCAGGTGGTCGAAACCGCCAGCCAGAACACCGCCGCCGAACTGGCGCCGGTGTTCGTCGAGGCCAACCTTGACCAGACCAGCGTCTACGTCCAGGCCCAGGCGCTGTTGACCGTGCGCGAGTACCACTCGGTGTCGCTGTATGACGACAGCAGCCTCACGCCCTTGCAGATTGCCGATGCACGCGTGGAGCAACTGGGTGAGTCGCGCACCTACGAGAAGGTCATCAACAGCATCCGGCATGGCGTGATCGAAACCCGCTACGCGATTTACCCGCAACACAGCGGCACCCTGGCAATTCCGGCACAGACCTTCAGCGCCACGCTGGTGGAATCGCGTCCGCCCCAGGAAAACACCCTGCAGGGCACCAAGCCCGGCAAGCTCATCCACGTGAGTTCTGCGCAACTGCCACTGACGGTCAAGCCCAAGCCCGCGCTGTATCCCGCCGATACGCCATGGTTACCGGCACGCAGCCTGACCCTGAGCGAAACCTGGAACCCGGAACCCGAGCATGTGCAGGTCGGCGATTCCCTGACCCGTAGCCTCACCGTCAAGGCCGAAGGCTTGGCCAGTGCGCAATTGCCGGCCCTGCCCAGCACCGACATCAATGGCCTGCGCCGCTACCCGGACCAGCCCGTGCTCGGCAACCAGAGCAACGACCGAGGCCTCATTGGCAGCCGTGAAGACCGCGAAGCGCTGGTGCCCAACCGTGCCGGCGCCCTGGAACTGCCCGCCGTGGACGTGGTGTGGTGGAACACCCATGAAGACCACCTGGAGCGTACCAGCCTGCCGGCGCGCACCCTGCAAGTGGCGACCAACCCGAGCCTCGTCGTCGACACTCCCGCCACGCCCACCGTCATCACCGCGCCCGATGACAACCACCTGTGGCTGTGGCAACTCAGCACCCTGTTGCTCGCCTGCTCCACCTTGTTGGGCTTCGGCCTCTGGTGGCGTGCCCGTCGGCAGCCCGCCGTGCAGCGCGCCGCGCAAACCGGTCCGAGCCCGCGCACCTTGCTCGACGACCTCAAGCGCGCCACACAAGCGAACGACCCCCAGGCCACCCGCCAGGCCCTCGACGCCTGGGCCCGCCAGCAACCGGAAACGCTCGCCGATATGGCGGCGCGGTTCGTGCCGCTGTCGGACGCATTGGATGGGTTGAACGGCGCGCTCTACAGCGAGAGTGGGCATTTTTGGCTGGGCGAAGACCTCTGGCGTGCGGTCAAGGCCATCCCGACCGCTGAGCGCGAACTGGACCCAGCGACAGATACCACCAGTTTGCCGCCCTTATACCCCAAGTAGCACTAGCCACTATTTAAGAAAAAACATAAGAGGCCGATAGCGCGATGTAGCTTTCTTTTAATGGAGATTATCTAATGGCCATTACCTTGAATGTTTCATACGCACCGATAAGTAAGCAGAACGATGCCTACACCATCAAAAATCCGAACCAAGTGACTAATGCATTTACGATTACCGAAGCCTCCGAGGCAGCGGATGCGTTGAGGCTTAGCAATCAGGAAAAGATCAGCCAGCTGAAAGCGTTCTTGAAAGATTATGATATGACGTCAATCAGTACTGACGAGCTCAAGGTCGTTGGCAGCAGACTTTATGATGAGGGAATGATCAGTCGACGAGCTTTTGGAATGTTCATCTCTGGCGATGGCGCCTCTAACGCCAAGGGGTTTCAAACAAACACCCATGTAAAATTCAATGCCATCGCTTTATTCAACGAAAAACTGGAAGACACTAAGGCTCATTTTAAAAGCGAACCAATGCTGGCCAGGCAAGACGGCGCCATGGATCACTTGCAAGGCATCGTAAGTGCGAATCAAGCCGTTGCGGCAATGGCCTATTTCGTGCGCTCCGCCAATAGTGAATTATCAATAAACGAGCAAGCGTAACCTTGGTTTAAATGCGGCGCACCGGGTTAGCCCCGACGCGCCGCTTGCTGGCTCACCTACCGTACCTCACCGTACCTGAAAAGGATTTAGGGGCGGCCTCTTCGTTTTTTAGCCTGACTCGATAGTTACCAAATGGCCCAACGTATGAAGCGTTATTGCCTATGCTGAACGATACTCTGCTCCAGAACGAGCCTATTTCGCGTTCAATAAATATTTCCGGCGCCTTTCCAGCTCCACCAGCAGAAACCATTGCATCGATACCTGCCCCGGAACAACCATTCGCCGACGTAATACTGAAGGGCCCATACGCCGTACTCTCTGTCTTTGGAGGTACGACCCCGGTATAACTTTCAGTGATATTCAAGCATAACGCAGACACTTGAAACGAAACCAACATCAATACTGCAAGAGGTAATGCAATACGGCTTTTCATAATAGTCTCCACAATTATTGAGAAAACACTAAAGCGCATACTACGTGGAGCAAGTCACCTAACCGCTCCACTCTCTCGACACTGCATGATTTATTGCCTCGCGTAAGCCAGCCGCTTCCTAAAACCACTAAGGACGGGTCTGTAATACTTTCAAGTAGGAGCCTGTCAGGGATGTCCTAGTCCCAATTATCCCCTTGTCTATCCGACGACTTCCCAGGCCCTTTCCTCCAACCATGTAGACCAAAGATTATGCATGAAGGGAAACATCCACGGCCTAAATTTAATGTTCAAGCGCAACTGGCCGATAGCGCGATGTAGCCCTCTTTTAATGGAGATTATCTAATGGCCATCATCTTGAATGTTTCATCCGCATCACTAACTAAGCAGACCAATGCTTATACCATTAAAAACCCGAACCAAGTGACTAATGCATTTACGATTACCGAAGCCTCCGAGGCAGCGGATGCGTTGAGGCATAGCAATCAGGAAAAGATCAGCCAGCTGAAAGCGTTCTTGAAAGATTATGATATGACGTCAATCAGTACTGCAGAACTCAAGAAGGTCGGCAGACGGCTCTTTGATGACGGAATGATCAGTGAGCGCGCATTTGGGATGTTTATTTCCGGTGACGGCGCATCTGATGCCAATGGGCGCCAGACAAATACCCATGTGAAATTCAACGCCATTGCTTTATTCAACGAAAAACTGGAGGACACTAAAGCTTTTTTCAAAAGTGAACCACTGGTTGCAAAGCAAGACGGCGCCATGGACCACTTGCAAGGCATGGTGGATGCAAATCAAGCTGTCGCCGCGCTGGCTTACTTCGTAAAGTCTTCCCAGGATGATTTATCAATAGATGAACACGCTTGACTTGGCACCTGAGCCGCGGTGCGTCAGGGACAGCCCTGAAGCACCGCGTGTTGGACTACCGACCGTATCTAACCGTACCTGAGTAGGATTTAGAAACGGCATCATTGTTTTTCAGTCTCACTCGATAGTTGCCCAAAGGCCCGACGTATGAAGCATTATTGCCTATGCTAAACGAGACCCTGTTCCAGACCGCCCCCACTTCGCGCTCGATAAATATATCCGGCGCCCGTCCAGCTCCGCCTGCTGAAACCGACGCATCGATATTCGCTCCAGAACACCCATTGGTGGACGTTATGTTGAACGGACCATGCGCAGTTACTTCATCTTCAGGCTGTATAATCCCCGTGTAACTATCAGCAATACTCAAACATAACGCAGACGCTTGAAACGAAACCAACATCAATGCTGCAAGAGGCCATGCAATACGGCTTTTCATAATAGTCTCCACAATTATTGAGAAAACACTAAAGCGCATACTACGTGGAGCAAGTCACCTGACCGCTCCACCCTCTCGACACTGCATGATTTATTGCCCCGCGTAAGCCAGCCGCTTCCTAAAACCACTAAGGACGGGTCTGTAATACTTATGGGTAGGAACCCGCAGGGTATGTACTAGTCACACTCACCGCTTATCAAACATGATATTTTCCTGACGTTTTTCTCAAACTATTTGAAGCAATAGTCTCAATTCGAGCCTGGTTGATTAGCCCTGCCCTCATGACGATTACGTGGAACTGAACATGCAATATCTAGGGGCGCTGTACAGCCCCGCGCGAGGCAAGCGCGCTGCGTCATGTCATGCATTGTTAAAGGCCAGCAAGCCATATCCCTTTAATTTGCAGGAAGTTTCCTAGACAATCCCACGGCCTTGCGCCTGCTCACTTCACTGGCTAGCCTTCGCTCCGTCGCTGCACATCAGCGATCGGGTGTGGAAACCTGGGAACTAGTAGGCGTCATGATCGTATTCAAACGCTCAATGGCGGCTGTACGCGGGCAGACTTCGGTCTGGCCGAGTCCTACTACTCGGTTTTCCACCCCGCGTATGGCTGCCACCCAATCTGTCGTGTGGAAACGGCACAGGATGGCTCCCCAACCTAGTAGGAGCTTCATTCATGAACAAAATCGTCCCCGACCCACCCCGCGAAATATTCGACCGTGCCCTGAGCCACTACCTGCAACCCGCCTCAGCGCCGGCCTTCACCGTCCATCAAGACCTCAGCTTCGAAGACGCCCTCGCCCAAATCTGCGACCTATTGCGTTGCGCAACCGCGACTGCCGCAGGCACCACCCAGGGCCTGAGCGGTGATCAGCGCCACATGGCCAGCGCCACCGAGCATTTGATCAACAACGCCAAAACCCTGGCTGACCGAGCGCTGGACTGCCTGCAGGGCGCATGACCCTTGTGGGAGGGGGCTTGCCCCCGATGGCGGTGTGTCATCTAGCAGTTTTTTCGACTGACCCACCCGCATCGCGGGCAAGCCAGCGCCCACACAGGTAAACTCCCCTCCTTTTCATCTTCTGCACGGAGTTCGCCTTGCGTCTGTTTCACACCTCCGATTGGCACCTGGGCCAAAACCTCCATGGCCAGGAACGCGACTTCGAACACGCCTGTTTCCTTGCGTGGCTGCTGGGTCAACTCAACGCCGAAAGCCCGGATGTGCTGCTCATCGCCGGCGATATCTTCGACACGGTCAACCCGCCGCTCAAGGCCCAGGAGCGGCTGTATGACTTCATCATCAGCGCCCATGAACAAAACCCGAAGCTGACGATTGTGATGATCGCCGGCAACCATGACTCCGGCTCGCGTATCGAGTTGCCCGCGCCGTTGATGCGCCGCCTGCGCACCCATGCACTGGGTCGTGTGCTGTGGCTGGATGACGGCCAACTGGATGCCGAACGTCTGCTGATTCCCCTGCAGGATGCCAAGGGCAAGGTCGCCGCCTGGTGCCTGGCCTTGCCCTTCCTGCGCCCGGCGGAAGTTACCGGTGCACACTTGGGTGACGACTACCTGCGCGGTATCACCCAGGTACACGAAGGGTTGATCGCCGCCGCCAACGCCAAACGCAAAAAAGGCCAGGCGCTGATCGCTATCAGCCACGCGCACATGGCCGGCGGCTCGGTGTCGGAAGACTCCGAGCGCAGCCTGATCATCGGCAATGCCGAGGCGCTGCCCGCCAAGCTGTTCGACAAGCGTATCGGCTATGTTGCCCTCGGCCATTTGCACAAGCCGCAAAAGGTGAATGGCGAAGAGCGCATTCGCTACTGCGGCTCGCCGATTCCTTTGTCGTTTTCCGAAATCGGCTACAAGCACCAAATCCTTGATGTGACCTTCCAGGGCCAATGCCTGGTGAGTGTCGAACCGCGCCTGATCCCCCGTTCGGTTGACCTGCAACGCTTGGAAGCCGCACCGTTGGCGGAGATCCTCAAGGCGCTGGCCGACTTGCCAGACGTCGACCTGCTGGCCGAGACCCAGCGCCATCCCTGGCTGGAAGTGCGGGTGCGCCTCGACGAGCCGCAACCCGACCTGCGCCAGCAAATCGAAGCCGCCCTGCAAGGCAAAGCCGTGCGCCTGGTGCGCATTGCCGCCGAATACGCCGGCAAACGCGGCAGCGACGACACGGACGATGAGCGCCTGATCGAACTCGACCAGCTTACCCCACAGGAATTGTTCAGCCGTGCCTGGCAGGACAGCTACGGCAGCGAAGTGGATGAACAGACGTTGAGGGACTTCGCCGTGCTGCTCCAGGAAGTGCAACAGGGGGGCGAACAGCCATGAAGATCCTTGCCATCCGCCTGAAGAACCTCGCCTCCCTGGCGGGCCCGTTTGAGATCGACTTCACCGCCGAGCCCCTGGCCAGTGCCGGGTTGTTCGCGATTACCGGGCCGACCGGCGCCGGTAAAAGTACCCTGCTCGATGCGCTGTGCCTGGCGCTGTTTGGCGCGGTGCCGCGCCTGGGCGATACCGGCCAGGCGAAGATGCCGGATGCCGACAGCGATATTTCCATCGGCGACCCACGCACGCTGCTGCGCCGAGGCACCGGCGGCGGTTATGCCGAGGTGGATTTTGTCGGCGTCAACGGCCGTCGCTATCGCGCGCGCTGGGAAGCCAATCGCGCCCGCGACAAGGCCAGCGGCAAGCTGCAGAACAGCCGCCAAAGCCTGTTCGACCTGGACAGCGACCAACTGCTGGCCAGCCAGAAAACCGAGTACAAGACCCAGTTGGAACTGGCCCTCGGCCTGAACTTCGAACAGTTCACCCGCGCCGTGCTATTGGCACAAAGCGAGTTCAGCGCCTTCCTCAAGGCCAACGACAACGAGCGCAGCGAACTGCTGGAGAAGCTCACCGACACGGCCCTTTACACGCAACTCGGGCGGCGCGCCTTCGACAAGGCCAAAGAGGCCAGGGACGCGCACAAGCAGTTGCAGGATCAAGCCACCGGCGTGGTGCCCCTGGCCCCCGAAGCGCGGGCCGAACTGGATCAGCAATTGGACGCGGCGCAACACCACCTCAAGACCCAGCAAGCCCAGCTCAAGCAGTTGGAGTTGCAGCACACGTGGCTCAAGGAGCTGCGCGAATGGCAAGAACGCCAACGCGACGCTACCGAACAGCTGCAACGAGCGCAGCAGGATTGGGATAACCAGGCCCCACAACGCCAGGACCTGAGCCGCCTGGATCAATTGGCGCCGCACCGTCATCAGTTCGCACGCCAGGCCGAGCTAAGTACCCTGCTTGCCCCGCTGGCCGCGCAAATTCAGTTGCACAGTCAACGACAAACCGACCTGCACACCCGCCAGGCGCAGGCCCAGCAACAACAAGCTACTGCGCAAAGCGCGCTGGCCACGGCCCTGAAACACCAGGGCGATGCCGTGCCTCTGCTGCGCCAGGCGTTTGAAGCGCAAAGCACCCTGGCCCATTTGACCAAGGAGCTGGCCAAGCGCACCGAGGAGCAACAGCAGCAGGACAATGCCTGCACCGAAGGCCAATCGCTGCTCAATGGCCTGTTGGAAAAACAGCAGCATGTCGCCGAGCGCCTGCAACGCCTGGCTACCGAGCTTGATCGCAGCGCCGCCCTCGCCCCGCTGAGCGAGGCCTGGAGCGCCTACCGCGACCGTCTGCAACAGCTCATGCTGATCGGCAATCGCCTGAACAAAGGCCAGGCTGAACTGCCGCAATTGGAACAACGCGCCACCGACGCCGCCGAACAGTTCACCCGGCAACGCGAGGCCCTGGACCTGCTGTACCAGGAGGCCGGTGCCGAACCCCATGCCGTGGCCGAGCAGATCCAGTTACTGGCCAGCCTGCTGCAGGACAATCGCAAACAGCAACGCGCCTTCGAAGACCTGACGCGCTTGTGGGATAGCCAGCAACAGCTGGACCAGCACGCCGCCGCCCTCACGCAAAAACTGACGGCCGCCGCGCAACAACGCGAGCAACTGAACCAGACCGGCCTGCAAACCAAGGCGGAACTGACCGTTGCCGAGCAGACGCTGACCGTGACCAAACAGCTGTTGGAGCGCCAGCGCCTTGCCCGTAGCGCGAGCGTCGAGGAGTTACGCGAGCAGTTGCAGGATGACCAGCCCTGCCCAGTGTGCGGCAGCCATGAACACCCGTATCACCAGCCCGAAGCCCTGCTGCAAAGCCTCGGTCGCCATGACGAAAACGAAGAAGCCTCGGCGCAGAAAGTCGTGGACTCCCTCAAGGAAAAACTCACCGAGCTGCGCGGCGAAGTGGGTGGCCTGATCGCCCAGCAGAAGGAATACCTGCAGCAGCAAGAGCACCTGGTGGCGCAACAGCAAGCCCTCAAGCCGAGCCTGGACGCGCACCCACTGGCTACCGCGCTGTTCAATCAGGACGCAGCCAAACGCGGCGCCTGGCTTGATCAACAGCTGGGCCAACTGACCCAAAGCATCACCCAGGATGAACAACGCCAAGGCGCCCTGCTCAACCTGCAACAAAATGCCGGGCGCCTGCAGCAGCAGTTGCAAGCCGCCCAGGAAGCAAGCCAGCAGGCCCGTCAATTGCTGCTCGACCAGCAGCGCGAATTGGCCACCGACCGCGAACGCCTTGAGCAGGAGCTCAACGCGTTCACCAACCTGTTACCGGCACACACCCTGGAAGGTTTGCGCACCGAGCCGGCAGCCACCTTCATGCAGTTGGACCAGCAAGTCAGCCAGCGCCTTGAACAGTTGGGCCATCAACGTGACGAGCTGGCCGAGCAACAAGAACGCCAGCAGGCGATCGAGAAGGAGCAGACCCATCAGCAGCATCGCCAACAACAGCTCGATACGCTGATTCAGCAGGTCACCGAGCTGACCGCCCAGCAGCAGACAGCCCAGGAAAAGCTCAGCGCGTTGCTCGGCGAGCACAGCAGCGCCGAGCAATGGCAACACCATCTGGATCAGGCGGTGACTCAGTCACGCCAAAGCGAGAGCGATGCCAGCAAACAGCTGCAGGAACTCCATAACGCGCTGATCCAGCTCGCCGCCGACCTCAAGGCCCTGCAGGAACGCCAGCAGGCGTTGCAGGCCGAACAACACGCCCTCGACACGCGTATCAACGAATGGCGCGCCCTGCACCCGGAACTCGACGACGCCGGCCTCGACCGCTTGCTCGGCTACGATGACGCCCAGGTCAACCAACTGCGCCAGCAGCTGCAGCACAGCGAAAAAGCCGTCGAACAGGCCAAGGTGTTGCTGCAAGAACGCGAACAACGCCTCGCCGAACACCAGGCCCTGCACAACGGCAATCTCGACGCCGAGGCACTGGACAGTGCCCTGGCCACGTTCAACCAGCAGGTGGTTGAGAGCGAGAAACAGTGTGCCGAGTTGCGCGCGCGCCAATCCGAAGACCAACGCCGCCAGGATGCCAACCAGGCCTTTGCCGAGCAGATCGCCAAGGCCTATGACGAGTGGCAACGCTGGGCACGCCTGAATGCACTGATCGGCTCGGCCACCGGCGACACCTTCCGCAAGATCGCCCAGGCCTACAACCTCGACTTGCTGGTGCACCACGCCAACGTGCAACTGCGCCAGCTGGTGCGCCGCTACCGCCTCAAGCGCGGTGGCAGCATGCTCGGCCTGTTGGTGATGGACACGGAAATGGGCGATGAGCTGCGCTCGGTGCATTCGTTGTCCGGCGGCGAAACCTTCCTGGTGTCCCTGGCGCTGGCTTTGGGCCTGGCGTCGATGGCCTCGAGCACACTGAAGATCGAGTCGCTGTTTATCGATGAAGGCTTCGGTAGCCTGGATCCGGAATCGCTGCAATTGGCAATGGACGCCCTGGACGGCTTGCAGGCCCAAGGGCGCAAGGTGGCGGTCATCTCCCATGTGCAGGAAATGCACGAGCGCATCCCGGTGCAGATCCAGGTCAAGCGCCAGGGGAATGGCCTGAGTACCCTGGAGGTCAAGTGAACGAGACGCTGCTGTATTCGTTCCGGCGCTGCCCGTATGCGATGCGTGCGCGCCTGGCGTTGCGTTATTCAGGTGTCTGCGTACGCATCATCGAGGTGAGCCTCAAGGCCAAGCCGGCCGAGATGCTGGCACTCTCGCCCAAGGGCACGGTGCCGGTGTTGAGTGTGAATGGCGAGGTGATCGACGAAAGCCTGGCGATCATGCAATGGGCGCTGGCCCAGCACGATCCGGATAATTGGCGGCTGCAGGGTGATCCTTCAGTACTCGCGTTGATCGACGAAAATGACCAGGGCTTCAAGTATCACTTGGATCGATACAAGTACGCCGAACGCTACCCGGAATACCCGATGGAACATTATCGGGCCGAGGGAGAAGTGTTCTTGCAGAAGTTGGAGGGGTTGCTGGAGGACCGCGCCTACTTGCTGGCCCATCATCCGAGCCTGGCGGACATGGCCATGGCGCCGTTTGTGCGCCAGTTTGCCCATGTGGATCGGGACTGGTTTGCCCGTGCGCCCTACCCTCGGCTGCAGCGCTGGCTGGAAGCGTTTCTGCAATCGCCATTGTTCATCGGGGTGATGGCGAAGACCGCATGACGCGCGCAGTGGTCCTCGAACCGCTCACCGCACTGACTGCGCAAAAACAGAGCGTTCTTGAAGTCCGGATCAGCCTTCGACCAGGTTCAGCAATCGCTCACGGGCCATCTCCGGCTCACCGTCCACCCCTTGCACCGAGGACAGGATGGGGGCGGAATAGAGGAACAGGATTACTGCGGCGAGTCGGAGTGCCATGCTGTCGATTCCAGGGAAAAGGCGTCAATATTTGAGCGTCAAATTTAAACACATGGCAATGTGATATCAATCATTTTTATTCAGCAGATGCACAAACGCCAAACCACTCGAACGAGCCGGGCTTCGTTCCAGTGGTTTGGCGTCTGCTTTAGTGCAGGGTCATTCAACGTTCATTGCTGAGTCTTGTGATCCAGCGCGGCGTAGAAGTTGGCGCTTTGCTGCAGGTATTTCTGGGTGTAGGCGCTGGTGCTGGATTTTTTGCCGGAGACTTCCACGCTGGCCGCAGCTGGCAGGGCGACAGTGGCGGAAACAGCGGAAGCGGCGATGATGGAGAAGAGATTCAGATTCATGTCGGTAACCCTTGTGTTCGTTTGGTTGAGTGGCCGGGGAAGGCCTTGGAACCCAACTTACGCCCGAGGG
>Ga0157373_10001250_pt1 | contig 19427 bp, 27 predicted proteins | sample C65metaG_FD_113460 | JGI IMG/M metagenome (GOLD analysis project Ga0157373, IMG submission 113460) | Corn rhizosphere microbial communities from Kellogg Biological Station, Michigan, USA - C6-5 metaG | ecosystem: Host-associated > Plants > Roots > Rhizosphere > Soil | place: USA: Michigan... | reverse complement strand
TCACAACGGAAGATCGCGCCGTCGACATGATCGAGGAGGGCTATGACCTTGTCATCCGCGTCAACCCGGCTCCGGACGAAAGTCTCGTCGGTCGAGCTTTCCTGCATGATCGTCTGGTCGTGGTGGCACCTCCTGATATCGTCCTACCCAGTCTCGGACAGCCCGTTCCGGGCGTAGTCCGGGGAGGGGCAGGTCCAGAGACCTGGAACGTCATGACCACCAAAGGGCCCGCGAAGATCAGGATCGATCCTGTCCTCACCCTGTCGTCCCTCATCATGGTTCGCGATGCGGTGAGGGCAGGCGTCGGGGCTGCGCGCCTTCCGATCTCGCTGGTGAGCCACGATCTGGCCGCCGGCACCTTGATGCACTGGGGAGACGTCGAGAATTCCGAGATCGCGCTCTGGGCGCTCTACCCGTCGCGGCGTCTCTTGAGCGCGCGTGTCTCTGCTTTCCTCGATTTCCTGAAGCAGGCTTTTCCCAAGGGAACACCTGAAGAATTGGCTGCCTATATCGGCGGGTAAGGGTCGGAAGAGTTAAACCGCAGCAACTGCCCGCGAATAGACGCCGGGCGGCATTCCCACATGCCGGTTGAAGGCGACGCTGAAGGCGCTGGTCGATCCATAGCCGACGCGCTCGGCAATGTCCGCTATGGGTATATCCTCGCGGAGGAACTCCTTTGCCAGTGCCATACGCCATCCCGTCGCGTATTCCATCGGTGCTACACCAACTTCCTTGCGGAAACGATCGAAGAAGGTCGAGCGAGACATGGCAGCCTCCTGAGCAAGCGTCTCCACCGTCATGCTACGACCTGGATCTGCGTGTATCCGGCGCAAGGTCGGCGCCAGCAGCGGATCGGCCATGCCACGCAGAAGACCCGGCGGCGCCTTGGCGCTTGCTGCCGATCGTAACGCGTCGATGAACAACACATCGAGCAATCGGTGGAGGACCATTTCGCGCGCGGCACGATCAGCCCTCGTCTCCTCGTTGGTCATTCGGACGAGAGCGATCACTCGCTCTTCACCATGAACTTGGATGACTTCCGGCAGCAGAGATACGAAAAGGGCTTTGTCATCCGAGCCGAAAGTACAATGCCCGACCAGTGCCTTGATCTCCGCCGGCGCTTCCGGGTCGCCCAGGCGAAAGACGCCGGGGCTGGTTTCCAGACGTTGGGGAAGTGCGCCGCGCGGTGGCGGCTCCATGCTGCTCATCGTGAATGAGAAGATCTTTGGGACCAGGACGAAGTCACCCTCAGTGAGCACCATTGGCTCACGACCGGCAATCGTCATCAGGCAACGGCCCTCGACCACGGCGCAGTAGAAGGGGCTTCCGACCTCCGTACGCTCAACGAGCCACCGACCGCCGCCCGTCACCAGCTTTGATATCGACGGGCTCGGCTTCAACAAGGAAACAACTTCGGCAACCGGATCGGTCATCAATTCGGACTTCCGCTAAACAATCTCGGACATCTGCATATAGCAAGTCCGGTCGATCAGGTCCATCTTCAGCCTTGTTAAATCTCAGGAGACGGAACATGCCAAAGATCCTCATCACCGGTTGCTCGTCCGGTTTCGGCCTCGCCATCGCACAAAAATTCTTGAACACCGGGTGGGACGTCGTCGCAACCATGCGCACGCCGCGAAGCGACCTTCTTCCTTCGAACGACAGGCTCGAAATCCTGCAGCTGGATGTCACCAGCGCGGACAGCATTGCTGAGGCGGTCGAAACCGCCGGCACGATCGATGCTCTGGTCAACAATGCCGGGGTCGGCCTGCTCAATGTGCTTGAAGGCACGGAGATGTCGAATATTCGCGAACTGTTCGAGACAAACGTCTTCGGTGCGATGGCGATGTCAAAAGCTGTCCTTCCGCAGATGCGGTCCCGTCGCTCAGGCGTCATCGTTAACGTCAGCTCGGCCGTCACGATAAGGCCGTTGCCCGCGCTTTCGGTTTATAGCGCCAGCAAGGCAGCGCTCAATGCCTTCACGGAGAGCCTCGCACTCGAGGCGGTGCTGTTCGGCATCCGAGCTAAACTCGTCCTACCTGGCTCTGCACCGACGACCGGCTTCGGCAAGAATGCTGTCTCGCGCATGGGCATGGAAATCCCCGAGCCTTACCAAGCCTTCGTCCAAGCCTACCTGACGAAGGTGAGATCCGGGACTGAAGTCACGACGTCGGATGAGGTCGCAGAGGCTGTCTGGAGGTCTGTGACAGAGAGCGATGCGCCAATGAAGATCCCGGCCGGAGCGGACGCGGAAACCTCATATCGCGAAGCCGGTCATTCGCTCGCCTAACATCATCACCCAAATCAACCTTTGGAGGTCCAGACCCATGAATAATCTGATCAATCTCGCGATGCATATTCCGACACCTGAGGCCGCTCTCACCGTAGCCTACACGCCGATCCGTCTTTCGATGCACGGCCGCCAGCCATTGGAACTGCGTCTGACCGCCCCCGCTACGGGAGCCAAGCTTCCGATCGTGCTGCTGTCGCATGGCTACGGCCCATCCAACTACATTCCGTCAAAGGACGGCTACGCTCCTCTTGTCCAGTTTTGGGCCGAGAGAGGGTTCGTGGTGATCCAGCCGACGCATGCGAGTTCTCGCGTCGGTGGCCTGCCGTCAAATTCATCCGGCACGCCATTCTTCTGGCGCGAGCGTGTCAATGAGATGAAGGCGATCCTTGACCAGTTGGCCGAAATTGAACGGGAGGCGCCAGCCGTTGCTGGCCGGATGGATCATTCACGCATCGGCGCGGTAGGTCATTCCTTTGGCGGCCACACCGTTGGGCTCCTGCTCGGCGCGCAGGTGGATGGTGAGGATTTTTCCGATCCAAGAATCTTGGCCGGCGTTCTCCTGACGACACCGGGCCGCGGCGGCAAGGACATGACGCCTGAGAGTGCTGCCCGGTTTCCGTTTTTCGACGTCGATTTCTCGACGCTCTCGACACGCAGCCTCGTCGTTTGCGGTGATATGGACAATCCGCATTTTACAACCCGCGGTCCTGAGTGGCATGCAGATGCATTCCACGATGCACCGGGCGCTAAAGAAATGCTGATGATGCACGGGGTCGGGCATGGTCTTGGCGGCATTGCAGCTCTCGACGCAAAGGAAACAGACACTGAAGCACCAGACGTGCTGGAAGCGACCCGACGTCTTACGCTCGCCTGGCTTCAGACCGCGCTCGGCGCGGACAAGGGCGCTTGGCCGAGAGCTTGCCTCGCCCTTAAGGGTGAGGTCGCAACGCTTGCGGCGGTCAAAGAGAAGCAGATTTAGACCTGGGGGCGATTGTCTTAGGCATCGTCGGGACTGATCTTGTTATGTCCGCTTTTACCGAGATCGCTCGCGATATTGGTGGCGACCACTTCAACGCAGGCGACCCTCGCGGCTTACGGCGCGGGCACGCGGGTGGGGCTACTCGCCCGTACCTGTTGATCTGGTCGCTCTTCCAGATCCGTGCTGTTCATGGTCCCACTGCCGCCGCGCATTGAGCATTTCCATGACAGGCGATTACGCCGCAGTACCAATCCACGTGCGTTAAATCAATCAATAATTCAGTAGCTATTATGTCTGATTGGCAGGTCGCAGGTTCGCTTCCGCTCAAGGCGCACCTTGAATTTAGCCAACTCATTTCATCGGGAAGGCTTTGGGCTTCGGTTGATACAACCGCCTTTTGGCATTCGAGCGCAGAGCATTGCGAACATCCTAGTCCACGATCGACAGGTCGAACCATTCCGGATCAAAATAGCCGCCGCACCACCGAATGATTTCGGCGTATTCAGGATCCTCCCGGTCGGCGATGGTGTCCATGAACCGTTCATATCCTGAAAACCCACCAACACCTTCGGGCGGTCGCGCTCTTTCGCCGGCGACGCAGCTCCCGCGTTAGGGCGTAGAAGCGTCAGGAAGTCCTCAACCGCGACGGTGCGCCGCATGCTGGGATACTTTGCCGTGCCGCGCCTTCGATTCTCACCAAGACCTTGGAGAAGCCGGAGCTTGCAGACCAATCTGCGTCAACGCGATCGAATGTTGGGTCGCGTCCGGTAGCTCGGCCCCATCAAGTTCAAGCTCTATTTCATAATTTCGCGAAGAAGGCCGCGATCTGGTCGGCAACGTCATTAGGGGCTTCTTCGGCCATGTGATGTCCACTTTCGATACTATGCCGCAGCATGATCTGGTCGCTCCACTCCGACCAAGGACTAACAGGGTCGCCGTAAAGGTTTTCCATGTCGTCCCGCAGTGACCAAAGAACTCCTAAAGGACATTGTAGCTGTCGCCCTGCAACCTTGTCGCGTTTGTCATCATCGTAGTCGAACTCAAGCCCTGCGCGATAATCAGCAAGCATGCCCCGCACCACGTCAGGATTTCGGGTGGCAGCAAGATAATCCAGCTTATTTTCGGCACCAACGGCTGCTTCCGCGGGATACCAGAGGTCTGGATTGCCCTGGATCGCAGCTTCTGCCTTGTCGCTTTGCGCAAAGAAGAACCAGTGCCACCAACTCTTGGCGAAGCGCCAGTCTGCGCGGTTCAGAGCCTCGTAGATCGGAACACCGTCCATGACGACAAGGCCGGAGACGCTTTCGGGGAAATCCATCGCCAGTCGGAACGCGCGATATGAGCCACGGTCGTGGCCAGCGACACCAAACCTGTCATGGCCGAGCATAGCCATACACTCGTGTAATGCAGCCGCCTTCGCCTTCCCCGAACTACCCGCCAGAGTTACGGGCTGATAGCTCCGCCCGAACCCGGGCATGTCTGCACAAACGACGGAGAACTGGTGCGCGAGTTGGGGAGCCACCCTGAACCAAGTAGTATGCGTTCTCGGATGCCCGTGCAGAAGGAGGATGGGAAAGCCGGACCCGCCATGCCGCACACGGATCTCGCCATGCGAGGTAGGTACGAGCCGTTCAGAGAAGTCATTGAAGAAGTCGACCACAGGCTTTTCCTCGTCATGTGGCTGCGGACGTTCACCTTGGATCTGGTGCTGTTCATGCGTCAACGGACAGAAACAACTCAGCTATAGCCGCCGGATCGGGATCGCTCGGACGACAATTTCGCTCTGATGGAACCGCTTCTCGAGTTCGCTCCTGTAAGCAGACCACCAGTCTTCATCTAGATCAGCTACCATAATTTCGGCGAGAACGATCTCATCATGTTCGGTGTTGGAGCTTGCCTGCCATGTCCCCTCGGCTGGAGCGTGTCGATAGAAGGTCATTCCCCCAAACTTCTGTGTTAGGCGGTGGCGAACTTGTTCATAGACATTGGCCTCGAACGGCGCCCCAGCATCATCTCGTTGGGGCAGCAAAATCTGGATAAGCCAGCAGTCGCGGCGAGTGTCGGAGAACGCACCCTGCGGGTTGTCATTGATGAACGTCATTGTGGCTTCCTATGCACCAAGTGGTTGAGGCAGCCATCCAGGCCGGAGTGCTCGACATCACAAGGCTATTATCCTTTGGCTTGGTCGGACCTTACTGCAAGCCTAGGAGATAGTCCTGTTATGCCACACTACCAAGATGTTGACAGTGACGGCCGACCCAGTTGGCCGCCGGCCAGGTGCGTATTAGCTCATGATCTCGCCGCCGGTTACCGGAATGACGGCTCCCGTCATGTAGCTTCCCAGATCGGAAGCGAGCAGGACGTAGGCACCCGCCAGTTCTCCTGGCTGTCCGGCCCGGCCGATAAGGGTATTTTCCCCGAACTTGGCAGCCTTTTCCGCTGGCATCGTCGAAGGGATGAGCGGCGTCCAGATCGGCCCCGGCGCGACCGCATTCACGCGGATGCCTTTTTCCGCAAGCATCTCGGCGAGACCCGCCGTGAAGTTCGAAATCGCGCCTTTCGTGGACGCGTATGCGAGAAGCTGAGGCGACGGCTGCCGCGACTGGATCGAGGTCGTGTTAATGATCGAGCTGCCGGGCTTCATGTGAGGAGCGGCCGCCTTGGACAGAAAGAATGGTGCGTAGATATTGGTGCGGAAGGTTTCGTCCCATTCCTCGGCCGTGATGTCGGCGATGTCGCCATAGGTCCGCTGGAAAGCTGCGTTGTTGACGAGGATGTCTATGCCACCAAGTTCGTTAACGGCGCGCTGTACGAGATCCTTGCAATGTTCCTCGGACTTGATGTCGCCCGGAACGACAAGAGCCTTGCGTCCCGCTTCCTCGATCCACTTTGCGGTATCGCGGGCGTCGTCATCCTCGTTCAGGTAGGAAACGACGATGTCGGCGCCTTCGCGGGCAAACGCGATAGCGACGGCCTTGCCAATCCCGGAGTCGGCTCCGGTGATGAGGGCGACTTTGCCTGTGAGCTTGCCGTCACCCTTGTAGGACTTCTCACCATGATCGGGGACAGGTTCCATTTCCGCAGTCTTGCCTGGCGGCTCCTGCTGCTGTTCAGGATATGGCGGCGTAGGGTATCGAGTGTCTTCCATCATACAATCTCCTTTTGGGGACTGCGCGATAAACCCTGAAGGGCGTTCTGGGTTCCGCAAGTTCGATTCTCAGCGCAGCTAGGAGCAACAGATTTAGCCTGTTGATGCTCACGGAGCGCCGTCCTGGAACCCTACTTCCGGTCATGACGTTTTCACGACGTCAAGCGTAGTGGGAGGCACAATGAATGCGGGTACTGAAAGACAATGGGCTGACGATCGTTCTGTTGGTGCTGACCATCGCGACCGTAACCGGGATGCTCTTGACGGGATGGCAGGTTAACAACGAGGAAGTCATCCAGCACGGCGGCGTGCCACTCTCGCTTGCGAGCTACGCGCTGTCTGGACATTTCCTCTCGGCAATCTTCGAAAACTGGGAGAGCGAGTTCCTGCAGATGTCAGCATATGTGATGTTGACGGCGGTCCTGTTTCAGCGTGGTTCTGCGGAATCGAAGGATCCCGACCACCCTTCGTCCCAGGACGAGGATCCGGCGATCCAAAGTCAGAAGTCGGACGCTCCCTGGGCCGTGCGAGCGGGACGCACGATGCGGACGTTCTATTCCTATTCTCTGGCATAGCGCTCGCCTTGCTATTTCTCGCAAGTTTCATTCTTCACCTCCGCTACAGTGCTGTGGCCGAAAACGCGGAAGCCGGCATGCACGGCCAGCCGGCGCAATCGATGATCGAGCATCTCGGCAGCACGCAGTTCTGGTTCGAATCATTTCAGAACTGGCAATCGGAATTCCTGTCGACGGCGGTGATCGTGGTGCTTTCGATATTCCTGCGTTTCCGGGGATCGCCTGAATCCAAGCCCGTTGCGGCGCCGCATTCCGAAACAGGCAGTTGATCGGATTTCCTTCATCGTGGTTTGCGTTGTGAGAGCGAAGGGTGTGTTTCTTTGCCACGGCTGTGACGAGCCAGCCTCGTCGCATGTGTATTGGTCGGGACGGTTGTCACCCTCAGCAAAGGGGTCGGTTGATCAAGCCAACTTTACAGGTTGACCATGTCTCAAGTGCCAGCTTTAAAACGCGTCTCTACGAGCGTCCCGAATGGTGCTTATTACCGGCCAGGTCCCGCCGCCGTTGTGGCTGACCTCTGTTGCGAGACGCCGAGTTCTGAGAAGTAGGGGCGCTGCGGCGGGAATCTGTTGGCGACCTCGGCCGACTTCGCCAGGTCGTATCGACCACGTGTTTACCTTGATCGTCGGAGGAGTGTTCATGGATCGCCTGTTTGCAAAATTCGCTAATGCAACGGCCCGGGCAACCGGTAGTCCGATCGCCTTTATTCTCTGTGTCGCCGCTGTGGTTATCTGGGCAGTATCCGGGCCATTTTTCGGGTTTTCGGAAACGTGGCAGCTGGTGATCAATACCGGCACAACCATTATCACATTTCTAATGGTGTTCTTAATCCAGAACACCCAAAATCGGGATGGGACTGCCCTTCAGACCAAGCTCGACGAGATCATACTCTCCTCTGACGCCGAGAATGAATTCATCGGGATTGAGAAGTTGACCGACGCTGAACTCGAAGCACTTCATCTTCGTTGTGAAAAATCGGCCAAGCGTTCGCAAGCCATCCTGAAGAGGACGCACGCCGAGCGAAAAGCGCGCAAGACCAGCTCATAAGGAACGGGCGCGCGCATCGTACTAGGCTGGCGGGCGAACGCCGAGCGGAACTTTCACTCGTGCCCTCAGTATTTCCGTCAAGAATTGGGTTTAAATTTCCCAAGAACGGCCCTGCTGGCGTGAAGAGAGGAATTCAAGAAGTACGGCGTTGAAACCGAAACGATCCGGCTGGCTGACCACAACATCAAGCCGGGCGTGACGTCGGATGAAGGCGAGGGAGACGGATGGCCTGCGATCCGTGTAAAAGTGCTCGAAGCCGATATCTTGCTGACGGGAACACCGATCTGGCTCGGTCAGCCTGCAAGTGTGTGCAAGCGGGCGCTCGAACGGATGGACGCTTTCCTGGAAAAGACCGACGATCAAGACCGGATGGTTTCTTATGGCAAGGTCGCGGCCGTCGCAGTGGTCGGAAACGAGGATGGTGCTCATCATGTCTCAGCAGAGTTGTTCCAGGCGCTTAACGACGTCGGCTTCACCATCCCAGCGAACGCGGTGGCCTATTGGGTCGGTGAGGCGATGGGTTCAACGAACTTTGTCGATCTGAAAGAGACGCCCGAAGCCGTTCAGACGATGGTAGCGATGCTTGCGCGAAACGCTGCACACCTCGCCGGTTTGCTGCAACAATCGCAGTATCCGGGAGAAGAGGAATAGTTGGTGGTTGCAGGGTCCGCAAAGCCGGTAGCCCGCCTGCCGCCGGCGTTCGTCGCGCCGTTTGGACAAGCGAAGGACTTGGCGGCATTGCGTCGGCAGGCCGAGCCTTCGCGTCAACCGGATTGACGCTTGCAGCAAACACCTTGATGACGACTTCATCGGCGGCAGGCGTTGGCCGATCGATTTCCTCGATTGCCATGACTTCCGGACCGCCGAAGCGATGGATACGGACTGCTTGCACAATCGGTCTCCTCTAAGCTCGAGAATAAGTTTTGAAACGAATCGCCAGGCAATGCGCCGATTCATCTGTCGGCGGATCGCTTGGCGCTAGCCGGGCTATTGGCGATGCCCCCCGATGATCAGTGTGTCGGATCCTTGCCAAAATCCTTGCGCAGTTCGTCCTTAGCCCTTTCGAGCGTCGCCAATCTCGACTTCGAAAGCTGCTTGCCAGCACGATTGATATAAAAAGTCAGCATCGACATAGCGGACTGGAAAGGGCTGGCCTTGCGGCGGTCGCTGTGTTCGGCAGATGCCTTCAGTGAGTCGGCGATCTTCTTGGCGCTGCGCTGTTTGAAGACGCCGCCTTTCAGGTCCATTGCATCGCTGTTGTCAGTCACATCCTGCGACCATTTCTGTTTGGATTTCTTCTTCGGCATGAACGTTCCTCCCTAGAAGAAACGGCGCCACTGTCGTGACGCCGTGTCCCATCAATGATGCGCATGTTGCTCGTTGCGCTTGCGCGTGGCTGCAGCTTTCTTGGCGGAGGCCGAGCGCTCTTCCTTGGTGCGCGACGCGGCAGCCGCGCCGCCCTTGCGACCGCCCTTTTCGGAAGAGGCGTGGTTTTCAGCATGGCCGCGGCCTGAGCCTGACTTCTTGCCGCCGCCGCTTTCCTTGTTGACGGTGGCCCAGGCTCGGCGTTCGGCTTCCTTTTCGGAAACACCTCGGTCCTCGTAGCCTTCCTCGATATGTTCGGCCTTGCGCTTCTGCTTGTCGGTATATGCGGATTTGTCACCCTGCGGCATGGAACATCTCCTCTTGCTTCGATGAAGCAAAGAAAACGACATCTCGACCGTCAAAGTTCCTTCGCCATGTCCGCAGGTTGGATCTTTTGCGAGAATTGTGGTCTTCCGTGCGCTTCGGTACAGGCCACATCGTCAAGGAACAAATTTTCTGACCTGTCGTTTGCAGCCAAGACGCTCGTACATAAAAGACACGACCTTGGAGCAAACAGATGAAAGCACTGACCTGGCATGGCAAGCATGACATCCGCTGCGAAAGCGTCCCCGACCCCCAGATTGAGGACGGTCGCGATGCCATCATCAAGGTCACGGCCTGCGCGATCTGCGGATCGGACCTTCATCTCTACAATGGCGTCATGCCCGACATGCACAGTGGTGACATCATGGGTCACGAAACCATGGGTGAGGTCGTCGAGGTCGGCAAGGACAACAAGAAGCTGAAGGTCGGCGACCGGGTGGTCGTGCCCTTTACGATCGCCTGCGGCGAGTGCTTCTTCTGCAAACGCGGTTTTTTCTCCGGCTGCGAACGCTCGAATCCAAAACCGGAAAAGGTCACCAAGATGTGGGGCAACTCGCCCGCTGGCCTGTTCGGATATACTCATCTGTTGGGCGGGTTCAGCGGCGGCCAGGCCGAATATCTAAGGGTTCCCTACGCCGACGTCGGTCCCATCAAGGTGCCAGACGGCCTGACCGATGAGCAGGTGCTTTTCCTCTCCGACATTTTCCCGACAGGTTATATGGCCGCCGATTTCTGCAACATCCAGCCGGGCGACACGATCGCTATCTGGGGCTGTGGCCCCGTTGGCCAGATGGCAATCAAGTCCGCATTCATTCTGGGGGCGGAGCGGGTTATTGCGATCGACACTGTTCCAGAGAGGCTGGCGCTTGCTGAAAAGTCGGGAGCCATCACCCTCGATTATATGGACAAGGACATTTATGATCGGATCATGGAACTGACCAATGGCCGCGGGGCTGATGCCTGCATCGATGCGGTTGGAACCGAATCTGATCCATCCGCAAGCTGGGATGCCCGGATCGACCGCATCAAAGTCGCAACCTTCATGGGCACGGACCGCCCGCACGTCCTGCGCCAAGCGATCCATTGCTGCCGAAATTTCGGCACAGTCTCGATCGTCGGCGTCTACGGCGGTTTCCTGGACAAGATCCCGATGGGATCGGCGATCAATCGCGGCCTGACGTTCAAAATGGCCCAGACACCGGTCCAGCACTATCTGCCGATCCTGATGGACCGAATTCAGAACGGTGAAATCGACCCCTCCTTCATCATCACGCATACGGGAAGCCTGGAAGACGGACCGGACCTGTACAAGACCTTCCTCGAAAAGAAGGACGGCTGCGTCAAAGTCGTTCTCAAACCGTAAGGAGATACAGCATGGCGATTGAAACGGGAAAAGGCCTTGCCGTCGTCACGGGTGCATCGACGGGTATTGGGTACGAACTGGCCAAATGTGCTGCACAGGATGGCTATGATCTGATCATTGCAGCCGATGAGCCCCGCATCAATAAGGCTGCAGCCAGCCTCAGGGAATTCGGCACTTCGGTGGACGCCATCGAGACCGACCTGTCCACGGAGGAAGGCGTCGACCGCCTTCTCGAAAACATCGAGGCATCTGGCCGCTCCGTTGATCTGCTGATGGCCAACGCCGGTCGCGGGTTGGGAAAGGGTTTCCTGGACCAAGACTTCGCCGAGGCGCGCAAGGTCGTCGGTACCAATATCGTCGGCACCATCTATCTCGTGCAGCAGGTCGGAAATTTGATGCGCAGCTGCGGTCAAGGCCGCATTCTGCTCACCGGTTCGATTGCCGGCTTCATGCCCGGATCTTATCAGGCCGTCTACAATGGTACCAAGGCTTTCATCAACAGCTTCTCCTTCGCGTTGCGCGAAGAGCTGAAAGACAGCGGCATTACGGTTAGCTGTCTGATGCCGGGTCCGACGGAGACTGAGTTTTTTCAACGGGCTAACATGACGGACACTTCCGTCGCTCAGGCGAAGAAGGATGACCCGGCCGACGTTGCCAAGGTTGGCTATGACGCGATGATGGATGGCGAAGGCGACGTTGTCAGCGGCTGGAAGAACAAGTTGCAAGCCGCAGTCGCCAACGTCACCCCGGCGAGCACGCTGGCCCATCAACATGCAAAGATGGCCGAGCCGGGCTCCGGCAAGAACTAAGTCAGGCGCCGGAATATGGACCCAACGTCGTTGGACTAGAAGGCATCCGCTGGTGCACATGGTAACTTTTGAAGGCGAGAGCTTTGCGGTACCAGGATTAACGGTTCGATTATTTTCAAGGCGAGGATTGTGAAATGCCGGATGGGTGACAGGTCGTTACAGCCCAGTGGTCGCCAATGATTTGAACGCCGACACGAGATAGCGTTCAGTAAGCTCGTGCCTGCCGCTTCTTGCTAAATCGATCGCCGCCGAAATCTGGGACTCGAGTTGCACGGCTTCCACGGCATTGCCGAAATTCCGCTCGACGAGGACGATTCCAGTATAGATTGACGGATCGCCGTTTGCGTCTTTCGAACACGAGCCCATGCTCAGAAGAGCTTTTGTGCAGCCGCTCGGACAAACGACGCCGTATGACGAAACAAATGATTGCCCGCCAAGGATGACGTCATGAATTCGAGCTGCCAACCGGGGACGGTCCTGGTCGACGATCCTGGCGAGGATGTACTCGACCGGTAACCCTTGCGCCAATTCTCTCTCGTCGATCTCGTAGATGTCCGCATATGCCTTGTCGGCCGTCAGAATATTCGTTTGGAGTGACCACGAATAAAAGCCAGCTCCTTGCATCGAGTGTTCGATCAGTTTCGGTCTTAAATTTTCCATAGCTGTCTTATCTCTTGTCCTTTTCGTGCCAACATGCCGTGCCGTGAGGGATGATGGGCGGGGCAATCATCCGTCACGATCGATTAACATTACGGTCCGCAGAACACTTCGGTTTAGTTGCGACCCACAAAGATCACCGCGAATCTGCTACCGCCACGCAGACGGACCGTATGGCCGTCATACAGAGGCTCGAACCACCGCCCCTCGCAGTCTCCTCAGCTGATGCCATTCACCACCACTGTCACGCATTCCGTCTGCGAGACTGGAAATTATTGATCGCAAGAACTCGTATTTGACCAGCAAAGCCATTTTGCTGAAATTACGCCATGAGCCGGTTCGAAAAACGAAGAAACATTCATGATGAATTTTGGACTGTCATCGACTCTGTCACGGCAAGACCGGCTACAGTCAATGAGCTACCTATGGATGCCCTGACAGAGGACGAGGCAGACGAGATGATTGTACTTCTCGAAGCCAACCATATTCAAACTGACGCCCGGCCAACGTAATTGGTTCTCCACTCGAACGGTAACGCCATGCCTATGTATTTTTTTCGTTTCCACTATGAAGACGTCGCTATGATCGATGAGCATGGGGCCGAATTTGCGGATGACAAAAATGCGTGTTTAGAGGCCATGAGGACTGCGCGGGAGCTGGCGGCGGACAAAATAATTAAAGGTCACGATCTAAACGGAATCTACTTCGAGATTACGCGTTCGGACCGATCTTTAATGGACAGGATACCATTGAATTCAGTGTCCAGAGGTGTGATTGCTGAAGACGCGTGACGCGCTCCCGCTCGACCCATTCAGCCTCTCACCTATATCCAAATCGCACCGGCTATTGTGGCACCCGTTCGAGAGGGCTTACGATCTTAACTTCTTTACGAGAATGACCAGCGACAATATAAAACAAGCCGAGTTCGTCATGATGATAGGCCATTCGGTGCGCATAACCCCGAATATGGTCCAAAGTGCAAATCCTGTAACCGTGAGACAGTACATTCCTGTCGAGATCGCCTTGGTATCGTTGGTCCTGACAACCTTGTAGACTTGTGGAACAAAGCTTGAGACTGAACACATTGAGGCGAGGTATCCGACCAACAGAGCGGTATCCAATGAATGTTTCCTTCGTGCAGATGCTGCTGTTGGAGGGACAGCAGGCAGTCCCTCATGGCTAACTTTCGGTACTATCGACCCATTGTTGCGCTGGCGCGTTTCGTCCACGGCTAACTCGTCTCGCCGTGTTTCGGCTGGCCAGTATTTCCGAACCATCAGGCGATGCGCGGGTTTGCATCATAAGCTCGTATTCTCGGACGGCTTGCAGCCAGTGTTCGTGATCGTCTCCGTTTATCCGCCCGTTTTCTTCCCAAAGTGCATATGCGCGTGCGCTGATCCAGATATCGCGTTTCTCGTTCATTGGTGCTGCTCGGGTCTCTTTTTGTTGATATTCAAGCCGGACTGGCAGGCCTTTCAACTGTTCAGCATCGATAATGTTCCTGGGGCTTGGCGGATACGATTTTCGTTTTTTGCGGCGCTCAGCGAGGATAGCATCAGTCAAAGGACGAGGGTCCAGATCATAAGATTTGCTGGTGTCATGGACGTCGAGGAATGATCGTTGTTCTCTCAGGATGATCGGCACGATCAACCGATTGCAATATTCAGCGCCTCCAAATCTTGTGGGCTTACTGTCATCATCTCCATCGGTTGACCAATTGTGACAGCCTGCTGGATACGGCCGAGTGTTTACGTGACGACCGATGCGGACCGCATGTTTCGGGGAACCAAATACCCCACTCCAAGGTTGGCATGGCAGTTGTTCAGCTGATCCTGGGCCGTCGATCATCCTGATAGAGATTGCTGGACGAACACACATTTTTCTGGAGGAAGATATGGCACTGAAGGTTCTTGCCCTCAACGGCACTCTCAAATCATCGTCATCAACAGAGACATCGTCGACCGCACGTCTGCTTGATCTCATAGCGGAGGAATTCAAGTCTTTCGATGCAGTGACAGAAACAGTTTGGCTGGCAGATCACGACATCAAGCCCGGCGTCTCATCTGATGAGGGGGAGGGCGATGCTTGGCCCGCGATAAGGACTAAAATTCTAAATGCGGACATCCTTCTTGTCGGTACCCCCATATGGCTTGGGCAGCCGGGGAGCGTCATAAAGCGGGCGCTGGAGCGCATGGATGCGTTTTTGGAGGAAACCGATGAACAAGGTCGTATGGTTTCTTATGGAAAGGTTGCCGCTGTCGCTGTGGTTGGCAATGAGGACGGTGCGCATCATGTGTCTGCCGAAGTTTTCCAGGCCTTGAATGATGTCGGCTTTACGATCCCGGCAAATGCCGTCGCTTATTGGGTGGGTGAAGCAATGGGATCAACAAACTTCTGCGATTTGGAAGATACGCCCGAGACGGTAACGACGATGGTGGAAATGCTAGTCCGGAACACAGCGCATCTCGCCAACCTTCTGCAAGAGCATCAATATCCTGGTGAGCAGTGAGTTCGGCCTCATGCAGATCGGCCTACAACTTTTGCGCCGCATTGAGCCCATAGATTTTGGAAACGATACATGACGTCGGATGCTAACGCTGATCAACGAAAGCAAAACCTCGGCGGGCTTCTCCGAGATATCAAGGCTCTTGCCCGAGACTCTGAACAACTATCAATTCATAATATAAGGCAAACAGTTGGCGAACGCAGTTTCGGGCCTTTTCTGACAATCCCGGCGATCATCGAAATGAGCCCAATCGGAGGAATTCCAGGCCTTCCGAGCGTCATCGCTATTGTCATAAGTTTTTTTGCGATCCAGATCCTGTTTGGGCGAAAGCACCTGTGGCTCCCCGATTGGCTGGAGAAAAGAAAGATAAGTGGCCCGAAGCTTAAGCGTGGAGTTGAGAAGATAGAACCCGCATCGCGATGGATCGACAAGCTGGTTCGCCCGCGATTAGCGTGGGCAACGAAACCACCTTTTCTTCAGGGGCTGGCGGCATTGTCTATCGCCCTTTGTGCGACAGTACCACCACTTGAACTCATTCCTTTTGCGAGCACTTTACCGATGGCGGCAGTAGCTCTCATCGGGTTGTCACTTGCTGGGCGCGACGGCATGCTGGCATGCTTGGCGCTGCTGTTGGCTACCGGGACGGGCTACGCAGTGTTTAGAACGCTGTCAGAATTGTAAGTCAGGGGTGACCGGCGTTATATCCTCGTACGAGCGCTTCTCCATCTAATGCCTTCCGGCAACCCGTTTGGCCTGTAACCGAGGTGTTCCCGTGTAGGGTTCTGCAGAATAGTTATCTTCCAATATGTGGAGATTTGAATATACGGTTTCATGACTCCGGCTTTTCACTTTCCGAGGGAAAACGGTAGAAACAAATAATACTCGGTCATTGACAGCATCGGGGGACATCACATGAACGAATGGCTTTTATCGTTTGGCATTGAACTCAACTTCTTTCCTCATCTGATCGCACTGCTTGTAGCTTATCTTCTCGCGCTTCCTATTGGATGGGACCGCGAACAGAATGAGCGAAGTGCGGGCCTTCGAACGTTCCCTTTGGTTGCGATTGCAGCATGTGGCTTCATACAAGCGTCGGAAAAGATCACGCTTGGTAATGCAGAGGCAACCGCCCGGGTGCTTGAAGGCCTGATCAATGGCGTCGGTTTTATCGGAGGCGGAGCGATCCTTGTCGGCAAAATGGGAACGCGCGGAACTGCAACGGCTGCGAGCATATGGGCGACAGGTGCTATCGGCGCTGCAGTGGGGCTGGGATCATATGACACAGCAATTGTTCTCTCAGTTGTCACCTTTGCGACCTTGAGAGTGATGACAAACTTTAAGTCTGAAGGGAACCCGGTCAACTTGCCGGTTAAAGCGCCGGATCAAGAGTAATTACCTTGGCCACCGCGAAGAAATTCGCGTAACGCAGGCCGATGAACATGGTTACGGGGCACTAAGCTCGACCAGATTTCGTTGGTTCCAGAGCCAGTGTAGCAAATTTTAGTGTCGATGGCGCGCTTCTGCGACCGCAGCCTCAAAAGCGGTGCGAGCCTCATCGACAGATTTGTGACCTGCCAGTGCCGCTCGGCATGCGCTTCGGGCTCTCACAAAATTTGGTCCTTGGATAGCTGGCCACTGTTCCGTCATATGCACCAGCGCTTCGAATGGGCCGCCCACCTCATAGGAGCCGTTCGATGGGAAATTAAACTTGACAGGGGCGCTCCACCGAGCACCTGGTCCGGACATATCGCGACCTCCTCGATAACCAAGGTTGTTAACGCCGAAGCCTTTAATTAGTTCCGCCTCACATAGTTGATGAATTTCTCTTTGTGGTTCTAAATCGCGATGAGTTCATGAGTTCGAAGGTCAGTGCCGCTGCGATGTGGCGCTGCTCTGCACCTGTCTACCTGATGTAGAATTGCCGCGCCCGACTGTGATGGTCGGCGAAGATTTCGGGGCGAAGGCGTCCCAAGGTGCGGACGGTGCAATCTCTAAAAAACGTAGACAGCTCTATTACGCATTAAATTCTAAAATCACAGGGAACCACCTCTCATTATATCGGTTCGCTCGATAAGAGAGGAGACTATGAAACAGGAAACACCAAAGCCCGGCGCTCCCGGAACAACTGTCCAGTCTCCTCGCTGGGAGGGACCGCAGGATACTCGCCCCGCAGGCTATATGCCGGCAAAAGACGATCCAGAGGTTGACCGGGACTCTGTGGGCGAAAATCTCGGAAATCCTTGCCGAAAGAACTTGGGTGATGCCGGTAAGGTCAAGGGAGACACGTGATGTCCACGAACGAGGACAACAAAGGCTCGATAGAAGAGATCCACGAGGATGCTGAAGGCCAGTTTGCACGCGGATTGAAGCGGAACAACAATAATGGGGTCGACAGCGCCAAACCGCGTGTCATCACGGGTTCTGACGACGCCACCTCCCATAAAAATCCACCCGGGCAGAGGCCGATCAAGAAGGAATGGGACGTGAATTACGACGAGCGCGAAACGAACGAGGGTGATTTTCACAGTTAATCAAGGATATGCGGTTGTGCGGAAACTTACCCGCAGGCATTCGTAATAACTAGCGGTTCCCGGACATCGCCTGTCACTCTGATTTCCACGACGAAATACCGTCGCCAATCGAGATACGGTCGACAGGAGTAATCATTGATCAACGACGGCGACATTATCCCGCCTGTTGCATCGCCTGCGTCCTTGGGCGTAAGGGGCCTATGTCCCCGGTGTGAAAAAGGCCATCTATTCGAGGGCTACTTGTGGCTCACGCCGCGCCGTGACGTGTGCCATTTGGACTACGAATTTGCTGACGCCGCCGACGGGCCGGCATTCTTTGCAATGATGATTGCAACGGATCCAGTTCTTCTCTTTGCCGTGTGGTTCCAAGGAACATTTGATCTTTCTTACTGGTGGCAAATTCCGACAACATTGCCGTTGGCAGCACTGTTGTGCCTTGTTGCAGACGGAGACGTCCATGACTAACCAGCCGGGAATGTCAGTATGGGACTGCGCGATCATCGGTGGCGGTCCTGCCGGGCTGACTGCAGCGATTTACCTGGCCCGCTTCCATCTTTCGGTGACGGTGTTGGACGATAATACCAGCCGGGCGGCGATGATCCCGATTTCGCACAACCATGCAGGATTTCCAGATGGGATCAGTGGGCCGGACCTTCTGGCGAGAATGAAAGCGCAAGCACAGCGGTACGGCGCTGCGGTTATAAACAGAAAGGTCGCGGGCGTTCGGAAATGCGATGATCTTTTTACCTTGAAATACGAGGGCGGCCCGCTGTCTGCCCGGACCGTGCTCATGGCGACAGGCGTGCTGAACCGCCGACCATTGATGTTGTCTGCTGCCCACGACGAGGCGGTCACTCGCGGGCTCCTCCGTTACTGTCCGGTCTGCGACGGGTTCGAGGTGTCGGACAAATCGGTCGGTGTCCTGGGAACCGGCACGAAGGGGTTCAAGGAAGCAAAGTTCCTGCGAAGTTACACAAGGGATGTAACACTTGTGGCACCTGCTGCGGAGCATGATCTTTCGCACGGTGAGCGAAGAGAATTGGAAAATCTCGGCGTTAAGGTGGCGGAAGGGCCTGTAACGACAATCGAACCAGATGGGGCATTGATTACCGTGAAAACGACCGCCCGATCATACGCATTCGCGTCACTCTATCCGGCCCTTGGCTCGGACATCCGTTCAAGTCTAGCGGTATCCCTCGGGGCGCAAATCTCCGCTGAAGGGTGCATTGACGTCGACGCGCACCAAAGAACGAGTGTTGCGGGCCTTTATGCTGCAGGCGATGTCGTGATAGGCCTCGACCAGATCAGCCATGCGATGGGACAAGCAGGTGTCGCTGCAACCGCTATTCGCAACGATCTCTGTGAAATCGAACCATTGGTTCGGTGATAAATCCCGAGTGCGTCAGGCGAGCTTCGCCAGCTTGCTGCCTGCTGATCCGCTCCTGCGAAGCATGTATGTGCCGCCGCCCTAATCGCCCTTTTTGCTTAGAAGGGGCGCGGTCTCCGCGCCCCATCGAGGATCACTTGATCGGCGGGGAAGCCTTGCCAAGCTTTACCGAAGGCTCGCGGCCCCAGACACGTAGCTTGCCTAGCTCCGAAACGAAGGCTGACAAGCCTTCTTCTCCAGGCAAGGCCAGAACACCTTCGTCGAGATCATTGTCAATCCCGGCTTTTTCGAGCAGTGGCAGCGCTGTTTGATCATAACCGATGAACTTACAGTGCTGGAAAGCGTCGGCGACAAAGTCCCGGGCCGTCGCCTCTTTCAGCAGATCGTCAATCGCGGCGGGCGACGTCAGAATGGCTACCGCATCGAACAGGACCGATGGGCCG
>Ga0157373_10001247_pt1 | contig 19435 bp, 15 predicted proteins | sample C65metaG_FD_113460 | JGI IMG/M metagenome (GOLD analysis project Ga0157373, IMG submission 113460) | Corn rhizosphere microbial communities from Kellogg Biological Station, Michigan, USA - C6-5 metaG | ecosystem: Host-associated > Plants > Roots > Rhizosphere > Soil | place: USA: Michigan... | reverse complement strand
ATTTAATAGCATCCATGCGTGAAACATGTCCGGGTACTCATAATAAGTTATGTCCACCTGCTGCCTCGCTGCTACGGTTTTTAATTTCCTCGTATCAGCCACAAGAATTTCATTTGAACCGGCGAAAACAAAGATTTTACCTAACCCCTTTAATGATCCGTAAACAGGACTTAACAGATAATTATCCGGTGAAGCCGAACCTGCATATTGTTTGCCGGCTTCTAGCAGCCCTTCGATGCCTAAAAATGGGTCAATACGGTCAATACTTTTTATCGACTCATTTCTGAGGGTTATATCCAACCAGGGAGAAAGCAAAATAATTTGTCCCGGCTGCGGTAAATGTTCCTCACGCAGGCGCTGGGCCAGGGCCAATGCAAACCCGCCACCAGCCGAATCGCCCATTAGTACCAGGTTCTTTGCATCATTTGTCTGCATCAATTGTCTATACAGCCTGAGCACCATGTCGAATGAATCAACATACGTATAGGATGGCGCCAGGGGATAATCCGGTGCAGTGACCGTACAGCCGGTTGTCTTTAAAATATCAGCCAGGAACGACCAGTGTGGCCTGGAAAAACTCTGAACATAGGCGCCGCCATGTAAGTACAGGATATGCTTCCGGTTGTTAGCGGCACGGCTTCTGATGGTAAAAACGTTGCTGCTATTGATCCGGAATTTTTCTATGATATCACCTGCAAAAAGCTTTGCAGGAGGTTGAGGGCAGCTAAAATAATTTGGAGAGCCTTTGTCAAGACGTCTTTTAAGAAAGGATTTTTTATCAACCAATCTTAAGAATAACGTAAATAATCTGCTCTGGATACTGGCCAATAGAATAGTTCTTCAAAAGTTAATAATAATGCGTCAAAAATAATATGCCCCCAATCACTGGCATAATATTTACTGGCTGGATCAAGATAGGAATAATTTATTTGTCTGCTCCCTATAAATTTTGTTATACTTAAAGGAAACAGCAAAATATTGAATGCATCGGACATTATGGGTAAAAAGGATGTCAATATCAATTTGCCGGATTTTTGGCTTCGTCTCGACAATGCTGCCAAAATCTATCCTGCTATAAAAGATAAAGAGCTGACTTCTGTCTTCCGGATATCGGCCCGGCTATGCCACAGAATCAAAGCGAGGCAATTCCTGGAGGCTGTCCATGAAATTGAAAACCGGTTTCCTTATTATAAGGTAAAGCTTAAAAGCGGATTTTTCTGGTATTATCTCGAATATCAAAACTTACCTATTGCTGTAGAACCGGATAAAGAAACACCTTGCAGGGCGTTTGAGAGGCAGGAGTTAATGTTCCGCATATTGGTATTTAAAAACAGGGTGAGTGTTGAGTTTTCGCATATCCTCACTGATGGAACAGGAGCGTTGGAATTCCTGAAAACATTGCTTATGACGTATTTTGAAAGGTGCTATGGCGCTGTTCCACAAGGCACCGAGTTTCATAAACCGGCAGAAATACCTTCGAAGGAAGAATATGAAGATGCTTATAGGCGGTACTTTAAAAAAATAGAAATACCACATTTAAAAATACCCCGGGCTTTTCATCTGCCTTTTTCTTTAAATAGCAAGCCACGCTTTGAGGTGCTGGTCGCAGAAATACCTGTAGCGCCGGTAGTAGAAAAGGCTTTGAAATATCGTGTCAGCCTTACTGAATACCTGACGGCAGTTTATCTCTATTCGTTGCAGAAGATCTATTCCGTTCAGTCGAAAATTAAAAAACGGGTGAACAGCAAAATATTACGGATTGAAGTACCGGTTAATTTGCGCAGGCTTTATCCATCAAAAACCATGAGAAACTTCTCACTGTATGTGCTTCCCGAAATTGACCTGCGCCTCGGGGCATATAGCTTTGATGAGATTGTAAAATTTGTTCATCACGAGATGCAACTTGAAACCGATAAAAAGCTCATCAGCAAAATGATCTCGCGGAATGTTGGAGGTGAAAGAAATCCGGTTTTACGGCGTATTCCACTATTTATAAAATCATTATTCCTTTCAAAATTATATACAATCGGGACTAAACAATACAGTGGAGTTGTAACCAACCTCGGAAGAATTGACTTGGGTACCAATGCAAACAAGCTAATAGAAAAATTTGTATTTATTCCACCACCACCCAACAACATCCTGAAGGTAAATTGCGCAATCGCAGGCTTTCAGGATAAACTATTAGTGAGTTTTGGCAATATTACCAGGTCAAAAGAACTGGAACGGCAGTTCCTGACATTTTTATCCGCCGGGGGAATTCATGTTAAAATCCTGAATACAAAAAACGAATGAGATGAAATATTGTACCAATTGTGAAATAGAATTGGAAGAAGAAATGACTCGCTGTCCCTTATGTGGCTCAGTTGCGGTGAATGATGATACCGCCGTCAAACAACCGGAAAGAACTCATGTAGAGCCGGGGATTGAACATAATAGCCCGGCTCAGCAAATGACGAAACGTCAGAAGGCGCTCACCTGGGAGATCGTTTCGCTTGTTTTGGTTTCGGTGATCTTTGCTACCCTGCTGATTAATTTTATTATCAATAAACGTATTACATGGGCAGTCTATCCTGTGGCTGCCTGTGTAGTCGCTTTTTCATATACTTCTTTGTTTGCGTTCTCGGGGTATGGCACCGTCATGCGGCTCGCAGGAGGTTTCATTATTTCTTCTGCGGTGTTGCTCATCGCGGGCTTATTTATCAGCGGCACTGACTGGGCCTATAAAATTGCTATCCCGGTATTGTTCTTCGCCAGTATTATAGCGGCGGCGCTGGCAGAATTAGTACGTGTGTCAAGGTATAAAGGCATCAACCTGGTAGCGTATGCATTTATTGGCAGTGGGATACTTTGCCTGCTTATAGATGGGGTACTTTCCTTTTATCATGAACACGAGGTTCATTTATGGTGGAGTGTAATTGTGGCTATATGCGCATTGCTGGTAGCTATCGTACTGATGTTTCTCCATTTCCGGTTAAAAAAAGGCCGTAGTCTTGAAAAGACATTCCATATATAATCCTGGCGGCTAGTTTTGCCTGGTTCTTATTCTGAACGAAGGTGTACTATCCCCACATAGTATGTTTTGGAGATTCCTCTGCTGAATAGACGGCAGCTGAACCTTCAAAGACATAACGACTGTTAAGAAAAACATTTTTTAGATTAGTAGGAACCTAAGCTATACCGGCTCAGAAAATTGACCCTACTGCTGATTACTGAAACCGGCGCGCATTTTATCCAGTTCGTTTAGTCTGTCCTGATTTTTTGTGAGATCGGTTGAGAGCTGACTTATCTTTTTATTTTGATTGTCCAGTTCATTTCCAGCTTTTCTTGAATCTTTTGCATCTTTTACTGACCTTCTGGCTTCTTTTTTTGCTCTCCTCGCATCTCTTACACTTCCATTAGTAGCATGAGATGCCTTGTCAGCGGTTGCCATAGAGGTACTTTGTGCATCAGAAATGGCTTTGTCGGATTTGTTGCTATATGCTGCCAGGTCATTTTGTGCCTTTGTGAGCTTGCTACTAAGGTCGGCAATATTACTGCTTACCCTGGCATATTCCTTTTTAAACGCCAGAGAATCTGCAGCTTTATAAGTTTGTGAAAAGGCGGGTAAGGCTACGATGGTAGCCAGTACCGGCAAAAGAAAAATCTTTTTCATTTTATTTTGTATTTATTTGTGTAAAATCAGTTTGCAGAAGTGTGCAAACCTTTTGAAGAAGTGAATAACAAAAACAATAACCCCAATTAGCGAGCCGCATTTCCTGGTTATTCAGTACCTGCTGTTAAATGAATTCTTTTTTCACGTAACCATTTTTTAAATAGTAGCGCATTGAGAGTGCTTGCTATTCAGTGCTTGCCCTTATTCGCCGACTTTCCATAAAGACAAAATATCGGCCTTCCAGTTAATGAATTAAAAATAAAACGTGTTATTCATATTTATTAGCTTACCTTGTAGGAGGTTATTCTTACCGTCGGATATTACTCTACCTTTCAAGAGGTTATCGTTATCCAGGGAAATATCCAACTTCTATCTCATCAATCTACTTACGCTTCTCATAGTTTTAATGGATACGGGTTATATCCAAATAAAGCAAATGATCAACGTGCAAATTATTAAATGCAATGAAAAATTTAAAACAACCGGAATATATTATTGCAATCGGCGCCTCTGCCGGTGGCATGGAGGAAATAAATTCATTTTTCGATCATACTCCGTGTGATGGTGTTTCTTATATCATTGTACAGCATTTGTCTCCCGACTTTAAAAGCGGGATGGTCGAATTATTGTCAAAACACAGTAAGCTTATGGTGAAAGAAGGAGAAAATGGTATGGAAGTAAAGGAAAACATGGTTTATCTGATTCCTAATGATCAGTTTATGACTATCAGTGATAACAAATTGTATTTAACACCAAAATATAAGATACAGGGCCCTCATCTTACTATTAATACATTTTTCAATTCGCTTGCTCAGAATAGCGGCAGGAAAGCGGTCGCTGTTATCCTTTCAGGACTCGGCTCGGATGGCTCTGAAGGAATCAAATCGATTAAAAGAGAAGGAGGGATGGTGATGGCGCGTAATCCTGAAACTTCAGAATTCAGCGGCATGCCTTCTAATGCTATTGCTACCGGCGTAGTAGATTTTATCCTGGAACCAGCGCTCATGCCTGATGCAATTGAAGATTATGTAAGTCATGACGGAAGATTATGGGAAAACGCTGATGAAGACCAATATATTCATGCCATTACAGATTTAATAAAAGAAACGTCACCTCTTGATTTCTCCGGGTATAAGCAAAGTACCATATTCAGAAGAATAAAAAGAAGGGCAGGATATAATAATTTTAAAACTCTGGAAAAGTATATAGAATTTCTAAAAACCTCTCCTGAAGAATTAGAGGCTCTTAGCAAAGACTTTTTGATAAGTGTCACATCATTTTTTAGAAATAAAGAGGCTTTTGACATTATCGAAAATGACATTCTTCCCGGCCTGATAAAAAATCTGAAACCAGGTGAGGAATTAAAAATATGGGTGGCAGCGTGTGCAACCGGTGAAGAAGCGTATTCTTTGGGCATCCTTATCTCGGATCAGCTTAATAATCATTTGAAAGATACTGTCGTAAAAATATTTGCTACCGATATAGATACAGTTGCGTTGGTTCATGCAGGAAAGGGTATTTTTCCTGCCTCCATTGCAAAGGAAATGTCTGAAGAGCGGCTTGAGAAATATTTTATAAAGGAAGGGAACAGCTATAAAATAAAGGCACAGATACGAAATATGATCATCTTTGCCAATCATGACCTGGTAAAGAATCCTCCTTATTGCAATATGCACCTTATCAGCTGCCGAAACCTCCTGATTTATATGACACCAGCTTTGCAGAAAAAGATCTTTTATATGCTGCTCTTTGGTCTTAAAGTAGATGGATATTTATTTTTGGGTTCCAGCGAAAACCCGATGCCCATTATCCAAAACCTTGAAGTAGTTAATAAAACCTGGAAAATATATAAAAATCTGCAAACACACAGGACAGTTCACTTTGATGGCTTTTCGGTGCCTCAAATGGTTGAGATCAGGGAGAAGCATGCTTTAAAAGAAAATATCATTCAAAAGGAAAACCTGGCTTTGCCGGAAGCAGTGAATCAGAACCTGGTAAATGAAATGGATTGCCTGGTGGTATGTATAGATGAGAACAATGAAGTAATCAAAACTTATGGCGACACTTCCAGAATTCTTTTGCAAAAGAATTTTAATTCAAATCTGCCGGAACTATTACCACTGCCACTCAGCATGGCGTTTAAGATCATGAGGAACAAGGCTTTAAAAACGGATGAGAAAGTTACCTATAATGACATAAAGATTAAACAGGATGGGAAGGTGATTAAAGTAACTATTTCGGTAACTCCTTTGACTGTAAACAAAGATCGGGGAAAGTTGCTCATGGTAACTTTTCGCCGCGATCAACAAAGGCTTGATACTTCTCAGCAGGAAAACGTGGTGGATGAAAAGTTTTACCTGGATGAATATACGCTTAATTTAGAAGATGACCTAAAAGAGCTAAGAAGCAAACTGCAATCTACCTATGAGCAGCTTGATCGTTCCAATGATAATATGCAATCTTTTAATGAGGAACTGTTGTCTGCCAATGAAGAAATGCAAAGTACCAATGAAGAAATGCAGTCGGTAAACGAAGAGCTTCATACCATTAATGCTGACTATGCTATAAAAAATAAAGAACTGACAGAAACCAACGACGATCTTAATAATTACTTCAGAAGCAATACCAACGGGCAGTTATTTGTAAATGAGGATCTTTTGCTGATGAAGTTTTCACCCGGAACTGTAAAGCTTATAAACCTGCGGGAAACTGATATTGGCAGGCCCCTGAGTAATATTTCTACCAATATAAAATTTGAAACAATAGCTGAAGATATTAAACAGGTAATTAACAAAGGAATCACCATTACTAAAGAAATTGAAACCGAAGATGGTAAATGGTATCAAACCGTAACAATGCCTTATATAAGGGCAGACCATAAAAGAAACGGCGCCATGATTACTTTTAATGATGTTACTGAATTGAAGGAAACTGAACTGGAGCTCGATAAAATAAATAAAAACCTATTGGTAGCCAATGCCGACCTCGATAATTTTGTTCATGCCGCTTCCCACGATCTGATGGGACCACTAACTAATATCGAATTGAGCATCAGCGTATTAACTGATATGCAACTGCCTGGCGATCCGAAGTTGGAGAAAGTGATGAGAACTATCCATGCCTCATTTACAAAGTTTCGCACACTGGTAGCCGAGCTGGGAACGATAGGCAAAATAGAAAGCGGAATGGCTGAAAAGGAAGCAATAGATGTGCAGGAATTAATAGGGGAAGTTGAAGCAAGTATTGAAAACAGGATCATTGACTCAGAGGCCACTATCCGAAAAGACCTGGGAGGCACCAAAATTTATTTTTCAAAGAAGAATCTTAGGAGTATTATTTACAACCTTATTACCAATGCCATCAAGTTTAAAGACCCACATCGCGCATGCGAAATATGGATAAGTGGTAAGTCCGAAAGAGGTTTTACGATCCTTACTGTGAAAGACAACGGAATAGGGATGCCCAGCGACGCAATTGAAAAAGTTTTCAGCATGTATGGAAGGCTAAACGAAAAAATAGAAGGCCAGGGAATTGGATTATATCTTATCAGAAAAATCATTAATGCAGCAGGTGGTAAAATTCTTGTAGAAAGCGAGCCTGGAAAAGGAAGCACTTTTACGGTATATTTTAAAGAAAAAGGTAAGAATATTAAGGACATCGATTGATAATTATTTACAGAACGATTTAATAACCTATAATTCTTTAAGGATTATCTTCAGTAGCGTTTCCTTAAATCGGCAAAACATGAGCCTGCGCCGCATAATAAAGCTTACAATATTGTCGGAATTTTATAAGTGATTGCAAAAAGGCTCTCTTAATTCTCTGTAAAAAGTCTCTTCAATTTTTAATTCGTCAGATGACAGAACGCAAAAGCTCAATTGAGAAGTACGCACTATTAATCAAATATAATTTGAGAAAATAGTAAAGTTTCCTGTAATATTGTATTAGCAGCAACAGCAACTTTGCATAAATTATTAATCGTGGAAATCAATAATAAAGACCAACAGATAAAGGATCTGAAGGATATTCTCAAAATATTACAGAATAGATAATGTTATTGAGGGTTCAGGCATAGGACTACATTTAGTAAAAGAACTGGTAACTAATGCAGGGGGAAAGATTTCAATAAAAAGCGAATTAAATAAAGGAACTGAGTTTAAAATTTATTTAAAAGAGAAATAGTAATTACTATTTGCGGTGCACGTCGCAGGAATCAGCAGGAGAAGTTATAGAGAGAAAAGTTAGCGGAAAACTCAGTGGGGATAACAATAAAAGAGTAAAATTTTTAAAACGATCTTTTTCCACCCATGTTCATGCGACAAGAATCATTTATTTACGGTTATTACAAATAAGGGGCAAAACCATATCGCCAGTGATACAATCACTCAGTTTATGAATGCAAAACAATATCCTTTTTACATTAAAGCGACTGTAATTCTATTTGGAATTATTCTGATCATCTATGTACTGTTTATTTTACAGGATATTATGATACCTCTTGCATTTGCAATGATTTTTTCCATTTTATTAAATCCTCTATACACATGGTTTCAGAAACATAAAATACCAAAAATTCTTTCAATCATTATTACCTTGCTGATAGCTTCTGTTATTTTTGGCGGTATTATATATTTTCTTTCTTCACAGGTAACAAAGTTTAGTGATACAGTGCCTTTATTAAAAGAAAAATTTACCGAACTGTCAACCCGGTTTGGTGAATGGGCACAGCTTCATTTCGGAATAACAATTAAGAAACAACTTCAACTGCTGAACACTGCTTTAAACAGCAGCAGCGCTTTGGTGGGGTCAACGGTCAGCTCTGCATTAGGCGCAATAAGCATTATTCTTTTACTTCCGGTTTATATATTTCTTTTTTTATTTTACAAAACACTGATTCTAAATTTTCTTTTCGAAGTATTTGCCGAAGAAAATTCCAAACAGGTAAGTGAGATACTGAACGAAACAAAATCATCGGTTCAGAGCTATATGGTTGGTTTGCTTCTTGAGGCTTTGATAGTCGCCATATTGAATTCCACTGCATTATTAATATTAGACGTTAAGTATGCTGTTTTACTCGGAGTGATAGGGGCGCTTTTAAATGTTATCCCTTATATAGGAGGCGTTATTGCGATAGCCCTACCGGTGCTGATCGCCACGGTCACAAAAGAAGGCTATCATACGCAATTGGGAATTTTAATTGCTTATCTTGTTATACAGTTCATTGATAATAATATACTCGTTCCTAGAATTGTTTCTTCGAAAGTTCAAATTAATGCTCTTGTCTCTATCATAATGGTTTTACTCGGAGCCGCGCTTTGGGGTGTGCCGGGTATGTTTCTTGCCATTCCTTTAATTGCCATTATAAAAATAATTTTTGACAGAATTCCAGATTTGAAACCATGGGGCAAACTTTTGGGTGATATCATTCCTACACGCCATAAAGGTGAAATATGGAGTCTTAGAAGAAAGAAATCAAAGCGTTCATTGTCGGAAAAGATCGTTTCCTGAGGGAGCGTGAAATGGTTTTACGATTCAACAACATTTTGCTCAAGCGTCCCCATTTTAGCGCGAGGTTGTAGGTAGAATTTAGGCAAGCGACGGTGCTTGTGCTCTTACTAAAATTTCAAATTGGAGTTGCGTGAGGGCATGTCGTCAATAGACCAGCAATTGACGTCCTGAGACCTTATGTATTAAGCAAACACACACTGAGTTTGAACAATCAAAATATTATTAGTTATGGCAAACAACTTCACAGATACCAAAGAAAACGAAATTCAAGTTCGAAAACTTGTAGAAAATTGGGCAGAAGCAGTTCGTAATAAAAACCTGGATAAAATACTTGCCCATCATTCTGCCGACATTGTAATGTACGACGTGCCGAAACCGTTTAAGTCTGTTGGCTTGGATGCATATCGTAAAACGTGGGACACCTTCTTCACTTTTACAAAATTAGGTGTGTTTGACATTCAAGAATTACACGTTGTTGCAGGTGAAAATGTTGCTTTTTGTTTTGCTGCAATGAAATGTGCAGATAAAAGTAATAGTGCAGAATTTGTAGAATTGGATTTTAGACTAACTATTGGTTTAACGAAAATAAATAACGAATGGACTATTGTCCATGAGCATCATTCTGTACCCAGTGAATAGCGAGGCAAACATTTATGGTGCAATTTTACCTGCTGTCTTGATGTTTGTAACTCAAGGACCATTTAAAAATAAATTTTCCTTACCAGTAGCCAGAAGATCAAAAGCAAATGCCATTCAACAATTAGACGTAACTTTTGGAAAGTTCTTTCAGAATCTGAATTAAGAAAAGCATTATCCAACTTTCCAAAAGTTTTTAAAAATAAACATTCTTTATAGCTGCAAGGCTAAGCAAGTCGTTCACACCCAAAATAAAAATCCCCTTTATTTCTTCCTCTACTGCTTAAAAAATGGCTGCACTTTTTCTTTCATGTTTTCAGGCATGGCACAGCGTTTCCTGGTAGCAGCGTCTAAAAAATAAAGACTCACTTCGCCCACATTTAGCAGTTGCTTTTGTTCATTAAAGATTTCACTGTGAAAAACAATTTTGTGATGGGCAGGCATTTCTTTTAAAGTGGTAACAACATTGATCAGATCATCATAAACAGCCGGTCGAAGAAATTTGCTGTGAATTTCTGTAACAACCATCATAACGCCCGCAGCTTCTACCTCTTTGTAGGTCAAACCGAGGCTGCGCAATGCTTCTGTTCTTCCTATTTCATAAAATTCTGCATAACGTCCGTGATAGACTACACCCATCTGATCGGTAAGGCCGTAATGAATTCTGATTTGAGTTTTTGAAGTAAACATTGATTGGAGAAAAACTAAAGAATTAAAAATTAAAAACTAAAAATTAAAAACTAAAAACTAAAAACTAAACTTTGAGGAACTACGAACTAAGAACTAAGAACTAAGAACTAAAAAACTATCTAATCATCCCATCCACACTAATTTTTCCAGGGCCACAAAGCAGGATAACAATTGTTGCTGTAAAATAAATCGCGCCTCTTTCACCCTCAGCAAAAATATGACCATGAGATGCTACAAAAACCACAACGCCCATCGCAATTAAAATCGGAATGCATGCAAATCTTGTAAACAATCCAAGGATTAAAAATATCGAACAAAAGAATTCTGCAAAGATCGCCAGCGATAAAGTAACGGGAGATCCGAGATGGAGAAAGTTCATGAAATGATCTTTCAGTCCGCTGAATTTGAGCAATTTCGCATAGCCATGACTGATAAGCAACAAGCCCAAAACTACTCTTAAAATTAACATGCTAAAATTGAAAGCGCCAGCAGAATATTTGGTTGACAGAAACTTACTCATTATTTTTTTTACAATTGTATTAACAAAGATTTGCGCAATTTAAATTGTTTTTGATTTGATTCAAATATTTTTGAACAACTGATTAGTGGAACGGTGTTTGTACTTTTGCGCGAAGTAAAAATTCTTTCCCTTAGACGATTGTTTTTTTGTTCACGAAAAATAAAATCATAACATTCATGAGCCGTTTTTTTCTTCCCCTTGCATTTACACTTTTGTCTGCTTCATGTTTTGCGCAGGCCAATTATAATGTAACCGATCCGGAAAAAAATTTTAAAGACGCCAGGGAATATTTTATGAAAGGTGAGTACACGCTTGCTTATCCTTTGCTGAAACCCTTGCTGGACAAGTATCCCGAAAATACCAAAAGCAGTCACGCTTATCTAAACTCCGACATAGAATATTATTATATCGTCTGTGAATTAAAAATGAATCATGAAGTGGCCGAAGATGCAGCCAAACGCTTTATCAATTCTGCCAACAACGAGCCGCGCCAGCAACTGATGAGCTTTCACCTGGCTCAATATTATTTTGCAAGAAATGATTTTGCGCGCGCTGTGGTTTATTACGAAAGAGCCGGTTATAATAATCTGAGCAACGAACAAATCGCAGATGCAAAATTTGAACTGGCTTATTCTTATTTTAATGTAGGCCAGTATAACAATGCAAAGCCTTTGTTTGATGAAATTCATCAGCTGCCTGAGAACAAATATTATTACGACGCCAATTATTATTATGGCTTTCTGAGTTATAAAGATCATAACTACAATGATGCTCTCACTTCTTTTCAAAAAGTAGAATCGATTCCGAAATATCGCGGACTGGTGCCTTATTATATTGCACAGATCTATTATTTCCAGGGCAAGCCAGATGAGGCTTTGCGCTATGGAGAAAGCAAGCTTTCGCAAAATGATATTACCAACAGAAAAGAACTGAATCTTCTCATGGGACAAATTTATTTTGAGAAAAAACAATTCTCAAAAGCATTGCCATTGCTGGAAGCTTACGTGAAAAGCAGTGACAAAGTTTCCAAAGAGATCATGTATGAATTGAGCTATTGTTATTATGATGCGAACGAGGTTGAAAAAGCAATTGAAGGATTCAAACAACTCAGCAATGAAAAAGATTCTCTCGGCCAAAATTCAATGTATCTTCTCGGCGATCTTTATTTACGAACTGGCCAGAAAGAGAATGCGAGAAATGCATTTTTGTATAGCGCCGACAACAGCAGCAACAGGAAGCAACAGGAAATTTCAAGATTCAATTATGCAAAGCTTTCTTATGAACTCGGCTACAATGATGTGGCATTAAGTTCCATGAATAAATTTTTAGATCTCTATCCGCAATCTGTTTATGCCAATGAAGGCAAAGAAATTATCATCAATCTTTTGGCGAATACCAACAATTATGCAGAAGCACTTTCGATGTACCAGTCTTTTGGAAATCCAACGCCGACGATGTTGAGAATTTATCCAAAAATTCTTTTTGGAAGAGCTACAGAATATATCAATGATCAGAAATTAAATGAAGCGGATGATCTGCTAACAAAAGTCATCAAAGATCCAAACGCCGGTGCTGTATTGCCTTTCGCCGATTTCTGGAAAGCGGAAGTTTCGTACAGGCTTAACCGTTATGATGAAGCGATCAAATACATGACTGATTATTTGCAGTATGGAGGAATACAAGGTGAAGCAAATCCTACCGATGCAAAATATGTTCTTGGCTACAGCTATCTGAACCTTGAAAATTACCAGCAGGCATTGAATAATTTTAAACAAGTGGCTCCCTCCATTTCTGCACAATCATCTACACTGCAACAGGATGCGTATGTGAGAGCAGCCGATTGTTATTTCATGCAAAGAAATTACAGCACTGCAAAAAGCATGTATCAAAATGTAATTAATAACGGATTGGCTCAAAGTGATTATGCTTTGTACCAGGTGGCGCTGATCAATGGTATCAATAATCCTGCAGAAAAGATCAGAACTTTCAACACACTTACAGAACGTTATCCTCAAAGTGACCTGGTGGCAGAATCTTACATGCAGATTGCAAATGCATACATGGTGCAGGAAAATTTCCGTGATGCCATTCCGTATCTCAATAAAATATTAAACATCAAATCTGCATCAGCACAGTACCCGAAAGTGTATTTAAAATTGGGTCTTGCCAATTATAACCTGAACAACAATGCGGAAGCGTTGAATGATTATCAAAAGCTGGTAACACAGTATCCTCAATCGGATGAAGCGAATGAAGCGCTGGATAACATGAAGAATATTTATGTGGAAATGGGCAAGCCAAATGACTATGTGGATTTTCTGAAAAAATCAGGAAAAGTGATCAGCATCAGCGAAGCCGATTCTTTGACTTATGCCGCGGCTGAATTGCAATACACCAACAATGATTGCACCGACGCTATCAATTCGTTCAACAATTATCTTTCAAAATATCCGCAGGGCGCTTATGCATTGAATGCGAATTTTTATAAAAGCGAATGTTATTCAAAAAATAAAGATTGGCAAAATGCAGTTTCAGGATATGATGCCGTTGTAAACCAGGGCAGCAGCCCGTTTGCAGAAAGAGCGGCTTATGCAGCAGCAAGAATTTATTATTTTGAATTAAAAGATTACAAACAGTCCACCGTTTATTTTACCAAACTTCTTGAGCTGGCTACCACTCCTGAAAATCAGTTGGAAGCATTGCGTGGATTGGTAAGAAGTTATTATCAGACAAAAGATTTTGCACAGGCCAACAACATCGCTAATGAACTTTTGACCAAAAAAGGAATCAGCACAGATGATAAAGCGATTGCAAACCTGGTGTTGGGAAAATCATTGCAGGTAAATGGCCAATGCAACGACGCAATTACAGCATTCAAGCAGGTTTCAGCGGTTAACAAATCTGAATGGGGCGCTGAAGCGAGATATGAAACCGCCAATTGTTATTACACGTTGAACCAGCTTTCCACTGCAGAAAAAGCAGCAATGGAAGTAATAAAAGTGACAGCCGCTTATGATTACTGGGTTGCAAAAGCATATATTTTGCTGGGGGATATTTATCTGAAAGAGAAAGATTATTTCAATGCGAAAGCCACTTACAAAAGTGTTGCAGATAATGCTACCATTCCTGAATTGAAAAAAGAAGCGCAGGATAAATTGAATGCAGCAATCGCAGAAGAGCAACAAAATTCAAAAGTGGATACTTCCAACAGTAAATAAACAAATAAACACAAATCCTTTTTTATGTTTAAAAAACTGATGATGAAAAATTCTTTAAATATAATCGTTTTCTTTTTGCCTCTTTGTTTTTTATTTTCTGAATTACGCGCGCAGGACACAACGCACAGGCAAACGATACAGATTACTTCTTCGTACAAACCTTCGTTGCGGAATACTGTCAAGATCAATTTATATGCAACGCCGATAACTCCTGATACAACAAGGCCGCGGCTCGCTTATAATATTCCGCCTCAAAATTTATTTTTTCCTTACCAGCCGGTTTCTTTAAAACCGCTCTCTTTACAAACGGATACTTCTTTGCAATTGGGTGGTAGAAATGAATTGAAAGTGGGTTACGGAAATTTATCCACTCCTTATATTAAAGGTGGATTTAGTTTTGGAGATGGCAAACATAATCTTGCGAACATTTATGGCGATTATATTTCTTCAAGAGGAAAAATCGAGAACCAGGATTTCAGTGAGATCAATGTAAAAGGTACCGGCAGTCTTTTTTCTGCAAAGAATGAAACGTATGCGGCTGTTACATTTTCGCAGCATGAACATTATTTATATGGCTACGATCATGCTACTTATAATTTTTTAAAATCAGATATCAGGAGAAGCTACCAGGATCTTTCGGCAACAGTTGGAATCAGAAATATTATTAACAACGAAATCGGAGTTAACTATGATCCGCACCTGGAAGTGCATGAATTTTCGAGAGAAAACAAAGCGAATGAAACGAACCTGATCTTAAATCTGCCGGTGGAGAAAAGATTCTCAGATGCAGTATCCGTAAAGGTTACAGCGCTTGGAAATTTTGACAAATACCAATTGAAAAATGCTGACTCTTCCATCGTCAACAATCTTTTTCAATTAGCGCCTGAGGTGGTGTATTACAGTGATCGATTTACTTTTCATGGCGGCATCACGCCTTCGTGGAATAATGGTCAACTCGCGGTGCTTCCCAACATTTATGCAGAAGCGCAGTTGCAGGAAAAAGTTCTGATGATCCAGGCAGGATGGGTTGGCAGATATATTTCGAACAGTTTCCGTACATTGAGCAAAGACAATCCTTTTATGCAGGATCCGACTTTCTTAAACAACACCAAAGAAATTCAATATTATGGCGGCATCAAAGCCACTGTTGGCAAGCATTTCAGCTTTAATGCAAAAGCCGCATTCATTACTTACACCGATGTGCCTTTGTTTGTAAATGACACGGCAGCTGGAAACAGTTTTGTAATGCTGAATGCAAGTAAAATGAACGATTTGCAAATTCACGGTGACATGAATTTTATCAGCCAGGATAAATTTACCTTGACAGGCGCGTTGGATTTGAATAGTTATTCAGGCATCCATTACAATATTGCAAAAGCGTGGGGATTGTATCCTTTAAAATTAACCGGATCATTTCGCTGGAATGCCTTCGAGCAGGTTTTGCTGAAAGCAGATGTGATTGCATTTTCAGGAGCAAAAGCTTTATTGAAAGACGGTTCAGAAAAAAATATGAAAGGCGGTACGGATCTCAGTGTTGGCGGGGAGTTCAAGTTAAACAAACAATTCAGTGTATGGCTTGATTTTGATAATGTGCTCAACAGCCAGTATGAGCGTTGGAACAATTATCCTGTTTATGGGTTCCAGGTGATCGGTGGTGTGATCGTACATTTTTGAGCATTGAATTTTCCCAATTCATCTCAATAAAAAACTGATATTTGCTTTTATGCAGGATTTGATCGCTTCATTTATTATTCAATCAAAAGAATGTAAACTTCCCCAGATCGGAAGGTTTAATGTGGTGGTTGCTCCGTCCCAATCTGACATTGCCAATAAGCAAATTATACCGCCTCTTTTTAAAATTTCTTTTTCAGGAAGAGAAGAAAAAATTTCCGACGGATTGATAAAATATGTTGCTGCCAAAAAACATATTGAAATTGCGCAAGCGCTTTCAGAAATTCAAAGCTGGTGTGGCAGTGTCAAAACAAAACTGAAAGAAGGCGAAGAAATTTTATTGGCTCCATTGGGAGTTTTAAAGAAAGGGCCTTCCGGAAATGTATTCATTCAAAATGAAAATGATTCTCTTTTCTTTGCTCCGGTTGCGGCCGAAAGAGTGATCCGTAAAAACAGTGAGCATGCCATGCTGGTGGGAGACAGGGAAACTACTTCATCAGCCATGAACCAATTTTATAATGAGACAGTAACTGTTGTCAAAAAGAAAACCTGGAAAATAATTGCGATCGTTCTTCTCGTGATCGCTCTTGCGCTTTTATTTTTTCATTTTTATGGACATCCTTTCTCGTCATCGGAATTGGGAAACCAGCAAAAAGTGGTAGCTCCATCCGCGCCGGCAACTTATTTTACCAAATGATCTTTCCATCTTTTATCGAACCAATTTTTTATTAAAATGATTGTGTACACGTCATGTCCTAATTGCGGTGAATCCGATATTTCCAAAGTTCTTTCTGCAAAAGACTATACCGTTTCGCATGAAGTATTTGAAATCTGGGAATGTAAAAATTGTACGCAAAGATTTACTCAAAATGTTCCTGACCAGCAGCATATTGGTAAATATTACCAGTCTGAAAATTACATTTCTCACAGTGATACTTCGAAAGGCTTCATCAACAATTTGTATCACAAAGTGAGAAAAAGAACATTGGTACAAAAGAAAAACTTAATTGAAAAAACTACCGGGAAAAGCAATGGAAATATTTTGGATGTAGGCGCCGGAACCGGAGCTTTTTTGAACGCAATGAAAAATGCGAACTGGAATGTTACCGGTTTAGAGCCTGATGAAAACGCACGCACAAAGGCTTTGGAATTATACAACCTGGATTTAAAAGAAGCCGGAAAACTTTTTTCACTGCCTGCTGAAAGCTTTGATGCCCTTACGTTGTGGCATGTGTTGGAACATGTTCACGCATTGCATGAATATGTGGAGCAATTAAAAAATTTATTATCAAAAGATGGTAAATTATTTATTGCAGTTCCGAATTACACTTCTGCTGATGCAAAAATGTATGATGAGTTTTGGGCAGCTTATGATGTGCCACGCCATCTCTATCATTTCTCTCCAACGTCAATGGAAAGATTATTAAATGCTCATGGATTAAAGCTGGAAACGATGAAGCCTATGTGGTACGACAGCGTTTATGTAAGCATGCTCAGCGAAAAATACAAGACCGGAAAATCGCATCCCATCAAAGCATTGGTCAATGGAATTGTTTCTAATATGAAAACGGTTTTTCATAAAACAAAATGCAGCTCGCTGATTTATATTGCTTCAAAAATGTAAGGCGATCGTTGTTACTGCATTTCAACTTAAGAATCATTTTTTGGGTGGAGTGATCATGATATGCGCTTTCGCTGTTCCGGGATCCATCAGCCATGGCATTCCTGGCTGTGAAGGCTTTGGCGACATTCCTGTTGATGCAGGAGTGGCGTAAGGAACATAAAAAACATACCTGATGTGCGCATCTTTAAGCTCGCCGGTTGCTTTATTATAATTTTCATCAGTGCCGTTCAGCACATAAAGAATATTCGGCTCTTTAGGCATTTTCAGTTTCCCCTCATCAATTTCCTTATTGCGTATTTCCTGTTTTTGATCTTCCGTTTTTCCTTCTGCAAGCAACTCTCTTCCGCGAGCCATGAAGGGTTCAAGGTTGGCTGAATAGCAGGCAACACTGATTCCTTTTTTCTTTGGATCATCCGCAAGACAAACCAGATTTCCGGTTCCTTTTTTTAGCGTAACCATCTTGCCCGACTTGTCATAACCCAAAACGGTGGCACTATCACGCTGATTGGCAGGTGCAGCCAGCAAAGCGGTTTTGATTTGAATATCGGGAGAAAGGATTTCCTGTGCATAGCTGTTATTCAGCAAAAACAGGAAGCAGATTGCTGTTATATATTTCATGACACTACATTTTTGAAGTACCTAAAGGTAAAAAAATAATAGGAGATAGGAGGTTGGTAGAAAAAGATACGCGCTCCTTTAGAACTAACAGCACCACTTCTACAGCATAAAGTTTCCGGGCTTGGAGATTAGGCCGCTATCGCTGCGGCTGCTTCCACGAAACTTTTGGAAAGTTCAGATAATTTTTTTCTGCATTCAGAGTCTCGAATAAGACTTTCCAAAAGTTATGTTTTTACCCGCCGCGAGAGTTCAAAAAACTTTTGGAAAGTTTGGATAATTTTTTTTCCGGATTCAGACTCTCGAATAAAACTTTCCAAAAGTTACGTTTTTACCCGCCGAGAGTTCAAAAATCTTTTGGAAAGTTTAGATATTTTTTTTCCGCATTAAGACTCTCGAATAAGACTTTCCAAAAGTTACGTTTTTACCCGCCGCCGTCTGGTCTCCCAACTAACCGAATAGAGTTCAAAAAACTTTTGGAAAGTTTGGATACTCACTTCTACCGCATAAAGTTTCCCGGATTGCAGATCAAGCCGCTATCGCTGCGGCTGCTTCCACTACATCAGAAAAATAGTAAATAAACACCGGCATTACGCGACGGTATTTTTTCAAAAAATCTTCCAGGTCGGATATTTTGAAGATGAGCTTCTTCTCCACTTTATAATGGGGAAGCTTTTTATTTTTCATCCAGTCGCCGAGCGTATTTTTTGACAGTCCATACATGTCCATGATCTTCTCCCTGCTGTAATGGCCACCAAACGTTTCCATAAATTCCATCATTTTTTTCAGGAACATTTCAATTAGTAAAAGGCAGGCTTTTTCCATTTGACTGTCCACTTCAGCGTCTGGCTTTTCTTCCGACAGATCAGTACTGTTTATAAAAGCCTTTTCCTGCGGAGTCGGTTTTTCAATTTTGAGTTCTGCTTTTTTTGAAGAAGTCTTACGTTTTTTGGGTTGGTTTGCTTGTGTCATTTTGGTTCAATTTTGGTTTTAAAATAAGATTCCGAAAATGTTCACAGGTCAGCAGTTAGTAAACGTAAATAAATCTACTAATTATTTTTTTATATAAAAAAATAATTTTTTATATGAGTCTGCCAGTCGCCGTTCAAAAAACTTTTGGAAAGTTTGGACAATTTTTTTCCGCATTCAGACTGTCGAATAAACTTTTCAAAAGTTACGTTTTTACCCGCCGCGAGAGTTCAAAACTTTTGAAAAGTTTAGATAATTCCGGTGCGAAAAAACCAAGAAGGTTTTATTTCAAACTTTCAAAAACATAAGAGGCTGCCAAAAACCTTCTT
>Ga0157373_10001246_pt1 | contig 19457 bp, 14 predicted proteins | sample C65metaG_FD_113460 | JGI IMG/M metagenome (GOLD analysis project Ga0157373, IMG submission 113460) | Corn rhizosphere microbial communities from Kellogg Biological Station, Michigan, USA - C6-5 metaG | ecosystem: Host-associated > Plants > Roots > Rhizosphere > Soil | place: USA: Michigan... | reverse complement strand
CTCACCGACGCAGCAGAGAGTATTGTGAACGTATTTGCCAGTGGCTTTGCATTTTACAGCATCTACCTCGCTACGCTGCCCAAGGATGAAAACCATCCCTACGGACATGGAAAAGTGGAGTTCTTCTCCGCCTTTGTGGAAGGTACACTCATCGGCATCGCCGGACTCATCATTATCTTCAAATCAAGCTACGACCTGATCTTTCCGAGGCAAATCTTTCAGCTGCTGGAAGGTGCAGTGATCATCGGGAGTACCGGGGTGGTCAATCTTTTCGCCGGATATTACCTGATCCGTACGGGGAAAAAGCACAGGTCGCTCACCCTCGAGGCTGATGGCAAACATTTGCTGACAGATGCAGTGACCAGCGGCGGACTCGTACTGGGCATCCTCCTGATCAAAATGACACATATCTTCTGGCTGGATAGTGTGATCTCGATATTGCTGGGAATATACATTGTATACAGTGGTTACAAACTGACACGTACCTCTGTTGGCGGACTGATGGATGAGAGTAATACCGATCTGGTAAAAACGATTGTGGGGATTCTGCAGGACAACCGGCAGGATGCCTGGATTGATGTACATAACCTCCGGGCACAGCAGTATGGTTCGGATTTACATATCGACTGCCATATTACCCTGCCTTATTATTATGACCTGAACCAGGTGCATACCGAGATTTCGGATATTGATAAGCTGATCAATGGCAGCGGAGAGCATGATACCGAGCTTTTTATCCATGCAGACCCCTGTTTACCGGAGTGTTGCAGCTACTGCAGAATGAAGAACTGCCCTGTGCGCAGCGAAGCTTTCAGCGGCGAGATCACCTGGACGGTGGACAATGCCACCAAAAATAAAAAACATTTTCAATGAGTTATTTCAATGTTAGAGTATACGGCTTGTTAATCAATGAAGAACAGCAGTTGCTCATTAGTGATGAACATGCTGAAGGCAGAAGCTTCAGTAAATTCCCCGGCGGGGGTGTGGAGTATGGCGAAGGACTTACCGATGCGCTGAAGCGCGAGTTTATGGAAGAGTGTAATGCCGAAATTGAAGTGATCAGCCATTTTTACACGACTGATTTTTTTGAGAAATCTTCATTCAACGAAAGTCAGATTATCAGTATCTATTACCTGGTGAGAGAGGCCGGTCCACTAAAATTGAGCTATAAAACCAAAGTCTTTGATTTTGATCCGGATACGCAGCAATCTTTCAGATGGGTTAACCTTACGAAACTTTCTGAAGATGATGTAACCTTCAGAACAGATAAAACGGCAGTATCACTCTTGCTTTCCCTGATGGCTGAAGGTGATTAAACAGCAACAACCTTTTCCGGGGTGATCGCGTAGAATTTGTCGCCCTCCTCGGATCTGATTTTGCTCAATCCGGTAAACAGGCTAAAGGCTGGTAGTATGGCACAGGTTTTACCAAAATAAAAACAGGCCAGTTTGAGCTGCTGACGCGCCCTGCCGTAAATGGTGATGCCGGGATGGATATGTCCCGTGATGTTGTAGTATTCATCGAAAACTTTGGGCTGGTCGTGCACAAACCTGAAGGGGAAACACAACAGTTCTTTGGGACAAATTTCTACCTGCAGATCGGTGTACTCGTCAGTTGACAGGAGATCATGGTTGCCTTTGATCAGGATCACCCGCAGATCGGGAAATGCCGACCTCCATGCACTGAAGGCCTGTACTTCTGTATTCATGTCCGAGTGGAACATATCTCCGGTAACGAGAAGAATCTCCGGGTTATATTTTTCTATCAGCCTGCCTAGTTTGTCCAGGTCTGATTCTGTCACTGTTGCGGGCACCTGTATGCCTGCTTTTCTGAAATGTGCGGCCTTTCCCATGTGGAGGTCGCTGATGATCAGCATTTTTTTAGATTCCCAGTAAATTGCCCTATCCTTATCTAAAACTAAACTTTCCCCTTTACAATTGATGGTCATTCTTTTTCCTTCGTTGTACCCTGGCGGTTTTCTTTTCCGCTTCGGCAGTCATTCTTGCTATTCTTTCTCCCAGTTCCTCAGAACTCATGTTCTCCCTTAAGCTGTCTACCTTGATCGGGAAGCAGAGGGGAGTATAACTTTCGGCTTTCACGATGATCACCTTGCTGGCCTGTATCCTGTGTAAAGCTGCTGCCAGCCTTGGTTCCTCAATCTGCTGATAAAAGGCTTCGTCGTAAGCCTGCCGCAATAATAGGTTATGTTTATCGTAATCGCTAAAAACATTAAAAAATAATGCTGAGGAGGATTGCAGGTGTTTGTTGGCAACATACTTACCCGGGAATCCCTGGAACACCAGCCCGGATATACAGGCGATATCCCTGAACTTACGCCTGGCCATCTCCGTAGAGTTGATACTGGCGACGATGTCTTCGCTCAGGTTCAGCGGGCTGAACAGATCTTTGATATTCTCCTCATCGAGGGGGATGGGCTTTTCACTCAGCAGCTCAAAACCATAATCGTTCATGGCGATAGAAAAACTGATGGGTTTTGACTTTGATAAACGGTAAGCGATCAGGGCGGCCATGATCTCGTGCACCTGTCTGCCCTCAAAAGGGTAGGCAAAGAAATGGTAACCGTCGCGGGTTTTGATCAGCTCAATCAGAAACTCATCATCCTTGGGTACATGGGAAACTTTTGCCTGCCGTTCAAACAGGGGCAAAATGATATCGAGTTCCACATCCTGGTGTGTCTTGTCGAGCGTCTGGTTGTATTTCTGGCGTAAGATCGCCCCGAGATTGGCGGTGAGCGACATCCTGCCACCGTTCCAGCTGGGGGTGATCGCCGTTTTTAGCTTGCTCTTTCTCACCAGCGCAGTCATGTCCTTGACCATGATGAACTCCAGCACACGTCCGGCCAGTGTAAAGCTGTTGCCGGGTTTGATTTTCGAAAGAAAGGATTCCTCTACCATACCTACGTAGCCTCCGGTCATGTATTTCACCTTAATCATCGCATCGCTGACGATTGCACCAATGTGGAGGCGGTGACGCATTGCCATCTGGCGGCTTTTTACCTTCCAGAGGCCATCTTCTTTTTCTACTTTACTAAATTCAGTATATGCTGTCAGGCTTTCGCCGCCGGTGGTGATAAACTGCATCATCCAGCTCCATTCTGATAATTCAAGCTCCCGGAAAGCATGGGTTTGTTTAACCTCCTCAAATAGTTTTTTATCATCGAAACCATCGCCCACGGCCAAAGTAACCATATACTGAATGAGCACATCGAAAGAGAGCACCATAGGCTCGCGACTTTCAATGTTGTTGGTTTTTGCTGCTTCTTTGATCGCTGCGGCTTCTACCAGCTCCAGCGCATGGGTAGGGAGGAAGAAGATTTTTGAAGTTTCATAGGGCGAGTGTCCGCTGCGGCCGGCACGCTGGAGAAAGCGCGCCACTCCTTTCGGGGAACCGATCTGCACAACAGTATCCACAGGCTTAAAATCTACCCCCAGATCCAGTGAGGAGGTGCTTATCACCGCCTTTAGGGCTCCTGTATGAATGGCTTCTTCGATCCAGTTACGCAGGTCGTAATCTATAGATCCGTGGTGAATGGCGATTTGTCCCGCCAGGTTTTCATCCAGTTTCAGCAAATTCTGATACCACAACTCGGCCTGTCCGCGGGTATTGCAAAAGATCAGCGTGGTTTTACTTTTCTCGATCACCGGCAGCAGCTTGTGTGCAAGCTTATGTCCCAGGTGCCCCGCCCAGGGTAGCATATCAATATGATCCGGAAGTATAGACCTGATCTCGATTTTCTTTTCCAGTTCTGCCACCACGATCGTCTTGAGCACTTCCTCATAGGGCACCAGAACCTCCAGTGCCTGTTCCAGGTTTCCTATAGTCGCAGAGATGCCCCAGATTCTCAATAGTCTTTCCGGATGTTTCTCCAGCAGCAGTCCCCGGATGCGTGAAATCGCCAGCTCGGCCATTACGCCGCGTTTGCTGCCCAGCAGTTCGTGCCATTCGTCTGCAACGATACATTGCAGGTTGTCGAAGTAGCGCGAAGTATCTTTCTGTGCCAGCAGCAGGTGCATGCTTTCGGGAGTGATGATCAGTACCTCCGGCATCTGTTTCTTCTGTTTGAGCTTTTCACTTTGCGCCGTATCGCCATTGCGGACACCCACATGCCAGTCGAGCTCCAAAGCCGTACATACTTCCGTCATCGCCCTTGCCAGATCCTTGGCGAGCGAGCGCAGGGGTGTGATCCAGATCAGCTTTAAGCCTTGCGGTTTGCGTTTTTTTGTTTTTACAGGTTCCTGGTTATTCAGTTCATCAATCACCACTGCGAGGAACATGGAAAACGTTTTCCCGAAACCTGTAGGTGCATTTACCAGTCCGCTATAACCTTCGGCATAATACTGCCAGGCATCGGTCTGAAATTTGAATGGTTTCTTCTTGCTGCTCTTTAGCCATTGGATGACCTTTTTATATCCTTTACTTTTTTCCAGCGTCATAATGTTGAAGCTAAAAGTTGTCGTAAATCATCAAGTGTATTGATCTCTGCGGCCACCTTGTCTTTGCGCCAGCGGGCGATGCGGGGAAAACGCAGGGCAAGTCCGGCCTTGTGCCGTTTACTTTCGGCTATACCCTCAAAAGCAATTTCAAAAACCAGTTCGGGTTTTACGGTACGTACAGGGCCAAACTTTTCTATCGCATTTTTCTTCACAAAGGAATCTACCTCTTTAATTTCTTTATCTGTCAATCCCGAATAGGCCTTGGCCACCGTGATCAGGTTTTCCCCATCGCGCACGGCAAAGGTATAGTCTGTAAAGTGATTGGCGCGCCTGCCGCTTCCTTTTTGTGCGTAGATCATCACCGTATCAACCGTATAGGGGTTGATCTTCCATTTCCACCAGTCGCCACGCTTGCGGCCACTGTGGTAGAAGGAACTCAGTTTTTTGAGCATGATGCCTTCACTGTTATTATCGCGGGAGCCTTGCCTGATTTCCGCCAGCTGCTCCCAGTTGCTGAACTGGATTACTGGTGATAGTATCGCCACTCCGGGAGTGATGATTCCCGCAACAATGTCTTCCAGTAAGCTCCTGCGCTCAGAAAGTGGGGCTGTACGGATATCTTTGGTTTCGAATTCCAGCAGGTCATAAATGTAAAAACCTATCGGGGCGTCATTTAACTGCGATTTGTTAATCGTCTTTCTGTTGAGCCGCTGTTGCAGGATACTAAAGGCCTGCACCTGCCCATCTTTTACCGACAGGATTTCCCCGTCGATCACCGTCCCGTCCGGCAGCTCCTCCCTGAGGAAAAGGAGCTCAGGAAACTGGTCGGTCACCAGCTCCTCGCCGCGCTACCAGATAAAAAGCTCCCCGTTGCGCTTCACGATCTGTCCGCGTATGCCATCCCATTTCCATTCCGCCTGCCATTCGTCAGTTCCTCCCAGTGAGGCAGGTTCCGCTTCCAGCGCATAGGCGAGGCAGAAAGGGTAGGGCCATGAGTTATCGGTATTGACATGCGATCCGGCAATGAGTTCATCATAAGTAATCTCTCCGGGATTCCATTTTCCCATGATACTGTGCATGATCTTATTGCTATCCGTATCACTTTGTTTGGAAATGGCATTTACCAGCATCTTGTTAGACACCCCGATTCTGAAATTGCCGGAAATCAGTTTGTTAAAAATAAAGCGCTCCTGCGTATCCAGGTTGTCCCATGCATACAGGATAAATTCCTTTTTCTGCTCATCGCTTTTTCCATTCAGTGCCGCCAGGTCATTGATCCACTCATGCAGTTTCCTGTCGGTCGTATGCCTTGCTGGTGGCAGGACCAGCGCGATCGTCTCACTGAGGTCGCCCACACTGTGGTAACTTTCTGCAAACAGCCATGCAGGGATTTCACTCAGCTCCGTAGCCCATTGCCGTATAAGGGCCGTAGGCACTGGCCTTTTGGGTTTTTTACCCGTGAACATAGCAATTACATAAGGTTTATCCTTTTCATCGGCCGTGCTAAAATAACTAACCAGGGCAGCGATCTTGTCGTTGGTCTTATTGCTCGTTTCCAGCTGCTGTATCAATTGTGTGAACCTTCTCAAATCAAGCTTCTTTTAAGATTTCTTCTTCTTCATCGTCTTCATTACCATAACGGGTCACCACCTCTGCCGAGGGGATTCCGATTTCATTCAGGTATTTGGAGAAGGTGGAGACGAAACCATGGGTAACAAATACTTTTTCTGCTTCGGTAGCTTTGATGGCTGATAAAAGACCTGGCCAGTCGGCATGGTCACTCAGTGCAAAACCAGCATCTGCTGCACGCCATCTGCGGCCCGCCCTTACCTGCATCCATCCGGAACAAACGCCGGTGGCTGCCTGGTGCAGGCTCTTCATCCATTTCCCGTCGGCCAATGCAGGTGGTACAATGAGGATACCCTTTTGCAGTTCATCTTTTTTGATATCCGGCGTGATCCTGATCGTTTCGGGCAGGTCCACACCAGCTTTTATAAAGCCTTCGTTGAGGTTGGCGATAGAGTTGTGTACATAAATCGGTATATCTCCTGCAAGGTTTTTGATCAGGCGTTGTGCCTTTCCCAGACTGTAAGCCACCAGTACACTCGTTTTCATCTGGTCGTGGTTGTCGGCAATCCAGTTTCTGATTTGTCCAAAAACGGTTTCCTGTGGCAGCCATTTATAGATAGGGAGTCCGAAGGTGCTTTCAGATACAAAGGTGTGGCATTTTACAGGTTCAAATTCAGTGCTGATGCCGTCATATTCTACTTTATAATCTCCGGATACCACACAGATTTCGCCTTTGTATTCCAGGCGTACCTGCGATGAACCGATCACATGTCCGGCGGGGAAAAAGCTAACTTTTACGCCATTGATACTGATTTCCTCCCGATAAGGCAGCGTCTGCACGGGGAGGTCAAAACCCAGGCGCTGTAGCAAAACGGGTTTGGTCAGCTCCTGGCAAAGGTATCCTTTGTTGCCCCATTTCACATGGTCGGCATGACCATGAGTGGTGACAGCCAGGTTTACAGGTTTCCAGGGGTCGATATAGAAGTCGCCCTGCTTACAATAGATGCCCTTATTGGTGAAAGTGATGAGTGCCATTGCAGGGTACAACAATGTGCTGCTGCAAAAGTTTTAGCACTCCAAATAGGAGCCTGCTAAAACATAAAAACAATTTAGGGGTTTAATAAGGGTGAAAAAAATACCTCCATATCTACCTATAGAAAACTACGGAATCATCGGAAATATGAAGACCGTGGCGCTGGTCTCTCTCGGCGGTAATATTGACTTTATGTGTTTTCCCGATTTTGACTCTCCCACTATTTTTTCCAGTTTGCTGGATAAGGAAAATGGCGGGAGTTTCTCTGTGAATCCACAATTTGATTGTTTTAAAACAAAACAGCTTTACATTCCCGGAACTGCGGTATTACTGACACGGTTTTTCTCCGATGATGGTATTGCTGAAGTGACAGATTACATGCCTCTCGAAGAAGAGGGCAATAAAAGCGTCTGTGCAATAGTCAGGAAAATAAAAACCATTCGGGGAAATGTGGATTATCACATCAAATGTTCCCCAAGATTTGACTATGCAAAAGCCAGTCACCAGATCTCAAAGAAAGGTAATAATGAGCTGGTATTCAATACGGTAAATGACGGAGACACGATGGTGCGCCTGATCGCTGATTTTCCCCTTAAATACAAAGGCGATGATGGTTATGCGGAGTTTACCCTTGCTCAGGGAGAAGAAACCTGGATCGTACTGGAGTCGGCCGAAAAAGGAGATGAGAAAGAGTTGCGCAGTATAGACTTTTATAAAAGCTCAAGCTATCAGGAAACCATCAAATTCTGGCGTCGCTGGATCCACAAGTCTACATATAAAGGGAGGTGGACCGACCTGGTACTGAGATCAGCGATTACCTTAAAACTTCTGACCTCCGCCACCTACGGATCTATGGTTGCCGCTCCGACATTCAGTCTCCCTGAGTCGATAGGCTTTGACAGAAACTGGGATTACCGGTTTACCTGGATTCGTGACGCCGCATTTACGATGTATGCCTTTCTGCGGCTGGGTTACTGGGAGGAAGCTTCAGAATTTCTGAAATGGATTCATGAGCGTTCTGGTGAGGATGTGCTGAAGCTGATGTATGCGATAGATGGCTCCGATGTACCGGAAGAGGAGATGCTCGACAATATGGAAGGTTATATGGCTTCCGGACCGGTGAGGATTGGCAATGCGGCTAAAGACCAGCACCAGCTGGATATATATGGGGAGCTGATCGATACGATATACCTGTATAACAAGAACCATAGTAAGATCAATTACGAGTTCTGGCAAACCGTACAGAAACATATTCTTTGTGTGGTGGATGGCTGGAAGAAGCCTGATCATGGCATGTGGGAAGTACGGAACGGCAAAAAGCAGTTTCTGCATACCCGTCTGATGTGCTGGGTGGCGATGGACAGAGCGATAAAAATTGCAACCGACCGGTCTTTTCCATACCCTGAACAGGAATGGAGGGAGGTCAGAGATGCCATATACAATGATATTTACGACAACTTCTGGAATGAAAAGTTACAGGCCTGGGTACAGTATAAAGGGGCAGGGGTAGTGGATGCTTCAGTCTTACTGATGCCGCTGGTCCATTTTGTAACACCTGATGAACCGCGCTGGCTCTCTACGCTGAGGGTAGTGGAAGAAACGCTGAGTACTGATGTGCTGATCTACCGCTACGATAATAAGGATGATGCTGACGGTCTTGACGGAGAGGAAGGTACCTTCAACATGTGTTCTTTCTGGTTTATCGAAGTGCTGGCGAAAAATAAGGAGATCGATAAAGCACTGGAACACTTTGAAAAGATGACGGGTTATGCCAATCATCTAGGCTTGTTTGCCGAGCAGATAGGCAAAAGGGGAGAGCATCTGGGTAATTTCCCGCAGGCATTTACTCACCTGGCGCTGATCAGTGCGGCGCTGGAACTTGATAAACAACTGGACAGATTAAAACCATAAAGAAATACAGATGAAGAAATTGGAGAACAAAGTAGCCCTCGTGACAGGATCAGATTCCGGTATCGGGCTCGCCATTGCCTTAGAATTTGCCAAACAGGGGGCCAAAGTGATCGTTTGCTATCACAGCAAGCAGGAGCGCGGGGAAGAAGCACTGAAACTCGTGCAGGAGCATCAGGATGAGTCACGTCTGATCCGCCTGGATGTAAGTGATGAAAAGGAAGTGGAAGAACGAATGGAGGAGCTCATCAACGATTTTGGCGGTATAGATATCCTTGTCAACAATTCCGGAGTCAATGGTTCAGGCATTCCTATCGATGAGATGGAGACTGAAACGTTTGATAAAACTATTCGTACCAACTTATATGGCACATTTTTTTGCAGCAGGAAATTTATACAACACCGTAAAGGATTAAAAAAACCGGGCAAGATCATCAATATCTCCTCTGTACACGAGGAGATCAATGCTCCCGGCAATGCAGATTATAATGCCTCAAAAGCAGGTGTCAGAAATTTTATGCGCACAGTGGCGCTGGAGACAGCACCATTTGGTATCAATGTAAATAATATTGCTCCGGGAATGATCCTGACGGCAATGAACCAGGAAGCAATGGACGATCCTGAAGTTCGTAAAAAAGCGGAGGAGAATATTCCTCTCGGCAGAGCCGGAAAGGCGGAAGAGATCGCTTATTTAGCACTGTTTCTCGCCTCAGAGGAAGCTAATTATGTGACTGGCAGTACTTATTTTATGGACGGAGGTTTGTCCATTAACATTGGCCAGGGCGCTTAATGAAAAAAGGCTTGCAGGATATTTATGTCTGCAAGCCTTTTTTATTTATTTCCCTCCGGGAGCGCAATGCTCCTGAAGGAACTTGGTGTATGTCCTTGCCAGATGCTCCCTGGTTCCGGCACCTTCGCCAATGCTATGTGTGCGGTTAGGATATGACATCATCTGAAATACCTTCTGATTGCGGATCAGTTCATCAATCAGCATTTCTGCATTTTGATAATGCACATTGTCATCTCCCGTTCCATGAATATACAAAAGATTGCCCTGCAGGTTTTTTGCATACGTGATCGGAGAACCCTTAACGTAGGCTTCCTTGGATTTTAATGGCGATCCCATATACCTTTCCTGGTAAATATTGTCATAAGTAAGCTGGTTACCTACTGCTGCAATGGCTATTCCTGTTTTATAGATTTCAGGATGCTGGAACATCAGGTTCAATGTAGATGAACCGCCACCGCTCCATCCCCATACGGCCACACGTTCTTTATCTATAAATGGCCATTCGAGGATTTTCTTCGCTGCGGAAGCCTGATCATTAATATTCAGTAAGCCTATATTTTTGTAAATGCTCTTGCGGAACTCACGTCCTTTGGGTGCAGGGGCGCCACGGTTTTCTATAGAAATATAAATATAGCCATCTTTAGGCATATCACCCGCATACAAGAAGTTATTACCAACACCATAAGTATCAGTCACCGTTTGTGAGGCAGGTTCTCCGTACACGTAAAATACCACCGGGTACTTCTTGGTCTGGTCAAAATTATCAGGTTTTTTCATCCAGGCATCCAGTTCGGTACCATCATCAGTTTTCACCTTGAAGAACTCCACTTTATTTTTAGGCTGCTGCATCCTGCCCAGCTGGTTGGTTAAACTGCCTTCCATGGTAAAAGGATTACCGGTATCGATACGCATCCATTCCCTGATCGGGCTGACATTCGCACTTTCATAAGTATGGCTTGCAAAACTTCCATTCGGTGAGATGTCATACTCATGTGTGCCAGGAAAAATCGATGGTGTCACGCGCTCCAGCTGGCCTTTGCCATCCAGTTTAGTTTTATACAGATATTTTTGGGTAGCATTAGCCGGCGATGCCATAAAATAGAAAGTATTATTTTTCTCATCGATCAGACTGCTTTCAATCACATCATAAGCACCCTTATTGATCAGCGTTTGTTTTTTACCATCCTTGCTGATCCGGTAATAATGACGCCAGCCGTCTTTCTCGCTGATCCAGATAAACTCTTTGCCACCATTGATCCAGTGCCATTGCGGAGCAGCATCTACCCATGCCTTATCTGTTTCGGTATAAATGTTTTTAACCGTGCCGGTCTGTGCGCTGGCTACAAATAATTTGGAGACGTTTTGCTCCCTGTTCAGTTGCTGGAGGATGATATCACTGGTGTTGGGTATCCAGTCCATCCTGGGGATATAGTTCTGGACCTGATCACCGGGAACATCCACCCAGTTAGTTTTTGCGGTACTGACATTGACAATACCAAGTTTGCATGCCGAAGGATTTTCTCCAACAATCGGGTATTCCACAGGCACGACAAAAGGATAGATAGAATCCGTGTTGTTGATCATCAGGAAGTTTTTGATCTTTCTCGCATCAATCTGCCAGTAGGCGATCGAAGTTCCGTCAGGGCTCCATCTGAAACCATCCCTGCAGTCGAACTCTTCCTCGTACACCCAGTCGAACGTTCCGTTGATCAGCCGGTCGTTGCCGTCAGTGGTCAGCGCTGTAGTAGTTTTCGAGGCAAGATCATCCACATACAGGTTGTGTCCGCTCACATAGGCTACCTTGCCGGCATCAGGAGATAATTTAGCAAACATTAATGAAGAAGCAGGCTTATCTTTTCCGATCTGTGTAAGTGTGTTTGCTTTGAGGTCGGCCAGCCAGTAATCACCTCTTGTTTCGTAGCGCCACACTCTTTTTGCGTTTGTATAGATCAATACTTTGGTGCCATCACCAGAGATCACAAAACTTTTAATCTTCAGCGGCTGGTTAGCGCCCTGTGGTGTAAGCTGAGTTCTGTTGAGGATCGTCTTTCTGTCCCTTTTTGGAAGGGTGATATCTACAATTTCTCCATCAGAGATGTCATAATAGCCATTGCCGTCTTTGGTCCAGTTAATTCCCTTTTCTGTTTGTGCGTAGGTATTTGCACAGAAAAAACTGACCAGCAGCAGCAGGCTAAGTTTTGAAATTAGTTTTTGCTTCATTGGTGTCAATATTTTTATTTCAGTTAGTTTGAGCTTCAGGCTCCTGCAGGTTTTTTGATCAGAGCGACAGAAAGTGATGGTAGGCCGACTGCATAAAAGATTGGGCGTTCTTCAGCAGCAGCTTTGTATTTCCGGCGTCCTGGGGACGGTCATTGTATAAAACCGTCTTACCTACATTGTCAAATGTAACACATTGTTTGTTATCGATAAAACCCATTCCGTTGTCCCAGCTAAAATAAGCGAAGGATTTGCTGGTCGGATTGAACAGGTTTTTGCTCCAGATAAATGGCTCTGCACTGATATCCAGCTGATGAAGGAGGGTAGAGGCAATGTCAATCTGGCTGCCGACACCATCCATATTTTTTCCACGGTACTGCTCTTTGATGACTTCGCCGAAAAATAACAGCGGGATGTGGTATCGCTGCGGGATATAGACCTGATTACGTCCCTTAGGCATAATGTGCCCGTGGTCGGCTACAAAAATGAAGAGCGTATTGGCATACCAGGGTTGTTTTTTTGCTTTAGTCAGGAAGTCGTTCAGACAGGAATCTGTGTAGAAGGCCGTACTCTTAAATTTAGCGACATTGTCGCTGTTCCCAAACTTATAGGCACCCGGTACTTCAAAGGGCTCATGGTTGGTCAACGTCATCTGGGTAGAGAAGAAGGGTGTTTTTGCCTGGTTGAGGTGTTGCAGCTGGGCATTGAATACCGTCCCGTCATACGCTCCCCATTTAGAATTCATGTCTTTACTATTGAAACTTGACTTGTCCACCAGCAGCTGGTAGCCATGACTGAGAATAAATGCCTTATAATTGTCGAACTCCGACTGCCCGCCGTAAAAAAAGGAGGTCTGGTAACCATTTTTCAGCAGTGCACCCGGTATTGAAGGAATTTTCTCCATTTTCTCCGGGAACTTTACGATGCTTTCTCCAGCTAAACTGGGGTATCCGGCAAGTGTTCCGATGATGCCTTTATCAGTTCTGTTGCCGGCAGAATAAATTTTGCTGAACAATACACCCTGCCTGACCAGGCTGTCAAATTTTGGGGTAATTCCATCTTCATCGCCCAGCGTTTTGGTGAGGTCGGCCGTGAAGCTTTCCATGATGATGAGCACCACATTGGGGCGGTTGTTTTTGAGAATATGAACAGTGGAATCCTTTTGGATGCTGTATAAATTCCTGATTTCCTGACTGGCGATGCTTTCCGGCAGGTAATTATAGGGGTTCCGCTGCTTGCGCCTTGATTTAAGGACATCGGCTATTAAATTCCATTCTGTATTCACAGCGGCATGGTTGAGTATCTGCTGATCGCTGTAGTAGGCCATACTCTGGTTATTTGGAGATACGCCCCAGCCCCCACGGATCATTAGAAAGGTTAGCCCAAGCAGCAGGACACTAAAAGGGAGTTTAGCCCATAAAGGAGCTTTCTCCGGTGATAAGTCTTTGGCAAGTATCCATTTGTTCAGCGCAAAGCCGGAAGCGATCAGAAGGGCTAAAATAAAAATATTTAAAATGACGGGAGAGGAGGCGCTGGAAGCAAGCGCCTCATTAGGCGATGAAAATGCAAATCCCAGGGCTTTGGAATTGATTTTACTGCCCCACTCGCGATAGATATTGAGGTTGATTACTGAGATGACGCTGAACAGTACGATGTAAACTTTGTTCAGGGTTCTGAGCCAGTGCATTTCTCTCTTTGCAGGAAGGATGAGGTAGCTGAAAATGAAATACAGCATGGGTGCAGCGATCATGTAAGCTGCTGCGGCGAGATCAAGCCTGATGCCATGCCAGGCAACAGCCATTGTTTCGATCAATCTGCCATTTGGTATGTCATTCAGAAAATTACATACGAAAATGATTCTGTCCAGCAGAAAGAACAGTAGCCAGAATATAAAAAACCGGGCAAAAAAAATCAGGACTTTTAACATTATCGCAAACTTAGATAAATTTGCACCGCTAAAAATCCTGACTTTGTAAAATTATTTCTTTTTTATTGACCGCCCATTGCTTTAAGCGCTTCCATGGTAGTCAGTTCATATGACGGTGGAACGGCTAATGAGATTGGACCCACTTTTTCCTCTACCAGATTTTTGATGACGATATTGGCTTTAACACCATTTTGTACCCTGCTGAATTTTACCGGAGTAGCTCCAAGTGCTTTAAACTCTGATCCCGAGATACCTTCAGGCAACTGAATGTCGTTGGTAGCCCAAAGTTCAAACGTGGCGCCGGTTTCATCTTTGTAGGTATATTTCTCTGTATCGTAATTGCCTAATTTTTGCTTCTCACCAGTAGCTTTGAAATCACTCAGTACAGGTGTTTTACCCATCATCTGCTCGTTATCTTCTTTGGAAGTTTTTACGGCAAATTGTTTTTGTGCGATAGGTACATCTACCAATACAAGACCGGTTTTTGCAACGGCATCATTGATTACGGTGATCTTTGCAGGTCCCTGCTCCATTTCAAGTTTGATCAGGCTTCCGTTGAATTTGAATTTCGTTTCTGGCGGCAGCTGTGCAGCCATCGCCTTTTGGTCAGCACTTAAATCATAGGTAACAGCATAAGTAAGTGTACCTTCATTAACTTTTTTCTGTGCATGTGCAAGTACAGCGGTGCTGATCAGAATTGCAGCAAGTACACTCGTTTTAATCGACTTTAACATATTGTTTTATTTATAGTTTACCATTTAATTTTTTCCTTGCTGATAAAGGCAGCAATACCTTTTTTGAAATCGTCGCTTTCCCTGACCCTGGCATTGATCTGCACAGCTAAGTTAAGCGCATTTTCCAGAGCAGGATTAGTCGTTTGTCCGATAAGCTGCTTCGTCACCATTAATGAATTGGCCGAAGTCTCATGGCAGAGCTTCAGCGCAAAATCATGTACTGTCTGACTGATTTCTTCTTTATTTGTTACATAGGTAATCAAATTATACGCCAATGCCTGCTCTGCGGAGAATAAATCTCCTGTAAGCAAGATCTTTTTAGCAATGGTCTCACCTGTTTTGCGCATCAGGAAGCAGGATACAATGGCGGGAACAAAACCCAGTTTGACTTCAGTGTAGCCAAAATTGGCTTCCGGAATGGCAAAGGTAATATCGCAAACCGTCGCCAGTCCGCATCCCCCTGCAATCGCATGTCCTTCTACTTGTGCAATAACCACTTTGGGTAAATAGTAGATGGTGGTAAACAGCGTTTTCAGGTTCTCACTGTCTCTGACATTGTCCTCATGGCTGTTCTGCTGCAATTGCTGCAAATATTCCAGATCTGCACCTGCACTGAATGTGTTTCCCTCTGCCTTCAGAATAATCACTTTCACCTCTTCGTCATCTGATGCCTGCAGCAGTGCTGCTGTCAGGGAACTGACCAGTTCAGGGTTAAAAGCGTTACGTTTTTCAGGACGGTTCAGCGAAATCGTAGCAATACGGTTGCTCACTGTATATAAGACCAGGGGTGATATCATGTGAATACGGATAGGTTTATATTTTTTTTAGGTTAACCAAAGATGCTTTTATTTGTTTGAATACAAGAACAGAGTTTTTAAAATTCAGCGTGTCTTTGTCAATTTTAGCCATGAACCTACCGTGCAGGGGCAGCAGGATCCTGAACTTCCCGAAGCGGAGCAGGTGATCTCCGGTCAGGCTTTTCCGCTGAATGCTGATGCTGACAATCTTCCTCTGGTCAAGGGCGGGCTGTATATGGTATTTAAAAGCCGCAGTGCCCGGAGAAAGACTTGTCAGGACTAAGGCTTTATTTCCCTGAAGAAAAGCCGCTGCGTAGTGTTTATTGATCGCATAAAAGATGATGACCATCTGCTGATGAGCGGCTGCCTTATCGCGTAGCAGCGAGGCCTGGAAAAGGATCAGCAATACGAGTCCGCCAAATAAATGAGAGATGGTTTTTTCTGAAAAAGCTCTCAGCAAAAGGAGGAGCGCTGCACTAAACAAAAGGAGCTGAATCTCCGAAATCCAGATCTGGTCGATGGTTGAGTAGGGGAGGCCGGCAATGTTGGACAGGCCCTTGTTCATGAAAGTCAAAAGCCACTCAAATGGAACTGACAGCCAATAGAAACGAAAGATCAATATTGATAGTCCTATGTACATCAGTATGGTTACAGGCAGTGTGATAAACAAATTGCTGAGCAGAAAATAAACCGGGAACTGGTGAAAATAGTAGATGCTTAGCGGCCAGGTAAACAACTGTGCAGCCAGGGATACGGAGACGATGCTCCATACCTGCTGTAATGGCCAGTACGTAAAAGTTATCAGCGCGAAGATCCCTGGCTGCAGATAAATCAAACCCAGGACGGCAAGGTATGAAAGCTGAAAGCCTACATCCCAGAGCAGTGCAGGTTCATTGAAAAGCAGACAAAAAGCGGATACGGTAAGGACATGGTATCCGTCACTATTCCTGCGCAATACTTTGGTAAGGATCAGCATGGAGAGCATGATGGCCGACCGCAATACAGATGCTGAGCATCCGGTAATAAGGGTATAAAACCAGATCAGGCTGATGATGATCAGCACCTTCATCCATTTCAGGAATGTTCTCCTGTTCATCCAGGCCAGGGCGTATTCCAGGACGAGGTATACCAATGCCACATGCATGCCCGAAACAGAAAGCGCATGGATGGTTCCGGTCCGGGAGTACGCGGCCATCGTTTCCGCATCCAGGTCTGCCCGGTAGCCAAGAATCAGGGTGGCAGCAACGGCAAAAGCTTCTTTATTTCTGATGAGTTTCCGGTAAAGCTCAACCTGCTCTTTGCGGACTGCCAGGGTATACCTCAGCAGTGGAGAACCCATTTGCTGATGGACCGGGACCAGTTCAGTACCGGAGAGAAAAGCCTGGTGATAAATGTGCTGGTTGGCCATCCAGGTTTTGCTGTCAAATTCCCCCGGATTGCGGGGTGCAGGAATCTCCTTAAACCGGGCGGGGATCAGGTAAACCTGACCATAAGTTACTGCAGGAAACGGGTTCTCTCCAGATCGTATACTGAGCATGAGCAGACCGCCAGATGCAGGAGAGATTACCCTGGCCCTGAAGCGTAAAGATCCTGCAGTTTCTCTGGGCTCTTCATCAACGTAAATCTTTAGAAACGCTGCTTTTTTTTCTGAAAAATGATCAGAATTTAAAGTATCAGGATGCGTTAGCGTACGGGATGCTCCCAGAAGAAAAAAGCACATTAGGAGCAGGAAAGTTAATATTGGTTTGTGATTATAAACTTTAAGTGATTTGTATAAGTAATTGAATATGAAAAGTAAAAGTAAATCTAAAATTAGGAGAATATGAATAAACAAATTTAATTTGGTAAAAGCACAGTAGTGCAGAACGATTATTCCTGCGCAAAATGCGGCAAGAATCCTGATAGAAATCTTTAAAGGAGACTTGCTGCCCATACTAAAATTGATAGCGCAACTGAAGCCTGATTTCGGGTTTGTTAGTCCCATTGATTTCATCCAGTCCGGAGCCAATTTTATCCTTGCCGGGATAGTAGTAAACAGCATATCTTGCCCATGCTTTCAGCTGTCGCGAAAGGCTGTAATTCATGTTCAGATAAAACCGGAATCCCCGGCCGTTGTAGAGTCCTGAACCGGCACCATAAAGCACATCATCTTCATAGGCATAGATCCTGTTTTCATAGGTTGGGGTATTGAACCAGGCTATCCTGGTATTGGCTGCAAGTCTGGATGAAAGCGGACTGTAATCTGCATCCTGGTAAACAAGGTAGCCATAACTTGAAGCCGCAGATCCTTTGTGGTAACTGGTGACTTCAAACCTGTTCCCAAACTTGAGTTTTCTGTTGAGCTGCCAGTCTGCAGCCAACCGGCAGTTGTCCTTATTCACCTTTGCCAGTGGATTCTTTGGAAGATCGCTGCGCAAGTTTTGTTCACTGAGCTGGTGGCTAAGCTTCAGCATCAGCTTTATCTTTTTTTGGGGCTGATAACTCAGCATTCCTATGAGCTCGGCTCCTGTTGAAGCGCTGTCAATCCTGTATCTGGCCCAGGGAAAGCGATACAGGTCTGCATAAAGGGAGAGATCCCAGCGCTTATTTGGAGTAAAGTGGAGGCCTCCATACCAACCCTGTTCATTACCTGAAGAAGATCCGGCTCCCACACCCTGGCTGTAAAAACTAAAAAAGTTCTTTGCGTAGTTTCTGTACAGGAGGACCACTGATAAAGATTTTGAGAGGCTGCTCATGGCACCCTGTAAAACTGCAATGCCTCCGGGGGCACTTTTTGCAGTTTCGCCAAATACATAGATATTCCGGAGATTGTAATTGTAAGCTATTCCCAGGTTGCTCAGCTCTTTTCCCTGAAAGTTATGTTGCCGGTACAGGGCTTCTCCGCTGCTAAATTCATGTTCATAGGAACTGTGATAACTGATCAGGGTCGCTTCCAGATTGTCATTTCTGAGCTGCAATGCCAGGCCATATAAGATTTGCCTGAGGCTTCGTTTGTTTTTGATTTCTGAGGGTGTACGGTGCAGACCGCTCTTGCCAGGAGTTGTCAGGCTGAACTGTCCTGCAGAATTCCGGCTTAAACTAGCATCTAAATCTCTTAACGATATAAATGATGTTAAGTCAATGATTTTAAAAATTTTATAAGTTGATCCTACGCCCCTGAAAAAGGAAAACTCATCAGCAGAAGTATAGGGTTTCAGGCCTGTATCTTTCTTCGCTACTCCTGCTACATCAGCTCCCTTACCAAAAGAGGATCCCGTCCAGAGCGTCAGTCCCTGCCCAAACTGAAGACTGTAATCACCAATAATGATCTTCCTGAACCTTCCGTTCTTATAGAGGGCAAGACTCATAGATAGGAAATCAATGCCCAGTCTTTCACCAGCATCCTTATCTGCCGTCAGGGAAAAGGATAATAGGTCGTCCAGCTGATATTTGTACTTCAGCAAAAGTTTCTGGGGATTGCCGAGGTAACGGCTTCCCGGGAGATCCCGAAAACCTTTCTGTTTTTTTAATACCTGCCCGTAACGCAGCAACAGCTCGTTGCTTCCCTTTGTGAGCAGCTTTCTGAAACTGAACAGGCTTTTGTAACCGGCTTCAGGCTTCAGGCTGACAAAGGGCAGGAGCCGCAGGATGGTTTCCGGGTCAAATCCATTGATAGCCTGAAGTTCCAGAACATCCTTTAACTTCCCGTTGAGGCGTATATGGTGATAAAGGTTACTGATCTGAACTGGGGACAGGAATGCCAGCTCTTTGAGCTGATCAGGTTTGGGCTGGTTTAAATCGATGGGCTTCCTCCGGTAGAAGGACAGGCGCTCAGTCAATGCTGAAAGCTCCTCCTCGTCAGAAACACCTTCTGCAAGATGAACGCTGATACTTTTTACCGCTGCATCTTCCTGTGCAAGCGCTGCCCGGCGGGAGCAGCAAATGAATGCCGTGAGCAGCACATACAGCGCTGTCACGAACTGAAGTGATAGATACCTTGACATGAGGCCAAAGTACTACCGATAAATTAATTTGTTTAATTTATTATT